>WNGE01003626.1_pt1 | contig 18126 bp, 17 predicted proteins | sample 5400651 | NCBI WGS metagenome assembly WNGE01 (sample SAMN13153370, study PRJNA577476) | soil metagenome | isolation source: 60 cm soil or saprolite under grassland replicate 2 | place: USA:California | collected 2016-06-15
CCTCGGGATGCCACTGCACGGCGAGCATCCACGGACCGCCGGGGGTCGCGAATTCCGCGGCTTCGATCACCCCGTCGTCGGCCCACGCGGTGGCGACAAGCGACGGCGCGAGGTCGCGGATCGCCTGGTGGTGGCGGCTATTGACGCTGAGCGCCATCCCGCCGACCGTCTCCGCCAGCAATGTGTCCGGGGCGACCCGCAGGGCGTGCCGTCCGAGCTGGTCACGGTGATCGACGGGCCCGGGACGCTCGCTCGGCAGATCCTGATAGAGCGTGCCGCCGAGGGCGACGTTGAGCACCTGGATGCCGCGGCAGATGGCGAGGACCGGCTTCCCTTGGGCGCGCGCCTCGCCGATCAGGGCCAGCTCGATGGCGTCGCGCGCTTCGTCCACCTCGCCGAGCGCGGCGTGCGGCGCCGCGCCGTAGCGTCCGGGGTGCACGTCCTCGCCGCCGGTCAAGACCAGCCCGTCGGCTGGGCGCAGGGCGTCGGCGGCGTGCGCCGGATCGAGGAGCGGCGGCGCGACCAGCGGGATCACCCCGACGCGCAGCAGCGCCCGCACGTAGGCGGTGTTGAGCGCGACGCGCTCGCGACCGGCGTCGGTGCGCAGCGTCGCCGTGACGAGCGCGACCCCGCTCATGACGGCTGTTTGGCCGTCGGGAACGCGAGCAGCGGGCAGCGCGGATTGCTCATGCCCGCCCACTCCACGCTCACCCCGTAGAGCGGCAGGCTCAGATCGGCGCTCGAGACGTGCCCGAGCAGCGGGTAGACGGTCGAGTCCGGGCCTGGCACGTCGTAGAGGATCACGCCCTCGACGCGGTTGGAGGTGTCGTCGACGACCAGCAGGGCGAACGCGTCCTTGTGGCGCGGGAAGGTCGGTCCTTCCCAGCCCAGGGCCAGGGCGCTCTTGCGGCCTTCCGCGAGACTGACCCGCACTCTCCCGACTCCCGAATCCCCCACGCCGGCGAAACGGGCCGGGAGGCTCTCCGGGAGTCCGCGGGGAACGTCAGTGATGATGGCGCGCGCGTTCTTGAGCTGCTCGTGGATGAGAGTGGGGGCGGTGACGAGCGCGATGCCACAAATCGGCGAGCGCCCGCGGTCGCCGCCGCAGGCGGCGAGCAACAGCACGACGGCGGCCAGAGAAGAAGGACGGAGGGTCATGGGGTGCTCACGATCTCCGTGACGGTTTGGGGGACGGCACGCATCGGTTCGGTGAATCTAATGCGTCCATGTCACCGCGACGCTCACCGCGCGGACCGGCGCGAGCGTGCGGGGGACGAGGTTGTAGATGTAGTTCAATGCGTTGCTCACGAGCAGGTGCGCGGCGAGCGGCCCGCCCGTCCAGGACGCCCGCAGGTCCAGCACCTTGGCGGCGACCCGCGGATCCGTCTCGTACAGCTCGACGCGCTCGAAGCGGCTCGTGTACCGGAAGTCGGCACCGAGCGAGGCGGCGCCCAGGGCGTAGTCGGCGCTCAAGGTCAGCAGGTGGCGGGGGCGGAAGGCGAGGGGCCGCGCCGGCGTGGTGTCGGTAGCGAGCTCGCGAGCGTACAGATACATGTAGGCGAGCGACGTGGAGAGGCGCGGGGTGAGCGGCGCCGCCGTCACGGAGAGATCGAGCCCCGTGAGCCTGGCACGCGCCAGGTTCTGGAACTGAATCTGGAGCGCCGCGGTGTTGAAGCTCGGCTCGATGAGGCGTCGCGCCTCGGTCCAGAACAGCGCCGCGTCCACCCGCAGCCGCTCGTTCGCGAAGCCCCGCGCGTGCCCGACCTCGGCGGTCCACGCTTCTTCCGGCCGGAGCGTGGGATTGGGAACCACGCGGATCCCGCTCACGAACGTCGTGACGAACCGCTCCGCAAGCGAGGGCGCGCGGAACCCCCGGCCCAGCGACGCCCGCCACACGCCGCGGCGCATCGGCAGCACCGCGCCCAACCGTGGGCTCACCACGGCGGTGAGTCCCCCGCCGTCCACCGCCAGGAAATCGATGCGCGCGCCGGTTGTGACGCGCGCCGCGCCGAGGCCGTGCTCCCCCTCGCCATACGCGGCGTACTCGGCCTGCGTGTGTACGCCGAAGATGTCGCTCGTGACGTCGGAGAAGGTGACCTCGCCGCCCACGGTCACCACCCGGCCGGGGTCGGGGTGGATCACGCCCCGGAGCTCGCCGCCGAAGCGGTTCGCCTTGCCGAAGTCACTGCCCGCGCGCTGATAGTCGGTGAAGTCGGTGCGCAGCCACGAGCCGCGGGCCAGCCAGCTCACCGTCGGCGACGGCTCGCGCGAGACGACGGCCGTGAGGTAGCCCTTGTCCGAGCGGGTGTGGTCGCCGAGCCCGCCGGTGTCCACCAGGAACGGCTGGTAGGCCTGCCCGCGGTCGTCACAGCGGCCGCGCATGCACCAGGAGAGGGGCACCTGATACTGGTCGCTGGCCCACGCCCCGGAGAGGTCGAGCCGCGTGACCGGGTCGAGCCGGTATTGGCCTTTCCCGGCGAACTGCCAGTGGTCGCGCTGGTCCTGCTGGCGGTAGCCGTCGGAGTGCCGGGTCCCCACCGCCACGGCGCCGTGGAAGGGGTCGCGTCCCCAGCTCGCGATGACGTCGACGCCGCCCTCGATCCCGGTGTAGTCACGGAACTTCCAGACGTCGTGCGGCGGGCCCGCGAAGCTGCCGCCGATGACGCGGATGCGGGCGTGGGCGTCGTCGGGAATGTCGCGGGTGATGAGGTTGATGACGCCGCCCAGCGCGGCCGAGCCGTACAGCGCGGAGCCGGCACCCTTGACCACCTCGACGCGCTCGACAGCGTCGACGGGGAGGAGGTCCCAGTTGATGCCGCCGCGATCGCCCTGGTTGACCGGCACGCCGTCGACGAGGAGCAGGACGCGCGAACCCAGGCCCTGCACGTAGCCGGTCGAGCCGCGGATGTTGACCTGGCCGTTCAGGAACTGGACGCCGGGGGCGCGGTCGACGGCTTCGTCGATGGAGTTGACGGCGCGCCGGGCGATCGCCGAGTCGGTCACCAGCGCGACGCTGGTGACGACGTCCTGGAGGGACTGCTGTCGTTTGCCGGCGGTGACGACAATAGGAGCCAGGTTTTGGATGACGAAGTCGTCTACCCGCACCGGCTCTACCCGCAGCGTGAAATCAACCTTCGTGGAGTCGTTGGACGTGACACTCACGACAACGGATTCTGGTCGAAAGCCGAGAGCTCGGGCCAGGAGGGTAATCGGGCCTGTGGGCACCGCCTCGAGACGATAGGTGCCGGTGCTTCCGGTGTTGGTCCGCAGTCGGCTGCCGGTGATCGACACGCTCGCCGACCGTACGCCGTGGCCGGTCGTATCTTGCACGGCGCCGTACACGATGCCGGTCGCCTGAGCTTGCAGCGCTGCTGGGAGGAGCCCGAGAAGAAGCAGGCAGCGCCGGCTCACCGCCGTACCGCCGCGGCCGCGGGGAAGTAAAACGACACTGGGTGCATGTTGTCGAAATCCACGATGAAATCGATCGAATCGGTGCCGATGCTGTTGACCACCACGATGCCGGCCCCGAACCGCGACGTGTCGGCGTCGGTGCGCTTGTAGTAGCCCGCCTCGCGCAGCAGCGAATCGGCGTTGGCGATGGTGAGCTGGCCCTGCTTTTTCCATACCGCCAGCACCCACTCGTAGCGGCCGTTCGGCACGGCCAGGGTGTAGAAGTACGTGGAGTCGGCGAGGCTGATGGTGGGCGGCACGAGGGGGGTGTAGCTGAACAGGTCGCCCCGGCTCTGCGGGAACGTCTGGTAGGCGACGACGTAGACGACGTCCGTCGAGTCCGGGATCGCGCCGCGGATCGTCAGGGTGCCGCAGATGCCGGTGAAGGCCTTGGGGCACGACGTCGGCGCCGGCGCGGGCTCCAGGCCGCCATCGCAGGCGACGAGCAGCGCGGCGAGCGCGGCGACGCGGGGGCGCATGGAGTCAATGTCCGCCGCGCCGGGGGAGGAGTCAACTTGACCCTCGTTTCGACGCGGAATACTCTTGGTGCCGGTATGCCCATCTACGAGTATCGCTGCACCCAGTGTGACACCCGCTTCACGCAGGCCGAGACCCTCGCCGAGCACGGGCGGCAGCTCCCCGAGTGCCCCAAGTGCCGCTCGCGCGACGTCGAGCCGCTGCTCTCGGCGTTCTTCGCGAAGACGATCCGCAAGAGCTGATCGCACCAATGTTCGAGCGTCTCCGGGCCGCGCTCAAGGCCGCGCTCGACGCGGCGACGCCGCCGCACGACCTGAAAGACCTCGCCCGCCAGATGCGCGAAGCCGTGGTGGAAGCCAAGGTGGCCGTCCGTGAGCTGGCCGACGCGCTGAAGCGCACCGAGCTGGAGCTCGCGGCGGAGCGCCAGCGCCTCGCCGACGCCGAGCGGCGCGGGCGCCTGGCCGGAGAGATCCAGGATCAGGAGACGGTGCAGGTCGCGGACCGGTTCGCGGGCAAGCACCGCGAGCGCGTAGCGGTGCTGGAGCGCAAGCTCCAGGCCCAGCGCGATGAACAGGCGCTCGCGGAGAAAGAGCTGGGCGAGATGCAGAACCAGCTGCACGCCGCTGAGCGCGACCGGCCGCTCACCGAAGCCGAGCGCAGCGCCGAGCGCGCGTGGCGCGACCTGCAGGCGGCGGGCGGTGCGCGGCCGGGGGTGGACGTCCAGGACGAGCTGCTCAAGGCCGACCTCGACCGCAAAGCCCGCGAAGCGGCGGCCGATCGCCAGCTGCAGGAACTCAAGAAGAAGATGCGAAAGGAGTAGTGATGCACCTGCTCGTCGTCGCCCTCCTGGCGCAGCTGCCCTTCCCTACTGGGGCCCCGTCCGACTTCCTGAAACGTGCCCACACCTATTCGATCGTCGCCTACGACTCGGCGACAGGCGATCTGGGCGTCGCGGTGCAGTCGAAGTTCCCGAACGTCGGGGGCATCGTTCCCTGGGCGCGGGCGGGCGTGGGCGCGGTGGCGACGCAGTCGCTCGGCAACACGGCGTACGGGGAACGGGGGCTCGAGCTCATGGCCCTGGGGGCCTCCGCCCCCGATGCCATGCGGATCGTGCTGCGCGGCGACACGCGACGCTCGCAGCGACAGGTCGGGATGGTGGACGCGCGCGGCAACACCGCCAGCTGGACGGGGGACTCGTGCTTCGACTGGGCGGGGGGGCGCACGCTGACCCCGGGCGGCGACATCGCCGCAGCGGGCAAGGGGCAGATGATCGTGGGCCGCGGCTTCGCCGCGCAGGCCAACATCATGGTGTCCGACCAGACGGTGAAGAACATGGCGGATGGGTACCTGCGGGCCACCGGCTCGCTCGCCGACCGGCTGATGGCCGCCCTTGTGGCGGGGCAGGCGGGGGGCGGGGACAAACGGGGGATGGAGTCCGCGGCCTTGCTCGTGGTCCGCGCCAACGCCGGCTACCTGGGCGGCAACGACCGCTACATCGACATCCGCGTCTACGACGACACCAACCCCATCCGCGAGCTGCAGCGGCTGTACACGCTGCACCAGCTGTACTTCTTCCAGAGCCGGCCCGAGGACCTGCTGCCGATCACACCGGACGTGGTGCGGCAGCTCGAGCCGATCCTCCTGCGTGAGCCGGTGGGCCAGCCCCAGAAGTGGCTCGCCGCGCCGCAGGGGACCGCGAGCCAGTCGTTCCTCGAGGCGCTTGCCAACTTCATGTACTGGGAGAACTACGACGTGCGGGTGCGGATGGATGGGAAAATCGACAGGGTGGTACTCAATGATGTTCTGGCGCGTAGGCAGCGGCGTCAGACACCAGATGTCAGACGTCAGCACTGACGTCTGATGTCAGACGTCTGACGTCTGGAGGTCTCATGGACATCAAATCCGGCCGCATGGTGTTTCTCGGCTACGGCAAGTACTGGCGCTCGGACCGCATCGTCGGGCTGGTCCCCATCGGGGACGAGCGTGGCCCGGGCCGGCGCACTGACGTGTTCGTCGAGGACCGCGCCCAGCCGATCGTCGCCTCGCGCACCGAGGACGCCATCCTCGCGGACCTCGGGGCGACCGACGACAGCTTCCAGCTCGAGGCGCTGCGGGCCGCGCTCGTCGAGCAGCTCGAGGCGTTCCACGAGTTCTCGCCGGTGCTGCGCCGCGCGCTGCTGCACGAGCACCACTTCGACGTCGAGAAGTGGGAAGAGCGGTTGGGGAACCTGCTCCGGCCGAGCACGGCGCCCGCCACCGCTTCACAGAACGACCTGTTCGAATGAGAAAGGACGCGTGATGGCGACCAGGCCCGAGAGCACGCGCTTCTTCGGCCACCCCGCGGGGCTGTCCACACTCTTTTTCACGGAGATGTGGGAGCGGTTCAGCTACTACGGGATGCGCGGGTTCCTGGCGCTGTACATGACGAAGGGGCTCGGATTCACCGACCAGCACGCCGGCAGCGTCTTCGGGAACTACACGATGAGCGTGTGGTTCGCGGCCATCTTCGGCGGGATCATCGCCGACCGGTGGCTGGGCCAATACCGCAGCGTGTTGATCGGCGGGATCATCATCGCTCTGGGCCACTTCACGCTGGCGTTCCACGCCTTGCCGTTCTTCTACGCCGGCTTGTCGCTGATCGTCATCGGCACGGGCCTGCTGAAGCCCAACGCCTCGACCCTCGTCGGTTCCTTGTACGAACAGGGAGACCCGCGACGCGACGCCGGGTTTTCCATTTTCTACATGGGCATCAACCTCGGGGCGCTCACCGGACCCCTCATCGCCGGTCGGCTCGCCGAGGGGGTCGATTGGCACCTCGGGTTCGCGTGCGCCGGCGTGGGGATGACCCTGGGGTTGATTCAGTACGTTCTGGGGAAACGGCACCTCCAGCCGGCGCTGGACCGGATCGCCGCCCAGCGGCCGGTGCCGGCCGCCCTTGTCGCAGCGGCTCCCCGTCCGAACCTGGTCCGGACGGTGTGGGATGCCCTGCGCAGCTTCAGCGTCGCGGAGTGGAAGCGCATCGCCGCGGTGTTCGTATTCTTTCTGTTCGCGTCGTTCTTCTGGGGCGCGTACGAGCAGGCCGGGTCAACGCTCACCCTGTTCGCGGATCGCTACATCCATCTCGAGCTTCTGGGGATGAAGCTGTACGCCTCGTGGTTCGTCGCGGTGCAGGCGGCGTTCGTGATTCTGCTGTCGCCCATCTTCGCGTGGCTGTGGATCAGGCTCGGACCCCGGCAACCGTCGAGTCCGGCGAAGTTCGCCCTCGCGCTGCTGTTCATGGGCATCGCGTTCCTGGTGCTGGTGCCGGCCGGCGGGATCGCCCAGGGAGGGGTGAAGATCTCGCCCCTCTGGCTCGTGGGCGTGTACTTCATCGAAGAGCTCGGCGAAGTCTGCCTCTACCCGGTCGGGCTGTCGGTCGTCACCAAGCTCGCACCCACGCGGATCGTGGGGCTGATGATGGGCGTCTTCTTCCTCTCCAACGCCCTGGGCAACAAGCTGGCGGGCTGGTCAGCTGGGTTCATCAGCACGACGCCGCTGCCGACGCTGTTCGGCGTGACCGCGGCGGTGTGCCTCGGCGCCGGAGCGGTAATGGTGCTGCTGCTCAGGCCGATGAAGCGGCTGATGGGGGGCGTGAACTGACAACTGCAAACTGAAGACGTCGGACATCAGACGTCAGCGCGGCGCTGCTGAGGTCTGATGTCTGACGTCTATCTGCCGAGCTTCCTCTGAAAGAAATCCACCGCCGCCTTGTAGGCCCGCAGCCAGTCGGCGTGCAGCAGGAAGTCGTGGATTTCGTCGGGGAAGATAAGCTGCTCGACCGCCACGCCCCGCGCCCGCAGCGCGCCCGCCAGCTCGACCGACTGACTGAACTGCACGTTGCGGTCGTCGTCGCCGTGGATCAGGAGCACGGGGGATCGCCACCCGTCCACTGCCGCGATCGGTGAGGACTCGAACGCGACGCGCGCCACGTCCGCCTGCTTCGCCGGGTCGTACTCGGTTACCCAGTTCTGGATCTCGGTGTTCCAGTCGTGCACGCCGTGCAGGTCCACCCCCGCGGCGAACAGATCCGATGCGCGGGCGAGTCCCAGCGCGGTGAGATAGCCGCCGTAGGAGCCGCCCCACAGGCCGATCTTGCCGGGGTCCACGTCGGCGCGACCGCGCAGGTACAGCCCCGCCCCCATGACGTCGTTGAACTCGCTCGCGCCCTGCGCCCCGTAGTGCAGCGCCTCGCGGAAGTTGAGGCCGTAGCCGATGCCGCTCCGATAATTGACCGACAGCACCACGTAGCCGCGGCTCGCCAGGTACTGATTCAGCGCGTACGCGTTGCGGTAGTAGTACATGTAGTGCCAGCCGAGCAGCATCTGCCGACGCGAGCCGCCATGGAAGAAGATGACGGCGGGGCGCCGCTCCGCCCCCCCAGTCCGCAGGCCCTTGGGCAGGAACAGCTGGCCGTGGATCGGCATGCCGTCGGCGGCGGAGAACACGACCTGCTGCGGCTCGACCAGGGACCCCTCGGGGAACTCCGCGGGCACGGCTTGCGGGGCGAGGTCCCGCGCTGGACCTCCGGCGATCAGCACGGCGGGGCGGGGGGGCTTCCGGGCGTCGCTGCGCAGGAACGCGACGGCCTTGCCGTCGGCGGTGGGCACCGGCGCCCATTCGATCCCCGCGCCGCTCGTCACGGCGACGGGCGCGCCGCCCGCCGCGGCGACGTGCCAGACGTGCCGGCGGTCGATGTCGCCTTGGTTGGAGTTGAAGAGCAGCGTGGCCCGGTCGGCGCTCGGCGCGACGTACTCGACCTCGAACTCCCCCGGCGTGAGCAGCGTGGCGCGGCCGCCGGCGGCGGCCACGGCGTAGAGGTGTGTCCAGCCGTCTTTTTCCCACGGGAACACGATGCGGTCGCCCGCCATCCAGAAAAGCTGCTGGTCGGCGACGATGTCGCGGAACGCGCTGCCCGCGCCGGGGTCGGCTTTCCAGATCTCGCGCCCGGCGCCGCCGGCGACGTCAACGACGCGGATCGACCAGGGCTGCGCCTCGCGCCGCGGCGTGAACGGGACGCGGCCCGGCTCGGTCGGCGCCCGCGTGAACGCGATGCGCGCGCCGTCGGGGGACCAGACCGGGTCGTCGTCGCGGTCGAGGGCGGGATCGAGGAAGCGCAGCGCCTTGGGGGCGACGTCGTAGACGGCGATGAAGGCGTGATCGCCGCGGTTGCTGACGAAGGCGAGCTTGCCGCCGTCCGGCGACCACCGCAGCGCGCTCGCCGAGCCGCGCGCGTGGAGCAGCTGTTCGGCGGGCGCGGAGTCGGTGAGCGATGCCCACCAGATCTGGCCGCGCTGCAGGAACGCCACGCGGTCGCCCTTGGGCGAAACGGCTGGCGAGTTGCCCTCGCCGAGCCGGCGGACCGCCCCGCCGGGAACGGTCACCAGCCAGATCTCCTGCTTCACGCCGGTGGTGAGGCTCCTGGGGTTGGGGAACTCACCGCGACCGTTGGTCCCCCCGCCGCGGGTGTAGAGGATCGCCTTCCCGTCCGGCGTCCAGGTGAGATCGCCGATTTCCTGGCCGTCGTCGTCCGGGTAGGCGGTGACCTGGCGGCCCTGGTATTCCGGTGGCGCGGCGAACCAGATGTTGCGCGCTCCGTTGGCATTGAACACCCACGCCAAGGCGCCACCGGCGGGCGCCGCGACGAGGTTGTCGGGGAACGGAGCGGCGAGCGCTTGCTCGATCGTGAACGCGGGTTGCTGGGCGGTGAGCGGCCAGAGGGACGTCGCGGCGAAGGCGACGGCGACGCAGGCAGCGAGTTTGTGGTGGCGCATGAGGCCCGAAGCTACCGGCGCAGCGCGCTCCGTCAAATTGCGTATTTTGGAGCACCAAGGAGGCCACGATGCGCCCCTCGCTGCTGAAAAAGCTCGCCGCCGCACTGCTGCTCGTCGGGTTGGCCCTTCCGTACGGATGCGATGCGCGGCCGGTCACGGTGCTGTGGTCGAGCTGGGACGACCTCGCGATCCTGTTCACGGTCGGTGTCCCCGTGCTCGCGGCGGTGGCGTACGGACTGCACAACCTGGTTCCGGCGCTGGCGCGGTTTCACGAGCGCCACGGGGCCGGGCTGCACGGCATCTTCCGGGCGGTGTTCTTCCTCCTCGCCGGCGCCTACCTGATGCGCGGGCTGCAGGGCAAGGACGACGACTTCCCCTTCTGGCTGGTGGCGCTGCTGTTCTGCGGCGGGCTGCTCTGGTACCAACAGCGGCGCGGCACCAAGGCGCAGCGCCTCCCTTTGCTGCTGCTCACCACGGTGGGACTCCCCGCGGTCTACTACGCGACGGCGTTTCTCGACAAGGGCGGACTGCAGTACGGCGGATGGGTGTTCACCGTCGGCTACGTCCTCGGGGTGGCGGCGGAGGTGCTGGGGCTGCGCAGCGCGCCCCCGGTCACGCACGCCGGCTAGGGGCTCGCCCCCGGCTGCCACTCCAGGTCGCCCACCTCGGCCACCGCGCGCCCGCCGACCTGATCGGTGTCCGTGGCCACGCCGACCGCGACGATCGCCTTGGCGGCGCGGTTGAAGGCGCGGCGGTAGTCGGCGAACGGGTCCCGGCGCTCTACGTGCCAGGACCCGTCGGCGTCTTCAGCGCGTTCCAGCACGACGACGGCGCGCAGGCCGCTCGCGGGGCTCAGGAACATCTCCCCGCGTCCCTCGGTGTTCCCCCACGAATAGAAGATCATGCGGCCGTCCTCGAACTGCACGAAGACGCGCACCGGGCTGTCGTCCCGGGCGCGCTGGCGCAGCGTGGCGGTGTGGACCGGCGTCGAGGTCTGCCAGCCCCAGGTGAGCGTGCCCTTGCGCACGGGCGGCCGCACGGGCTGGCGGAGGCGATAGCGGGCGATCCCTGCTCCGCTCACGTGCTCGAGGTGAAGAAAATGACTGCGGGTGACGCGGTAGCGCGGCGCGGCCGCCCCGCGCACCCCTTCCAGCGTCCAACCGCGCGGCACGCCCTGACTGGCCGGGGCCGCGTTGAGGTTGGTGAGCGTCTGCAGGAGCAGCAGCCAGTGCGCGCTCACATCGGCTCGGCGGAGAAGTGACAGGCGGCGAAGTGCCCGGCTCCAGGCATCACCTCGCGCAGCGCGGGCGGCTCGGTGCGGCAGCGCTCGTTCTTCTTGGGGTGGGGGCAGCGCGGGTGGAACGGGCAGCCAGGGGGCGGGTTCGCCGGCGACGGCACGTCGCCCGTCAGGATGATCCGCTGCCGCGGCGCGTTGGGATCGGGCACCGGGACGGCGGAGAGCAGCGAGCGCGTGTACGGGTGCCGCGGCCGCTGGTAAAGGGCGGCGGCCGGCGCGTGCTCCACGATCTTCCCCAGGTACATCACCGCCACCCGCTCCGCGGTGTGGCGCACCACGGCGAGATCGTGCGCGATGAAGAGGTACGTGAGCCGGTGGCGGCGCTGCAGGTCGGTGAGGAGGTTCAAGACCTGCGCCTGCACCGACACGTCGAGGGCGGAAACGGGCTCGTCGCAGACGATGAATGCCGGCTCCACCGACAGGGCACGCGCGATCCCGACGCGCTGACGCTGCCCCCCCGACAGCTCGTGCGGGTAGCTGTCCGCGAGCGCGCCGTCGAGCCCGACCTCGTCGAGCAGGGCCGCCACGCGACGGTCGGCGTCGGCGCCGGCCGCGAGACGATGGATCGCGAGCGGCTCGCGCAGCGTCTGGCGCACCGTCATGCGCGGGTTGAGGGAGCTGTAGGGATCCTGGAACACGATCTGTATGCGGCGGCGCAGCGCGCGGAGGTCGCGCGGGGGCAGCGTGAAGACGTCGCGGCCCTCGAACAGCGCCGCGCCGCCCGTGGGCTCCGTGAGTCGCAGCAGCGTGCGTGCGACCGTGGACTTGCCGCTGCCCGATTCGCCGACGAGCCCCAGCGTCTGCCCCGCCGCGATCGTGAACGAAACGCCGTCGACCGCCCGCACCACGCGCTTCGGCTTGCCCAACCCGAGCCAGGCGCGCTCGCCCGGGTAGTGCTTGACGAGGTCGCGGACGTCGACCAACGGCACGGCGGGGGGTGCGGTCACGGCAGGGGGCGGCGGCGCTGCGGCTCGACGATGAGCCAGCAGCGGGCGGCGTGGCCGGGGCTTCCGGCGTCGAGCAGCGGCGGCTCTTCGCTGCGGCATTTCTCCCACGCGTGGGGGCAGCGCGGGTGGAAGCGGCACCCCGTGGGCCAGTGCGTCGCCGCGGGAACGGTCCCGGGAATGCTGTAGAGCCGGTCGGCGGGCCGGTCGAGCCGGGGGATCGAGGCCATCAGCCCCTCGGTGTACGGGTGCCGCGGGTGGGCGAACAGCTCGGGCGTCGCGGCGGTCTCGACGACCTGCCCGGCGTACATCACGACGACGCGGTCCGCCGTGCCGGCCACGACCCCCAGGTCGTGCGTGATCAGCATGACGGCCATCCCCAGCTCGGCCTGGAGCCGCTCGAGCAGCTCCAGGATCTGCGCCTGGATGGTGACGTCGAGCGCGGTCGTGGGCTCGTCGGCGATGAGAATCTGCGGCCGGCACACCAGCGCCATGGCGATCACGACGCGCTGGCGCATCCCGCCCGAGAGCTGGTGGGGGTAATCGTCGACGCGCGTCTCGGGGTCGGGGATGCCGACGAGCCGCAGCATCTCGATGGCGCGCGCGCGGGCCGCCGCGCCGGAGAGGCCCTGATGCACGACGGCCGCCTCGCCGATCTGGTCGCCCACGGTGAAGACCGGATTGAGCGAGGTCATCGGCTCCTGAAACACCATCGCGATGCGGTTGCCGCGGATGGCCCGCAGGTCGGGCGGCGCGAGCGTCAGGAGGTTGCGCCCCTCGAACTCGATATAGCTGCCGGGCCGGATGTGCCCCGGGGGCTCGGGGATGAGCCGCAGGATCGAGAGCGACGTGACCGTCTTGCCACACCCCGATTCCCCGACGATCCCCAGCGTCTCGCCGGGATAGAGCTCGAACGACACGCCGTCCACGGCGCGCGCCGTCCCGGCGCCACGCCCCGTGACGAAGTACGTCTTGAGGTCGCGGACCTTGAGCAGGGGCGCGCTGCCCGTCGACACACGCGGCTCCGTCACGCGGCCTCCTCGCGCGGATCGAGGGCGTCGCGCAGCGCGTCGCCCACGGCATTGAGCGCCATCACGACCGCCGCGATGGCGAAGCCTGGGACCAGGGAGACCCAGGGCGCGGTGGTCAGCAGGTCGCGACCGTCGGCGATCATGTTGCCCCAGCTGGCGACGGGCGGCCGCACGCCGATCCCGAGGAACGACAGCGCCGCTTCGAGCAGCATCACGTGACCGATCCCCAGGGCCGCCGAGACGATCAGCGGGGCGGCGGCGTTGGGCAGGACGTGGCCAAAGATAACGCGCCCCGTGGACGCGCCCAGCGCCCGGGCGGCGTCCACGAACGGACGCTCGCGCAACGAGAGCACCTCCGCGCGCACTAGCCGGCTCGTCCCGAACCAGCCCGTGACGCCGATCAAGACGATCAGCGTCCCCAGGGGCAGGCGGCTCCACAGCGCGACCGCCATCAGCAGCAGGAACATCCGCGGCACCGCGATGCCGACGTCCACGATGCGCATCAGGAGGCCGTCCACCCAGCGGCCCAGGTATCCCGCGAGCGCGCCCACCATCGCGCCCAGCGTGAGAGCGACGAGCATGGCGAGCGTCCCGACCCCGAGCGACACGCGCGCCCCGAACACGACGCGGCTCAGGAGGTCATGACTGTAGAGATCGGTGCCGAGCGGGTGCAGCCACGACGGCGGCTGGTTCTGCAGGCCGACGGGGTCGGGTTGGGCGGCGGGGTCGTACGGGGCGACGAGTGGCGCGCACACCGCCACCAGCACGAAGAACGCGAGGATCGCGACGCCGGTGGTGGAGGTGGGGTGGCGGAAGAAGCGCCGTCCCCGGTCCGTGCGCTCGCAGCGCCGGCGCAGGAGCAGCGTGCCGCCGGTCGCGGCGGCGACGAGCGCGCCGAGGCTGAGCCACGTTTGCAGCATCAGGCCGCGTCGCGCGCGCCGAGGCGGACGCGCGGGTCCGCGACGGCGGTGAGCAGGTCCGCGGCCACGCTGCTCAAGGCGACCATCGCCGCGGCGAGGATGGCGGCGGCGGTGACGACGGGATAATCGCGGGCGAAGATGGCGTCCGCGGCGAGCTTCCCCATCCCCGGCCAGGAGAACACCGTCTCGACGAGCACGGCCCCCGTGAGCAGGAACGGCAGCGACAGCCCCAGTAGGGTGATGATGGGGAGGACGGCGTTGCGCAGGGCGTGCCGCAGCAGTACCCGTCGCTCGGTCAGGCCCTTGGCGCGGGCGGTGCGGATGTAGTCCTGGTGGATGACCTCGAGCATCGCCGCGCGCTGATAGCGCGCCGTGCCGGCGGCGCCGACCAGGCCGAGCGTGCCGGCCGGCAGCACCAGGTGCCGCAGCGTGTCGAGGACCCGGCCCGCCCACGGCAGGGAGTCGTGGACGACGGGGTCGCCGACGCCGCCGACCGGCAGCCAGTGCAGCCACTGGCCGAACACCAGCAGCAGGGCGAGGCCCAGCCAGAAGGTCGGCACGGAATAGAAGAAGAGGGTGAGGTGGCTGAGCGCGGCGTCCACGCGGCGGCGCGCCCGCGCGGCCTGGTACGCCCCAAGGGCGATCCCCAGCGCGAATTCGATGGCCAGCGCGGCGACGCCGAGCAGCACGGTGTTGGGCACGGCGTCCGCCAGCGCTCGGGCCACGGGCCGGTGCTGGCTGAAGGACTCCCCGAATTCACCGCGGGCGATGTTGCCGATGTACTTGAGGTATTGCACGGCGAGCGGACGGTCGAGGCCGTACACCCGGGTGAGCCGGGCGATGACCTCTGGACTCACGGTGCGGTCGTCCGCCGAGGGCCGGAACGGCGACCCCGGCGCCAGGTGGATGAGGACGAAGGTGAGGGTGAGGACCGCGAAGACGATGGCGACGGACGCCGCGAGGCGTCTGAGCAGCCACGCCGTCACCGGCGCTCCACGCGGTCCCGGTCGATCAGCCGGTCGGGGGGGATCCGCCAGGTGCGCACCAGGGCGTATGGCGCGTCGGGACGGATGCGGACATCGGCCACGCGCCGGTGCACGACCGCGACGCTCTGCTGGGAGTATAGCCAGATCGCGGGCGCGTCATCGAGGAGCACCTGGAATACGGAGCGCCAGGCGCGGAGGGCGGCATCCCGGCTCGGCGCGCCCGTCGCGCGCGCGTACGCCTCCGCGAAGGCGGGGTTGTCGTAGCGCCAGGTGTTCGCGCTGCCGCCGGGCAGCCAGAGGAGGGCGATGCTGGAGCTGGGCGAGGGGTCGCCCGAACGAGAGACCAGCGCCGCGTCGTACGTGCCGTTCGCCACGCGCTCGTCGAAGACGTTGGACTCGAGCTCGGTGATCTCGACCGCGACGCCGATGCGGCGGAACTGCTCCTGCAGCAGGCGCGCGTACTGGCGCCGGCTCGAGCTCGTCGTGGGCGTCAGCACCTCGAAGGCCAGCTTCTGGCCTTCCCGGTCGCGCACGCCGTCGCCGTCATGATCGCGCCAGCCGTTCGCCGCGAGGATGCGCACGGCCGCCGCCGAGTCGAATGGCAGGACGCGCAGGGTCGAATCCCACGTCGCCCACATCAACGGCATCGGGCCGGGGGGAACCTTGGCGAGTCCAGCGAACACGCTCTGCGCCATCTGCTGGCGATCCGTGGCCAGGGTGAGGGCCCGGCGCAGCTGGCGATCTCCGAACAGCGGGTGGGGCAGCGAGGTGTCGTCGCGCGCCCGCAGCTGGAGCGCGAGGAACGTGTAGTACGGCCCCGGATACGGGTACGTGCCCAGCTGGCTCGCGGCGCGCACGCGCCCGAGATCCTGCGGCGGCACGTATTCGTCGACGTCGGCCTCGCCGGCGACGACCTGGGTCACCGCCACCGAGGGGTCGGGCGTGAAACGCCACAGCAGGCGCCGGATGTGCGGGCGCCCGAGGAAACACGTCGAGTCCGCCGCCAACTCCAGGCTCTGGCCCGGCTTCCACGCGACGAACCGGTAGCACCCCGCACCCACCGGGGCGCGGCCGAACGCCGCGCTACGGAACTGGTCCCGGGGTACCGTGCGCAACAGATGCGCCGGCAGGATGCGCAGGTGGTGCACGGCGTCGTAGAACATCTCGGGATACGCTTCGCTGAAGTGGAACACCACCGTCAGCGAGTCGCGGGTCGTGACCTTGCGCACGCGCGACAGGGACACCCGGGCGCGGGAGTTCACGATGGAGTCCGTGTTGACGTCGAAGGAGAACGCCACGTCCTCGGCGCGCACCGGGCGCCCGTCGTGCCAGCGGGCTTGGGGATTGAGATGGAACGTGATCGTGCGCGGGTTGTCCCATTCCCACCGCTCGGCGAGCTCGGGCACGAACCCCACGTCACCGAAGGTGTTGCCGGAGGGCCCCAGGTCGGCGAGCTTGACGTATAACTGGTCGTCGACCGCATCCGCGTGCGCGTCGCCGGATGCCGGCGGCAGCAGGATATCCGGCTCCCCCACCGAGGCGATCACCAGCGTCCCACAGTACTCCCCCGTGCACCCGCCGCGCTGACCGCAGCCGGCCAGCGCCACGAGCGCGCCCAGAACCACCACCACCGCACGCGTCCGCATGTCCGGTAAGATTCTACCGGCGCTCTAGCGGCGCCAGGTCCAGGCGGGATCTGAGAAGACGGACGGCGACGGGCGGGGGCGGACAGAGGCGGACGGGTGCACGCAAGCGCCCCACGTCGCAACAATGGCCGCGGCGACCTCCTGGAACGTCACGGTCCGGCCGAGCTCGGCCGAGAGGCTCGTGGCGCGGGGGGGCGCTCCTGACTTACGACTCACTGCCGTCACCAGGTCCTGCGAGCCGTCGAGCAGGATCGAGCCGTGTTGCAGGAATGCCGCGCCGCGGCGCACCTGCGCCGAGCCGACCACCTTGCGGTCCCCGATCAGCACTTCACCGCCGACGGGAGCGGAAAAACAGGCGGTCGGGCGGTCGGGCGGCCGGGCGGTCGGACGGCCGGAGGCGAGCGTTGCCTCGACACCGAGACAGCGTAACGCGGCCGCGAGCCGTGCGTGGATCGCGTAGTACGTCTCCCGGAGGGAGCCGAACGCGGCGACGGGCGCCGCGATGGCGTACGTGACCTCGTGCTCGTGCCACACCGCGCGCCCGCCGGTGGGGCGGCGCACGACGTCGATTCCCAGGCGCGCGATGGCGACGCGGTCGTAGCGGGTCGCGGCGGGCTCATGGCGGCCGAAGGAGAGGCAGGGCGGGGACCACCGATACAAGCGCAGGAAGGCGCGGCCGCTCCGGTCGGCCTCGTCGAGGAGCGCTGCGTCGGTGGCCATGTTGTCCGAGCCGCAGCGGCCCGCGACGTCGAGCAGCAGCTCCCACTCAGACGTTCGCGTACGCCTCCAGCGGCGGGCACACGCACACCAGATTGCGATCGCCGTACGCGCCGTCGATCCGCCCCACCGGCGGCCAGATCTTGTGCTCGCGGGTCGCGGCGCTGGGGAACGCGGCGCGCTCGCGCGAGTAGGGCCGGTCCCACGCGTCGCTGACCAGATCCGCGAGCGGGTGCGGGGCGTTTTTCAGCAGATTGTTCTCCCGGTCCGCGGCGCCCGTCTCGATCTCGCGGATCTCCTCGCGGATGGCGATCAGCGCGTCGCAGAAGCGGTCCAGCTCCGCCTTGGGCTCGCTCTCGGTCGGCTCCACCATCAGCGTGCCGGCGACGGGGAACGAGACTGTGGGCGGATGGAAGCCGTAGTCGATGAGCCGCTTGGCGATGTCCTCCACCTCGACGCCGGCCGACGCCTTGAAGGGGCGCGTATCGAGGATGCACTCGTGCCCCACGAGCCCGTTCTCCCCGGCGTAGAGCAGTTCGACGTTGCCGGCGAGCCGCTTGGCGACATAGTTGGCGTTGAGGATCGCGATCTTCGTCGCGTGCGTGAGCCCGGCGCCGCCCATCATGCGGATGTACATCCATGAGATCGGAAGGATCGAGGGGCTCCCCCACGGCGCCGCGGAAATGGTGCCGAGCGCCTGCGCGTGTCCCAGCGGCACCACCGGATGATCGGGAAGGAACAACACGAGGTGCTTCGCGACTCCGATCGGCCCCATCCCGGGCCCGCCGCCGCCGTGCGGGATGCAGAACGTCTTGTGCAGGTTCAGATGGCACACGTCGGCGCCGATG
>WNGE01007571.1_pt1 | contig 18125 bp, 16 predicted proteins | sample 5400651 | NCBI WGS metagenome assembly WNGE01 (sample SAMN13153370, study PRJNA577476) | soil metagenome | isolation source: 60 cm soil or saprolite under grassland replicate 2 | place: USA:California | collected 2016-06-15
CGATCAGCACCGGAGTCTACGGCTATCCTATCAAAGAAGCCGCGCAAATTGCGCTGCAAACGGCCATAGAACACATTAAGAAACCGACTGGCCTGCAACAGATAATGTTTGTCCTCTTCAGCAACGACGACTATGCTACTTATGAGAAGGCATTGACCGGTTTGTTGTCGCAATAAATAAAAAGGAAAGGCGGCTATTCTTCGCGTAGGGCCTTCCTAAATTCCCTGACGAAACCCACAACGCCCTGGGTCCAGGTCATTTTGGGCTGTTGCTGTCTACGACGTGCTTCTTCACGTTGACGATGCAGGAGTTCCTGAAGAGCGGCCTGCCGCAGTTCCTGTAGGAGCAGAGCGTCATAGGCAGCGCGCTTTGTCAGATCGCTCAATACCTCGTAAGCTTCATTGAGTTGCTTGATACGATCGTCCTGTCCCTGTTTATTCACATCTGGATGATACAGGCGCACAAGACGCCGATAGGAGCGCTTGATCTGTTCAAGCGACGCATTTTTGGAAACTTCCAGCGTGGCGTAGTAATCAGTTAGTGGCATCACGCACCTGTACTTCCAAAGCCTCCACGTGCCTGGCCCATTTCGTCGACTTCTTGCCAGGCGACACGTACAATCGGAACAAAGATCCCCTGAGCGACACGCTCCCCACGATAGACACAGACCGCTTCATCCTTAAAATTATACACCGACACCATCACTTCGTCGCCCTCACCAGAGTAGTCTTGATCAACCACACCCACGCCGTTTGGTATCAATAGCCCTTTACGACGTGCCGTACTGCTGCGCATGGTTAGCAGCAGCATATATCCCGATGGCGTACGTACAATCACGTTGCCAGGAATACGGGCTAGCTGGCGCGGCATAATCTCGGTCTCTTCGCGACAGTACAGATCAAAGCCAACCGAACCTGCAGTGGCATACGCAGGCAAAGGCAGTTCTGGATCAATGCGCTTGATTGTTACCTGCAAGGGTTGTATAGATAAGCTCATATCCATTATTCTACTTACTTATGTATGACAGATTATTGTATAACACTTACCAGTTACCAGTGTACAGCCATATGCCTTTACTCGTCAATAAGTATGTATCTGGCATGTAACCTTTAGCGTTATATTCTGTAGACAGTTTTTTAGTGAATAGTTCAGGGATGAAGATTGATATAAAAGGACATATCTGTTATTCTTTATCATATCTGTTCTTCTCATCCTTTTGAAAGAATAGAAAGTTACTCGTCTGGAGAAATTAGTCTGTGGAGTTTGTCTTTTGAGTTTGCGCATACGCTTAGCCCTGACGCTGACCCTGCTCTTGCTGGCATTGTTCTGTACAGTTTTTGCCGCAAGATCCACAGTGGAAACATGGCAAAATTTTCGCCAGCAAAACGCTCTGATGAAGGCGGGTGATGTGCGCACGGTTCGTCCCTGGATGACCATCCCTTATATCGCGCATACCTATCAGGTACCTGAACATTACCTCTATGGTCAGTTAAAACTCCCTGATTCGCCTTCACTACATCGTACACCTCTGCATTCGCTTGCTACGCGCTATAATCGACCGGTCGATCATCTCGTCGGTGAGGTACAGGGCGCGATTACCAGCTATCGTAAACACCATCTTATAAGACCTACAGCCACGCCTCCAGGTCCCAGGAAGACTCCAACGGGGAGGAAAAAACAATGAGCGCGTTCCTTCCGGTTTTGATTACCTGGATACAGCAGTATGGCTACCCGGCGCTCTGGCTCATCATTTTTGTAGCGGCTATTGGTGTTCCGCTTCCTGTCAGTTTTATGCTCCTCGCGGCTGGTGCTTTTGCTGCACTGGGGGATTTCAACGTCTTGTTAGTAGGAGTAATTGCGGTAACGGCTTCGACGTGTGGTGACCAGATAGGGTATCTTCTTGGACGCTCAGTAGGCGTGCGTGTTTTAACGTGGCTGGAGCGCCCACGACGCTTTAACCCGATCTCTGCGGAAACCTTGCAGCGTTCCCATTTTTATTTTAGAAAACGTGGAGGGCTGGCGGTTTTCCTCAGTCGTTCCATCGTCTCAGCTCTAGGTGGAACGATCAATCTACTTGCAGGGGCGGAGGTCTATCCTTATCACCGCTTTTTGCTTTATGATATAAGTGGTGAGGCATGTGCCGCTATCATTCCACTTGTGCTGGGCTATACCTTTGGTGCAAGCTGGGAAGCCATCGGCGATGTTCTTGGCACGACATCACTGTTCATCGTAGCATTTTTTGTAGCTATTTATCTCTCTTACCGGCTGATACGTATACTACAACGGATAAAAGCTACGAACGCATCTCGGGAACATCGAGTAGAGGAAAAACGGGTTTCTGTACCTGGTATCAAGGAAAGTCCAGATTCTTTGCCACTTTAAGGAGGTTTCAAACGTATAATATTGAAAAGGCTGTTTGTACAGCGGGATGTTTCTAAAGACATCGTAAAAACATGTCCAGGGGACTAGAATGAAAGGGAGAGTTGCGTTATAATTAGAGTAGGAATAATTTCCGACCTGGCTGTGTTTCTACTAGTAGAGACAGGATGCACGTCATTGATTTCCTCCCACTCGGCACTCGGACAATTTGGTCCGAACGAAGAAGGCTCGCTTTCCCTGAGTGTAGGACCAGACCGACGAACGACATATCTTGCTGCTTAGGATATTACTTTTCATGGAGGCGCACAATGATAGACTTAGAGCGTGCCATGACGGGAACAACGCTTACCATAAACGAGTCACAAGAACGTAAAGGTCGTGATGAGGAACCATTCGACCTTGTTGAAAAGTTCCTTAAAAAAGACCTTGGCTATACACCTGAGGATGACGTGGAGGAGTCACCCGGAAAAGATGATCAAGAGCTAGAAGAAGACCTCGGCAGTCTAGAGACGGGACCTCTTGATCTGGAAACCGGACCCTTGGAACTGGAAGAGATGCCTGATCTACACGAGGACATAGCTCCGATGCCCAATACATCTGAACTAGAGCACGATACGGTGCTCACGCTTCCTAGAATCGCGACTGAGGAAGAACATCCCGTTCGCCGCACTGCTATACGCCGACGCCGTTCGGAAGATCAGGACGAGAATACAGTCAATGCAGCTGACGCGGGCGAGTCCGATGCCGTGATGACATACTTACGCGAAATCGGGCGTGTACCGATGATTACACATGAGCGCGAGATTGAACTGGCCCAACGTATTGAGGGCGGTGATCGCGATGCGATGAAGCAGTTCATTCTGGCTAATTTACGCCTCGTTGTCAGTATCGCTAAACGCTACGTAGGGCGGGGCCTGACCCTACTTGATCTGATCCAGGAAGGCAATATTGGCCTGATCCGAGCGGTTCAACGCTATGATTGGCGTCGTGGACACCGTTTTTCTACTCACGCGACCTGGTGGATTCGCCAGGCTATCAGTCGTGCGGTGGCTGATAAAGGTCGTACCATTCGCCTGCCGGTATACGTCAATACTGCGCTTAACCGTATCCGTCGCGAACGCCAGCGCCTGTTACAGGAACTGGGACGCGAGCCGACGGAACTTGAGTTGGCTGAGGCAACTGGCCTGGATCCTATTCGGATGATCGAGCTACAAGCCGCTCCAGGAGCTCCCGTCTCCCTGGAATTGCCTGTTGGCGAAGATGAAGAGCAGGAACTGGGTGATGTACTGGCTGATACAGAATCTGCTTCGCCAGAAGACCTTGCGACCACTCAAACCCTGAAAGACGAAGTACAACGCGTATTGGAATCAGTTCTGACGCCGCGCGAACAACTTGTCTTGCAGTTGCGTTTTGGTCTGGGTAATAGCCAGGCTCATCCACTCGAGCAGGTAGGACGCGAACTAGGGATTACCCGCGAACGCGTGCGCCAGATTGAGGCCGGAGCCCTGGCAAAACTGCGCCAGCCACCCGTTCTGGAACGCTTACGCGGCTAGAACACGCGTTGCAGTGATTACAGTACAACAAAATAGCATCCCCCCACAGGAGGGGGTCGTAGCAGCAAGTATAGATATGCGACCTCCTCCTGTGGGGATTCTATGTAGAAAGAGTGGCGATCTTCTATCTTGCCTTCCTGCCTCAGTTTATACATAAGGGTGATCCGGTGCTTGCTAAATCATTACTACTGGCTGCTATACATTTTGTGCTGGGCATCCTCTGGCTCTCGCTGGTGACGGTTTTCCTGGGAAGGATACGCGCTTTTGTGACACGCCCATCGGTACGGCGGGGATTGGAGGCCGTAACGGGCACGATTTTGATTGCGTTTGGCGTGAGGTTAGCAATGTCACAGCGATGATCAAGATTGCGCTTTACGAATCTGGTATCATTGACAACAATGTCCCTGGAGTAACCACCTCGTAATCACCGCCAAGCTGAATCGACACTTGCTTAAGATCGGATGGCGTCATTTTCCAGGCCAGGACATAGAGATTCAGTAATACCGGACGCCCTTTGTAGTCCTTAGCACCCTCTTTAATCATGGAGACCGCTTCGTCGATGCTGCTGGCCGTTCCAAGGTTCTGGTAGACCGGAACACCTGAGTAGGTATTGTAGCTGGCGTTGTTTTGTCCACCACCGCTCAAGATGCCGCGCACCCCAAAGGGCCGCAGCTCCTCAGCGTAACGTTTTTGAAGATTTCTATCTATCAATGCAATACCCGAACCTTTGAATATAGCACGCAGCATGAGATTGATATCCTGCCCAAAGTTTGAGTCCAGTACTTCCAACGTTGTCAGGTTCATACTTTGCATTAAACGACCAGAGTGCTCAAGAAATGCTGAGAGCTGATCACCCGGCCAGTCCGAAGGGTACATGTAACCAACACCACTTGGGCCAGCGATAAATTCGTCATTGGGAGTCGCAGTTCGCGTATAGTAATCTAGCATGGCAGGTGCGGCTTGCGGCAGTACCGAAGGGATAGGCCAACCGATTGGGATAGCGCCACGATTGGGATCCTGCCAGAGATGCAGGAGGCCCTCCTCAATATACTGGAGATTATCCCCTTCACTCATAGTAAATGAGACATAGATCTTATTGGAGTCCGGCGTTTGTTTTACCTGCTGAGGGACAGGCATTGTGGGTTGCACATTCTGCACGCTCGTCCATACCTCCAGATTGGAAAAGTAGTCGGAGGCGAAAACAGGGAGCGCTCTGCAGGATCTGTCGCATCAAGCAGCGTTCTGAGAGCAGCCCCACGGCTGGATTGGGTAGGAAACCAGGTGGATTAAGCCAGTAGATAAAAGCTCGTGAGGCAACTAGAAAGGTGCGCACCAGCGCGGTCATGTTGGGATCCAGACCAGCGACAAGATGTGGTGAGGCGTCACGAAGCAGGTTGTCCTTTGCCCAGCGATAGGCCTGCAGGCGGTTAGTCCATTTGTAGATGCGCAGGTCGGCAAGGATAGACAGGTTATAGGGACCTTTTTGTAGCTCCTGTGCCTGAGCCGGTGTAACGATGATACCATCACGCTGCCCCGCCATCGTGGTCGCAACATTTATACTATCGCTCAAAGTTGGGTCGTAAATGATCAAACCACGTACAAGCGAGCGGTATTTTGTCAATAGCGCATGTAGAATATCATCCCGACCCAGCTGAGAAACAGTCTGCGGAATAGAGGAGAGGGCGGCTTTGAGCCAGAATGTATCATCGCCTCTAGTGAGGAGATATACGCGGGGCTGTGGACGGTTGATTAGACCAACAAGCGTGGCGACGGTGAGTTGTACCTCATGTGAAGCTGAGTTTATATTGTAAACATCTAAATGCTGCGGCGTTTGAAATAATGGGAAGATGCGACCATCGGGCCAGGTGATATCTGTTCTTATGATGTCATTATCCATGATTTTACTCCATCGGGCTTATAAATCGCGCCCCTACAGCGATCGGTTGGTTGGATAGTTCATTGCCACGAAATCGCGCCCCTACAGCGATCGGTTGGTTGGATAGTTGCTGCTATGGTTCATTGCCACGAAACCGCAACAAGGTGAACGATAGCTATTTCGGCTTCCCCAGGTCGCGCTCAACATGTATAACATCCTTGACTTTTTCCAGGCGTGTAAAGAGGCGCTGCATCTGGTCGAGGGTATCGATCTCTAACGTGGCGGTGACGACGACCAGTTCGCGGTTCTTATGTGAATGAGAGCTGATCAATACCAGGTTGACACCCACATCGGCAACGACGGCGGCGATATCGCGAATCAGTCCTGTGCGGTCGCGGGCAGTGATGATAACAGGTGCCAGGTAGCGTGGCTGGCTCATGCTGACCCAGTTAACGGCAACAATACGTTCGCGATCCCTTTCGCGGTGACGGGCGATATTCTGGCAATCAGCTCTATGGACGATCACACCCTTGCCACGACTCACAAAACCGATAATCTCATCACCGGGCAAAGGATAACAGCAGTTCGCTAGCTTCGTTAACAATCCACTCACTCCTGCCACCTGCAAACGTGCAGTGGTAGGAGATTTCGTATTGGAGTTAGGTAAAACTACGGGAAGCTCTTCGGTATCTTTATTGTCTCTGCCGTCTTTGCCTTCGCGTTGCTGCAAGTAATCGTTTAACTTCACAACAACGGAGCGCGGACGTAGATCATCGGCACCGATGGCAGACAGTATATCTTCAATGTCTTCCTGGTTAAACTCCTGACACAGCCAGTTCTCGGCATCTTCGGTTAACACTTCCACACCACGGGCGATACCGGCAGCTTTCAGTTCGCGGTCCAGGCGCTCCTGTCCGATCTGAATATTGATATGACGCTCATGTATCTTGAGATAGCGCCGTATCTTACTTTTGGCAGCAGCTGTTCGCGCGAAACTCAACCAGTCGCGTGTAGGGTGTGCCGTACGGCTGGTGACGATATCTACAATCTCACCGCTCTTGAGTTCGTAGTCGAGCGGGACCATGCGTGTGACCAGGCGATCACCATCGCCGCTCCCTATTTGTGTGATGATACGCGCACCAGCACATTTATCGCCAATCTTGCTATGAACGCGATAGGCGAAATCGAGTGGTGTGGAACCGACGGGCAGGTCTTTCACCTCACCTTTCGGCGTGAAGACAAAGATCTGCTCCTGGAAGATATCATCCTTGACCGCCTCGACAAAATCAGTATCACTGGTATTTGCTGAACGTAGATCGCGTTGCCACTCGGTGAGTTGACGCAGCCAGGCCAATAATTCTTTGGCAGAGGCGGAGGCAGTATCGCCAGCGTCTTTGTAATGCCAGTGCATGGCCACACCGTACTCGGCCATCTCGTGCATAGCAAAGGAACGGATCTGAATCTCTACCAGTTGATCATCGAGACAGAAGACAGTGGTATGCAGAGCCCGGTAGCCGTTAGGTTTGGGATTGGCAATAAAATCCTTGATGCGGCCTTCCTTGGGTTTCCACAGACTGTGTACATGTCCCAGCACGACATAGCAATCAGGTGTCGAATCGACGAGGATGCGAAAGGCTATTAAATCGTGAATCTGGCTGACATCGGTTGCAGCTTTCAGTTCTTCCAGTTCCTCAACGTCGCCTGCATTACGTTGAATTTTCTTGTAGAAACTGTAAAGATGCTTAACACGCCCAGACACCTCCGCCTTGACACCGATAGAGTCCATCTCCGCACGCAAAATACCGCAGACGCGCTCTACATAGGAACGCCACTGCTTGCTCTCCAACTCGACGATAGTGCGTACCCAGGTATATTTATCTGGTTCAATGATCTGGAAAACAAGGTCTTCCAATTCGCTCTCGACGCGCGACATACCAAGGCGTCCGGCCAGTGGAGCATAGATTTCGCGCGTCTCCAGAGCCATTGTGAGCATCTCTTGCTGGTCTCCCTGGTAGTCAGGCTGACACATGATGCGCATGGCATGCAGGCGATAGGCAAGTTTGAGCACGACAACTCTGGGGTCCTCGGCCATGGCGACAAACATTTTACGTACTGTTTCGGCCTGTTGCCTGCGCATAGCCTCGCGGATACGTGGTTTCTTGCTCTCAGCCGACGAATTAGCGCTTGTTTCCTCACGATCATCGTGGGCTTTTTTCGATCCGCCTAATTGAGCAATCTGACCACTGGCCACGCCTCCGGCCACGTTCTGTTTCTTCCGTTCCAGGATATTCAGACGCGCCATACTACCTACAACACGTGCAGTAGCAAAGCCCAATGCTTGTTCTACGCGCTCCAGGGGTAAAAGTTCTGCATCGACAGCCTCGAACACAAGACCTGCCGAGACACCTATTGCGTCAATGTGCATCTGAGCAAGAATGGTTGATACAGCTAATGCATGCTCAAGTGGGGGTATAGGGCGAATGCCATTAACCCCGAGACATGTATCAATCGCGAGTTGCAAAGCTCCTCTTACCCGCTCTATTTCGGCAGGCAGCATATACTGCTTCAAGCATGTCAGGAGTTGCGTGATGGCATCCGAAAATTCGTGCGGCACGGCATGTTCTTCTACAAAGCTGTTTATCATGATCATTTAACATCTGGGTAACTGGCACGTCCTCTCAGGACAGCTCAGCGGATACATTTACGCTTGTCAACGATTTGCTATTACACTTTTATCCACCACCAGTATAGTATACGCACTAACAGGTTCTATATTGAACATTGGGACCCCTGTATAGGACCTCTAGCGTGTACTTAAAGCCCTCTCTACACTCATTACATTTTTCACCTGGCGCAGGCGTCGAAGAATGCGTTCAATCTGATCGATCACACCTCCTGCCGCGGCTATTTCTAATGTGGCAGTAATGACCGCTTTTTGCGACGAGGTATTGGTCGTTGAAGTCACCGAGATCATATTGATGCCAGCGTCAGCTACAACTGCCGCGACATCGCGCAGGAGACCAGAGCGGTCGTGAGCAACAATGCTGATAGGAGCAAGATATGTCTCCGACTCGATCTGCAGCCAGTTGACCTCTACCAGAGCGCCGGGGGTATCGCGATAGCGACGCAGCGTGCGGCAGTCACTACGATGGACATACATACCCTTGCTCGGATTCAGAATGCCCACAATGGCATCGCCGGGGATGGGACAACAACACTGTGCCAGCCTGACCAGAGGTGCACTTTCACTCTCCTTTTGAGAAGACGCTTCGTCTTTTTCGTCGCCTCCAGCGCCATTTCTGACTCCCTTGCGTAGGAGTTCGCCACGGTTACGTAGTAGAGGCAAAAGGTGTCCCATCAACTGCTCGATATGCAGGTCCTCACGGCCTAACGCCACGTAGATATCATCGAGCGTCGCATATTTTTTGAGCATGGCACTCACGGCAGCATTGTCACTGCGCAACCGTTGTAGCAATTCATCCACCAGTTCATTGATCCCGGCAGCCCCGGCAGTTTTTAACGCGAGGTCCAGCCGTTCACGTCCCAGTTGCAGATTGATCTCTCGTTCATAGGTCTTCAGATAACGGCGAATCTTGTTGCGTGCAGCCGCAGTGCGTGCAAAAGAGAGCCAGTCGCGCGTTGGATGAACGGTCCGGTTGACCATAATGTCAACGATCTCGCCGCCTTTGAGTTCGTAATCGAGCGGGACCAGGCGCGTCACCAGGTGCCCGGTATCGTCCATATTGGTGATAATACGTGCTCCGGCACAATGATCACCAATATCGGTGTGGATACGGTACGCCATGTCCAGCGGCGTGGAACCGCGTGGCAGATCCTTGACCTCGCCTTTGGGAGTAAACACAAAGATCTGCTCCTGAAAGATATCGCCCTTGACGGCTTCTACAAATTCATCGGCGCTCTGGGGTAATTCGCGCTGCCAGTCGCGTAACTGTTCAATCCAGGCTACCATCTCGCGATACGAGATGCGCCAGCTACTCGGGGAGGCATCATCCTTGCCTACACGCTCTTTTAAATACCAGTAACTGGCAATACCATAGTCTGCCGTACGCTCCATATCATGCGTGCGAATCTGGATCTCGGCCAGTTGATTATCCAGGCAAAAGACAGTCGTGTGCAACGACTGGTAACCATTCAATTTGGGAGTCGCGATAAAGTCTTTAATGCGTCCATCCTTCGGTCGCCACAGGGCATGAATATGCCCTAACGCAAGATAGCACTCATAATCGGAATCGACCAGGATGCGGAAAGACACAAGGTCATGGATGTGACTGAGTTCACCACCACTAATTTCTTGTGGGACATCATCAAGCTTGCGCTTGATACTCGCAAGGTGTTTCTGCCATGCGAGCACCTCAGCATTGAGACCGGCCCGTTTCATCTCTTCACGCAGGATGCGGCACACCTCGTCGATATAAGGTTGCCGTCTCTTTACTTCCTGCTCAACAGCACGCTCCAGGCGCGCAAACTTCTCAGGCTCCAGATAACTAAACACGAGATCTTCCAGTTCGGCCTGCACAAACGCCATGCCGAGACGGCGTGCAAGCGGAGCATAAATCTCGCCCGTTTCGCGCGCTTTATTCTGCTGCTGCGCGGGAGACATTGCACGCAAGGTACGCATATTATGTAAACGATCGGCCAGTTTGAGCACGACGACACGCGGATCCTCGGCCATTGCCAGCAGCATTTTGCGGACTGTTTCAGTGCGTTCGCGTCGTTTATCGGCAATCGAAGGTAGTGCAGGTGGCACCACGTCACCGCGCTCATCTCCACCCGCGCTATCAGCGCTCTTATGGGCATCATGCTCGCCTTTTGACTTACCGGCCAGAGCATCAAATTTCGTAACCCCATCCACAATATTAGCGACAGCGGGCCCAAAGTGCTCGCTCAGATCATCAAGTGAATACTCGGTATCTTCGACAACATCGTGCAACAGCGCAGAAACAATACCATCGGCATCAATGCGCATGTCAGCGAGCAGCAAGGCCACCTCTAGTGGGTGCTGAATGTAAGGCTCTCCAGAACGACGCACCGCTCCCTTGTGTGCCTGATTAGCCAGATCATAGGCGCGTTGAATCTTCTCCAGATCCTGTGGAGCCAGGTACTGCCGTGTCTCTGCCAGTAAATCCTCAAGTGTCAGGTGAGAAGGCGTCAAGTCTTTCTCCAAAACGGTCGTTTTGATAAACGAGGACGTATGCAAAGCAAGAGACTCATTAGCAAAATTATCAAAATTGGTAGCCATTATACATTACCTGATTACTGCTAGCTGTAGCACTTGCTCTGCTACTCCCTCGAAACCACTTTAGCTATGGAGATAGCATATCATCTTTACATGGGAGAACACATGAACATATGCATACACGAGCAAAACAAATGTTACCACTCTATTATAAAGTGCAACGAACGACTGTCAAGCAAATATACAGCAATGTTAAAATCTGGGTAACTATTCAGGACTCCTCGCCACCTGCGGCGCTGAGGAGTCAGAAAGAGAAGACCTGAAGAGTTACAAATCTGGACATAAAAACGAGAGAGCGAAATAAAGTTGGGTAGATTGGTGGAGGGAACTTACTCCTGTCTCGTAAGTAAAAACAAGGAAAATAGTCTTGCTTATTCCACGAGTACAGTGTCTGCAACAACAAAAATAAGGCCAAGCCAAGAACACACCTCGGCTTTGCCTTTTTGTTCTGAAAATGTATAAGGATTGCAGACTGCATCCCTCTGCGGCTACTGCTCATTGAGAATGCTCTCTTGAGGAAGAGAACATCACTCTATGTCCATGTAGAGCGAGTGATCCGCTCACACCATTTAGTTGCGTGTGACGCGGACCTTGTCATAGCAAGGACTGCAATAGACGGGGCGATCATTCTTGGGCAAGAATGGCACTTGCGTCTCAGAACCGCACTCAGCACAGATAACTGTGTGCATTTCTCTGGGGGCACGCTCAGAACGATTTCCAGCACCGCCGGATGCAACACGGCGTGCAGCACGACAGGAAGGGCAGCGACCAGGCTGATTCATCAAGCCTTTTTGCTGGTAGAACTCTTGTTCACCTGCTGTAAATACGAAATCGTTTCCGCACTCACGGCACTTTAGGGTTTTGTCAACGAAGCTCAACTAGGGACCTCCTTGTGATATGTTGGTAATCCTCCGGGTCCATATCCTAGCAGAGTCACCAGTCATTCTTTTCCCCCTACCAGCGTGGGATTGGATACTCTGGACGAGCACTGTATGCGAGACCGAGATTGGATACCGCATGAAAGCATACACCATCTTGTACATATTTGCAAGCTTTTTTAGTTATTTTTACGAATATGCTTCATATTTTTATGTACATTTTATGGCAAATACAAGTAAACGTATTCACAAATCTATATATTGTAGTATACACACTTACTCTCTCCGTAGAGGCAAGGGCAAGCCGTTGCCTCTACGGGGTTGACTTGTTATGCGAAAATAGGAACTAGGAATAATGGGTGTTCTGGAAGGATGACCCATAACGTTGCTAAGTTGAGAAATTCATGCCACCATTTACCTTTACTATTGATGCTGAATGCCCTGCAACAAGGGCGCGCGCAGGGACTATTCAGACGCCTCATGGCACGATCCAGACGCCTATTTTTATGCCAGTAGGGACACAGGCAACCGTCAAGAGCGTTTCACCAGAGGAGCTACACGTGGCGGGAGTACAGATTATTCTGGGGAATACGTATCACTTGATGTTGCGTCCTGGTTCCGAGTTGATTGCTTCTTTTGGTGGCCTCCACAATTTTATGCACTGGGATGGCCCTATTCTGACAGATAGCGGCGGTTTCCAGGTCTGGAGCCTGGGCCATCTACGCGAGGTGAACGAAGAAGGTGTGACGTTCAAATCGCATCTCGACGGCTCAGTTCACGTGTTGACGCCTGAGCGAGTGATGCAGATTGAAGCCGAACTGGGTGCCGATATTATCCTGCCGCTCGACATTTGCTCACCGTATCCCTGTTCTCCGCTTGATGCGCAGAAAGCGATGGAGAGCACGCACCGCTGGGAGGAGCGCGCCCTGCTCGCTAAGGAGCATTACAATCCTGAACAAACGCTTTTTGGAATTGTGCAAGGTGCCTTTGAGCCAGAACTGCGCCAGCAGAGCGCGCGCATCATCGGCAACATGCCTTTTCCAGGTCTCTCTATCGGTGGTCTCTCTGTGGGCGAGCCCAAGGCAGAGATGTGGCGTATATTGCGTTATGTCACGCCCGAATTGCCACGCGAGAAACCACGCCATCTGCTAGGAGTTGGCTCGCCTGAAGACCTGGTCGTCAGCGTTGGATTGGGCATGGATATGTTCGACTGCGTTCTACCCACACGCGTAGCACGTCATGGCGGACTCTTCACCCGCAATGGACGTGTCAATATTAAATCCGCATGCTTTCGCGCTACGCACGGTCTGATAGAAGAAGGCTGTGATTGTTATACCTGTCAGAACTACAGTGCCGCCTATGTCCATCACCTTGCACGCACCGAGGAGCAACTCTACTACCGTCTGGGCAGCATTCATAATATTCGTTTTATGTTGCGCCTTGCCAATCAACTACGAGCGGCGATTCTAGCAGGCACCTATCCAGAGTTCCGCGACGAATTTCTGGCGCACTATATCCCCGCTTCTGAACAGATTCGTGAGGAGCAGCGCGAGAAATGGAAGGCCGCACGGCAAGGGCAAGCCGTTGCCTCTACGGATGAGATTGAGCTGCTCGATGGATGAGAGGAAGAAGGCATGCAGACAACAACCTATCGTTTTGTAAATACCGGTATTCAGGACGCGGCCCTTAATATGGCGCTTGACGAGTCTATTCTTCTGCATCACATCAACGGCGAGGTCCCGCCCACCTTGCGCGCCTTTGGCTGGTCGCAGCCTTCGATCTCACTGGGACGTTTTCAGAGCGTCGAGCGCGAGATCGAGAGCGAACTTTGCCAGCAACAAGGCGTAGCCCTTGTCCGGCGTCCTACAGGCGGAAGGGCCGTTTATCACCGTGATGAGTTCACCTATAGCATCGTTATCGGCAAACGCGATGGAGTTCCCGCAGGTGTCGTGGCAGCTTACGCTTATCTTGCACAGGGGCTCCTGGCTGCATTGAGAGAACTGGGCGTGCAGGCAGAACTCAGCGATGAACGTGTCAGCAAGCATCCCTCAGCCGCCTGCTTCGCCTCTTCAACACAGGCCGATCTGACCAGTGAGGGCTTCAAACTTGTTGGCAGTGCCCAGGTATGGAAGGACAGCTCGTTGCTCCAGCAAGGTTCTTTGCCGCTCGCTGATCGCGCCGTCGAATTTTTCGGCCTGCTGCGCTATCCAGACGAGGAAGCACGCACAGAAGCATTAGCCATCTATCGCGAGAAAACGACGCCATTGCATACCTTCGTTCCCAACGCAAACTGGGATGACGTGGCACAGGCATTCCGCCTTGGCTTCAGCAGCGCCTTGCATACAATATTTGTACCCGGCGAAATCAGCGCATCCGAATGGAAGCTGGCGCAGCAACTGGTAGAGGAGAAATACAGCAAACTGGCATGGCGCAAAGAGCGCATCACGCTCGTTTAGTTGAAATGCTATAAAAACCTATCGAATATACAGGCTTAGCATTGCGTGTTCTTCACAGGTGCGGTACAATGGGCGCAATAGATCGCGCCTTCGCTGTCAGGTACCCTCTGGTTTCTGCAACCAGGGGCTTGCATCGGGGGTGACTTCTGCCCGTCCGAGGCTTCGCTCGCGCCTGAGCAGACTCAGCCAGGGGTGTTCCTAACACGCTCATTGGAGCGGGAAACACCTGGCAGGCTACGATATCGGCAGTGTTGAAGAACGTACGCAAGGGGATGAGCGAGCAGCAAACGGAGCTACGCCTCGCGTCCGCCCTTTCATTCCTCCCCGGCAGAAATGCGCGGGGCTTCCTGAAAGGAATTCTGTGAAGCGAGTAGGAGCCAACCTTCCACGGGTATATAATAGAGTCAGAAGGAGTATCCAGGTGTGAGCATATCGATAGATATGGCGCGTAGAATATTGGAGGCCAGCAAACAGCGCGCCCGAGAATTAAGGAGTCCTGTCAGTATCGCAATTGTCGATGCGGGAGGGCACCTGGTTCTTTTTGAACGTATGATGTCCCCTTATGGTTGGGCGACAGGCAATATCAGTATAGCCAAGGCAAACACTGCTGTGATGTTTAACCAATCAACGGATGCGGTTGCACAGTGGGGATCGGGTATTCCAGGCTTTGCTTCCAGCATGGCGACGATGACCGACGGAAAATTTATCATGGCGGCTGGAGGTTGGCCCATCCGTATCGCTGGCGCTACCGTTGGTGGCATCGGCGTGAGTGGTGGTAATGCTGCCGGACGTGATGATGAAATCGCGCGGGCCGGACTTGCAGCAATAGAAGCACCGGTCACTCCTGCTCCTCCATCCGAGCAGAGATCCGCACAGCCTGTACCGAACCTTTCATCATACGCAAATGCGGCTATGCCGCCATCAATCAGCAGACCTGTATCGAACTATGAGGCACCCAGTACACAACACCTTTCCCCCGAACAGAATAATTTGTACAGTGGAGATGCACCTGATCAGTCCAATTCAGATTACCCGGGAGGCCAGGCATGAGCCAGGATTTCAACAGCAACAGTAACAAGCCCAGACGGGGCACGCGTTCTCAACGCAATCGTCCCCTACTGGTCACACCAACTACAGGCGAACAGGCAGAACAGCCTGTTCAGGAGACACCATCTGTAGAGCCGATTGCGCTCGTTGAGCCTCCAGCGGCTCCTAAGAGACGGCTACCGGGCTTCTTCTCCACTGTAGGCAAAAAAGAGCAGGAAGCAGAAACAAAAGAAACTGATATCGCGAAGGCGCGTCTTACGCGTGCCACACGCGGCAAAACAAGCACTTCGACAGCAAAAACAGCAGCCGCCAAAGAGTCTCCTGCTGAGAAGCCGACGAAGCCTGCTGCCAGCAAGACCGGCTCAACGAGCGCGCGTCCCACTCCACAGCGACCACCTAGCCTGTTTAAGCCACGTTATATCTTCGGCATGGTTATCTATCTTATCGCGGCTAACTTCCTCGGTGCCTTTGAGCGCAACGGTCTTATCAGTATAGGCGCCGAACGTACGCTAACGAAATTCAACCTTTTTGGTCTGCCAATCACTGTCACCACATCAGGACTCACATTCATCGCTACCCTCATCATCATCCTGGTCGTCCTGGCAAAGCTGGACTTCCTGCCCACCAGCCTGAGCGCTGCAACCGGGCAGCCTGCTAGAAAAGGTACAGCCGGACAGCCGAAAAGCGCTGCCAACCGGGAAATGGAAGGAACCAGAAACATACCACCGCCGATCAAGCAAGGTGTGCAGGGTTCAGATGATGAACTATACCGCGCGTACCGCACCAATCAACGGCGCGATAAGAAACGCTAATCGTATGAACAGCCATGCTGCTACGGGGGTAACAATGTAATATATCTAATTCTGATTTATGGCAGAACTATACACACAGGACTCTTGACACTTAGCACTCTGAGTCCTTATAATCTGTTGTAAGAGTCGAAGGGTGTAACCGTCGGCCAATAAAGAAGAAAACGGAATTTTCAAATGCTCAGCGACCAGATAAACCAACAATTTAGCTTTTACTATTGGTTTAGCCCTCCAGCATGATGGTGGGTTCTTTGGGCTGAGCAAAAAACCACCAGCGTGCTGGAGAAGCAGAGGAAAAAAACCTCTTCCTAAATTTTTTTATTACAAAAGGGGGACCAGATCCATGATTATTAGCATTCGCAGTCAGGCCAGCAGTGAAGAACGTTCTCAGTTGATGGCGCTCCTGTGTCGTATCAGTGGCAGTCAGCGCCCTATTACTACTGTTCAGATTGCCGGGCGTGAGGTTATTGCACTTGATCTTACTCAAATTGATGCACAAACACAGACTGCTCTTGATCAACAAACCGCAGTTGAACGTATAATCATTACAAAGACACCATACAAACTTGTCAGCAGGACGTTCCAGGCTGAAAATACAAGTATCGTTGTAGGCAATGGTCACGATTGCGCACCTGTAACTGTTGGGGGCAAGTCCGCATCTCCAGTCATCATAGCAGGACCATGTGCAGTAGAAAACAGAGAGCAGTTGCTTTCAACGGCGCGGGCCGTCGCAGGTGCAGGCGCTCATATTCTCCGTGGAGGTGCATTCAAACCGCGCACTTCTCCCTACCAGTTCCAGGGGCTGGGCGTTGAGGGGCTGCACTTGCTGGCTGAAGCGCGCCAGGTGACAGGGTTACCAGTGATCACCGAGGTGATGGAACCCGAGATGGTAGATGTCGTCGCGGAACATGCCGACATCTTGCAGATCGGTAGCCGTAATATGCAGAATTTCCCTCTCTTACGCGTTGTTGGACAGCATAGTTTGAAGCGTCCAGTTATGCTGAAACGAGGCCTGGCCGCGACGATTGATGAATGGTTATTAGCAGCGGAATACGTCGTAGCAGCAGGCAATCCCAACGTTATCCTCTGTGAACGCGGTATCCGCAGCTATGACCCGCAAACGCGTAACGTCCTCGATCTCTCCTGTGTCCCACTTCTGCACGAACTCACCCATCTCCCAGTTATCGTTGATCCCAGTCATGCCACAGGTCGCCGCGAACTCGTACCAACCATGTCCCGCGCCAGTATCGCTGCTGGCGCCGAAGGTCTGATTATAGAAGTACATCCCGATCCCAATAGCGCTTTGTGTGATGGCAAACAATCTATCACACCTGAACAATTGCAGAAAATCGTACGCGAGACGCGCGTCCTGGCAAATATGATGCAGGAGGAGGCCGATCTGACACGTGTGGCATAGCTCAAAATAGTATATGAAGTCCGGTGTACTGCTCACAAAAATTACGACCCAACTTGGTCCTTTTAACACAATCGTATTGTTCAGGTGGCGATACGACCGTGTAGTTGGAGTAATACATACAATACAAGCAGATAAAGATTTTTTACTCTTTATCTGTTTTTTTGTGCATCTTTGGATGAAGGCTCGTTGTGGAGGTAGCCTCCTCCACTGCAGAATTAGGTAAACAAGTGTGGTTTCTGTGCTTTCAACAATTTTATGCCCAATTCTGCTACAGCATCGCTTTGCCCGAACCGACTTTTAAGCAGTCCTTGGTACAATGCGTCCAGACGAGCAAAGTTTATAGGTGAGTTGATAAGATCTTGTACAAAGGGAATTGCAAGTTGTGCATGCGTTGTTGCCATCTCATACTCACCAGCAACAAAATAGGACTTTGCCTGGAGAAAAGCGTTTTCT
>WNGE01003627.1_pt1 | contig 18124 bp, 19 predicted proteins | sample 5400651 | NCBI WGS metagenome assembly WNGE01 (sample SAMN13153370, study PRJNA577476) | soil metagenome | isolation source: 60 cm soil or saprolite under grassland replicate 2 | place: USA:California | collected 2016-06-15
AGGCGCATGCGCTGCTCGCCGTCAAGGGGATTCAGGTCACCGACCATCTGGTCGTCGGCGAACCGGTCGACGTAATCTGCAAGCTCGTGACCGAGCTCGGCATCGACCTCCTGATCCTCGGGCATCCGCGCAGCAAATCATTCGCGCTGCGCTGGTGGCGAGGTTCGGTCGACGCGATCCTGATCGAGCGCGTACGCTGCAGCATCCTCGTCGCGGCAGACGCGAGGCCTTAACCACCCGCCGCAACGTTGGCGAATCCTGCGAGCGACTAAGGTTTCGCGGGGCCGACCGTGATATCGCCGTAATACGCCTGCGCGTCGACGCCGGTATTGTCGGTGTCGGTCATCACCTCGATCGACGTCACCTTGCCGGGCTCCTCGCCGAACGCGCGCTTGAAGTCTTCGACCAGATTGCGCGTATAGCTGTGCCAGCGTCCGATGCCCTGGTCGTCGGCGGCGACCGCGAGCATCCGGATGCGCGAGCTGCGGCTGCTCGTGGTGATCGAATCGATCGCGACCTTGCTACCCCAGACGTACATCAACGTCGCGTAGGGCAGCGCCTGGCCGGAGATCGACTGCGCGGCGGTTGCCGCCGCGCGCTCCTTGAACGAGAGCTTCGACATCTCGCCGGCGAACGCGACCATGAGGCGGACGGGTGCGTCCTCCTTGCTCTGCTCCGCGGTATTGGCAGCAGGGATGCCCTGCGCAACCTTCCAGCGCCACGACAGCATTGGGAACTGGTGCGGATCGAAGTCGGCGCGAGCGGCGAGGAACGACGCGGCGTTGTGCGCCGTCGCCCTCACTACGACTGCGCCCTCATCGACGACGAGCGTGTAATCGGTATTGTTCTTGAACGACGCGAGCGGCACGTGCTTCCACTCCGTCGGCAGCGCAGCGCCGGCTTTGCCCGCCGAGAACCGCGGGATGTCGGGCGCGGGTTGCGCCAGCGCGCCAGCGGCGAACGCGGCGCAGCAGAGCGCGTAGGCGAAAAGTCTCATGGCAAAGCCTCCGGTATGCAGCGCGCCTTCCGGTCGCGCAGCGAGCACGTCGTGATCAAGCGGCCCTCGCGGTCCCGCGCTTCAATCCGCCACGCGCCGCCTGTCTCGGCGTCGCGTTCGAGGGTCATATAACCGTAGCGATCGGTGGTGACGAAGCTCTCGACCACTGCTCCGGGCGCCGGCGTCGCGCCTGGCGGCAGGTCGCGCGGCAGCGGCATGTCGGCCCAGCTGCCGCCGTTGCCCGAGACGATCTGCATTGGCTGCGGCGTCGCGTAGCTCACGATCTCGACCAGATGCACGTGCCCGGAGAGAAGCGCGTCGACGTTCTTCGGGAACAGCATCTCGGCGTTGATCGGCTGCAGGACCGATTGCAGCGATTCGTTACCGGGGTACAGGCCGGTCGGCTGCGTCCGCGAGTCGGGCGCGAAGGCGAGGATCGGATGGTGATTCATGAATAGATTATGCGTGCCCGGCTTACGGCTCGCCAGCGCGAATGCTTCACGCATCTGCGCAGTATACGTCCGGTACATCGGGTCGGTCACGGCGAGACGGTTGATGCCGACGCGTGACGAGTCGAACACGATCAACTCGGTATCGGCGGCAATCGGTACTGCGTACGGCTCGCTGTAATCGCCGGCCTCATCGCGCACCGAGTCGTTGCAGTCGCGACCCGCCACCAGAGGGCGCGGATCGAGAAAGCGCCACCAGCCCTGGCCGGCGCGGTCGCAAGACTCGTGATTGCCGCGCACGACGATCCATGGCGCTGCCGCGAAGAGCCGCTGCGCCGGCGTGAAGAGGTCGGCGTTCCACGCATCCCAGCCGTAGCCCCAGGGACTGCCCGCGCAACCGGCGTTGCCCGCAGGACAGGTGTTTTCGCGGTAGTGATAATCGCCGACGTGAATCACCAGGTCGGGTGCGGCCGCTGCCGCTGCGGCAGCGACCTGCGCGAACGGCCACTGCCCAGCATCGTTGCACGCCTGGAAGACGCGGTCCGACGATTTCATGCGGCAGCCGGTGTCGCCGATGACGACGATGCGCCGTGGCGCTGCCTTCACGATGGGCAGCGCGCGGTCGCCGATGCTCGCGCGGATCGCGCCAGGCGGGAGCGTTGCCTCGCAGACCTGCACCGGGAACGCCGAGGGCTTCGATTCTTCCGGCGCGCTGCGCGTCGGCCGCAGCGGCAGCGTCGCCGCCGGCGCGCGTATCGTCATCGGCAACAAGCTTCCGTCGGCGACGAGGACCGGGCAGGCAGCGGCGCTCGTGATTGCGCGTGCTACGGGCCGGCCCTCCTCGCCAAGCACGACGAATGCGGCCTGAAGCGCGTCGCCGCCCGGCGGCGTCGAGAGCGGGGCGCAGGCAACAACGAGCGCGTAGCACGCGCCCGCGAGCGCGCGAGCACAGTCGCGCCGACCCCGCGCCATGCCACCGATTCTTCGTTCGATCGAGAGTCTCAGCGCCAGTCTCCCCATAGTGCATTCATCGCGGCCAACGCCGCCGGCGCGACCGTCTCGGTGCGCAATATTCTCGGTCCAAGCCGCACGGCGCGAAACCCGGCGGCGAGCGCGGCAGCCGACTCCTCCGGCGCGAGCCCGCCTTCGGGTCCGACCAGAATTTCGATCGCGCCCCCAGGTGGCGCGAGCTGCGCGAGTCCCTGAGTCGCATCGGGCGCGGGAAGCAGTCGCGAAGAGGTGCTCGACGGCGTGCGCAGCCATTCCAAGAGATCGCAGGGGGTGCGTATCGCGGGCAAGCGATTGCGGCCGCATTGCTCGCATGCGCCGATGACGATCTGGCGCCAGTGCTCGACGCGGCGCAGCGCGCGCTCGCGATCGAGCCGGGCGACGCTGCGCGCAGTCGTCACGGGCACGATGGCGGTCACGCCCAGCTCCACCGCCTTCCGGATCGCGTAATCCATCCGGTCAGCTGCGGCGAGTCCCTGGATCAGCGTGATCGCGAGCGGCGATTCGCGCTCGACCGCGCGGCGCGCATCGATGCGGGCGACTACGCCTCGACCATCGACGCGGGTCAGCCGCGCGGCACATTCGCCACCCTCGCCGTCGAAGAGTGTGACCGCCGCGCCGGCCGCAAGCCTCAGGACGCGCGCGGCATGATGCGCCGCGCCCGTCGGCAGGGCGATCTCCGCGCCGGCGGCCAGTGGCGGCGGACAAAAAAAGCGCGGCGTCACGCGCTACCCGCGGGCGAATGCACCGGGAGATCGCCATCCAAACGGGCGGCGAGCGGGCGGGGCTGGTGCGGCGCTGCGATCATGGAGATGGCGCGGAGTCGTCGTAAAGCTTTTGGCGTACCGGTGTGCCGGTATCTTCAGGCGTGCTAGCATTTTGCCACAGCCTCTCGAGGAGAAAGATCATGGCCGCTTCCACTTCCGCCGGTGGTCTCGGCGCGCCCGCGCCCGATTTCGAGCTTCCCGCCACCGATGGCCGGCGCTACCGCCGCGACGCGGTCACGGGCTCCAACGGCCTGCTGGTCATGTTCATCTGCAATCACTGTCCTTATGTCAAAGCGGCGCTCGACAAGATCGTGCGCGATGCAGGCGAGCTCAAGAATCACGGCATCGGATCGGTCGCCATCTGCAGCAACGATCCCACCGATTATCCGGAGGATTCCTTCGACAACATGAAGACGCTCGCCCAGCGCGCGCGCTTTCCGTTTCCGTATCTCTGGGACGAGACGCAGGCCGTCGCCAAGGCGTACGGCGCGGTGTGCACGCCGGATTTCTTCGGCTACGATGGCAAGCTCAAGCTGCAGTATCGCGGTCGCCTCGACGATGCCGGTCGCTCCGCCAAACCGGATGCGCCGCGCGAGCTCTTTAACGCGATGGTAGAGGTCGCGCGCACGGGTCGGGGCCCGGACGTGCAAGCGGCCTCGATGGGCTGCTCGATCAAGTGGAAGAACGCGGGCTGAGGAAGCGGAACCTAACTCAAGATCGAGCGGACAGAAATTCGCGCAGCGCGTCGAGAACCGCATCGGGCGCTTCGGTCATGAGGCTGTGCCCGCAATCGGGAAGGGTCACGACCCGGCAGCCGGCCAGCGCAGCACTCAACGCCGTGGCATTCTTTGCCGGCGCCATCAGGTCGCGCTGCCCGAGGATCAGCAGTGCCGGGCAGCGGACCTTGTTCGCGGCAGCGATACCGCCCGCATAGTGGTGGCAGGCGAGGAGATCGGCGTACAACGCGCCGGGCTGCGAGCGCTCCATCAGCCGCAGCGCATTGCCGGTCATCCAGACGCCGGGCTGTTGATTGCCACCGAGCTGATGTCCGGGAGCAAAGCTCCATCCGGTGATGAGCTCATAGGCCAGATGGTCGGTAGCCTTGGCCGCATCGAGAAGGACGTCGGCGACCGGCATCGGCACCGAGGGCCCCAGCAGCGCGATGGTCTCCACGCGCTCCGGATGGCGCCCCGCCGCCTCGAGGACTGCCAGCGCGCCCAGGCTGTGACCGACCAGCGCAGCTTGCTCTATACGCGTGACATCGAGCAATGCGGTGAGCCATTCCCCGATCGCCTCGACCGACGCGGGCGGCTCGCCGCCGCTCCGGCCATGGCCGGGGAGATCGACCGCGAGCACGTTACGACGATGGTGCGCGAAATATCGCGACTGCAGTGCCCACACGCTGTGGTCATGCGCGGCGCCGTGCACGAACACGATCGTCGGCAGCGCGGGATCGAAACCCCGCGAGCCGGTGTAAGCGTAAACCCGTGCACCATTGACATTGATCTGCATCGGCCCCGCTTCCCGATGACGTCACTCCCGCGCAAGCGGGAATCCAGGCATCACTTCTATACGCATCGCGCTCTCTGACGTCATTCCCGCGAAAAGCCTGCCCCCGAATGCTTAAGTCGGGAGCGGGAACCCAGGAATCAGACGATTTCCTCCCAGAGATCACGCCATTGCGGATTGTGGCTTTCGACGAGCCGCAATTTCCATGCACGATTCCACTTCTTGATCTGCTTTTCACGTGTTATGGCGGTCGGCATGTCCTCGAATTCCTCGAACCAGACGAGTCGGTGCACGCCATACTTCTGCGTGAAGCCGCCGATCACGTCCTCGCGATGCAGAAAGAATCGCTTGGTCAGTCCGCTCGTCACGCCGACGTAGAGTGTGCCATTCCGGCCACTCGCAAGCAGATACACACACGGACGTTTCATTGTATTGCAAAAACTCCGGATTCCCGCCTTCGCGGGAATGACGCCTCGACCCTACGAGCGTCGGCGAGGCTCGCTATCAGACCAACGGCCGAGACACGCTACATGTTGGCCGAACCCGTGCCGAAACGCGAGCCACTATGACTTGCCCGCGGCGTAGAGCGCACGACTCAGATCTTCGATGAGATCGTCGGCGTCTTCGAGCCCTACCGAAAGCCGGATCGTGCCTTCGGTGATTCCGGCAGCAGCGAGATCCTCGGCCGACACGCGGAAGTGCGTCGTCGAAGCCGGATGAATGACCAGCGACTTGGCATCCCCGACGTTGGCGAGATGCGAGAAAATCTTGAGCGATTCGATGAACTTGCGACCCTGCTCGCGCGTGCCCCGGATCGAGAAGCTGAACACCGCGCCGCAGCCGCGCGGCAGCAGCGTGCGCGCGAGCGCGCGGTCGGGATGCTCAGGCAACTCGGGATAGCCGACGGACTCGACCATCTCGTGCGCGGCAAGGAACGCAACGATCCTGCGCGTGTTGTCGACATGGCGTTGCATGCGCAACGGCAGCGTCTCGATGCCCTGCAGAATCTGGAATGCCGTCATCGGCGCCATGCACGCGCCGAAATCGCGGATGCCCTCGCGCCGCGCCCGCAGCAGGAACGCGGCGGTGGTCGACTCGTCGGCGAACACCATGTCGTGAAAGCCGGCATAGGGCTCGGTCAGCGTGGGAAATTTTCCGGCGCTCTTGCCCGACTCTCCCCAGTCGAACCGCCCGCCGTCGACGAGCAGCCCACCGATGACCACGCCGTGACCGGAGAGAAATTTGGTCGCCGAGTGATAGACGAGGTCGGCGCCGTGCTCGAACGGCCGCATCAGGTACGGCGTCGTGAATGTCGAATCGACGAGCAGAGGCAGGCCGTGCTCGTGCGCGAGCTCCGCCACGCGCGGGATATCGAGCACCTCGAGCCCGGGGTTGCCCAGTGTTTCACCGAACAGCAGGCGTGTATTCGGGCGCAGCGCGGCGCGCCAGGCGTCGAGGTCGCGCGGGTCGACGAACGTCGTCTCGATGCCGAACCGGGGCAGCGTGAAATCGAGCAGGTTATGCGACCCGCCGTAGAGCGAGCGCGACGCGACGATGTGCGAGCCCGCTCCCATCAGCGTGACGATGGCGAGATGCAGCGCGGCCTGCCCGCTCGCCACGGCGATCGCACCCACGCCGTCTTCGAGCGCGCTAATCCGCTCCTCGAGCACCGCGCACGTGGGGTTGGAGATGCGCGAGTACACGTGGCCCGCACGCTCCATGTTGAACAGCGCCGCAGCGTGATCGCTGTCGCGGAAAACGAATGAAGCGGACTGATAGATCGGCGTGGCGCGCGCGCCGGTCGCAGGATCGGGCCGCGCGCCAGCGTGCAGCGCGAGCGTGTCGAAGCGGGTTGTCTTGGGCATGGGTCTCGTCGGAGCGACAGGCGCACGCTTCCGCCGGTGCTTTGCGCTGTCTATGGTAGCGCATCGGCGGCACCGTCAGCGAGGCCGACGCCACTTGGCGCGACGCTCGCGTGGGCCTAAACTGCGCGTTCAGAAGGGCAACCACTCAAGGAGACCAAGATGCAGCGCAAAGCCTCCGCCCGCTGGCAGGGCACCGCGAAGGAAGGCGCGGGAACGATTGCGACCCAGAGCGGTACTCTCAAGGACACGCCGTTCTCATTCGTCGCCCGCTTCGGCGACGGCAAGGGAACCAATCCCGAGGAGCTGATCGCGGCGGCGCACGCCGGCTGCTTCACGATGGCGCTTTCGTTCATGCTCAACAACGCCGGCTTTACGGCGGATGCGATCGACACCGAGGCCGCGCTGACGATGGATCAGGTCAACGGCAACTGGACGATCACCTCGATTCACCTGACGACGCGGGCGCGGGTGCCGAAGATCGATGCGGCGAAGTTTGCCGAGGTCGCCGCGAACGCCAAGGCTAACTGTCCGGTATCGCGCGTGCTCAACGCGAATATCTCGATGGACGCGAAGCTGGTGGGATAGGACCTGTAGCGAGAAAGGGCTCGATGGCAGCAGCACCGCCGCACGCACACAAGGGGCGCGGCGCGACCTTCAATCCCGCCAACCGCTTTCGCCGCGACGCACGCGAGGCGGTCGATGATGGCTGGACGCCGCCGGAAGGCACTCCGAGCGATGACGAGCCGCCGCCGCTCAAGACGACCGTGTCGATCCAGAAGGCGCGAACGATCATCGCCCGCAACGATTCGCCCGACATTCCGTTCACGCAATCGATCAACCCCTACCAGGGTTGCGAGCACGGCTGCATTTATTGCTACGCGCGGCCCTCGCATGCATATCTCGATCTCTCGCCGGGGCTCGACTTCGAGACGAAGCTCTTCGCCAAGCCGAATGCCGCCGGCCTGCTGCGCACCGAACTGGCGCATCCCGGCTACCGCTGCGAGCCGATCGCGCTCGGCACCAACACCGACCCCTACCAACCGATCGAGCGCGAGTGGAAGGTCACGCGCCAGGTGATCGAGGTGCTCGCCGAGTGCGAACATCCGCTGACGATCACGACCAAGGGTGTGCTCATTCTGCGCGACCTCGATCTGCTCGCGCCGATGGCGGCCAAGAATCTCGCACGGGTGTACGTTTCCATCGCAATGCTCGACCGCGAGCTCGCGCGCAAGCTCGATCCCCGCGCGCCTTCGCCGCAGCGGCGGCTGGAGATGATCAGAGCGCTCTCCGACGCCGGAGTGCCCGTCGGCGTCAGCGTCGCGCCGGTGATTCCGCAGCTGACCGACAAGGATCTGGAAGCGATCCTCGAAGCGGCGGCGGAGCACGGCGCGCGCATGGCGACGTGGGTCATGCTGCGGCTGCCTTACGAGGTAAAAGACCTCTTCCGCGACTGGCTCGCGCAGCACTACCCGCTGCGCGCCGAGCATGTGATGAGCCTCGTGCAGCAGATGCGCGGTGGCCGCGACAACGATCCCGCGTTCGGCTCGCGCATGCGCGGGCAGGGACTGTTTGCCGACCTGATCGCCAGGCGCTTCGAGCTCGCGTGCAAACGGCTTGGGCTCAACGAGGATCGCACGCTGCACTTGGACACGACGCGTTTCCGCCCGCCCAAGGCGCGAGAAGCAGGCGGTCAGCTCGATCTGTTCGCCTGAACTAAAAAAGCGCAATGGACGAGCTTACGGAGCGGCTGGCGCGGTGCTACACGGGCGCGGTCCACGACGTGCTGCGCATGATGGGCCACGAAAACATCGTGTTGCCTCCCGCGATCAAGTCGATTGCGCCGGAAATGAGGCTTGCCGGGCCGGCGTGGACGGTCGCAGGACACCTCGATCGCACTAAGACCCGTCACGACACGCTGCTGGGCTGGTGCACCCTGCTTGCCAAAGCGCCTGCGCAACACGTGATCGTCTGCCAGCCGAACAACCACGAGGTCGCGCTGATGGGCGAGCTCTCCGCGCATACGCTCAAGGCGCGCGGCATCCTCGGCTTCGTCGTCGACGGCGGCTCGCGCGACACCGAACTGGTGGTCGAGCAGGGCTTCCCGGTGTTCTGTGCGTTTCTCACGCCGGCGGATATCGTCGCGCGCTGGGTGCCGGATCGTTTCGGCGAGCCGGTGACAATCGGCGCAGTCACCGTCGCGACCGGCGACTACGTGCTTGGCGACCGCGACGGCGTCGTTGTCATTCCGGCCGCGATTGCCGGCGAGGTCGTCGCCAAGACCGAGGAGGTCGTTGCGACCGAAAGCGACATGCGCCGCGCGCTGATCGACGGGATGGATCCGGTCGCGGCTTACAACAAGTACGGCAAGTTCTGAAGGAGGCGCGGCCGCGGCCGCCGCGTTACACTGGCGACCGCATGCTCGTCCGGCCGCCGCAGGCCATGCAGCACGTCGGCAGCCAAGCGCCGGCAATCCGGGAGAAACGTCATGAAAAAGCCGCTCTATAGGCATCTCTACGCGCAGGTGCTGTTCGCGATCGTCTGCGGCGTCATCCTCGGCCACTTCTGGCCCGACACCGGCGAAGCGATGAAGCCGTTGGGCGATGCGTTCATCAAGCTCATCAAGATGATTATCGCCCCGATCATCTTCTGCACCGTCGTCACCGGTATCGCCGGCATGGAGGACATGAAAAAGGTCGGGCGGGTCGGCGGCAAGGCGCTCCTCTACTTCGAGGTCGTGAGCACTTTCGCGCTGATCATCGGCCTCCTCGTCGTCAACACGCTCCAGCCGGGCGTCGGCTTCAATGCCGATCCGGCGAGCATCGATACCAAGAACATCGCGAGTTACACCACCGCGGCCAAGTCGCAAAGTACCGTCGACTTTCTCATGAACGTGATCCCGAACACCGTCGTCGACGCGTTCGCGAAAGGCGAGATCCTGCAGGTGCTGCTGTTCTCGGTGCTGTTCGGCCTGGCGCTCTCCTCGGCCGGCCAGAAGGGGAAGCCGGTCGTGCGCTTCATCGACGAGTTCGCGCACGCGCTCTTCATCGTCGTCGGCTTCATCATGCGCGCGGCGCCGATCGGCGCCTTCGGCGCGATGGCGTTCACCATCGGCAAATACGGCCTCGCCTCGCTGGTGCCGCTCGCCAAGCTGATGGGAAGCTTCTACCTCACCTGCCTGCTGTTCATCTTCATCGTGCTCGGGCTCATCGCACGATTCACCGGCTTTTCCATCCTCCGCTTCATCGCGTACATCAAGGAGGAACTGCTGATCGTGCTCGGCACGTCGTCGTCGGAATCGGTGCTGCCGCGCATGATGGCCAAGATGGAAAAGCTCGGCTGCTCGAAATCCGTGGTCGGGCTGGTGATCCCCGCCGGCTATTCGTTCAACCTGGACGGAACATCGATCTGTCTGACCATGGCGGCGGTGTTCATCGCACAGGCGACCAACACCGACCTCACGCTGTTCCAGCAACTGACGATTCTCGCCGTGCTGCTGTTGACGTCGAAGGGCGCCTCCGGCGTCACCGGGAGCGGCTTCATTGTGCTCGCGGCCACGCTGTCCTCAGTGCCGACGATTCCCGTCGCGGGCCTGGCGCTCATTCTCGGCATCGACCGCTTCATGTCGGAAGCACGCGCGCTCACCAACCTGATCGGCAACGGCGTCGCGACCATCGTCGTGTCGAAGTGGGAAAGGGAGCTCGACCACCAGCAGATGGAGCGGGGATTGCGCCGCGACGTCGAAGAGGAGCTCGAGGAAGAAGCGCGGCTCAAGCATGCCGCCGCCAAGGCGGCGGAAAAGCCGGCCTGACGGCCGCTCGCGCGATGGAGATCGAGGCCCGTTTGCAGCAATTCGGGCTCGCGCTGCCGGGGCCGATAACACCGCCGCCCGGTGTGCGTCTGCCGTTCGCGTTCGTGCGCGTGCGCGGCAATCGCGCCCTGGTGTCGGGCCACGGACCGCAGAATCCGGACGGGTCGCTCGCGCTGCTGCTGGGCAAGCTCGGGCGAGAGCTCGGCGTCGAAGAGGGATATCGCGCCGCGCGGCTGACCGCCCTGTCCCGGCAAACATTCCCGATCCGCAGTCGGTATGGCCGAGCTGCCGTTCAACATACCAGTTGAGATCGAGGCAGAGGTCGAAATCCAAGCGTAGCCCGGGCTCGCGCGCAAAGCGCGATGCCCGGGAGGCGCGATCATGAATGACGCCGCCCGGGGCTTTGGCTCCGCCTCAGCCCGGGCTACAAAGCTCAACGCAGGCTACAGCGGCGCTTCGAGCAGGCAGCCGAACTCGCGCGCGAAGTCGACCGACACACGGGCGTGAACGGCTCCCTGCTTGTCGAAGAAGCGCTGCGTCCCGGAGATGCCGAACACGCCTTCGTGCCAGACGCTCGGGTGCAGATAGAGTCCCTTGCTGCCGTCGAATCGGAAGCACACGAAGCTCTCCGGCCTGACATCGTCGCCGGGTAGCGCGAGCGGCACGACGAACGGTGCTGCATCGAGCGGGAAGAAAAGCTGGCCTCCATCGGGATGGTAATTCGCGTGCCAGAGGAGGATTCGCTGCGGGTCGCGCCGGTGAGTCACGTCGGCAGCGGCCGGCTCGGTCGCGTACGCCAGGATGTACTCGCCGCCGACCGCGTCGTTGCGGCCGAACAATACATCACCGCGCCATTCGCTGATGAACACGCCTTCGACCGTGCCGCCCTGGTCTCCAGTATCCGTGTCGACCGGCCGCCAGCCCTGTGCCGGCCAGCGCACGATCTCGATCGCGCGCCGGTGCGGATCGTCGACGAGCTCGCCATAACCCTGCAGCGTATCGGGAGCGGCATCGACGACGTGCATGGCGACGCGCCGCAGGCCCGCGGGGAGCGCCGGGTTGAGATAGTCGAAGGCGTGTGGCGCTACTGCTTCCGCGGCAGCGTCCCTACGCGGGGCAGCGTCTAGTTGGCGCAATCTGCAACTCGCTGGGCGGTGATCGACTCGTTGGTCGTCCCGCTCTGGCTCGTCAGCCGATTCTCGACCCGATACGCGATGTCGCTTTCGGCCGTCAGCACCGAGGTCGTGCTGAACGTCACGGCACCCGACGGCAGCTTGACGCTGCATTCGGCCGTATACGTGTAGGTCGACCCGGCTCGCAGCGCCGGCGAAAGCTTGCAGCCCATCTTCTCCAACGCTGTATGCTGGCGCCGCAGGTCTTCGCTCGGGTCGATGCATTCCGTGGCGGCAAACTTGTTCACTCCCGCGCTGCGCTGATATTCCCACAAGCCCTGGCGCAGCAGCGGGACCTCATCGGCACGCGCCGCCCATGGTGCAGCGGTCAGCAGGACGGCGAGCGCGAGCAGAAGATGCGGCTGCAAACCGGGAGCGCGCGTGGACCTTGTCATGAGGGCGATTCCTTGGGCGCGACGTTCGCCGCCGATCGATTGCTTCCCGCGCGCACCCTCCTGCGGCGCGTGGGCTTCCCGGCGTCGCGCCGCACCTGCCATGACGCCTTGACCACGTCGAGCAACGCCCGGACGATCGGATCGTGCTCGCGCGAGCGCAGATATATGAACCGGAGCGTCGTGTCGATACGCGTATCCTGCCACAGGCAGACCTCGCCCGCCTGTGCTTTTGTGAGCGCGATGTCCTCGCGCATCAGCGCCACGCCGACTCCGGAGACGACCAGCGAGCTGACGACCGCCTCGTCGTCGGCGCCGATCAGCTTGGCTGGCTCGATGCCGTGCTCGCGGAACATGGCAGCCGCAAACTGGTGATGCGTGCTCACCGGCGGAGGCATGATCCACGGCAGCTCGCCGATTTGCGGCCAGCCGGCGTGCTGAATGCGATCCCGCCATGCCGCCGGCGCGGCAATGCGGTAGGCAAGCTCACGTAATGCAACGTCCGCAAGCTGGGGATAAGGCATGTGGCCGTAGTAGAAGCTCGCCTCCAGCGACCCATCGCGCACGCGCTGCATGGCCACGCCGGTGATCTCGTGCTGGAAATCGATCTCGAGCAGAGGATAGCGTTCGAGCGCGGCCGCCATGAATTCGCCGAGGCGGATGAATGCAGGGTCGGAAAGCGTGCCGACGCGCGCCTTGCCCGAAATGCCGCCCTTTAACGCGCGCGCCTCGGCCTCGAACGTCTGGCTCGCGGCGAGGATCTTGTCCGCCTCGGCCAAGAGGCGCTTGCCCGCGGCGGTCAGCGTCATGCCCGTCGACGTGCGCTCGAACAACGTGAGATCCAGCTCGTCTTCGAGCGCCTTGATCTGCGCGGACAACGCCGGCTGGCTGATGTGCAGCTTCTCCGCCGCCCGGGTCAGATGGCCCGCTTCGGCCACGGCGGCAAAACTTCGGAGGCGATTGAAATCCATCAACGGCTACATTGTAGCAAATGGACGCTGCAACAATGGGTTACGTGCAATCACTTCAACGGATTGGCGCGATTCAAAGAAGCGATTGGATTTTCAATGCACGAGTCCTTACCTTCTTTCGTGTGCAATGCAGTGAAGGGAATGCGATGGCTGAAAGACGGCGTCCGATGGGGGAAGTTCCGGTGCCCGATTTGCTGGCGGCCTTGACCGCGTTTGGCCTGGGAACCACTCGGCTGTCCTCGCATGCAAAACAAGACGCGCAGCGTTCGTGGCTGGCGCGGTGCGTGGAGAGGACGTTCGCGCGCGACGATGCGCGCACCGCACGGGAATCGCCAGATCTCGATGACGAATGGGTGGGTGGCAGCTACGCGCGGTCGCGCCGGCTACTCGACGCGGCATTGCGCGCCGCTCGACAACGCAAAGGAGTGCTATGAAACATGTTGCGCGTTTTTTCGACTGGTTAAACTCCGGAATCGCCGAAGGTGATCGCCTGCGCCGCGAGGCGTATCTCGCCCAGTCAAGCGACCACTGCGATCTCGAATACCGGATGCGCGAGCTGGAACGCGACCCGTCGGTTGTGCACGGTTGGTGGTAACTCGTGACGCCACGCGCGACTGCCGCGTACTGCGGGCGCGGGTTCCATCGCAGCGGGCTCGCGCCTCGGCCTCCTTGCGCTAATCACATCGAGCGCAAGCTAAACGCGTCGGCCTCAAACGTCGACTCGTCTCGCGCGATCCCCACGCTCCGCGTGGGGCGACCGGCGACGCTGCGGACTCGCGCCGCTAGTGACTTTCTCTGCCGACCTTCGCGCCGGACCTGCCGACCAGGAAATCGAGGTCGACGCCTTCGTCGGCCTGTAACACGGTATCGCAGTAGAGTTTCACCCAACCGCGGTCCGAGTGCGGCTTGCCCGGCTTCCACTGCCTCCGCCGCCGCGCGAGCTCCTGCTCGGAGACGTGCAGCAAGAGTTTGCGCTTCGCCACGTCGAGCTCGATCAAGTCGCCGTTTCGTACGAGCGCCAGCGGCCCGCCCGCCGCCGCCTCAGGTGCCGTATGCAGCACGACCGTGCCGTACGCCGTGCCGGACATTCGCGCGTCCGAAATGCGCACCATGTCCGTGACGCCCTTCTTCAAGAGCTTCGCCGGCAGCGCGAAATTGCCGACTTCGGGAAAACCCGGGTAGCCCTTCGGTCCGCAGTTCTTCAGCACCAGGATGGAATCGGCGTCGACGTCGAGCTGCGGATCGTCGATGCGCCGATTGAGATCATCGATATCCTCGAAGACGACGGCGCGGCCTTTGTGCCTCATGAGCTTCGGTGTCGCGGCGGACGGCTTGAGCACCGCACCGCGCGGGGCCAGGTTGCCGCGCAACACGGTGATTCCGCCGTGCAGCTTGAACGGTTTGCTGACCGGCGTGATCACCGCCTCGTTGTAATTGACCGCATCCTTGACGTTGTCCCAGATCGTCCGGCCGTTGACGGTCAGCGCCTGCTTGTGGATGTACTTGCCGATTTCCCTGATCACCACCGGCAAACCGCCCGCGTAGTAAAAGTCCTCCATCAGATACTTGCCGGACGGCATCAGATTGACGAGGCACGGCATGTCGCGGCCGAGGCGGTCCCAGTCGTCCAGCGTAAGCGTCACTCCGATGCGGCCGGCGACCGCGAGCAGGTGCACGACGGCGTTGGTCGAGCCGCCGATTGCGCCGTTTACCATGATCGCGTTCTCGAATGCGTCGCGGGTCAATATCTTCGACATGCGCAGGTCTTCATGCACCATCGCGACGATGCGGCGTCCGGCCATGCGCGAGAGAACCCGGCGGCGCGAGTCGACCGCGGGAATCGCCGCATTGGTCGGCAGACCCATCCCCAGGGCCTCGACCATCGATGCCATCGTCGACGCGGTCCCCATGGTCATGCAATGCCCGGCGGAGCGTGACATGCATGACTCTGCGTCGACCATGTCGGCTTCGTCCATCGCGCCCGTCTTGAGCATTTCGGTGAACTTCCAGACGTGCGTGCCCGAGCCGATGTCCTCGCCGCGGAACTTGCCGTTGAGCATCGGCCCGCCGGACACACCGATCGTCGGCAAATCGCACGATGCCGCGCCCATCAGCAGCGCCGGCGTGGTCTTGTCGCAACCCATGAGGAGCACGATGCCGTCGAACGGATTGGCGCGGATCGACTCCTCGACGTCCATCGCAACCTGATTGCGGAAGAGCATCGTCGTCGGCCGCATCAGCGTCTCGCCGAGGCTCATCACCGGGAATTCGAGCGGGAAGCCGCCGGCGTCGAGCACGCCGCGGCGCACGTGCTCGGCGAGCTCGCGGAAGTGCGCATTGCACGGCGTCGCCTCCGACCACGTGTTGCAGATGCCGATCACCGGACGGCCGTCGAACTGGTCGTGCGGGAAGCCCTGGTTCTTCATCCACGACCGGTGGACGAGCGCGTCACGGTCATGGCGACCGAACCATTCGACGGAGCGAAGCTTGGAGCGATTTTTCGTAGACGGGTTGCTCATGATGTCGGTGGACTACGTAGAGGGTGGCAGGGCCGAGGCACCGGCGCTGCCGGACGAAGAGGAGACGGAAGAGTTTGTGCTCGTCGGAACCGAGTCGATCGATGGCGCCGGCAAGGCGAAGTTTCGCGCTATGCCACGCTGTCAGCCCGCCAACCGCTCTCCCGTTGTCCGATCGAACATGTGCACGTCGGTCGGATTGATCTTGAGCCCGACGCGATCACCGGGATTGACCGCGGGACGCCCATGCGTACGCAGCAGCAGCTGCGCCGCGCCGATTTGCAGCACGAACTCGGTTTCGGCGCCGGTCGGCTCGACCACGACAATCTCGGCCTGCACCGGCTCGTTCGCCCCGCCGAAGGACAGATGCTCCGGCCGGATGCCGTACGAAACCGCTTCGCCGTCGGTGGCGCGGGAGTCCGGTGGCGATGGCCAGCGGACGCCTTCGGCTTCGATCCATGACGATCCGTTCGCTCGCTTCACCGTGCCGTCGACGACGTTCATCGCCGGTGAGCCGATGAACTGCGCGACGAACAGGTTGCCCGGATGGTCGTAGAGCTCGAGCGGCGTGCCGATCTGCTCGACGATGCCGTCGTGCATGACGACGATGCGGTCGGCCATCGTCATCGCCTCGACCTGGTCGTGCGTCACGTATACCGTGGTGGTCTTCAGACGCTGGTGCAGCGCCTTGATCTCGCCGCGCATCGCGACGCGAAGCTTGGCGTCGAGGTTGGACAGCGGCTCGTCGAACAGGAACACCTTGGGGTCGCGCACGATCGCGCGGCCCATCGCCACCCGCTGTCGCTGCCCGCCGGAGAGCTCGCGCGGGTAGCGCTTGAGATACGGCTCGAGGTTGAGGATCTTCGCCGCCTTGGCGACGCGCTCCTCGATCATCGCCGGCGCGGCTTTCCTGAGCTTCAGGCTGAACGCCATGTTGTCGGCCACCGTCATGTGCGGATACAGGGCGTAGCTCTGGAAGACCATGGCGATGTCGCGATCCTTGGACTCCATGTCGTTCACGACCCGGCCGTCGATGGAGATCGTCCCGGCGCTGATCTCCTCGAGCCCTGCCAGCATGCGCAGCAGCGTCGACTTGCCGCAGCCCGATGGACCGACGAGCACCATGAATTCGCCATCGCTGATATCGAAGCCGATGCCGTGGATGACCTTGGTGGTACCGAAGGTCTTTTCGATGTTCTGGAACGATACCGATGCCATGTTTGGACCTCTAGCAATCCTGAAGCTTGTCAGCTTTTGACCGCGCCGGCCGTGAGCCCGCCGACCATGTACCGCTTGAACACATAATAGATCGCCGCCGGGGGCATCGCATAGATAAGCCCCACGGTCATCAACAGTTCCCAGGGAGAATCGTCGGCGGCTAGGAAGTTGCCGAGCGCCACGGCCAGCGTGATCTGCCGGTCGTGCGAAAGCAGAAGGAAGGCGTACAGGTACTCGTTCCACGCGAGGAGCAACGCATAGGTGCCGATGGCGACCAGCGAAGGCATCATCAACGGCACATAGACCAGGCGAAAGAGCTGCAATGGCGACGCCCCGTCCATGCGCGCGGCCTCGTCGAGCTCGTAGGGCAGCTTGTCGGACGCCTGCTTGAGCACCCAGATCGAGTACGGCGCGGCGATCGTCACCATCGCCAGGATCAGCGCCCACTGGTTGTTGAGCAATCCGTAATTGCCCATGGTCTTGTACATCGGCACGGCGAGGAACGCGGCCGGAATGAAATAAGTGAAGAGCGCCAGGTTCATGACTGCCCGGCCGCCCCTGACCTTCAGCCGGCTGATGGCAAACGCCGCGCCGGTGGCCACGATCAGCGTCAGCATCCCCACCGTGACCGCGATCAGCAGCGAGTTCCACAACTGAAGCCAGAAGTTGGAGAGGTAATAATGCTGCTGCCGGAACACGACCTCGAAATTGTGCAGCGTCGGGTGATCCGGCCAGAGCTTGCCCGCGAATGCCGACTCCTTGGGCGAGATCGCGAACAGGAAAAGATGGTAGATCGGCAGCATCGTCCACAGCAGGACGGGAATGCCGACCAGCAGCAGCTTCGCCTCCGTGCTCGCCCGGCGCCAGGTCAGCTTCATCTGGAAAGGCGCTTCATCATGAAATACACCAACGGCAGCACCAGAGGCAACGCGCACACGATCGCCGCCATCGACAAGTCCACCTGGTCGAGCCGCAGATAGCGGATGCCCAGCGTCGCCAGCACGTGCGTCAGGTCGGCAGGTCCCCCGCCGGTCAGCAGGTACACGCTGTTGAAATCTCCCAATGTCCAGATCATCGACAGGATCGATGAGGTCAGATACAGCGTCTGCATCGACGGCCAGGTGATGAACCTGAATTTCTGCCAGGTCGTGGCGCCGTCCACCGACGCGGCCTCGTACATTTCCTTCGGAATCGCCAGGCGGCCGGCGATCAGGATCAACGTCCAGAACGGCAGCGATTTCCAGATGTGAACGAGGATCGCCATCGACAAAGCGATCGCGGGCTCGTTGAGCCAATTCGGCCCGTCGAGGCCAGTCACGCGGAAGATCAAAGAATTGATGATTCCCCATTCCGGATTGAGCATGAAGCGGATCGACAGGATCGTCGGGATCGACGGCACCGCCCAAGGCAGGATGAAGATCAGCGACAGCCACTTGATCCAGGTCCGCGCCT
>WNGE01003630.1_pt1 | contig 18119 bp, 15 predicted proteins | sample 5400651 | NCBI WGS metagenome assembly WNGE01 (sample SAMN13153370, study PRJNA577476) | soil metagenome | isolation source: 60 cm soil or saprolite under grassland replicate 2 | place: USA:California | collected 2016-06-15
TTTCACGATCAGCGGCCGGAGCGCGGCGGCCTTGGCTGCGGAGACCAACTCGGTCAACAATGAGGGATCCTGCCCGAAGGTGATGCCGCCGTGGCGCACGTTGGGGCAGGAAACGTTGAGCTCGTAGGCGGCGATGCCGTCGCCTTCGTTGAGGATACGAATGGTCTCGATGTAGTCCTGTGGGCTGTAGCCGTAGACGTTGGCCAGGACCACCGCGCCCTTGATCTTGCGCAGCCGCGGGAGTTTCTCCTCGACGAAGACGCGCGCGCCGATGTTCTGGAGTCCTATGGAGTTGAGCATGCCGGCGGCGGTCTCAAACAGGCGCGGCGGAGGATTGCCCGCCATCGGTTCGCGCGACAGGCCCTTGACCACAAAACCGCCCAGCTTCTCCAGGGCGACGATGTCCTCAAACTCGACCCCGTAGCCGAAGGTCCCCGATGCGGCAAGAATCGGATTTTTCAGGGGGACGCCCGCCACGGTGACCTGCAGGTCGACTTCGAATGGGCCGCGCCGCCGGGCGGACTCCGGCTTGGTTGAATTCGTGCTCATGTTTTCATTCTAATGGCTCCTCCGATCAATGCGATGGAGGTGGGCAATGAAGTGGAAAAAGCTCTGGTTGTTCGTGCTGCCTGTGGCCGGAATCCTCGCGCTTCTTGCCGGACAGGTCATGGAGCACAGGACCGGGGGATACTGGACAGGGCAACAGACCGTCGAGGCTGTCGCGCCCAAAGCCGCCTCCGAAGCCGCGCTATACAAAATTGCCGCATTTGATCTTCCCGGCCCTCCCGGAAAGCGTTTTGATTACCTGACGATCCTTCCAGACCGCCGGATGCTGCTGTGCACGCACCTGGGCGCCGGACGGCTTTATGTCATTGATCTCGCAGATAACAAAGTGCTGAAAACCATTGAGGAACTGCCCGGCATTGAGGCCGTGGAGGTCGCCCCGGAGCTGGACAAGGCGTACACCTCCAACTGGGGAGAGCACAAGATCGGCGTCATCGATCTGAAGCAGATGCGCGCAGTCAAGAAGCTGCCGGTCGAAGACAAGCCCGACGGGATCGCCTACGCCGCGCCCTTCCACAAGATGTACGTCTCCGATGAGCGTGCCAAAGCGGAGGTCGTCATTGACGTGCAGCGCGACGAGATCGTGAAGACCATCCGCTTCCACAGCGAGACCGGGATGCCACAGTACGATCCGGTCGCGAAGAAGGTGCTGGTCAACCTGCAGGACCAGAACCTGCTCTCGGTGATTGACCCTGTGAACGACACAGTTATTGGTCAATATCCGGTCGGCAACTGCCGGGGTAATCACGGCATGGCGGTGGACGCGCAGGGCCGCCGCGCATTTCTCTCCTGCGAAGACAACAACCAGATGACGGTCTTCAATCTGGAGACAAACAAAGCTGTGGTTTCGCTGTCGATGGCGGCGGGAGCCGACGTGATCAAGTTCGACCCCGGCCTGCACCGTATTTATGTTGCCTGCAGCCATGGGGCGATCTCGGTCTTCCAGCAGGACAGTCCGGACCACTGCCGCAAACTGCCGGACATTCCGGTTGAGCACCTAGTGCACAGCCTCGCGGTGGATCCGGAGACGCACAATGTCTACGCGCCCGAGCAGGAAGAGGGCGGCAAGCCGGTGGCGCGGATGGTGGTGTATGCCGCCACGCGGGAACCAAAAGCGAGATCAACTGCAACTACCCCACCCTAACCCAAAGAAGGTCAGGATGGGGCACCCTCAGGTGTTGGCTAGTCCCCGGCTGGCTTGCCAAGAGCGGCGTGGACCACGGGTTCGGTGACCGTGGCGGTGCGCTCGAGTTTGTCCCAGGAGAAGGCGCGGCCGTCAATGGCGCGGCGCAGCGTCTTGATCAGCACCACGGAGAAGAGCTGGCGATAGGCGAAGCGCTGCAGCCAGACATGGCCCAGCAGCCACCAATCGCGCTGGTCGCGTCCGTGGCGGCGCTCCAGGGAGAAGGCGATGGTCGAGGCCACGAAGTCGATGACCAGGAACATCAGGAAGAAGAGCAGGAGCTGATCGAAGCTCGCCGGGTCGGCCGTCTCGGGATGGAAGTGCTTGTCCCAAATAAGGTACTTCAACGCGCCGAAGACGAACATGAGGTCGATGAACGGCGACACCAGCGGCAGCAGGATCTGGAAGATGATGATGTTAGGCAGCGCAACCAGCCCGAAGGCGCCCTTGCGTCCGATTGCCCGGCGATGCTTCCAGACCGCCTGCAGGATCCCGAACGACCAGCGGAAGCGCTGGCGCATGAGCCCGTTGGCTGTCGTGGGCGCCTCGGTAAAGGCCAGGGCGCGGTCCTCATACTCGACCTTGTAGCCGCGTTGCAGCAGCGCCATGGTGAGGTCGGCATCCTCGGCCACGGTGTCGGTCTTATAACCCCTGGCGACGCGGACGACTTCGGTGCGCCAGGCGCCGATGGCTCCCGGGACGACGCTGACGGCGCTGAAGGTGTTCAGGGCCCGGCGCTCGAAGTTCTGGCTGGTGATGTACTCCAGCGCCTGCCAGCGGGTCCAGAGGTTCACGCGATTGCCGACCTTGGCGTTCCCGGCAATGGCCGCCACCAGCGGGTCTCGGAAGTGCGGCACCAGATACGCGATGGCATCGGTGCCGATGAGGGTGTCGGCATCGATGCCGACAAAGATCTCCTCGTCGACGAACTGCAGGCCGTAGTTGAGCGCCGAGGCCTTGCCGCCGTTCTCCTGGCGGAGCACGGTGAGGCGGCCACGGGCGATCTCTCGCGCGAACTGCTCGCGGGCGACCTCGGCCGTGCGGTCCGAGGAGCCGTCGTCGATCACAACCACACGCAGCTTTGGATAGGAGGAGTGGAGCACGCTGCGTATGGTGCGCGCGATGACCTTCTCCTCGTTGTAGGCCGGGATGAGCACGGCGACCGCCGGCTGATAGGGGGCCTTGCCGATGGCCTTCGCGGTGTCCCCACGCCGGAAGCGGTCATAGATGGCGGCAATGCCGACCAGCAGCAGGCGCGCGCTCATCAGGACGTCGCCCACAAAGAAGATGAAGACGATCAGGCCGCTGACCGCCCCGAAGAGAAGGAAGCCTGCCGAATCGACGATGGCCCAGAAGCGCTCATTGCGCGAGATCGGGGCCATCACATCGGCATAGCGCTCGCCCAACAGCTCGTGTACGGAGACGATCTGGTAGCCCCGCGCGCGCAGCCCCTGGATGATCATCGGGAGCGCCCTCAGGGTGTTGGAGCGGTCTCCGCCGCCGTCGTGCAGGAGGATGATGGAGCCGCGCGGGAGCTGATCCATCACCGACTGCGTGATCTGCTCGGGGGTGGGGCGCGGGTTCTCGTGCCAATCATCGGGGTCGATCTTGTCGCCCACCGTGGTGTAGCCCATGCTCTGGGTCAGCTCGAGCGGGCGCACCTGGTCGGCGGTGTCCGGCTCCTGGTCCACCGAGTAGGGCGGCCGGAAGAGCGCCGGCTTAATTCCCAGCTTGGCCTCCATCAGGCGCTCGGTCAGGTTGAGCTCGACCCGGACCATCTCCTCGTTGATGTTGCTGATGTCGGGATGGCTGAAGGTGTGGTTGCCGAGCTCATGGCCTTCGCGATAGATGCGCTTGAGCAGGCCGGGGTACTTTTCCGCTTCCAGGCCGATGGTGAAGAAGATCGCCTTGACGTTGTATTGCCGGAGCACGTCGAGGACTTTGGGTGTCCACTGCGGGTCGGGGCCGTCGTCGAAGCTGAGCACCACTCGCCTGCCCGGCGCGCCGTAGGCGTCAACGCGGTAGGGACTGGGCAGTTGGCGAAAGACCTCGTTCGCAATCACGCCCTCGTCGTCCAGCGTGATCTCCCGTTTGCCCGAGGACGGCCTGCCGGCGATGCGAAGGATCTCGCCGTCGCCCTCAATATCCACGTCCTGTCCGGGGTCGACGAGCTCCAACTTCTGGGGCGCATCCTGCTCGCGGGGGGCGTCCCAGACCTTCCACAGCGAGCGGTCCTCCGCACCCAGCCGCCAGAGGGCAAAGGTGGAGATGCCCATCGCGCGTGCCGCCCGCATCTGGTTGAGGGCGGTGACGCCGTCCAGATACCAGACGTCGTGGCGCAGGTTTTTCTCGTCGAGATAGTTGAAGTGCGGGTTGAGCCAGTCGGAGTCGAAGGTGATCTCGGACTCGGAGTCGCGCGCCTCAAGCCAGGCCTCCTGCACGCTGACGTTGTGCACTCCCGCCATCCCCGGCCTGCCCTTGGGGGCGGTGCTCCAGTCGTAGCCGTAGTTGCCGATGGCGCAGATGATCTTCTCGCGCGGAACGACCTTCAGCGCCTGGGTGAGGTTCTGGACAAACCAATCCTGGCCGGCGACCGGGCCGGGCTCGCCTCCGGGATAGTGCTGGTCGTAGTTCATCAAGATCAGGCCGTCGGAGAGCCTGGCGATGTACGCGTAGTCGAAATCGGAATTGGCCGACGGAACGCTGAGGTAGAGCTTCTTGCCGCGCTGATGCAGGTCGGCGGCCAGCTCGGCCACCAGCGCGCGGTAGCCGGGCTGCGCCTCCTGCGGAAAGCTCTCGATGTCCAGCGTAAGCCCCTTGTAGTTGTCGCTCAGCAGAAAGGTGACGATCTCCTGACGGAAGCGGTCCCGGGCCGCCGGCGAATTGAGCATGCCTCCAACGTCCCCGCGCCATTCATTTGCTACCGGGTCGAAGTTGTTGACCATCGGCAGCACGTCGACCTCGGCGTTGGAGCTCCGGATCAACGGCATCAGCCGCGAGTCGATGGAGGCGACGCGGCGCCCGCCGTTCATGACGCTGTACAGCGTATTTTTCTCGTCGACTGCCTGCAGGTGGCCATCGGGCCCCAGCACGTGCAGCCACTCGGGGTACAGGAAGTCGATCTGGTGGATGTACTCGCGAAGTGAGCTGAAGCTGGCCGCGTCCCAGGTGACGTAGAAGGCACCGCGAATGCCTTCGCCGGAGTTCAGCACTACATCCGTCGGCGCAACCGGGGTCTTGCGGTGCGTGGTGTGCTTCTGGGGCCGCTTGGGCTCTTTCAGCTTGAGCGCGTGGTAGTTCCTCTTCTGGCTGGTGAGCGGAAGGGTAGTGATGCTGGTCTTGCGGACTACCGTGATGACAAAAAAGACAAAGAGCAGGCTGAAGACGATAACGGCAACGTCGATCGACTTGCGGATGCGCTTCCAGCGGCGCCGGTCAGGATCAAAAAAAATTGGCTTGGACATTCTTTTTAGGTCGCAGTTCCATCGTATGTTGCCCCTACCTCGCCGTCAACGAGAGCAGGGTGGCCCGGCGAATCTCAGGTTCTTCAAAACGAAGTTCGGCAAATCTGGCTGGGAAAAAAGCCCGGAGCTGCACTCCGGGCAAAAGCCGCATGCGCGAGATGCTCTCTAAGTGGACGCCGGCAGGTGCTATATTCGGCTCGTGCTCACCTTAGTCCGCAGGCATGCATTGTGGTTTGCCGTGGTTGGCCTCGCGGCGGTGCTGCTGCGTCTTTTCTTCATCTGGCGCTTCGCCATCGTCACCGACGACGCGGTGTATTACAGCGACATCGCCAAGTGCCTGCTGGAATATCACCGATACGGCACCACCCAGGCCGAAGGATGGACCCCGACGCTGAGCCGCCTGCCCGGCTACCCCGCCTTTCTCGCCGTCATGTTCCTGCTGGGCGGGGAAGACAACTTTCGTCTCGCGATGCTATTCCAGCTCGGCTTTGATCTTCTCACCTGCCTGATCGTTGCCGACGTGGCGCGGCGGGTCTTTGGACATAACCCCTGGGGAAACAACCCCTCGGGAGATAAGGCCTGGGGCGATCGCGCCGCGCGCTGGGCCTTCCTGCTGGCGGCCTTCTGCCCCTTCCTGATGAACTACGTAGCCACCCCGCTGACCGAGTGCCTGGAGCTCTTCTTTATCGCCGCCGCCCTGGATTGCGCGCTGATCGCGCTCGGGCGCATGCAGGAGATTTCAATCCGTGGTGCCCCACTTCTGCCTTCGGTTGGCAGAAGCGGGAACGACGGCCTGCGCGGGGTCCCCGGCGCGCCCTCTTTTGGCGGGCCGGGGTGGAGCTGGTGGGTCCTGTGCGGCATCTTCGCCGCGGGAGACACTCTGCTGCGCCCCGACGGCGGCCTGATTCTGGTGGGCATTGGGTTGCCGGTGGCGGCGTTGGGCTGGCGCGAAGCAGCACGGCGCCGCGAGCTCTGGACGGCGACCCTGGTCCTCTTCGCCGTTGCGCTCTCGCCGCTGGTGCCCTGGACCATTCGCAACTGGCGGGTCTTCCACGTTTTCCAGCCGCTGGTGAATACCCATGCCAGCGACCCCGGGGCCTTCGTGCCGCTCGGCTGGGAGCGCTGGATGAAGACCTGGCTCATCGATTACGCCAGCATGGAGGATGTGGGCTTTCAGGTCGAGGGCGCAGTCCTGGACCCGAATGACATTCCCGCCCGCGCCTACAACTCCGAGTCACAGCGGGAGCAGGTGTGCAGGCTCATCGGTCAGTACAACGCCGGCGGCTTCCAGATGACGCCGGAGCTCGACCGGCAGTTTGCGGCCCTGGCGGAGGAGAGCATCCGGCTGCATCCCCTGCGCTACTACCTGCTGCTGCCGGTTGCGCGAACCGTGGACATGTGGCTGCGGCCGCGCAGCGAGATGATGCCGCTGGACACCCACTTCTGGCGGTTCGCCGAGGACCCGCACGACTCGCTGTGCGCCCTGGCGTTGGCCGCCCTGAACCTGTTTTACGTGGCTGCGGCCGTTGCCGGAGCGTGGGTGCTCCGCCCCAGCAAGCCAAAAGAGGGCTTGCCGGGGGTGCTGCGGAGGCGAATCCCGGGACTTGCGCTAGGCTTGCTGCTGACCTACCCCGTCGTGCGTACCCTGTTTCTGGCCACGACAGGGGCGGCCGAAGACCGCTACACGCTGGAGTGCTTTCCGTTCCTGTTCGTCCTGGTGGCGGGATTTCTGAGCTGGTGGGAACACAGGAGTTCAGCCATCCCAACATCAAAATCAGCTACCCCGCCGTAGAAAACAGGGGCCGGGATGGGGCACCCGATCTGTGGTCTGTCCGGAGAATTTAGGAGTTCTCGGCTTTGCTCAGGGGGGCGTCGGTCATGCGGAACTTGGTGCGCACATGCTCGCTGAGCAGCTCAATGGCCTCGCGATTGCCTTCGCGGTCGGCCTGCACCAGGTACATCATGGCATCGACCAGGATGCGCTGGCCTTCCAGATACCGAGGGTCGTCGGTCCGATGCTGGCGCTCGCGATTGCCCGGATCCGGCATTGCGCAGATGGTCATAACTTTAGGACGGCGCATAATTCCCCACTAGAAAGTCAGACGCGAATCATAGCACACCGGTTGCATTTTTTAGGCCTAGAGAGCGCGGTACTACTTTGACGCCTTCAGGCGAAAGGCGTCGTCCGGCAGTTTGGGAGGGTTGACGGTGATGTTGGTGTAATGCGCCAGGCGATAGTCGCCCCCACCCTGGTCGAGCTTCTGTTGCTCGCTCATACCGGTCTGCTGGTTGATCCACAGGGTAATGAGAGGAAACATGTTCCGGGCCTCGGCGGTCTTGGGAACCAGCTCCAGCTTGTAGGTCGGCTTGCCGTTCACCGGCTCGGCGCCGGAATAGCGCACGTCGAAATTCTTTGCCAGATCGCGGCCGCTTCCGCCGAAGCCAAGGGCGAGGAAGCTCTCAAAGCTCTTGCGGTTTTTGCCGACTTCCTTGTGAATCAGCTCGCCGGTCTTCGGCGTGTACATGTCCAACTGACCGCCCTGCAGCACCAGCTTTTTGGTGATCGGGGTGGTGATGTCGGCCGCGACGTCCACACTGGGGCCGTTGCGTTTGAAGTACATGGTGCCCTTCTGCAGGTCGTGCTCGTCCACCACCTTCTGGTACTGGTCCCACTCGAAGTTGGCCTGCACGGCCTTGAAGGTCGCGCTCTTGCTGTCCAGCAGGGCGAGGACCTGTTCCAGGTTTTGGGCAACTGCCGAAGCGGAGAACAGCGCAGCCGCAGCGGCCAGCAATATGATTTTTTTCATGCGATCTCTCATTGGGAAGTATCAACCCGGCAAACCGAAGAAGGTCTTGCCGGGTGGTGCCCCATTCAACGTTCCTTTTGGGGCTTTTCGGCAGCGCAGGCAAACTACCCCACTCAAGCAAAAGAAGCTTGAGCGGAGCACAAAGCGTCTACCGATGGGCCCAGACATGATATCCGACCAGGTTGCCCCGGGCGTCCTGCTCGTGCTCCCAGCGGTCGATGACGACTCCATGGGAGATGGGCTCGATGACGTGCCGCAGCGAATCCAGCGTCGCCTCCGGCGTATCGGGCTTGATGTCGCGGGCGTCGACATGGAAGATGAGCCCCTTGTCTCCATCGGGCATGACGAGCACGCTGTGCGGACGCGGCAGGTGCTCGGCGGGCTTGTCCTGATAGTCGATGAAGTGCGGGGAGACGAAGATGAACAGCAGAATAAGGGTGACCATCACGTCGTAGTGGAACGACCCGCGCGGGTGCGTCCACCAGAAGTAGCCCTTGAGTGTCTCCCAGATCTTTTTCATGCACTTCCAGTTTAATTCATATGGCCGAGGCAGGTGATATCCCAGTGTGCGGGAGTGAGATGGGTTGGCGCATCCTTCAGTCCCAGTAGCTCTTGCCCTTCTTCAACACGACGTCTTCTGCGCCGCCCGATTTGAATCGGAAGTGCCCGGTCAGTACTCCGTTTGCGATCGCACCGGAGAAGCTTCCGGCATCGGGATTGTCGTTTGGGATCACGAAGTTAATTCGATTCCCGTCTACCTGCACGTTCACTAGAACGAGTTGTCCCGGCTCACCTTCTGCGATTTGCAAAACACCCTGATATCCACTCCGTGTCACCGCGATTCGCAATTCAACCCCAAGGAGGTCACCTCCTTCGGAATTGAAGTGCAAGTTGGTGTAAGTGCCCGTGATGCCTCCTCCAGCCGCGAAAGCAAAAACTCCGCTGAGTGACACAAGCAGAAAGAGAGCGATCGGGACAATCAGTGTCAGAGGAACGGCTGTCAGGCGAGACGCTCGGCAGTGCACAAAGGCCTCCTTACATCTTGCGCGGCTCAATCTTTTCTGCGCACATGTATGGGCGCAGGGCCTCGGGGATGAGCACGCTGCCGTCCTTCTGCTGATAGTTCTCGAGGATCGCGACCCAGGTGCGTCCGATGGCGAGGCCGCTGCCGTTGAGGGTGTGCACGAACTCGCTGCCCTTGCGTCCTTCGGGGCGGTAGCGAATGTTGGCCCGCCGTGCCTGGAAGCTCTCGAAGTTCGAGCAGGACGAAATCTCGCGGAAGAGTCCCTGTCCGGGCAGCCAGACCTCGAGATCATAGGTCTTCGACGAGCTGAAGCCCATGTCTCCGGTGCAGAGCAGCACGCGGCGATAGGGCAGCCCGAGCCGTTCGAGCACGGCTTCGGCGGCGCCGGTCAGCTTCTCGTGCTCCTCGTAGCTCTCCTCCGGACGGGTGAACTTGACCAGTTCCACCTTCTGGAACTGGTGCTGGCGTATGATGCCGCGCACGTCCTTGCCATAGGAGCCGGCCTCGCTGCGCCAGCACGGGGTGAAGGCCGTGAGCGAGATGGGCAGGCGCGCGGCGTCGAGCGTCTCGTCGCGGTAGATGTTGGTGACCGGAACCTCGGCGGTCGGGATGAGCCACAGGTCGCGCTCGCCGTGCGGCACCTTGAACAGGTCCTGCTCGAACTTGGGCAGCTGTCCCGTTCCGTACATGGAATCGGAGTTGACCAGGTAGGGCGGCAGGACCTCCGTGTAGCCGTGCTCGCGGGTGTGCAAGTCGAGCATGAAGTTCATCAGGGCGCGCTCGAGTTTGGCGCCCAGGTCCCAGTAGAGCGCGAAACGCGCGCCGGTGAGTTTGGTGGCGCGCTCGAGGTCGAGGATGCCAAGCTGCTCGCCCAGCTCCCAATGCGGCTTGGGCGCGAAGTCGAACTCGGGCGGCGTGCCCCAGCGTTTGACTTCGACGTTGGACTCTTCGCTGCTGCCGATGGGGACCGAGTCGTGCGGCAGGTTGGGGATGACGGCCAGTACGTCGTAGAGCTCTTTATCGGCGGCGCGGGTCTGCTGCTCGAAGTCGGGAATGCCGTCCTTGAGCTGCCGCACCTCTTCGCTGAGCGACTCCAGCTCGGCCTTCTGCCCGGCGGTGATCGTGCCCTTCTTTTCCGCGCCTATCAGCGGGCCGATCTTCTTACTCAGCTCGTTGCGCCGGGCCAGCGCGGTCTCCAGCAGGCGCGTGAGATGGCGCCGCCGCTGTTCAATCTCGCGGAAGCCGCCGAGGACCTGCTCGGGCTCGGCACCGCGATTGCGCAGCTTCTCTTCCACCAGGGGCAGGTGCTCACGAACGAAGGCGAGGTCAAGCATAAGCAGAGAGGATATCAAGAACACTGGGCCCCCGGCACGCCAGTTCCTGGTGTGATCGGGTGGGGACCCCGGCTGCAGGAGAGTATGGAGGGTGATTACCTCGGCACGTTCTTGACGTACTCGGGGTGCTCGGCGGCGATCTCTTCAGCAATCTTGGACCCGAGCTCTGCGCCGACTTTGACGCACCCGCCCATGATGTCTCCCATCAGCGCGGGCATCACCGACTCAAATTTCTCGCGGAGCCTGGGCGAGGGCTGGGCCGGCTGGTGCGCGTTGGCCTTCTTCCTGAGCTCGATGAACTCCTGCACGTCCTCGCGGTTCAAATATTTTTCGTATGCCCGGGCATAAACATCGATAAAGTCTTCGATGTTCATTCGCTCCAGCATCCGCTTGGCCCAGACGGTGGAGAACTCGGGAGCGCACTTCGGACAGGTTTCCACCATCTTCTTGCGACCCTCTTCGACCATCTCTGCCTTGCGCCCCTCCAACTCCTGGCGCGCGCCGCTCAACTCAATCAGCTGCAGCACCTCCCGATGCAGTTGAGGATCGGCGCCCGGAGTTCCGTTGTTGAGGGTCACCACCCGGGACGAGGGAGCATTCGCGCGACCGGGTTGTGCATTCTGCGCGAGAGCAAACAAAGACAAGCCCGCGACCATGAGAGCAAGCACCTTAATCTTCATGGCCGCGATTGTACAGCAGCTCTGGTTGGAGTCACAGATTACTTCGGACTTCGATCTTTGGGTGCTGCGCGGCGTAGGCCAGGATGGCCGCGAGCGCGGAGGAGCCAGGGCCATCATGAGGTAGGAGATCGCGGTACGCGTCCATGCCGTCATCCAGCCCTTGTGCTTGCGCGGCTGCTCCGGGGCCCCCGGCGTGACCTGCTCGGGATTCTGGAGGTCCTGGGCCATCTCGCGCGCCGAGGCGTAGCGGTCCTTGGGATCGCGCTCGAGGGCGCGGAAGACAATGCTCTCCAACTGCGTGGAGATCTTGGGGTCGATGCTGCGCGGCGACTCGGGATCGTAGTGCAGCCGGGCGTTCATCACGACCAGCGGATTGTCTCCCTGGAATGGGACCTGCCCGGTCAGCATCTCGTAGAGCATAACGCCAAGCGCATAGACGTCGCTGCGGCAGTCGCCGCGCTTGCCCCTCACCTGCTCGGGAGAGATGTAGTCGGGCGTCCCCATGGTGGGCGAGAGCTTGCCGAAGGTGAGACGGCGCGCGCCTGCGACGGCGGCAATGCCGAAGTCGAGCAGCTTCACGTTGTCTTCGGCGTCCAGCATGATGTTTTCCGGCTTCAGGTCGCGATGCACCACGCCGTGATTGTGGATGTAGTCGAGTGCCTCGCAGATCCGCAGCGCGATGCGCAGGGCGCGTTCGGCGTCGAACTTGGACTGCTCATGGAGCAACTCGCGCAGAAGCTTTCCTTCGGCCCACTCCATGACCATGTAGACGCTGCTTTTGTCCGTGGCGAAAACTTTGACGATGCTGGGGTGGTCCAGCCTCAGGCCGATCTCCTCCTCGCGCCGGAAGCGCCCGAAGAAGACAGGATCGCTTTCTACCTCCATATGCGGGACCTTAATGGCAACCTGCTGTCCCGTGTGCATGTCCGTGGCCCGGAAGATCGTGGCCATGCCGCTGTGCGCAACTACGCTTTCAAGACGACAGTGATCGAGCTGCTCGCCTGCTTGCAATGAACACATAGGAATTTTCTTTACCTGTGAACGCCCGAAGCCCTGTGTAACAGTAGGATGGAGGTGGCGCGGAGAGGACTGACTTCACCGGTCCGCTGGATCGGAGAGGGTGAGATGCGCACCACGCGGCAGGTACGCGCGGGTTTGTCATTGCAGGCTGCGCTAAAGAAGCAAACGAAAAACGTCACCGCGGCTGTGGAGATTACGGTGATGAGCAATAGCACCGTCATGGATTCCTCCGCTCAAGCCCGCGCGTTTGCCCGAACTTGACTCACTTGATTGGACGACAGGCCGTCTAAACCGCGCATAGAAAGTGACTAAAGAGTTTCTTAAGCAGCGGCTGAACCGTCCCTTGACCCTCCGAACAGCAGAAACAGATGAGGAGAAGCAGGTCCAGCAGGGAAGACTGCGGGACACCGCTTGGCGCGAACACGCGCGTACTGGGCAAGAAATGAGGTCAGGTCTGCGCGGCGGAGGAAGAATTAGATCTTGCTTAGCACAGCGCGAAGTCTGATCGGCAACCGAGGCGGAAGTGCGTTTTGCCCGCGAAATCAGAGGGGAATATTTACTGTTCTTTTACAAAAGTCAGTACAAAAAACAGCCCGGCCGTTTGCTTGTGCGGACTTGCGGAGGCATAAGACATCTTGATGAAAACCATAGAATCAATTCATCGATTTTTTTCGCGTCGCGACTTGCGCGTGCCCCGGATGAATGCTATCTCTAACGGCACCCTGAAGGAAATTTAGGTTGTCTGCTTCGCAGGCAGCGCACAAGTGAGGATGCGATGTCGAAGAACCTGCACATTCACGCGACGGATTCGAAGGGCCGCGTCGACGAACGTGGCTCTCCAAACACTTACGCAGCTATCTATGGCGTCCCGTTCCGCCCGGAGGCTTTCGACCTGGTGTCGGACACGACCACTGACGCAACCATTGTGATGCATGAGCAATGGGCGCGCAATTGGGGATGCTGGAACGTGTTCTGCAAGGAATGCTATGACTTCGTGCGGCCGTTCTACATGTTCCAGTTGGAGCTGACGCAGCAATATTTCTCTTTTATCTTCGGAATGCAGCAATGTATCAGTGAGCCGGTAGGAGAGCAGAAAGCCAAGCGCACCGAACATCCGGGGCCGACACCTCGACCGCGGCTGGTGAGCAGGGAAGAGCGCGAGGCGCTCGCAGAGGCCTTTGACGTTGCGATGGGCGCCACCCCCGAGCTCTGGGCCGAGGTCATCCACGTGGTACCGGCGAGGGCCGCTGCGGCTTAATCCCGAAGACGCTTAACCGAAGATGAAGTCCAGAGGCGCGGACAGGGAGGTACTGTCTGCGCCTCAACTGCCCAAGTCCACACCGCGGCTTAGGGCCCTGATCTTTCCCGCGCCAGGCTGCGCAAGCTACTCCATCAAAACCCGCGATTTTCTCCGTTTCCCGTGCAAGCTGTTCGATCCGGGGAGTGTTGTTGCATAATAAAGAGAAGCCTTGGATTTGGGCTCAGGATTTGGGCTCAACGAGCCACAGTTGGCTTGTTGGGGCGGCAGGCGTGGGGGAGCAGAGTGCAAAACTTTGAGGTCATGGACACGACACTCCGGGATGGAGAGCAGACGCCCGGCATCAGCTACACCCCTGAGGAGAAGCTGGTCATCGCCGAGGCGCTCATCAAGGCCGGGGTCGACGCCATCGAGGTCGGCTCGGCCGGCGTCTCTCAGGGTGAAGGAGTGGCGGTCCGCGCCATCGCGGACTGGGCCCGCAGCAACGGCATCCTCGACAAGATCGAGGTCCTGGGCTTCGTCGATGGCACGCGCTCGACCGACTGGATCCTGGAGCACGGCGGCCGGGTTCTGAACCTGCTGGTGAAGGGCTCCGAGCACCACTGCACCGTACAACTGCGCAAGACTGTTGAGTCTCATCTGGCAGACATCGAGCGCGCCGTCCATTACGCCGTCGAGCAGGGGCTGACCGTCAACGTCTACCTGGAGGACTGGTCGCAGGGGATGCACGACTCGCGTGAGTATGTGATGACCCTGACGCGCGGGCTCGCCAAGCTGCCGATCCAGCGCGTGATGCTCTGCGACACCCTCGGCGTCCTCTGTCCGGAGCAGACAGCGGAGTATGTGCGCATCATGCGCGAGAACTTCGACCTGCCTCTTGATTTTCACGGCCACAATGATTACGGGCACGCCGTGCCGAATTCCATTGCCGCGCTGCGCAACGGCGCCGGACGCGTGCACGTGACGGTGAACGGCATCGGCGAGCGCGCCGGCAACACCAACCTGGCCACCATGGTAGTGGCCAGCCGCGATCTGTACGAGCTCAACAGCAGCGTCAAGGAACGCTCGCTGGCCGGACTCACCGATCTGGTCGCCGGCATCAGCGGCATTGCTCCGGCGCCGAACGCTCCGGTGGTGGGCCGCATGAGCGCCATTCAGGGCTGCGGCGTCCATGCCGATGGCGACAAGAAGGGCAAGCTCTATCAGAACCGCCTCGACCCGGACCGCTTCGGGTTGCGCCGCGGCTACGATCTGAGCAAGACCGCGGGCATCGCCTCCATCGAGTACAACTGTAAGGAACTCGGCATCGAGATCACGCCCGAGCAGCAGCGCATGCTGCTGGCGAGGGTGAAAGAGCTGGGCGACAACCACGTTAGCGTGACCCAGGCGGACATCATTCTTCTGCTGCACGAAATATTCGGGCACAAGGAAGAAGGCGTGAAGCTGGTCCACTACGAGTTCGCGCTGAAGAAAGGCGCGGCGCCCAGCGTGCGCCTGGAGCTGAGCCGCAACGGCCGGACCGTCATGGCCGAGGGCGAAGGCGATGGGCAGTTCGACGCCTTCATCCGCGCATTGCGCACCGTGTGGGAAGGCATGCCGGAGCTGGTCGACTACCGCATCGGCATCTCGCGCAAGGGCACCAGCGGCGCGCTCACGGAAGCCACCATCACGTGGAAGAACGACGAGGCGCTGTTCACCACGCGCGCCGTGGCCCCGGACCAACTGGTAGCGGCCATGAATGCCACGGTTCGCATGCTGAACTATGTGGAGCTCAGGCGACAGCTCGGAACCAAGGAGCAGAGCTGGGGACAGGTGGTCGTCGCGCCGCAGACGTAAGGTTCAATTCAACAATTCCAAGACAATGTCCTTGCAGTTGTTCCACATCTGCCCGGTTTGCGAATCGCAGATGTGGGATGCGTGAGGACTTGCGAAAAGCGAAGAGCATGAAGTCATACAAGATTGCAGTGCTGCCCGGGGACGGAATCGGCCCGGAGGTTACGCGTGAGGCCACGCGCGTTCTGCGCGCCGTCGCCGAAGGCCAGTTTGAGCTCCAGTTTGAGGACCTGCCCATCGGCGGGACCGCCTATGAAAAACATGGCACGCCGCTGCCGCAGGTGACGCTGGAGAGGTGCCTGGCGTCGGACGCGGTGCTTCTGGGTGCCGTTGGCGGGCCGCAGTTCGATCCGCTGCCGCCCGAACACAAGCCGGAGACCGGACTGCTGGGAATTCGCAAGGCGCTGGGTGGCTTTGCCAATCTTCGCCCGGCAATCGCCTACGAGGTGCTGGCGGAGTGCTCGCCGCTGCGCCCCGAGGTGCTGAAGGGCGCCGACGTGCTCTTCGTGCGCGAGCTGCTGGGCGGGATTTATTTCGGCCAGCCTCGCGGCTTTTCCGGCGAAGGCAACTCGCGCAGCGGCTTCAACACCATGGTCTACACGGTGCCGGAGGTCGAACGCGTCGCTCACGTGGCCTTCAAGTGTGCCCGCGGCCGCCGCAAGAAGGTGACCTCGGTCGACAAGGCCAACGTGCTGGAGAGCTCGCAGCTATGGCGGCAGGTGGTGATCGACGTCGCCAAGCAGTATCCCGACGTCGCGCTGGAGCACCAGCTCGTCGACTCCTGCGCCATGCGCCTGGTGACAGCGCCTGCGAGCTTCGACGTGGTGCTCACCGAAAATCTCTTCGGCGACATCCTCTCCGACGAGGCCGCGGCGCTGACCGGCTCGCTCGGCATGCTGCCCTCGGCCACCGTGGGCGGCAAGATCAATCTCTATGAGCCGATTCACGGCTCGGCCCCGGACATAGCGGGCAAGGGCGTGGCCAACCCTCTGGGGGCCATCGCCACGGCCGCCATGCTGCTGCGCTACAGCCTGGATCGTGAGGCGGAGGCGCACGCGATCGAGCAGGCCATCGCCCAGGTGCTCGAGGCCGGCTACCGCAGCGCCGACCTCAAGCGCGCCGCGGGCGAGCGGCTGATCGGCACAGAGGAGATGGGCCGCTTGGTGCTGGAAGCACTAGGCGCCCGAAGCGCCAGGGCAAAGTGATCTCTCCCCCCACGGTTGCCGGGAACTCTCGCGAGGCAACCACGGGTCAGCGGCGGTGCTCAGAGAGTATTGAGCTAAGGGGAGTCTATGCTTTGGACGCTGTTCGCAATCCTTCTGATCTTGTGGCTGGTGGGATTCGGTCTCGATATCGCCGGCGCCATGATCCACGTCCTGCTCTTCATCGCCCTGGCCCTGCTGATCTTCAACGTGGTAGCGCGCCGCACTACGATTTAGCCCTGCTTCAGCTCTCAATGGATTGAAACAAGACGTGAAAACCGGTCCCGCAAGGAGGGGAACTGGAGTACTATAGCTCCTCTTTCGGTGCCGCGCGCCTCCATGGCTGCGCGGGACCCCAGCGCCTTCTGTTCCGCCCCAGCAAGCCGGCGACAGGCTGGTTCGGGACCCTGTTGGCGTGCTGCGCAGACGAGAGGAGGTTCCATGCCGATCCAAAAGCTCAGACAATTCTTGGATGAGAACCAGGTCAAGTACGTGGTGATCACCCACAGCAAAGCTTACACATCGCAAGCCATCGCCGAGACTGCCCACATCTCGGGAAATGAGCTGGCCAAGACGGTTGTGCTGAAAAAAGATGGCCAACTCTGTATGGCTGTCCTGCCTGCAGCGAAGCAGGTGAGTCTGTCGGCCTTCGCCAAGGCGACCAACAGCAAGGACGTGACGCTTGCGGGCGAGAACGACTTCAAGCACCGCTTTCCGGACTGCGAAGTCGGGGCGATGCCGCCCTTCGGCAACCTGTACGGCCTGCCGGTCTACGTGGACACGTCGTTGACTCACGACAAAGAGATTGCCTTCAACGCCGGCTCTCATCTGGAGTTGATCAAGCTGCCCTACGGCGACTTCGAGAGACTGGTGAAACCGACGGTAGTAGATTTCGCGGCGGGATCGATCAGCAGCGCCGCGTAAAGCAGTTTCGCTCCAATCGAACGGCCCCACTCAAGCGAATGAAGCTTGAGTGGGCCACTATGGTTCTGCCTACTCCACCGTCACCGACTTGGCCAGGTTGCGGGGCTGGTCCACGTCGCAGCCGCGGCGCACGGCGATGTGGTAGGCGAGCAGTTGCAGCGGCACGATCTCCAGGATCGGCAGCAGCAGCTCCGGCGCGGGTGGGATGAAGATCACGTGGTCGGCGGCCTCGCGAATGTCCTCGTCGCCCTCGGTCGCCAAGGCGATCACGCGGCCCGAGCGGGCCTTGACCTCCTTCAGGTTGGAGATCGTCTTCTCGTAGCGCAGCACGGAGCCCGTGTCGTTCTTGTCCTGCGTGGCCACAATCACCACCGGAAGGTCTTCGTCGATCAGCGCGTTGGGGCCGTGCTTCATCTCGCCCGCGGCGTAGCCTTCGGCGTGGATGTAGGAGATCTCCTTCAGTTTCAGCGCCCCTTCCAGCGCGACCGGGAAGTGGATTCCGCGGCCCAGGAAGAGGAAGTCCTGCACGCGCTGATAGGTGCGCGCCAGCTCCTCGATCGATTCTTCGTGGCTGAGCACGCTCTCCAGCCGCCCGGGCAACTTCGAGAGCTCCTGGGTGAGCTTGATCGACTCCTCGCCGCTGAGGGTGCCGCGCACCTGCGCCAGGTGCAGCGCAAGGAGGAACAGCGCGGTGAGCTGCGCGGTGAAGGCCTTGGTAGAGGCCACGCCGATCTCCGGCCCGGCGTGGGTGTAGATGGTGCCATCGGCCTCGCGCGCGATCATGGCGCCGATCACGTTGCAGATGGCCAGCGTCTTTGCGCCGCGC
>WNGE01004074.1_pt1 | contig 18112 bp, 18 predicted proteins | sample 5400651 | NCBI WGS metagenome assembly WNGE01 (sample SAMN13153370, study PRJNA577476) | soil metagenome | isolation source: 60 cm soil or saprolite under grassland replicate 2 | place: USA:California | collected 2016-06-15
GATCAGCAGTACGCCAAGCTGCAGCCCGTCGGCCCACAGCCGCCTCGGCGACTGCCTGGCCGCCCGCTCATGCCAGCCTCGGGGTCGTGGCGGCCGACCCCGACCGTCGGGTGACCACGCGTGCTGCCTGTTCCATGCGGGCTGCCTCCCTGTGGAGCGCGTTGTGGCCGTGGTCGGTGAGGCGGTAGTAGCGGCGCGTGCGCCCCTCAACGACCTCCTGCCGGTCGGCGAGGATGCACCCCTCCTCGGCCAGCCGATCCAGGGCGCCGTAGAGCGTGCCGGCGGCAAGCCGGACACGGCCGTCGGACAGTTCCACGGCCTGCATGATGATCCCGTAGCCATGCAGGGGACCATCCAACAGGGCCGCGAGGATGAAGTAAGACGCCGCGCTCATCGAGGAAGACGCTCCAACCATACGACCGACGATATATCGACCAACTATGTATGGCAACCCTCCTGGACGGCTTCCCAGCCCCAGGCGATGGCGGTGAGAACAACGCGGTCGCAAACCGCGACCTGTGTCACCCGAGCTTCATGACCTCCACGCCCACGCTGCCATAGCATTCCAGCAGCTTGAAGAGCTGCCGGGCGATCGCCCGCTTCACGCATCGCCGGATCTCTCGGGGGCTCTTGCCCTCCGTCCGCCGACGTGCCGCGTAGGCGCGGGTTTCCGGGTCGTCGCGCAGCCGGACCAGGGCCACGGTGTGCAGCGCCCGGTTGAGCTGCCGGTCGCCGCCCCGATTCAGCCGATGCCGGGTCACTTGCCCCGAGGAGGCCGGGATCGGGCTGACGCCGGCCAGGGCCGCAAAGGCGGCCTCCGAACGCAGCCGGCCGGCATGCGACCAGCTGACCAGGACCTGACCGGCGCTGATCGGTCCCATCCCAGGCAGTTCCAGCAGCCACGGCGCGACCGCGTGCACGAGCCGGTTGATCTCCCCCTGGAGTTCGGCTGCCTCGGCGGCCACGATCTGGACTCGTTGGGCGGTCGAGCGCAACGCCCGGACGGTCATGCGATGCTCCAGCGACCTGGCCGGCCGGTCCCGCAGCGCGGCGCAGTAGGTGACCTGGGTGCTGGTGCTGCGGCCTCGGAGCTCAGCGCGCAGCTCCTCGGGGCACCAACAATGAGTGCCTTGAGCTGGTTGAGGACCAGGTCCGCGCGGCCACTGCTCCCTGACGGGTGGCCAGCAACACCCGCAGGGCCTGGCGGTCCCCGCGCCGTCGCGGCGCGGCCGGACGTTGCTGGGCAAGCGCCTCCCGGGCGGCACGTACGGCATCCAGCGCATCGCTTTTGCCGCTGCGGCGGCAGGCCTGCTGGGCCGGTCAACCTCGACCACCCACTCGCCGCGGTCGGCCAGCATCCGCGTCACGGCGGTCAAGGTGTCGCGGTGAGTGTCGACGCCGATGACGCCATCCACCCGGTCAGCCAGCAGACTCATGCATGCGCTCCTTCCGACTCGACACTCGTGCCGGCCTGGAGGGACACCGCACGGCGAACCTGTGATGAGTCACAACCATCAAGGGCTGGACAGGCTGCTGTATCAGGCCAGGAGCGGTGGCGCCAGGTCGACGCCGACACCCGGCAGACAACTCGTCACCAAGGCAACCAATAGGCGCCTGATCCGTTGCGGGTCATGCCGAGATACCGACGCCGAAGCCTGACAGCGTTCCCCAGAACCGCTCGCAGAGACTCACAGAGGCTGCTGCTATGTGGTGTCAAGGGTCGGCTTGGTATGTACGTCACCCGGTCAGGCTGGCCACGGACAGCGCAGCGGCTGGAGCAAGAGATGCGCGCAGCGTCACACCGGCGTGGAGGTGGCCATCATCTCGATCGTTGCCGGCGGGGAAGACCGCTTGGCGACCCTCGCCGTCCACATCCCCTGCGGGATACCCAGCCGGACCACACAGCGGATCTTCCCGTGGCTGGGCCGACACCACTTCGCATCGCGCGTGCTGCCCAGCACGGTTGCGGTCAAGCGGAGCCCGGCGTCCAACCACACCTCCATGTCGGTGGTCCGTGACGCCACCACGACCACTGTGAGCTAGTGGGTGGCGGGATCCGGCGCCATGATGCGATATGCCGCGGTGGTCGGGCCGCGTCCCAACCGCAGTTGGCGGGGCGCGCCGTACGGCTGCACGTGGGTCCTGGTCCGAAACCCCACCACACTTCCTGGCGGCACGAGGACACCGGCAGACGGCTCCTGCGCCACGAGGACGGCGTTGCGGCCCTGCGGGTCCCGCTCGTGGGCGCTGCCGTGCAGGCCCCCCGTGCGCATCACTCTCTCGGCCTGGGCCACGGTCTGGCCAAGGACATCGGGGACCGCATACCCTCGGGTATTCCCCGGGGCGGTACGGATGGCCGGAGCCGATGTGGCGCCGGTGGCGGCTGTGGTGGCCGGGCGTTGGGCGCTGGGTATGGGTGGAAGAAGCCGGCCGGCCACGGTCAGCACGGCAAGTCCGCCCAGCAGCATCGCCGGTCGCTACCCGACTTGATGTCACGCGCATGCTGGTGTCCCCGGTGTCTGCGGCAACGATACAACCAGCCGCAGCGACCGGCGACGGCGGTGGCCGGAGGTTCACAGCCAACGCCTGACCAAGCAACACGACCAATGCCTAGAGACGACTATCGGCTCGAGTTACGTGCAGGACTTCTGAGCTGCTGCTTAGCTATGAACGCCTCATCGGCGAAGTGGTACACCCCAAGGCGCTTCGAGGATGTCCCGTTCGCCGTTGGACTTCGGTGGGGCCTCCATGACGGATCCTACGATCAGGCACCGACAGCGGCCGGCAGGTCGAGCATCCCAGGCTCTTCGGCGGTGGCACGCTCCAGTGCCAGGGCGAGGTGGGGCAGCTCCTGGTAGCCCTTGACGCGGCGGAACTGGCCCTGGGCGGCCAGCATCCCCGCGGCGGCCCAGCGCAGCGCCATCTCCCCCGAGCTCCAGCGCTTCACCCGGCCGGCATGGTCGCGGATGATCTCGATCATGGATTCCACTGGGTTGGTCGACTCCACCGTCTGCAGCAGCTTGCCGCCCACCCCCAGCCGGGTGACCGTCAGGGTCAGCTCCAGGCCCTCGCGCAAGGACGCGGCGGCACCGGGCCGCTGGCGATCGAGGCTGCGGGCCAACTGCTCCAGCTCGGTGGTGGCCTGGTCGGCATCTGCCAGCGCCCAGGCGGCCCGCAGCCTGCGCTGGACCAGCGGCCGTTCCGCTTCGGGCAGGTGATCGAGGAGATTATCGGTTAACCGGCCCTGGGAGACCTTGGTGGGAAGGGCGGCTGAAGGTCCCACACCTTGAGGGATCAGGGGTGCAGACTACGGCCGGCAGGGAGGCAGGTATGCCGGCTGTGGTGGCGCGAGCAGACGGTGCGGGCTGGCAGGTTGAGGGGTCGTGGCCCGACGCCGAGCTGGCCAACCGCTTCCTTGCCCACTTGGTGGTCAGGGCGTTCGCGCCCGCGACCGTGCGGGCGTACGCGTATGACCTGGTGAACTTCGGTCGCTTCTGCGTCGAGCGCGGTGTGCGGGTCGTCGACGCCGGACCAACCGACGTGTTCGACTATCTGGAGTGGCAGAGCGGTCCTCGACCGGCACGAGGCGGCCGGGTCGTTCGGCTGGTGGCTCGTCGCCCTGCCCCGGCGACGATGAATCGGCGGATCGCTGCGGTGCGGGCGTTGTTTGAGTTCGTCGTGCTTGCTGGTGTCCGCGCTGACAGTCCGGTGCCGTCCCCGCGACGCAGCTCGGGGCTGCGTGCGCGGCGCCGGGGGCTGCTCGGCCATGTGCCTGTACGACACCCGCGCCGCGGCGGCCGGCTCGTCCAGCAGCCCCGCTCACTGCCGGAGAGCTTGGAGCCGGCCGAGGTGGACGCGTTCCTGGCCGACCTTTCGACCCATCGGGACCGGGCAATGGCGCTGGCGATGCTGCTGGGAGGCTTGCGCGCCGGGGAGGTCCGCTCGCTGCGCCTGGCCGACGTGGACATGGGCCTGCGGCGCCTGCGGGTGGTCGGCAAGGGCGGTCGGGAGCGGGTCGTGCCGGTCGACCGGGCGTTCTTCGCCGAGCTGGCCAACTACCTGCGCGTCGAGCGGCCACCTGGATGCGCGACGCCGGCGTGCTTTGTGGTGCTGCGCGGCCCGACGACCGGCCAGCCGATGACCGAGGCGGGACTGCGGCGGATCTTCCGCACCCACCGGGCCCGCTCGGGAGCGACCAGGGTCAGGCCACACCGGCTGCGGCACTTTCTTTGCGCTTAGTTTTCGTGTGCTATTAGCCGTCAGCGGAGTGTTCACCAGGGGATTTGTGGGTTGCGCTGAGCCGTGCGGTGTTCTTATCGTCCGCGGCCATGATCCTGACCTTCTTCTCCGCGCAGGGCTGGGAGTCCTGGGACGTTGCGCACCGGCCGCTGATCCCCGAGCGGATGCCGGTGCTGATCGATGACGACCTGCGGCTCGAGGACGGCCCGGCGGCGCCCCGCCCGACGGTGGCGGTGAACCGGTGGCTGCGGGAGCTGCCAGCCAGCGGCACGCCGGCGCCGAGCTCGTGGGCCAGCTACGCCCGGGTGCTGAAGGCGTGGATGCAGTTCCTGGCCGAGCACGGGGTCGGGCTGTTCGACACGCGGGAGCGGTTGAAGCTGGCGTTGAGCCGCTATGCCGAGCATCGCGCCGCCGGGCCGCTTGGGGTGCGGGTTGCGGCCAGCACCTGGGCCCAGCACATGAGCATCCTGTCGCTGTTCTACCGGTGGGCGCTGGCCGAGGGCCACGCGCGGGCCGAGCCGTTCACCTACAAGATCGCACGGGCGCTGTTCGACGGTACGGGCCGGGAGGTGCGGGTGAACCTGGCGGTGCGCCGCAGGCCCAAGCCGCACGTGACCATCAAGTACCTGGAGCCCGACTTCACCGGGCTGTTTCTTCGCGGGTTGCGGGGCCTGGCGCCGGATGGGAGCGTCGACTCGGGGTATTGGGGGCGGGAGCTGGCCCGCAATGCCGCGGTCGGGGAGCTAGCGCTGGCCACCGGGCTGCGGCTGCAGGAGTTCAGCTACCTGCTGGCCTTTGAGATCCCTCCACTGCCCCCTGCGCCCACCGCGGCGCCGATCCCATTCCCGGTGCCGGCCGGGGTGACCAAGGGCCGCAAGTTCCGCACCACCTGGATCTCCTACCAGGCGCTCGCGGCAACCCACCACTATCTCGAGCTGGACCGGGCCGCGACGGTCGACGGCGCGGCGTGGCGGCCGCCGGCCCGCTGGGGCGAGCCGCTTCTGGTGCGCGAGCCGGACGCGCGCGGGGGCCGGGTCAACGGGGTGCGCCGCCCCTGGGAGGCCCTCACCCCGGCGGAGCGGCGCCGGCTGGTCGCGCCAGGCGGGGGCTCGTGCCTGCTGGCGGTCAAGGGTGGGGGTGGGCCGTTCACGGCCTGGGCGACAGTGTTCGCGCGGACCGCCGACCGGATCCGGGCGCGGTTTGAGCCGCGGTTCCCGCACGTGCACCCCCACCGGCTGCGACACACCTTCGCGATGCGGACCCTTGAGTATCTGGTCAGCGGGCACTACCGGCAGGCCGCCAGGCTGGTCAAGGCCACCGACGCGGACGCCGCGCTGGCGCTGTATCTGTCCAAGGCCGATCCGCTGCTGGTGCTGCGCGACCTGCTCGGCCACTCCACCGTGCTGGTCACCGAGAAGTACCTGCGGCGGCTGGACACCACCCGGATCTACCGGGAGGCCTACGAGCGCGCCGGGGCCGCCGAGGGCCTGCTCGCTGGTGGCGCCGACGTCGCGGCCGAGGCCGAGCGGGAGGCCGACGCCGAGTTCGCCGACGACCTCCAGACCGACCTCGACGACGTTGAGGGCGAGGAGGGCTGATGCCGGCGAGCTTGGTGGAGGAGCCGCTTGGCATCGCGTGCGTGTTCAGCGACGGCAGCCGGGCGACGTTCTCCGTGGACGGCTTGCCTGAGCCGCGGCTGGCCCGGGACCTGCTTGTCGGCCTGGTCGAGCTGATCCACCCGCACGGCAGCGTGGACGCCCAAGGCAGCGTCCAGCATTACGTTCTGGCGATCCGCAACATGGTCCGGATTCTGGCCGCGGGTGGGTTCGCCGGCGGCGCCGGCCAGCTGAGCAGGGCGAAGCTCATCGAGTACTGGATGGGCGCCTCCGGTGGACAGGAGGCCTGCACTCGCCGGATGCTGCAAGGCTTCGATCAGGCGACCGGTGGGCTTGCCGGCTCGGTGCGGGAGTTGGTGGCCGGCCGGGCCTACAACCCCCAGCCCAATCATCGGGCGCTGCCGCCCTATCCGGAAGCGGAGTGGGCGCAGCTGACCCAGGTGTGCCAGTCGATCGCCGAGACTGCCTTTGCGGCCCACCGCCATGCCCTGGCCGACGCCGCACGAGGGCGGGACCCGCGCTCGGGGGGCTGGTCGCTGCGGAACCTGCGCTGGCTGCTTGCCCGTTGCGGGCCGCTTGGCACCAGTGCCTTCGCGCGGCAGCTGGGCTGCTCGACGCAGACGATCCGCCAGCGCGGTGGCCTCTACCAGGCCAGCGCTGAGCTGTTCCCGAGCCTGGATGTGGTGTTGGCCTACCGGCTGCTGTTCGGCATCTACTCTGGGATCGTCCCCGACGGCATCGACGACTTGGTGACCGATGACCTCGACTGGGCCGGGGACGCCACGATCCTGCTCAGCTACGTCAAGGGCCGCACCGCCACCGAGAGCCTGACGCTGCCACGGCGGGCCGTGCACCTGCTGGAGCAGTGGCTTGGGCACTCGAGCCTGCTGCGCAGCAGCGCCGACCCGGCGCTGCGCCGCCGGCTGTGGTTGAGCACCGGGAAGGTTGGGACCGGGACGATCATCGACCCGACCGGCCGCCACAACCTGCGCCGCTGGGTGACCCGCCATGGCCTGACCGGTCAGGACGGCCGCCCGATGAAGCTGCACCGCGCGCGGATCCGCACCACCCACCAGTCGATGCGCGCCAAGGCGACCTGGACCGGCAACCCGCGGGCGACGGTGGACCCCAACCACAGCGCCCAGGTGGAAGGCGATCACTACCTGACCGCCGCCACCCCCGCCCAGCGGCACGCCGTCGAGGCGATCGTGGAGGACGCCCAGCACGACCTGCTGCGCCGCGCGCACCCACCTGCGGTGCTCGCCGAGCAGGACGCCGCCGCGCTGGCGCGGGACTACCCGCAGCTGGTGGCCAGGCTCGGCCTGGACCAGGGCGCGCTGGTCGAGCTGGTCGGCGGGGCGCGGGACGTGTTCGTGGCGGCTTGCGCGGATCAGCTTGCCGGGCTGCACGGCCCGAAGGGCCAGCCATGCCCGGCCCGCCCGTGGGTGTGCCTGCTGTGTCCGCTGGCGGTGTTCGCGCCCAGGCACGCCGCGAACCTGCTGCGGTTGCAGGCGTTCTTCTCCCGGCAGTGGCAGCAGCTGCCCGCCGCCCAGTTCATGGCCGTCTTCGGCCCCTATGCCACCCGGGTCCACCTGGTCCTGGACCGCTACGACCCGGCGGTGCTGGCCCGGGCGGCCGGCCAGGTCAGCGGCGACGACGCTGAGCTGCCCCTTCGCCCTGAGGAGCGCGCCACATGAGCGCAGACGGCCTTCCCGCTGCTGGTGCTGCCGCTGACCGACGATCGCCGTTTGCGGGCGCAGGCGTCTGCGATGCTGCTGGGTTCAGGCTTCGACCCGGGCTGCGTGGGCCGGTGTTCGACGACGACATTTGGGACTTCGCCGGGGTGGTTGGGCTGCCGGTCCACCTGCACCCCTGGCAGCGGCGCCTGAACTTCACCGCCATCGCCGCCCCGCGCTGGGTGGTGGTTGCCAAGGAGCTGCTCCTGGCGCTGCTGGCTCCCCGACACCCGGCCGTGACGGTGCTGCCGTGGGCCTACCGGACGCCGCTGCACCTCAACACCTGCCACGCTCGGCTCCAGGAGCTCACCAGGTGGCTGAACTGGCTCACCGCCCAAGGCGTCGCCAGCCTCCAGGAGGTCACCGACGAGCACTGCGAGGCCTATCTTGCCCACCGCCGCCACGCTCGCGACGAGCACGGTCGCCTGCTCGGCGACCGCAGCCCCGCCACGCGGCGCGCCGCTGTGCTGGCGATCCTTGAGCTCAACAACTACCGGGAGCTGTTCACCACCGATCGCTACCCGGCGGGCTTGCGGCCCTGGGGCGGCGCCTCGGCCTCGTCGGTCGCCGAGTTCACCAAGTCCGGCGAGAACAAGACCCCACCGGTCCCCCAGCGTGTCCTGCAGCCGATGCTGGCCGCCGCGCTCTACCTGACCGGCACGCTCGGCCTCTGTGTGGTCGACCTGCTCCGCCAGGTGCGACAGGCCGACCGGCCCGACCGGGCACGCTCCCAGCTCACCGCGACCAGGCGGCTCCCACGCCGGCAGCTCACCGCGGTGCTGCACCAGCACGCAGCGCGCGCCGATCCGCTGCCCCTGCTGCCTGAGCATTTCGTCCGCCACCGGCTGGCTGTCGGCTGGCAGCTGCAGGACCCGCTGCTGCGGGTGAACCTCGACGCCCTGGCCCGCGCCGCCGGCGTCACCCAGTTCCACCACCAGTGGATCCCCGAGCTGCGCGACCTGCTGCACACCACCCTGGCCAGGGTCGGCCTCCAAGCACCCTGGGCCCGTGCCGCCAGGCAGGTGCCCCGAGCAGACGGCAACGACCAGGTGCCGTGGACGCTGCCGCTGCACGCCGAGGAGGTCCGTGCCCTGGCCGGGGTGGTGCGCACCGCCTGCATCACGGTCACCGCCGCGGTCTCAGGGATGCGTGCGTGTGAGCTGATGGAGCTTGAGGTCGGCTGCCGCCGCCCGCCGCAGCAGCTGGGCCCCGGCCTGGTCCGCTACCGGCTGGCCGGCAGGCTCATCAAGGGCCAGCCACTGGGCGGGACCCACGACGAGTGGGTCGTTATCGAGCCGGTCACGCGGGCCGTCGAGCTCGCCGAGCAACTCCTGGACAACCCCCAGGCCGGCGAGGCGTTATTTGGCCGGTTCGCCTTCGACGTCCGCTACCAGTGGTTCCGCGCCTGGGTCAACGGCCCGGCCGGGCAGCGCCTCGGCCTGGCCCCGATCCCCCAGGACCCCGTCAGCCTGCGGGCCCTGCGCCGCACCCTGGCGCTGGAGCTTGCCTACCGGCCCGGCGGGCTGCTGGCCGCCAAGCTGCACCTCAAGCACATCTCCGTGGCCACCACCGAGGGCTACAGCGCTCGCCCCGGCGGCGCCCAGGCCGAGCTGCTGGCCGAGGTCAACCGGCACGAGCAGCAGCGCAACCTGGACCTGGTCGTGGGCGAGTTCCGCAACTACCAGCAAGGCATCCTGCCCGCCGGGCCCGGCGCCCCTCAGCTCATCGAGTTCTTCGCCGGCGTGGACGCCAAGCTCGAGCCGGCGGCCGCCGACAGCAACGCGCCCAAGGTCCAGCACAGCGACCGTGAGATCCTCAACCTGCTGAGCAAGCGCGCCATGACCCTGCATCTCGGGGTCGCCAACTACTGCTGGTTCACCGACCCCGCCCGGGCGTTGTGCCTCAAGCTCGCCGGCACCCCGACCGCGACCAAGCCCCTGGCGGGGATGTGCGACTCCGCCCGCTGCCCCCAGGCCACCCACCACCCCTGCCACCGCCCGGTCTGGGCCGAGCACGCCGAACAGACCACGACCTTCCTCGGTGCCCTCGGCCCCACCCGCAAGGCCGAGCGCGCCCGCCTGCAGGCCAACCTCGACCGCGCCCAGCGCGTCTTGGCCGCGATCGACGCCGCCACCGGCCAGGAGCAGCCCTGACATGCGCATCAGCGCCGCCCAGCGCCACGCCAACCAGCAGCGCATCCGCGCCGCCATGGACCGGCTGCTGCGCGGCGAGCTCCCACCCGGGGGCCGCTGCGACGTCAAGACCCTGGCCCGCGAGGCCGGCGTGGACCGCACCGCCTTCTACGGCACCCGCCCCTACGCGGCCCTGCGGGAGGAGTTCGAGCAACGACTCGGGGCCCTCCAGCAGGCCGGCGAGATCCCCGACCCGCGCGACGCGCAGATCACCCGGCTCAAACGCGAGGTCGCCGCGCTCAAGCAGCGACTGGCCAGCGCCGACACCACGATCGGTGAGCTCACCGCCTTCCGCACCCAGGCCCTGGCCCGCCTGGCCGCCCAGCACGACGAGCTCACCCGCCTGCGCGACGTGGCCGGTGGCAGCGGCCGGGTCACACGGCTTGCCAGCCGAGCCGCCACCATCGGACCCTGCAGCTGACATGCCACCAACGCCGACAACGCCCGCACCCGGCGACCCGCCGCCGACCTGCGGGCGGCTAGCTCACCCGCAGCCAGACGTCGCCGCCGGCCGTGCCGCGGCTGGCGCGCAGGTGCCAGCAGCCAGACCTTGGGAACACCCACACCGTGCCCCACTCCTCGCCGGGCCGGTCCCAGGTCGAGCTGCCGTGCCGCCCCGGCCCATCGGCCAGCCGCGCCGGCCCCCTGCCGTCCCTGGCGGCCACCGTGAACGCCCCCACCCCGGTCATCCGCCAGACGATCTTCACCTGCTGGCCCACGGGGACCGGCACCCGGGCAAACACCAGCGCCCACAGGCTCACGCCTGGCGTGGCGCTGCCGTGCACCTCGATCAGCCCGCTGCCCTTGGCCCACGGCGCCGCCGGGGACGACGGCCGGCAGCCATGCCAGGCGATCGGCACGGCGGTGGTCGTGGCGGTGGGCGCCGCGACCGTCCCGTTGCTCTGGGTGGTGAGGCTGGGCGGCCGAGCGCGCCCAGCGGAGGTGCAGGCGCCCAGCAGCACCATGCACAGCCCGAGCACCCAGCACCTGGCGAGTCCACGCCCCCGGTTCCCGCTCCCGCCCATCCGGGTCCCTCCTACACCCCGACCGTGCTCAGCATCTCCTACACCATGCACCGCCGGCGGGTTCCCACAACCATGCCGGATGCTGTGATCCTCGTCACTCGGCAGGGTCCGGTAATGCAACACACCCCGCCGCCACGGTGGCCAACGCAGCTCGAGAAGCCGCCCCGGCCAATCGCCACACGAGTCCCTCTGCACACGACGAGTGCGAAAAGAAGGCACTCCTTCGGGACCGAGTTGGCCACCGCCGGGGTCGACCTGCTGGTGCTGCGTGCCCTGATGGGCCACGCCAGCCCGGAGACGACCGCGGGCTACGTGCACCTGTCGTTTGCGACGCTGGCGGCCGAGTACGCCAAGGCGCGGGCGGGTGCGCCGTGAGCCTCGCGGCTGAGCGTGTGGCTGGCTTGCCGGTGGCCCTGTTGGACGCCTACGCCAGCCACGTTGCTGGCCTGGCGATCACCACGGGCGCCCGCATGAACCGCCAACGCGCCGCCGGGCGGTTCCTGGCCCGCCATCCCGACCTCGCGGTCTGGATGCGCCGCCCAACCCTTCAGCGTGTGGCTGACCTGCACCGCGCCAAGGCCTGGCCGTTCATCTCCTGGTGCTTTGTCGCTGGCCACCTGCGTGCTGACCTGGAGCTGCTGCTCGCCAAGCCCGGCGGGGTTGACCTGCCCACCGTCTGGGCGGTGGAGCATCACGACCAGCTGCGCCGGGTCGCTGAGGTGGGACGGCGGTTCGGCTGGAGCGCCAACTGGATCCGCCAAGTGTCGGTCCTGGCCCTTCCCACCATGTGCCTGTGGGCCGGCAAGACCCTCGAGGAGCTCAGCGAGGACGACTTCACCGCGGTGCTGGCCGAGCTCGAGCGCGTCGCGCACGTCTCGGCATCGGCCCGCATGCACGCACGGACGCGCTGGTTCGCCCTCCAGCAGGCCTGCTACGAGCTCGGACAGGTTGGCCGTCCGCCCCGTAAGGCCGGCCCTGCCGCGCACAGCCCAGCCGAGGTTGCCGCGCGGATCCACCAGCCCGAGATCCGCCGGGAGGTCGTCCGCTACGTCCATACGATCGCCACCACCCTACGACCAGGCAGCGTCTATGCCCGCGCCAAAGCGGTGGTGGTATTCGTCGACTACCTGGCCGAGCACCACCCCCGGGTGCACCGCCTGGACCAGCTGGAGCGCGCCGCCCACGTCGAGCCGTTCCTGGCCTGGGACCGCCACCGCCCCTGGCGTGGGAGCAACGGCCACGGCCGCACCGTCTCGCTGGTCCAGTTCCACCACGACGTCGTTGACCTGCGCGTGTTCTTCGACGACATCGCCTGCTGGGGGTGGGCGTCCGCCCCGAGCGCAAGGCTGCTGTTCGCATCCGACATCCCGCGGCTGCCCGAGCCGGTCCCACGCGCCCTGCCCCCCGCCGCCGACCGCGCCCTTATGGCCGCCGTCGCCCGGCTGGACGACCCGTTGGCGCGCACCGCCCTGCAGGTGCTGCGGGCGACCGGGATGCGTATCGGTGAGCTGCTCGACCTCGAGCTGGACTGCCTGGTCGACTTCGCCAGCCACGGCACCTGGCTGCGCGTCCCGCTCGGCAAGCTCGCAAGCGAGCGGATGGTGCCGCTGGATGAGCACACCCTGGCGGTGCTGGACGACTGGATGGCCCAGCGGGGCCAGCAGCGCGCGCTCCCGCATCCGCGCCTGGAGCGGCCCGCCGACTTCCTGTTCTGTGAGCGGGGACGGCGCCCGACCGCCTTCCGGCTGCGCCGGGCGCTGGACGAGGCAGCCCAGACGGCGGGGCTGCGCCACCCCGACGGGACATTCCTGCACGTCACGCCCCATCAACTCCGGCATACCTACGGCACGAGTCTGATCAATGGCGGGATCTCGCTGCCTGCGCTGATGGCCCTCATGGGCCACGTCACTCCCGAGATGACCCTGCGCTACGCCAAGCTCGCCGCACCCACCGTTCGTGCCGCCTACCAGAGCGCCATGGACAAGGTACGGGTGCGCCAGCCCCTGCCGCTGCTCGTGGGACCCGCGCCGGCGGTCCCCAGCCGGGTCGAGTGGCTGCGGGCAGAACTGCTCAAGACCCGCGTCGCCCACGGCTACTGCTCCCGCGATCTGGTGGCCGAGGCCTGCCCCTACGCCAACATCTGCGAGCAGTGCGACAACTTCGTCACCACCACCGAGTTCCTCCCCGCCCTCCAGGCGCAGCTGGCCGACGTGCGAGCGCTCCGCGACGACGCCAAGGCGCGTGGCTGGCACTCCGAGGTGGCCCGCCACGCCCGCGTCATCACCAGCATCGAGGGCCACGTGCGACGACTCAAGCAAGCGGCAAATCCGGGGACCCTTGCTTGACGCAGCCATGAGGGCCGGTTAATTCGCTCCTTATGCTGACGGCACCGTTGGATGAGCGCCTTGCGGCCGAACACCGTGCGGATCGCCTTGTCCAGGGCATTGCCGCCGTCGACAACGAACAGGATCCCTTTGGTGGCGTCCAGGCCCCGCTCGGCAAGGTCACTGACCAGCCGGGTGCACACCGCCTTGTTCTCGGTGGTGCCCTCCACCACCCCGAGGGGGACCTTGGTGCCGTCGGCGGCAACGCCCAGCGCGCCGACCAGCAGGTGCTCGCCCATCCCAAAGCCGTCCAGGAACACCACCAGCCAGCGCCGGTCGTCCAGCGGGCGTGCCAGCAACTCGGCCAGCCGCTCTGCGGTCGCGGCCACAAATCGGCGTGAGACCGCCGACTTCGACGTCCCCGATGCGGCCTGCTCGACCTGGGAGCCGACCGGCTCCAGCCCGGCACCGTAGCGGCGCGTCGACAGCCCTGCCAGCATGCGGGCGACGATCCCCTGGGCAAGCAGGTCGGTCGAGCAGAACACGCTGTAGGACTCCAGCGGGACCTCGTGGGCGTCCTCGCCGGTGGTGCGCACCCGGGGCCGGCGAACCCCAAGCCGCCGTCCGCCCAGGGTGACTGTGCCCGGTTGGGTGCCGTGCCGCATCGCGGTGCGGGCAGGGTCGTGCTTGCCTTTGGGGCCGGCCAGCTCGACGACCTCGACGTCCATCAGCTCGCCCATGACCTCCAGGCCGACCGCGGTCGAGGCGGCCAGCAGCCCCTGGGTCATGCGCGCAGCGAATACGGCCAGGTGCTCGTCCACCCGGCCGGCCAGCCATTCCGGCAGCCCAGCGGGACCGGCCGATACCGGCCGAAGCGGGTTGGGGTCAGCGGCCGTCTCGTCGATCGAGGCGGCAGTGTGGGAGTCTTGCATGCGGGGTCCTCCTTCGGACTTGGTCGTCCCAGGAGCGTCTCATGTCAGGCGCTCCGGGGAGGACCCCACCTCAAATCCCACGGACCTCGGGACAACCTCGGCATACCGCGGGTACAGCGAGTCGAATCCGTCACATGGTGACGCCCGGGCTCGGACAGGCCGAGCACGGTCTCATGCGGGTACCTCGTGATCGAGGGAACGGTGTCGGTCGGGCCCAGTACGCTTCTGGCGGCGGGCCTCGCGCCGCGCAAGGTCGGGGCCTTGACCGACCACCTGCCGGTCACGCGGCGGGAGCGCTGGTGGCAGTTGGAGTCTCGACCCGATGACATTCTCGTGTCGGCCATGCGGAGGGGACGCTGGTGAGCTGCCTGCAACGTCTACGCCGAGCGGTACGTACCCCTGCTGTCGGCGATGCGGGCAGACCTAGCGGAGTTCCTAGCAACCGGCAGCATCGACGGTGCCCGTCGGCTCACCGCCGCGACCGGCCAGCACTTCAACGCCGACCGGCTCCCGCAGTTCTTCACCGGCGACCTCGACGCGCCGGTGGTGCTGATGCACCTCAACCCCAAGCAGGCCAACGGGCCGATACCGATACCGATGCAGTCGTCCGAGTGGCAGACCACGGCGCGGAGCCTTGCGGGCTACTTCGACGCCTGCCGCTACTTCGGGGCGCGCATGTACGGACCGTCCTCCCGCCGGACCCACCGCTCGCCCTTCGACCATAAGCAGCTCCGCTTCCTCCGGCCACTTGGCGTCATCGACTTCGTCCAAGAGCGCTGCCGCACAGACCGCTTCGTCAACCTGGAGCGGGCGGTCGACGACAAGCTGCAGCTGGAGTTGGTGCCCTACGGCTCTGCGTCGTTCGCAGCCCGTGGCTTCACTCCTGCGGTGCTTGCGCCGCACCTCAGCCGAGTCCTATCCACCATTGCCCCGGTGCCACGCCGGTACGTGCTGTTCTGCGGCCCACACACACGGTGTTCACGCCGCTGCTGCGCGAGTACGCCACCCGCTGGCACGAGTTCCATCTGCGCAAGCACGACGGCACCCTCACGCGACAGCGCGCCTGCTTCGCCAACCTGCTGTTGCCGCACGAGGGCGGCCAGCTGCGGGCCGGGCTGGCGCAGCCGTGGGCGCGGCAGGGCATGCCCACGGCTGCCTACGCCGAGGAGATCCGATCGCGCTACGCGCAGAACGCAGCTCAATGACCCTCCACGGGCGGCGTTGCCGGATGTGCGGAGGCACCGCGCGGTGCTGCTACTGCGGTGGCGCGGAGAGGTCTGGTCCTGTGCCTCGCAGGCTGGAGTCGGGATCGCTGGCCATCGGCTACACAATCGGCGCGAGGTCGTCATCATCTGCCATCTCCGTCCCGTGAACTGGTGCTGCATGGGCAAGTTGACAGCGTTCGCTCACGTAGCTAACATCGCCCGACTGTGGAGACCCTAGGCAAGCGCATCCGACGCGAACGGCAGACCAAGCAGCTGACCGTCCGCGGCTTCGCGCGACAGATCGGCGTCGTGCCTCCGTTCATCACCGACATCGAGGCCGACCGGCGGCGGCCAAGCCCTGAGGTGCTCGCTCGGATCGCAGGAGTGCTCGACGTGCCGCTTGCGGAGCTGGAGGCCCTCGACCCACGCCTGCCACCTGAGGTGAAGGAGTGGATGGCCGAGGAGCCCAGGGTGGGTCACCTGCTCCGCCAGCTCCGGGAGGCGCCCGACCCGAGCTCACTGCTCCAAAAGATCGAGCGCGTCGTGGAGGACGAGACCACCCGGGAGGACGAGCGGTAGTGCACGAGCGACGTGACCCGACAGGAAGGATGCCGTACCGCCTGTACTACGAGGAGGCCGAGATCGAGAACATCATGGCGGACGAGCTGCGCAAGTTCGGCTACACCCATGGCGCGGTCGATATCGACGCCTTCCTCGAGAACCACCTCGGCCTGGTCCCCACGTTCGTGCCGCTTCCGTCTGGGGTGCAGGGAGCGACGGAGTTCTGGCCGGACGGGGGGCCGAGGTGAAGATCAGCGCGACCCTCAGCGAGCGAGCCGATACAGAACTCGGGGCCGAGCACCTGCTGCGCACCACCATGGCGCACGAGGCCGCCCACGCGCTGCTGCACCGCATCTTGTTCTTGCAGCAGTCGGAGGAACTGTTCGGCGGCCGGCCATCACGGCAGGAGCTGTGCCGGGACGTCCGGTTCACCAATCGCTACGCAGGCGAGTGGTGGGAGTGGCAGGCCAACCGCGGGATGGCAGCCCTGCTGCTACCGAAGAGCGCTGTCACGGCCGTGGTGCGGGATGTCCGGGCGGGCGCTGACCATGGGACGCTCCAAGCCGAGCTCGCTCGCGTGTTCGACGTGAGCCGCCAGGCAGCCGGGTATCGGCTGCAGCAGCTCGAGATGGTCCCCATGCCTGGGCAGGTCGCCTGGAGTCTTTGAGCCTCTGCCGACCAGCAGGCGACGCATCGAGGAGGTGAGGTCGAGAGGGTGAGAGCCAGAGGAGGAGAAGGCAAGAACCGGAGGAGAACGGGAGAGAGCCCAGTTTGAGCGGCCGGAACTCTCTCCCATCCAGTCCATAGGCCAGTCGTGAGACCACCTACACGTGCATCTTACGGCGGGCCTGCGTGCGGCGTATCCGCCGCAGGGAGGAAATTGCACTGTGCGATCCACCATGGAGTTGAACGAGGACACTGTCGCGCTGCCTGAGGCATCGACCGAGGTCGGCCTCGGAACCCACCTGGCCCGCCAAGAGTATCTCTACGCGTTCGCGGTGCAGCCCGAGGCGATGCGCTACATCCGGACCCAGGCAGCCGAGGACGACCGACAGCGGCTGCCGGAGATTATGCGCGCATGGGCGGAGACCCAGCCGAGGGTCCAGGCCCTCATCGTGGCCGAGGCGGGCCTTCCCGACACCATCAAGATCATGCCGGTGCCGACGGGCCTGCAGCCCATCGTCAACGGCTATGCGGCGGACCCGCTCTTCCAGCGGCAGCTGCAACTGCCGGCGACGGTGGCGTTCGTCGAAGCCGACAAGCTGGTCGCCTATCAGCGGCAGGTCAACCTCGACTACGTCGAGCGCATCGCCCAGCGCCTCGGACCTCACCCCTCGCCGGAGGCCGTGCTGCGGCTGTGCGTTTCGCCGCAGCGGGAGATGGAGCCGATCCAGCACCTTGAACTCGGCCCGGCCGCGCACAGCTTCAGCTCCCCGAACTCCGACATCCGTTTCCTCGGAGCGTTCCTCAAGCGCGAGCTGACCGCCGAGGATCTCGGCTTTGCCGAACAGGGTGGGGTCCCAGTGGCCGCGGTCATCGCGTTCGTGGGGTATGGCACTCCGATGGTGAACGCGCTCAAGGTGGGAAACCGTGTCGTGCTGAACAACGGGTTCCACCGGGTCGTCGCACTGCGGCGCCTGGGCGTGGAACAGATCCCGGTCGTTCTCCAACACGTCAGCAACCCCCAGCTCGAGCTCGGCCCTGAGCTCGGTGGGCTCAGCAGCGACTACCTGTTGCAGCACCCGCGGCCGGCGCTGGTGAAGGACTTCCTGGAGCCCGGATTCACCGTGACGCTCAACGTGCGCGAGCGCGTCAAGCTGGTGAACCTGGCGGTCCAGGCAGGCCAGCAGGAGGTCCCCGTGTAGCACCGTCGCCCGAGGCACGACGGAAGCTCGGAATCTGTCAACACATGTGAGACGCCAAGCCGGGTTGTTTACTGAGTCGCCTCCTGTGTCGACTGGGGCGGGTTGATCCACACGGCGGTGGGCAGGGGTTTGGGTGCGGGCGGCCTGCGCACGAATCGCTCGGGATGGGCGGCGTATGCGGTGGCCAGCACCTGAGCGCGGGCCTGGTGGAGCTGAGCGGCGTGGCCGTAGTGGACGGCCTGCGGGGTCATCATCGCGATCCCCGAGTGCCGATGCTCTGCGTTGTACCAGCCGAAGAACTGCTGGCAGAACGCCCGGGCGTCCTGGATCGAGCCGAACCGGTCGGGAAAGCCCGGCCGGTACTTCAACCTCTTGAACTGGCTCTCAGAGTACGGGTTGTCGTTGGAGACGTGCGGG
>WNGE01003632.1_pt1 | contig 18110 bp, 18 predicted proteins | sample 5400651 | NCBI WGS metagenome assembly WNGE01 (sample SAMN13153370, study PRJNA577476) | soil metagenome | isolation source: 60 cm soil or saprolite under grassland replicate 2 | place: USA:California | collected 2016-06-15
TGCCAGCCGCCTCCGGCTCTCTTCCTCCTGCCTTTCACCGAGCGACCACGGCTCGTTTTCCACGATGTATTTGTCGACGGCGGCGACCAGTCCCCAAGCCGTTTCGAGCGCGCGCGAGAACTGGCATTGGTCGAACAGGGCACCGTATTCAGCGATCGCTATCCCGGCGGCGGCCACGATTGCCGCATCGGATGGGGTGCGCGCAGTGTGAGAAGGATAGGGCACTTCCCCCTTGAAGTAGCGCGTAATCATGGTCAGCGTGCGGCTGGCCAGGTTTCCCAGTCCATTGGCCAGATCGGCGTTGTAGCGCTGCACGAGGGCGTCGAAGCTGAAAGAGCCGTCCTGCCCGAAAACGATCTCGCGCAGCAGAAAGTAGCGGAGCGCGTCAATGCCAAGCACTTCGACAATCGTTTCGGCGCGCACGATGTTCCCGCGCGACTTCGACATCTTGTTTTCTTCAAACAGCAGCCAGCCGTGCGCGGTAATACCCCTGGGCAGCGGCAGGCCCGCCGCCATCAAAAATGCGGGCCAGTAGACGCAGTGGAAGCGCACGATCTCTTTGCCGATCATGTGCACATCGGCGGGCCAGTATTTGTCAAATTTGCTCGTGTCGTTCGAGCCAAAGCCGAGCGCGGTGATGTAGTTGGCGAGCGCGTCCAGCCAGACGTACGTCACGTGCTTCGGGTCGTCGGGCACTGGGACGCCCCACGAAAAAGTCGAGCGGCTGATCGAGAGATCGCGCAGCCCTGAACGCACGAATGAAAGCACCTCGTTGCGGCGCGTTTCCGGGCGGATGAAGTCAGGTTGCTCCGTATACAGTTCGATCAACTTGTCCTGAAAGGCCGAGAGCTTGAAGTAATAGTTTTCTTCGTGAACCGTCTCCGTCGGACGCCCACAATCGGGACAGGGAGCGCCCGGTTCCGCATCGACGTACAGTTCATCAAAAACGCAATACTGACCGGTGTACACACCCTTGTAGATGTAGCCATTATCGCGAATCTTCCGCCAGAGCGCTTGTACGCCCTGCTTGTGACGGTCCGACGTAGTGCGGATGAAGTCGTCGTACGAAAGGCCGAGACGATCCCAACTGGCGCGGAAGGCGCTCGATACTTCATCGGCAAACTCTTGCGGTGTCTTTCCAGCCGCCTGGGCGGCGCGCTCGATCTTCTGCCCGTGCTCGTCGGTTCCGGTGAGAAACCAAGTGTCGTCGCCCAGCATGCGGTGGCGGCGGGCGATGGTGTCGCAGGCAATGGTCGTATAGGCGTGTCCGATATGCGGACGCGCATTCACGTAGTAGATCGGGGTCGTGATGTAGAACTTTTTGCTCATGATTTCGACTTAGGGCTAGCGTTCTTGGTGAACCTCGGCTGCGATGCCATCTACGCGACACCTTTTATGAATTGTCATCCCGAGCGGAGCGAGGGATCTGCATTTTGCGGCGGACTGCAGATCCCTCGCTCCGCTCGGGATGACAACCAATTAGGAGGTACAGGGCACGTCCTCACTTTCGCTGCTGGCTTCTAGGAATTCGGCGCTACATATTTTCGCATGGCCTCATCTATGACGGCCTTCAGGGGCACATGATGCGTTTCGGCCAGCGCCCGGCAGTCTTCATACTCCGGCGAATAGTTCGAGATTGTGCCATTCATGCTGGCGATTTTGATTCGCACCGGTCCCCAGTTCGTCTGCACACTTTCCCAGCGCCGCGCCAGTATCTGCCGCTGCTCCTCCCGCCTTCGCACTCCGAGGGTCGTCGTCTCTGCGAACACGATTTTGGTCAGCCGGTCGGCATCTTCGCGCTCACACAAGACGGTCAACAGCGCTCCCGCGCGCCCCTTCTTCATCTGCACCGGGAGGCTGAACACATCGAGCGCTCCCGCGGCCAGCAACTGTTCCATCGCATAGGCGAGCACTTGCGGGCTGAGATCGTCGAGATTGACTTCCAGTACCGTAACTCTATCTGCCAAAGTTGCGGCCGTTCCCGCAACTTCTCCGATGGTCAGGCGCAGGACGTTGGGATGATCGGGAAAATCACGGCTTCCCGCGCCATAGCCTGACTTTTCGACTTTCATCGCCGGAAAGGACCCGAAGCGAGCCGCCAAAGTCTTCACGATGGCCGCGCCGGTAGGTGTCACCAGTTCGACCTGTGGTCCCGAGGAGTACACGGGAGCACCCGCAAGCAGCTTCAGCGTGGCCGGCGCGGGGACAGGAAAGGTTCCATGGGCGCACTCTACGGTTCCTCCGCCTACGTTTAATGGAGAGCACACCCATTCCTCCACGCCGAGACCTGCGGCTCCAACCGCGGCACACACGATGTCAACCATGGCATCCACGGCGCCGACTTCGTGAAAGTGAACGTTCTCCACGGAAGTGTTGTGGATCTCGGCCTCGGCCACACCGAGCGCCTCGAATATGCGAATTGCGGTCGCTTTCGCCGTGCTGCAGATCGCGGACTTTTCGATGATCGCGCGAATCTCGGTCAGGCTGCGATGACCGTGATCATGTGGCGCGGGCACTCCTGCCCGCGAACGCTGCTGGAGTGGCTCGTGCTGCTGCGTGTCAGCCAGACGATGCTCGTGCACACGCTCGTGTCCGTGGCGATGATCGTGCCCACGCTGCCGCTCCCAGAACACCTCGCGCGGCAGATCCTTTTCTCCGTGGCCGTAGACATCGACTTTGGTGGCCGCGATCCCTCCTCGTACGACTCGCGATATTTCCAGCCGTGCGCCGAGATCGAGCGCCGCAACCGCGTCTTCGAGGAGCTTGGGAGACACCCCAGCCTCCACCAGCGCGCCCAGGAACATGTCGCCGCTGATGCCGGAAAAACAATCGAGGTAGGCAATGCGCATAAGGTCAAAATCTTGAACCACAGAGGACACCGAGGAAAACCCTGAAAGAGTATTTCTCTGTGTTCCTCTGTGGCCTCTGTGGTTAAGGATTTTCGTCGACGCCGCGTGAAAGTTTCATCATAGGGAAGGCTCTCCCCTCCGTCAAACGCGCCGCCTGCCGTGAGTTTGTTAAAATCACTGTTTCTTCAATAGCTTAGAGGGACTACTTGTATCGACATCTGGAAAGCCGGCTGGCCGAATCCGTGCGCGATTTCCTGCGCCGCACCTACCAACTCGAAATTGCGAACGTCGTCATCGAGCAGCCTCCGAAGATCGCGTTCGGCGAGTATGCGCTCCCGATTGCCTTCGAGCTGGCGCGCAAACTGCGCAAGGCGCCCCGTAAGATTGCAGAAGAGGTCGTGGCGGGCATCGGTCCAGTACCTGGGATCGAGAAGTTCGAGATCGCCGGCGCGGGCTACATCAATGTTCGAGTGCACCGTGCCGAGATGGCTGTGGCGCTTGCCGCCGATCACGCCCCGGCCTCCGCCGTCCCGCCCGGCAAGGTACTGGTCGAACACTCCAGCATCAATCCCAACAAGGCCGCCCACATCGGACATCTGCGCAATGCGATCCTGGGCGACACGTTTGTTCGACTGCTGCGCTTCGCGGGCAGGGAAGTGGACATCCAGAATTACATCGACAACACCGGCGTCCAGGTTGCTGACGTTGTGGTTGGATTTCTGCATCTGGAGAAGAAATCGCGCGCCGAAATCGAGACTCTCGCGGGTGCGCCGCGTTTTGATTTCTATTGCTGGGATCTGTACGCACGCGTTTCGCAGTGGTACGAGCGAGATAAGCAGAACCTCCAGACCCGGGCCGGCGTACTGCATGCGATCGAAGAAGGAAACAACGGGACCGGTGCCATCGCAGACCTCGTCTCAACCGCTGTTCTCAAGCGCCACCTCGAAACCATGGACCGGCTGGATATCGAGTACGATTTCCTGCCGCGCGAGAGTGAGATTCTACACCTGCGCTTCTGGGACGCGGCGTTCACCAAGCTGAAGGAAGCTGGTGTGCTTACTTATGAGACCGAGGGAAAAAACAAAGGCTGCTGGGTTATGCGGCGGGCGGGCACCGCAGCGAAACCCTTTGCCACAGAGGGCTCCGAGGACACGGAGGAAGACAAGATCACAGAGGAAGATCAGAAAGTCATCGTCCGTTCGAACGGTACCGTCGGTTATGTCGGCAAAGACATTGCCTATCACATGTGGAAGTTTGGCTTGCTGGGGCGCGACTTCGGCTACCGCAAGTTTTTCCGCTATCCCAACCAGCACGATTGCTGGATCTCGACCACCCACGGCGAGAACGAGCATCCGCACTTTGGCGATGTGGCCGAGATTTACAACGTGATTGACGCTCGTCAAGCGGAAGCGCAGAGTACCGTGATCGAGGCCCTGCGCGGGCTGGGGCACGGAGAAGCCGCCGACCGCTACACCCATTTTTCTTACGAGATGGTTGCGTTGACGCCGCACTGTGCCGCCGCACTGGGCTACGAGCTGAGCGAAGAAGACCAGGCGCGACCCTGGATCGAAGTCTCCGGCCGCAAGGGTTTCGGCGTGAAGGCCGACGATCTGCTCGACGCACTGATTGCATCCGCCCGAAAAGAAGTCGATTCCCGGCATCCCGAACTGAGCGAAAGGGAGCGCGCGTCGATCGCAACGCAGATCGCCATCGGCGCCCTCCGCTACTTCATGTTGAAGTACACCAAGCCCTCTGTGATCGCGTTCGATTTCAACGACGCGCTCAGCTTCGAGGGAGAAACCGGACCGTATGCCCAGTACGCCGTCGTGCGCGCCACCAACATTTTTCGGAAGGGCGGGTTCGATCCCGAGGATTTTTGCGGAAACGCGGCAAGCCGCCTCTCGATGGAGGACTTTGCGCAGTACCTCGCGGGCCCGGAGGGCGACGAAATCTGGGAACTCTGGATTGCCGCCGCCAAGACTTCTTATATCGTGGGGCAATGCATCGCGACCACGGAGCCCGCTTACTTGGCCAAGCACGCCTTCCAGTTGGCCCAGTTCTTCAATACCTTCTACCACCGCTTCCCAATTCTGAGCGAAACCGACCCGGGCAGAAAGAAATTCCTGCTGACAACGGTGGCCGTAATCCGCCGAGAGTTGATGCGGATTCTGGCGGCCCTGGGCATCACTGTGCCTTCAGTCATGTGAGGGAATGGGGCGCCCCTGACAACTCCGATCATGCCTCAGCGCATCCGTCTTAATAGGGGTATTTGTGTGCGGAGTTAAAACGATGAGGAAGACAATTCCAGTCTTGTTTCTAGCGGTGGTATTTCTAATGGGCGGCGCCCTCGCCTCGAAGAGTGTTCCTGATATGCCACGTACTCTGGCGAACGCTCGTTTTGTGTACGTGACCGCGTACGACGGCAATCAATTCAATCCGAACCTGCTGCCAGAAGATCGCGCGGCCATTGGCCGCGTCCAAGATGCGATCCAGAAGTGGGGGAAGTTGACGCTCGTCTACCGGCCGGAGGATGCGGATCTCATTCTGGTGGTGGAGTCCCATGCATCGGAGGACATTCTGGCCGCTTACGATGCCCACACGCCAGACTCACAAACTTATCTCTGGCGCGTGATGGCGCGCGGGGGACTGCAGAAGGGCGAGATTCAGCTGGTTTCGCAGTTTGAACAGGCGTGGCAGAAGATAACTGATTGATTCCCCGCCCGAGACGGCCGCACCCGGTCGCGCAAGCGTCTGCCACCGTCTATAATCTTTGCCAGCGAACCCGGACCATATAAAATTTCTACGGTCCATATCGCGTTTGCCTAGGCCGAGCTCTGTGTATTTCCAGAGGACAACGCCCACTGCATTGAAATAAAGGGAGTTATAGGGATTTTCTGCGGAAATTAAATGGCATTCCCCGTGCTTCAGTACGCAGCGGACGCAGTTGTTAGGATCTCCCGGATACGATTTGAGAAATAGAAAGTAAATGGGGGAAGGAGCCCTCAAGATAATGAATCGCACCTCGTTGACCCTCATGTTAGCAGGCGCGCTCGTAGCCACGATTGGCTGTTCCAGCAAGAATTACGTGCGCCAGCAGACCACCCCGCTCATTAACAAGACCAATGAACTCGACGATCTGACCGCGAAGAATTCCAGCGACATTAAGGACGTGGATCAGCGCGCTCAGTCTGGAATCCAGGCCGTGCAAGCCCGCGCCGCCGAGGTCGACCAGAAGGCGTTGGCTGCGGGAGGCAGTGCCGACAAGGCTCAGCAAGCGGCCAACACCGCCGTCCAGCGCGTGGATACGCTGACGAACGCCGTCGTCAACCTGGATAACTATCAGCCCGTGGTGGAAACCTCGGTGCACTTCGGATTCGATAAGGACAACCTGACCAAGCCGGCCCGGGAAGCGATCGACCAGCTTGCGGCCAGTGTCGCCAACACCAAGGGCTACATCATCACGATCGAAGGCGGAACCGATGCGGTGGGCGCCTCCGATTACAACTATGATCTCAGCCAGCGGCGTGCCAACGCGGTGATTCAGTACCTGGCATCGGAGAAGAGTATCCCGGCCCACAAGATCTATCTGGTCGGGCTCGGCAAGGATAAGCCGGTTGAGTCGAATAAGACCTCGGAAGGCCGCGCGAAGAACCGCCGCGTGGACATTCGCCTGATGACCAACACCAGTGCTGGAACGACCCCAGCCCAGACGAATCAGCCGTCGAAGACCAATTCGAATCCGTCGTCGATGTAAAAAGTTTTCCCCTCCTCCCCGGAGGACTTCGCCAAACCAGGCCGTCCCAAGTGTGGACGGCCTGTTTTTCTTTTGAGTCCGGTTGCCACCGGCCTGCGGGCGGCCATCTCAACCCGCAACTGCGATCGTTTCCGCGCTAAAATGAAGTCGTGCGAGTCGCGATTGTCATTCTTGCCGCGTTGCTGCTGGCGCCTGCGCTGTGGACGCAAGAATCGTCCGACAAAACTTCCGAGCGCAACCGCGAAGCGCAGGAAAGCTCCAGCCGCGATACCCGAGTGGACATCAGCCCCCCTAAGGCCGACGCCAGAAATCATCCCGACAGCAAGTCTGCTGTGGCCGACCTTGAACCCTCGGACAATCCGTCGGATGTGCAAGAGTTCCATCCCTGGAACCCTATGAAGGCGCTGAAGGATATCGAGGTGGGAGACTACTACTTCAAGCGCAAGAATTATCGCGGCGCCCTTGACCGCTACAAGGACGCGCTCTACTGGAAAGAGAACGATGCCATTGCCAGCTTCCGCCTCGCTGTCTGTCAGGAGAAACTCGGCGACAAGGCCGAAGCGCGGAAGTATTACGAGCAATATTTGAAGATTCTGCCGGAAGGCCCCTTCGCCAAAGACGCACACGCCTCGCTGGATCGCCTCGCCGGCAAATGACTCCTACCATGCTGGTCAGAGCGCGGAGGCGTGCAGGCATCTCAAAGCGTCTCCTTGGTGCAGCCTCTCTTCTGTTACTTGTACTCGCCTCGCGCGCCGCGGTGGCCACATCCGCACGGCACTCGCCCAGTTTTGCGGACGTGGCGAAGTCTTTTGTCAACTAGCGACTCGGCGAAACAAGCTACCCGCTGTTGTTTGTAGGGAGGGTTGTCAAAGCGGATTCAGGACCCTTGCCTTGCACGATCCAGAACACTCGGCGTGTAACTTGGTCGGTGAGCAAAGTGTTGGTGGGTTTTGACCCGGGAGAGCAGATTCAGTTGGTGTACGGTAGTTGCGGTTTTCTGGAACCACAGTTTTCCGCGCTGGTCAGCGCATGGTAGTCTTCAGTGATGTGTATGGTCATCGAGAGCCACGACAACTTCACGGCCGATTCCTGGTGCCGCCTAATCAACTGCCGCATGTCAAAGCCGCGCTAGACTTAGCACTGAAGAAGTAATGTCGTAATTTGTTCCACCCTTTGGCACAATCCTATTTCTCCACCCGCAGAAATTCTCCCGTGGACGCATTCACCGCCACTCGTAGCTTGGCGCTCATGCGGTCCATGCCGTAAACGACGTGCCAGGTGAGTTCGTTCGTTCGCCGGTTCCAGTCCAGCAGGTAAAGAATGGGCGTGTCGGGCTCCTTTTCGAGCAACTTGTCGCCGCCGTGTTTTTGGGCGGCCTCGAGTGCTTTGTCGGAGTCGACCTTGAGAAACTGGATATTGAAAACCTGCGTGCTGGAATTGGCGGAACTGTAGGTATCCTCGATGCCGGGCGAAACCTCGCCGTTCGACCAAGTGTAGGGTTTAACGCTATGTTGCGCCGAGGATGCGAATCCCGCACGCCACGATCCGGCCTTGCCGTCGTGGCCTTTGAAATCCCCGGTAACCTGCGATTCAAGCCGGAAGGGTTGGGCATCCTGAGCCCACCCGCGGGCCGGGATGTAGCATTTGTAGAAGGCGCTGGTTCCCGTGATTGCTTCCGGGACCTTCGGCTTTGGCTTTTCTGCGGGCGCAGGTTTAGCGGGCTCGGAAGAGCATCCCGCCAAAAATGCAAGCGCAACACTCGCGACGAATAGTTTCCTCATCGAGTTTTCCTGTAGTAGTGTTTGGTGGACGAATTTGAGACGATATTGTACTGAACCTTGACCATGGATTCCTATCTCGAACGTCTGCAACGGGAACTGGACAGCGCAACCAAGGGTGCGACAGGCGCCGGCCTCGAGCAGGCTCCCGCCGGCAAGTGGAATGCTGTCCAAATTCTGGAGCATCTCTTCCTCACCTACAAAAACACCAACAAGGGAATCGGCAAGTGCCTGGAGGGCGGTGTGCCACTGGCCACTGGCGCCACATTCCGGCATCGGATCGGGATACTCCTGGTGGTTAGGCTCGGCTATCTTCCAAGCGGCCGGAAAGCGCCGGAACGCACAATTCCGCGCGGCATGGGCGTGCAGGAGGTTGGGCAAGCCATTTTTCCTGAGATTCAGAGGATGGAATCAGGCCTTCGGGAATGCGAAGATAAGTTCGGCCCGAGAACCAAAATCATGGACCACCCAATTTTGGGGCCCTTGACGGCTGCCGAGTGGCGGAAATTTCATTGGCTTCATGGGCGGCATCACGCTCGCCAGATTCGCCAGCGCCTCGGGAAATCCTGAGACGTGGTCCTGCAAGAATGGTGGAGATCGGCGATGAGGGCGCGGCCTGCCGGACGCCCTCATCAACCGGCGTTGCTATTCCTGATCCTTCTGCTTGAGTCCGGCCTTTCGCCCTTCTTCCTGGGCGTCCTCAAGTTCCTGCCGGGCGGAGTCAATCGCCTTCTGCTTTTCCTCGATCTCCTGCTTGTACTGCGAGTCTTCTTTGTCCCACAGGGCCGCATTGCGCAGACGGTTGCCGGCATCGGAATACATGGCGGCAGCGCGCAGCTTGTATTCTCGCTGCGAAAGATCCAATTCGTGGTTCAGAGCCTCGATCTTCTGTTTATCTTCGTCGATTTTTTTCTGCAGTGCTTCTGCGGCTTTCTGGGGGTCGTCGGCCTCGGCTTTCGGATCTTTGGCAGTGGTCTTGGCGGCGTCCGCCGGCGCGTTGGCAGTTGTTGGTGCGTTGGCCTCTGCCGCTGCTGGCGGAGTGTCTGTGTTTCCGCTGGCTTCCGGCCCGACCACGCTCAGATGGTCGCTCTTAGGGAGGTTGTCATTGTCGTAGTGGTGGCTGGTCGAAGTCGTTTGCGGCTTCGTTTTGCGAGCCGCCCGCGCATAGTCTCCCAGGGACTGCGCCGCTGCGATACTCGCCCCCAACAGGATCAGACTTACGGCTGCCATGCATACCATCCGTTTCATGTGATCTACCCTTCCGCGAGCCTGCGATTCCAGCGTGGCCCGCACTTTCTAGATTTCAAAAACCTGCGGTCGCAGTCTTTGCGCCCGCTAAAAAACGAACCGTGGTCCGGTCCAACTCAGCCGCCTCCTTGGCGATGTCGTCCGCCAACCGGCGCGCCAGGTCCGGATCCCGGCTTTGCGCTAGCTGCTGCGCGTATCCGGCAATCGTGGCCAGCGAATTTCTGAGCCCGAGCGCCAGCTCGGAAGAAATTTCCTGATGCATCCGGCCTTCGTGCCGAATCTGCTCAATCTCGGTTTTATCGTTGATCACGAAGGTAGTCCCGAGCCAACTCGCGTCCTCGGCAAGAACCGGAGAAGCGGTCAGCTCCAGTACCAGTCCCCCACCTTCGCGCGTGTCGTACTCCATGATCAGCCCGCGGACGGTCGATTGGCCCGAGGTTGCGGGTGCCAGAGCCTCCTCCATGCTGGCCGCGTCACTCGCGCAGTTGGTTTCCGGCCGAATCGTCGCGGTCCGAAAAAGCTCCGCGGCATTCATGCCGATGGGTGAGGCAGAACCCAAAAGCTTGCGCGCCGCGGAATTCGCTTGCCGCACCAGCCCGCTCGTATTCAAGAACAGCACGCCGCAGGAAAGGTTGGCCAGTACCGTTGCGCTGAGAGTGTCGGACGCTTTAGCGCGTCTGCGGTCGGCGAGTTGCTGCGCGGTGAGTTCGTGTTTCTGTTGCTTCAATTGCTGAATAACTGCGTGATAAGCGTGGACGGGCAGCCCCTCGCTGGGCAGGGGTGCCTGGGCCAGCGATTCCGGCGCCGCCAGCAGATTCCTGCGCAGCCGGTGAATCACAAACGCGCCGAACACGAAAGCCGCGAAGCCCAGCAGCAAGAGCAAGCCCATCCGCAGGACCACCGGATTCAGCAGCAGCTTCATAGCGCGCTCCAGTACCAGCGTAGAAGCCGATTGCCAAAGAAAAAAACCAGCAGTGCCATGCTTCCCAGGAACACGCCAAACGGCATTTCGTAGTAGCGCAGAGCCAGGCGCGCCGACTGCCATGCCCGCCGGTAGGCTGTGCTGGACGTGGCGCTGCGGGCCACAATCCGGCGTGTACGCTTGATCCAGACCGCGAGAACGGTGCTCAGCCCAAACAGAGAGCCCGCCACGGAAGCTGTAAAAATAGTCAGCACTGTGAGCTTGGTTCCAAGGAAGGCGCCGATCATCGCCATCAGCTTCACGTCGCCAAGCCCCATGCCTTCCACCCCGCGCGCCCGCAAATAGATCGCGGCCGCGCCGTACAGAAACGAGGCCCCCACCGCGGCTCCCAGCAAAGAGTCTGAGAGCGACCACATCCGCCACGGAATCTGGTGCCGGAGCGAAACCGATACCAGGCCAGGCATGATGCGGGATGCCAAATCGTTTACTGGCACGGCCAGGCTGAACGCAACACCCAGAACCAGTCCGGGTAGAGTCATCGCGTCGGGAAGAAGCTTGGTTTCGGCATCGGTGAAAATCAGCCCGAGCAGAAGCCAACCCAGCACCGCGCATTTCAGCATCAACAGGCTCAAGCCGAAGTGTGAGTAGCAGGCAACGAACAGAAAACCGGTGAGCAGTTCGACCAGGAGGTAGCGGGCCGAAATCGGCTGTTTGCAAGCGCGGCATCTTCCCCGCAGAACCAGCCAACTCACGATTGGCACGTTGTGGTACAGCGGGATGGGGTCTCCGCAGTGCGGGCACGCCGAGCGCGGCGTCACCACCGACTGGTCACGCGGCAGCCGGTAGATGCACACATTCAAGAAGCTGCCAAAGCACAGCCCCAGAGCGAAGCTCGCTGCTGCCAAAAGAGGGTCCACGTTTCCTAAGTGCCCAGTTGTTCTAGATTTGGCCGATTATATGACGGCAGGGCGCGGTGCTACTAAGGTACGAAGGTCAGTGTCCCTTCGTCCCACGTAAGTCCTTGCCAGCAAAGCACAACGCTCGCCTTCAAGCAACCAGGCTCATGTGGTAACGATAGGGCAGGAAGACCATGAACATAGTTCCGGTCACTCCCCCTTCCGCGCGGCTGCGAACGCGGATCGATCCCCCATGCTTGCGCACGATTCCGCGCGACACCCATAATCCAAGGCCGGTCCCGCTATCTTTCTTGGTGCTATAGAAGGGCTCGAAAATTCGCCGGAGGCTTTCCCGCGGAATGCCGCTGCCGTTGTCAGCGACCGTGATCCGAATGCCTTCCCGGCCATCGCACCACTGCCTGCCGGCTGCAACCCGGACCTGCAGGGAACCGCCATCGGCCATGGCATCGATCGCATTTACCAGAAGGTTGGCCAGCAGTTGCCGCACTTCGCCGGAATAGCCGCTGATTTGACTGCGGTTTCGGTAGCGGCGGGTTACACGGATGCTTCTGCCTTCCAGTTTGTGAGAATACAACTCCAGGATCTCGTCCATGATCGCAGCAGGATCCATCCAGCCGGGGGAGCCCGTGTCCCGAACAAATCCCAAAGTCTGCTGCGCCAGACGTGCAATCCGTCCGACTTCCCGCTCGGCCATGGTCAGATACTGTTGAGCATTGCTGGAATCGTGACGCGCCAGGTAGAGCAGATTGACAACCGCTTCCAGGGGATTGTTGATTTCGTGGGCGCTCGAGGCGGCCAGTCTTCCGGCAGTCGCCAGTTTCTCGCTGCGCCGGACAGCCTCCTCCGACTGCTTCTGCGCGGAAATGTCGCGGGTGATGACCGAGGCCCCCACAATCGCTCCCTTGGCATTCCGCAGCGGCGACACGGATAGCACCACCGGTACGAGCGTGCCGTCTTTCCGCAGACGTTCGGTCTGGTAGGGCTCCACGCGGCCGCCGCGGTTGAAGACCTGCAAATTCGCTTCGACTTCTTTCCGTCTCTCGGGCGGCGCCAACTGGTACACCGATGCCCCCACTGCTTCCTGGGCGCTATAGCCGTACAGCCGTTCGGCGCCGCGATTCCAACTGGTGATCGTTCCGTCCTTGCTCTTGCTGAAAATCGCGTCGTCGGAGTATTCGACGATAGCTGCCATTTCGTGCGTGGTTCTATCCGCCCGCAGTTCGGCACGTGATTTCTGCCGCGCCATGCTGCCGGCGAATAACGAGATAACGAGGAATTCCCCCAGACTCTCCCAGTCTGCGTTCGTCAGGGCCAGACTCAAGCGCGGCACCAGCACGAACAAGTCCAGGCAGGCGGTGGACAGAAGAGAGCAGAAAAGGGCCGGACCGAATCCCAGAAAACGCGCAGTCAGCAGCACCGCCGCCAGAAACAGGGTAAAGGGATGACGGTGAAGCATAGCTGAGAGGCTCCACAGGCTGAGCGCCAGCCATACTGCCAGGGCCGCCCCTCCGTAACGCATCAAGGTTGTATAGCGCTTGGCCGCTGTCGGTTTCTCCTGATTGGTGCCAAATTCTGCCATGTCTCAAAAGCAGCCGGTGAAGCCCAATCGCGATCAAACGAGGGCCGAAATAAAAGCGGGCCTGACGAAGATCGGCGACTCAAAGAACTCTACCAGCAGGAAGCGCGAGCGGCAACCGCACAACCTCGAGCAGCGGGAATGCGCTCGCAACCGCGCGCATTCCCGGCGCTCGCGCACGATCATTTCTTTTGCAGGGACTCGATGTACTTGTTCAGATTGGAAACCCGCTGCTGCACTTCGGATTCGTGTCCGCCACTGATGCTCCGGAACAGGTGGCCCCAGATCGGCATCTCCTTGCTCCCGTGGGCGGCCAGCACCTGCTCGCCACGAACGATCGCAGCAACCTCCATTGTTGGATACTTGCCTCCATTCTTGCCCGCCAAAGCGGTCAGATCGGGCGGCGGCACCTTCAGGGCCTCTACCGCCGGGCCGTTCCCTTTGGCGTCGGTGCCGTGGCAGACCGCGCAATAGGTCTTGTACATCTCCTGCCCCGATGCGGGTGAAGTAGCTGTGATCGGGACGTGTTTGATTTCTTTCTTTGGCTCCTGGGCGGACGCCGTCATCACCATGGCAATGACTGCGGCGAGCACTGTCCAAAGACTCCTGCGAGCACGCATGATTTCCTCCTCGAGATTTAACTTTCCCTCGTCTTACACTGCGCGCCACCAGTGTAGTTTTGGGGCAAAACCAAACGGTGAGAACCGTCGCGTCGCAGGGCCGCTAAGGACGCAACGGTCGCTCGCAGACATTGTCGGCTGGAAACTGCAAAAAATAAAGGGCACCAAGGGTGCCCTTCGCGATGCCCTGGTTCAATCCTTCCTATTGAGGGGTTTCCAGTTTTTTCCGGCTGGAGTTCGGACCTTCCACCTGGGTCACAGTCAACGGTGCTTGCAGGGTGAAGTTCAGCACGCTCTCGGTTGGCAGATTGATCTGCTGTCCTTTGCCGGCCGCTTGAACGCCGCCTCCCAATCCGCCGCCCGCAGCCGCGCCAATGCCTGCGCCTTTGCCGCCACCGGCAATTCCACCAATGATGGCCCCGATCACAGCGCCCGCGCCGACTTTTTCCGCGGTGTTGGTAGTCCGCGAGTTGCCCGCCCGCCGGTATTGGTCAGTCTGGAGGCTATACGACTTGTTGCCTACTGAGATCCTGTCCAACTGCAAGACCAATTCCGACTTGCCCGCAAATTTTCCCGCGCTCTTCACATTCACCACGTGCCCTTGCAGGTCATATCCGGAAGGAATCGCCACGTCACCCTCGGTCGCCAGCGGTGAGTCCAAGGTTGCCCGGAAGGTCTGCCCAGGCTGCGCCGTTTCCGAGTTGATCGCGTCCACCAGGCGAATCGCCATCGTTGTGCCCGAAGGAATCGTGACTTTCTTCGGCGCCGCCGGGGGCGGCGGAGTCGGCGCGGCAGCAGGGACGGCTGGAGTGGATTGTTCCTGAGCCATGGCTGTTCCGGCCGCAGCCGCTGGAGCGGCAGCCGCCCTTACGACCGGTGCGCTCGACTCAGCCCGCCGGTGCGTTGCACTTGGCTTTGGCTTGGCCACGGGCCTGGCGCGTTCTGGTGGAGTCGCCTGCGCCGCGTCATCCGGTGCCGATGCGGCCGGCGCAACCGCCGCCGGTGTGGTCTGCAGATTGTTCACGACCTGTTTGATGCCCGGAGTTTCCGACGCATAGCGGGCTGCCGCCGTGCGCTGGGCTTCGTTGTCCACCGTGCCCGACAGTGTGACCACTCCGCCCGAGGTCTGCACCGTAATTGGCTTCCCTTGAAGCCCGGAATCCTGGCTGAACTTGGATTGGATCTGTCCAGTTACCTGCTCATCGGCGGGCACCTTCGTGCACGCCACCCCGATGGCGAGAATACTCACCAGCAAAACGAACCCCACGTACGTTCCTGTCTTCGGCTTCATACACCACTCCTGATTGAACAAAAGAAAGGTATCTTTATCAGTTTAGATGCACACGGGGGCTGGTTGCAGGGAAATTTCTTGAGGGAAGTGATCGGAAGAAGACCCCAAAGAATCGCAACATTCGTTGGGACGGCGAGCCTTCGGCAGGAGTTCCTGAGGGCTGGGGCAACGTGCCTTCGGATTACTTGGAGTGAAGAAACTTGTAGTCCAAAATTGAGGCCGCCAACCCGAAGGCATCCTCCGCATTTTCCGCCGCGTCCTTGATACGAATCAGCCTTGCCTGGCAAAGGACGCCGCTGTTCTTCTGTCCGGAGATCTCTTCCGGCATTTCAAAAATCAGCTCCATCAGCGCGTTGGCGGGAAGGTGCTGCGGGCCATGAAACATCACTCCCGACTGGCTTATATTCTGGATCGCACCCTCGTACCAGGTGGTCAGGCTCTTTCCTCGATAGCGAATCGGAGCGCTCAGCTTCAGGCGGCGCGCGCGCGGCACCCAGGTCGGCTTCTTCTGACCGGAGCGATGGCGGACAGCAGTCGTTTCAGCAACCGGATGTTCCACCCGGTTGCCCCGCCGCATTGTCTTCCAGTCATACTGAAAGGCGGTCGCGCACAGCAGGCAGACTTGGTAGTACTCTCCACTGGCCACGCGCCGCGGCCAGGAAAACTCGTGCGAGCAGCGTCCCAGCATGAGAACATCCATGAGTTTTTGCGGCATGATGACGAGTGGCTCCAGAACCGTCGAAACAATTCCATCATCCGTCCGTTTGTCGATTCTGGATAGGTTACTTTCGTGTAGTCCAAGGAGGACTTATGCTTTTCCATAGAGCCGGTCATCAATCTAAAAGGGGGACCCTTCCATGAACCAATCAAAGCAGCCTGCGCGTGTGGGATTCGTTCTGGCTGGCGGCACCAGTTCCCGCATGGGCGCCGACAAGGCCTTCCTGGAATTTCAAGGTCAAACTCTGCTCGAGCGTGCACTGGCCCTGATCGGACGCGTTTGTCCCAGCGCGGCGATTGTCGGCGACCCCGCCCGATTTTCCAGTTACGGAGCAGTGGTCGAAGACGTCTACACCGGTTGCGGTCCGCTGGCCGGAATTCACGCCGCTCTCACGCGTTCTTACGCCGAATTGAACCTGATGTTGGCGGTGGACCTGCCCTTCGTCTCCGAAGACCTGCTCTCCTACCTGTTTTCCGTTGCCGAGGAAACCAGTGCGGTCGTTACTGTGCCGCGAACCGGAAAAGGTTTTCAGCCACTCTGTGCGGTGTATCGCCCCGAGTTCGCCACTGTGGCTGACCGCGCTTTGCAAGCGGCAAAGTACAAGATCGACGCTCTGTTCGGCGGCCTTTCCCTCCGCGTCATCGAACAAGGCGAACTGGAGAAGGCGGGTTTTTCCGAACGGAACTTTTTCAATGTTAACACGCCCGCAGATCGGCGCACGGCCGAGGATTCGTTCTAGCCCCTTGAGCCCCACCTGCCTCTCATGCCATGCTGATGCCGATGCCTGCCGACGCTCAATCTCCCTACATCGAGTTCAAGAACGTCTCCAAATCTTTCGGAGACCGCGCGGTCTTAGAGGACGTTAGCTTCGAGGTAATGTCAGGAGAGATGGTCTGCATCCTCGGACGAAGCGGCGTGGGCAAGTCTGTCGCACTGCATCACATCATGGGCTTTCTCAAACCAGATTCGGGACACGTGATAGTCGCCCGCGAGGACATCACCGGCTACGCCGAGCCGCAACTCGAAGAAATTCGCAAGAAAGTCACCATGGTCTTCCAGAACGGCGCCCTCTTCGACTCCTTAAGCGTCGGCGAAAATGTCGCCTTTCCGTTGCGCGAAAAAGGAGAGCTTTCTGAAGAGCAGATCTACCAGGTGGTCGATGGCCTGCTCGAGATGGTCGGCGTCAAAGTGATGCGCGACTTGCTGCCCTCCGACCTCTCCACGGGCATGAAGCGCTCGGTTGCGATCGCGCGCGCCCTCGCGGCGCAGCCCGAGTGCGTTCTCTACGACGAGCCCACTACCATGGTCGACCCGCTCATGGGGAACCTGCTCGGCGACCTCATCGCTCGGCTCAAGCTGCAACTGCACCTGACCTCAGTCGTCGTCACCCACGATATGCGCCTGGCCAAAAAACTCGCCGACCGCATCGTGTTCCTGCACGAAGCGCGAGTCATCTTCTTCGGCCCCTCCAAAGAGATGGAAAAGTCGAACGAGCCCATCGTGCAGGAGTTCCTGGAGTTGGATGAATTGAAGCTGGAAGCGTAGGGATTTAAGGGAGAGCCGGGCGTCTGTGCCCGGCAGAAGGGTTCTGACGCGAGCCGGAAGTCGCGCACAAATACTTACCGTCATCCTGCGCGAAGCGAAGGACCGATGCATTCTGTTGGCGTCGGCGAAATGCAGAGGTCCTTCGCTTCGCGCAGGATGACACCACATGCTCTGCGGCCTCTAAAATCCTTGCCCCACCAAGTCCTCAATCGTCAGCGAACTGCGTGCCGGCTCGCCCTTCATCATCTTCGCGACGTACTTCGCGATCAAGTCGGCTTCCAGGTTGACCGGATCGCCCGCCTGGAGTGAATTAAGATTAGTCAGCTCCACTGTGTGCGGGATGATGGCAATAGTGCAGCGGTTCCGTTCGAGTCTTGCCACCGTCAGGCTGATCCCTTCAATGCAGATCGATCCCTTGAACACCGTATGCTTCTCAACCTCGGATGGAATTTCGATATGCAGCCACCAGTTTTCCGAATCGGCGATCCGCTCGAACTCAATCAGCCGTCCCACGCCATCCACATGCCCCTGCACGATGTGCCCGCCAAAACGCCCATCGGCCCTCATCGGAAGTTCCAGATTGACCAGCGCCCCTTCGTGAATGCGCGAGAACGAAGTCCGCTCCCAGGTCTCCGGCGCCAGATCCGCACAGAATGACCGCGGCTTGATGTCAAGCGCCGTCAGGCAAACTCCGCTGACCGCAACGCTCTGCCCAGTCCCCAGTTCCTTCGGAGTGTTCGTCGCTTCGATGGTGATCCGCCGGTTCTCTCCGCGCTGCTCGATCTTCGCGACCTTCCCGACTTCTTCAACGATGCCGGTGAACATAGCCGTCCTCCAGAAGAATCATCCTACTCCCAAGGGTGCCCCACCCTTGTCGCGTTTTGTGCGACAG
>WNGE01003633.1_pt1 | contig 18109 bp, 12 predicted proteins | sample 5400651 | NCBI WGS metagenome assembly WNGE01 (sample SAMN13153370, study PRJNA577476) | soil metagenome | isolation source: 60 cm soil or saprolite under grassland replicate 2 | place: USA:California | collected 2016-06-15
CGCCCAGCCGTTCTGGCTCATCTGGCCCGGCCAGCACGGTGAGCGCAAGCACGCGCCGGACTTCTTTGTCCGGCGGGCGGACAGCACCGGCGTGGTCATCGACGTGCGCCCCGACGAGCTGGTGGATCCGGAGGCTGCCGAGGTGTTCGCGATGACCGCCAGCGCCTGCCAGCAGGTCGGTTGGGAGTTTCGCCGCACCGGTGGGCCGCCTGCCGTCGTGGCGGCCAACCTGCGGTGGCTTGCGGGCTACCGCCATCCCCGCTGCCGCCGCCCCGAGATCGCGGCTGCGCTGGCGGCTGGCCGACGAGCACGGCCAGACCAGCGTGATCCGCCTTCCCCACCTGCTCACCGACCCCAGTTTCGAGCGGCTCGGCCAGCGCGACCCTGGTCCCCTGCTGCCTGCTGGGCTGCTCAACGGCCTGCCCGAGCGCACAGTTGAGGCTGCTCAGTGGTGGGAGCGCCACGTCGTCGAGGTGCTGACCGGCTTGCCGCCTGACGCCCTGTTCGGGGCTCGGCCACGGCCGGAGTTCGATCCCCAGACACGCAGCCTGCGGCAGCGCGAGCAAGCCAAGGCGGCAGAACTGACGGGCCTTGGCCACCGCGGGGTTGGGGCGCGGACCGTCAAGCGCAAAGCGGCTGCGCTACCAGGCGCAGGGCCTTGCTGGGCTGGTCGACTGGCGCGATGCGCCGCAGCGTCCAGTGCAGGGCAGGGCCGATCCACGGGTGCTGCAGGCGCTGGGCCTGGCGATCGAGGAGGCCACCGAGCGGTCGACCCGGACCGCGGGCTACTTCTACTGGCGCGTGCAGCAGCTGCTTGCGGCCGAGCACGGCGCCGGGGCGGTGCCGATGCCGTCACGGGCGACGTTCTACCGGCTGTTCGACCGGCTGAGCCAGGGCCGGCATACCACCGGGTCGGCCCGCACCCGACGCTCGCTGGCCAACCGGCCCGACGGCCCGTTCGGCGAGCTGGCCGCCTGCCGGCCTGGTGAGCTGGTGCAGATCGACTCCACCAAGCTGGACGTGCTGGTACTGCTGGAGAAGGGCGTGCCCGGGCGGGTCGAGCTGACCGGCACGGTTGATTTGGCGACCCGCTCGATCCCGGCAGTAGTGGTGCGACCCTCGACCAAGTCGGTGGACGCCGCGCTACTGCTGGCCCGCACCCTTACCCCCGAACCAATGCGGCCCGGCTGGGCCGAGGCGCTTGCGATGTCCCGGTCGGTGCTGCCCCACCGGCGGATGCTGGCCTTGGACCAGCGGCTCGAGCACGCCGCCGCGCGGCCGGTGATCGCGCCGGTTATCTCTAGCCGCGCGTCCGTGCAGCTCGTTGACCAGCAGCGTTGTGTTGTGGACGGTGTGCTCAAGGCGGCGTGAGAATTCATTGCGGAGGTTGGCGGCCGAGTTCGAGGTGTTATCGAATCGTTGCCACTGGTCTGCTTGGTTGCTGGCCGGTGGCTCTCGATGCTCGACGTCTCTGCCGTCCCTGCTAGCGCATAGGGTCAGCGCGTCCGCTTGCAGGAGATGCACAGTCGCGTGGCGGGCAGGGCCTCCAGGCGCTCTTCCGCGATCGGTTGCCCGCACCGCTGGCAGATCCCATAGGTCCCAGCGTCCATACGCTCCAGGGCGGCCTGCACCTCGCGAAGTATGTCACGCAGGCTCTTGACCATCATGAGCAGGTTGACACGCTCAGCGGTGGCCTGGCCGGTGTCGGCGAAGCCCTCTTCGGCGAAGGGGTCGTCGATGCCGTCGTCACCCTCTCCACCGAGTTCGCGGAGCTGGCGGAGCAGCTCATCGTGCTCGCCGATAAGGCGAGTGCGCAGCCTTGTCAGTGTCTCTGTTGTCTGGACGGTGGATCGCTCGGTCGGTAGCGACTGGCCTGCTGCGGTGGCATGAGAACCGGCTGCCACTGCGCTCGCCGAGATGGTTCCGCCGGGCAGATAGATGCCCGTGTTGGCGGCCGGGAACTCCCGCTCGAGGGCTATGACCAGTTCTGCCCGGTCGCGCTGGGGGCCGAGGTGTTCGCCGAGCGCTGGACACCGCTGATCCTGCGCGAGCTGCTCGCCGGGAGCCACCGGTTCAGCGAGCTGCAGCGAGGGCTGCCCCGCATCCCGCGTGCACTGCTGGCACAGCGGCTGGGATCCCTGCAGCGCGCCGGGCTGATCGAGCGGCGCCCGAACCGAGCCGGGCGGGGCTGGGAGTACCACCTCAGCCCGGCCGGTCTGTCATTTCGTCCGGTGGTGGACGCACTGGGCCAGTGGGGCTACCAATGGGCGGCCGAGCAGCTGCGACCCGACAACCTGGACGCCGGGCTGCTGATGTGGTTCCTGCGCCGCCGCGTCCAGACCGACCGGCTGCCGGCCGGACGCGTGACGGTCCAGTTCGAGTTCCGCGACGCCGACAAGCGCTTTTTCTGGCTCATGCTGCACCGGCCCGACGTCGACCTGTGCCTTGCCGACCCCGGCTTCGACACCGACCTGTGCGTCACCACCGACGTGCGCACGTTCACGCGCGTGTACCTGGGGCATGTCAGCATCGCGAATGCGCTCAGTGAGGGGTCGGTGACCGTGGTGGGACGCAGCGACCTGCGCCGCGCCTTCAGCGGGTGGATCGGCCTGAGCCCGTTTGCCACCCCGCGAGCGTAGGGCGGTCCGCCGGAGGAACGGAGTCACGCCCCGCGAAGTTCACTTCTTAGTCTTTCTGTGCAGCTCGGGCATCGCCTTCCTCGCCTTGGCGCTGGTCGCCGCCCTGACCGCCCTGCCGCGCGACCATGCCAGGGCCACCCCGCCCTCTGGCATCGCCGCCGAGCTGTTGGCCCGCGGCACCGTCGCCCACGCCAGCCACGTCCATGTCGCCGGCGTCGAACTGCAGACCCGCGGGCCGATCGACATCGCCACCGTGCGCGTCACCTTCCAGCCCGGTGGGAGCACCGGCTGGCATGTCCACCCCGGCCCGGCACTGGTCACCGTCAAGACCGGCCAGCTCACCCTGCACCGCGCCAAGGGCTGTGCGATCCGCACCTACAGCACCGGGCAGACGTTCCTTGAGTTCGGCCCCAACGACGTCACCCTCACCCGAAACGAGACCAGCGGCGTGACCGAGACGGTGGTGACCTTCCTGCTGCCGGTGGGCGCGCCGATCACGGTGGACGCGCCCGCCCCCATGCACTGCCCGTTGTAGCCCAGCCGAGCATCCCGGGCCGGAGTCCTGCTCCGGCCCGCTGGGCTGGCCGCCTGGAACCCCAGGACCTGGACGTGAAGGTCAGCCCGGGATGATGTTCTGGTTGAGGCGGAACAGGTTGTCGGGATCCCATGCGCGCTTGAGCGCAGCGAGCCGGCGGTACTTGGCCTCACCGTAGGCGGCGCGGACCCGGCCGGCGCCCTCGTCGCCGAGGAAGTTCATGTAGACGCCGTTGCTGTGCGGCCCCATCGCCTCCCACATCCGGCGAGCCCAGGCGGCCTGCTCGGGGTAGCTGTCCGCGTCCGCGTCCACGGCGTTGATGTTCAGCGCGTAGCCGGCATCACGTCCGCTGAAGGCGGTCGCATCGTCGGGCACGCGGCGCACGGCCCCGCCGAGCTGGAACACGATCGTGTAGGAGCGCGGCGAGCGGTGGCGCCAGGCGTGGTCGACCAGAGTGTCGATCGCCTCGTCGCCCAACTCATCCAGGTAGTGTGACTTCCAGTAGTAGTGGAGGCCGTGCGGCACGGTGGCGTCGAAGGTCGCCTGGTGCGCGCTGTAGGGCTTGACCGTGACCAGGTCCAGCAGCGGCGCGCCGAGCCGCCGCAGCGGCTCGAGCATGCGCTCCCCCGCGGCGGCGTCCGCTCCCGCATAGCAGCAGACGATCGCCACCACCGGCACGCCGCGAAGATGCTCCGGGATGATCTCCAGCGGCGGCGCCAGGCGCAGGTTGACCACCGTGCTCACCTCGTCGGGGGCCCCGGCCGCCCAGTCGCGGTAGCGGCGCAGGATCTGGCGCGCCTGCTCGGCCGGGTACAGGACCGACCCGGCCAGCACCTGCGGCCCGACCCGGTGGAGGCGGAAGCGGAAGCGCGTGACCACACCGAAGTTCCCGCCCCCGCCCCGGATGCCCCACAGCAGCTCGGGATGCTCTCCCCCGTCGACCCGCAGCAGCCGCCCGTCGGCGGTGACCAGCTCCACCTCGAGCAGGTTGTCGCAGGTCAGCCCATGCTTGCGCATGAGCCAGCCGATGCCGCCGCCGAGCGTGAGGCCGGCGATGCCGGTGTGCGTCACGATCCCACCGGTGGTGGCCAGACCCAGCGCCTGGGTCGCCTGGTCCAGCTCGCCCCACAGCAGGCCTGGCTGCGCCCAGGCCGTACGGGTGGTCGGGTCGATCCGCAGGCGCCTCGCCTCGCCGTAGCCAGCGTCTTGCGGGCGGAGCACCTCGCCTCGGAAGCCCACGATCTCGGTGATGCCTGCCGTGCTCATCGCACTCCTCCCCGGAGACCAAGCGCACAGGGAAGCCTGCTCCGACGGGCAGGAGGCGTCCAGTATAGGGAGTGAACTGCACAAGCGCGGGGCCAGGAGTCCGGTAACGGCAGTTGGTACGCCCTGTGAATACCCTGGAGGGGGCCGGCAGCTGCCGTGAAACCAGTTGGCATGCACCCGGACAGGCTGCCACAGTGACGGGTGGAGTCCCTGGTAGGCGTGTCGCACGACTGAGGAGTGCCCGATGGCATGAGGAGTGCCCGATGGCAACCGTCAGCCTCCGCCAGATCGTGGGGCCGAACGGATGACGGTCGCGGTTACCGGGGCGACGGGGCGTCTCGGCTCCCGAGTGGTACACCGGCTGCTCGGCCGCGGCAGGCCGGTGATCGCGCTCGCGCGGCGTCCGGCGGCCGTCCTGCCGCGGCGCGACCTCGTGGCCCGATACGCCGACTACGACCATCCCGCATCGCTCTCCGCGGCGTTGGCTGGCGTGGACACGCTGGTCTTCATCTCCAGTGACGGCGTCGCCGAGCCGATGGGCCGCCATCACGAGCACGTGGTCGCCGCCTCGATCGACGCCGGTGTGCGCCGAGTCGTCTACACCAGCATCATCGATGACCAGCCAGACTCGCGGTTCTATTACGCGCCCGTCCATCGCGCCACCGAAGCACATCTCGCAGCCTCCGGCCTGCAGCACCTGATCGCCCGGACCTCGATCTTCGCCGACTTCTTCGTCGACACGTGGCTCGCGCCCGCCCTCCGGGACGGCGCGCTCGCGCTCTCGGACGGTGGCGCAGCGATGTCGCTTGTGACCTGCGACGACGTCGCCGCCGCGTTGGCCGCCGCAGCGCTCGGCGATCGGGACGGCGTGATCCGGCTCACCGGACCCGAGGCGCTCACGGCCGGGCAACTCGCCGAGATCGCGGGCGCGGCGGCCGGGCACCCGCTCGCCTATCTTCCCCTCGACGACGCGGGCTATCGCGGTCGCCTCGCCGCAGACCGCACGCCGGACTGGCTGATCGAGGCGTACGCCTCGATGTTCACCTCCGTGCGGGAAGGCCGCTTCGCGATAGTTTCGACGGATGTGGCGACCCTCACCGGCCACCCCGCTGGCTCCTTTGCGTCGTTCGTGTCCTCGCTCGGTGATCACCGGCTCGGTTGAGCCTACCGGGTACCTGCGACAGGACTCGAATGGTATGGCATGATTCCGCTCCTATCGGGATGCTCAGGTGGTTGTGGGGATGCGGGACGAACCGGTCTATCGCGGTATTCTCGCGATCGACATCGAGCGATTCAGCCGCGCCGAGTGGACCGACCCCGTTCGAAAGCGGCTCCGCGGCCGGCTGCACCGCCTCGTGGACGACGCCCTCACCCGAGCCGAGATCGACCCGTCCCTGACCGCCCGAAGCGACACTGGCGATGGCCTATGGCTGCTGGTCGGGCCGGAGGTCTCCACCGCGCGCCTGCTACACCCGTTGGCTACAGGCCTGACCAGCGACGCGGCCACAAGCAACCAGCACGCTCCCGGCACGGAGCAGATGCGGCGACGGATGGTCGTGCACGCTGGCGAGCTGCTCCAAGACCCCTATGGGCACACCGGCGCCAGCTTCAACCAGGCGGCACGGCTGCGGTTCGGCGAGGCCAGAGCCCTGTGCGAGCTTGGCCGCGCCCTGGACCTGCAATCCCGCCACGGCGAGGCGGCCACGTCCCTGCGGCGTTCCGGTGACCGGTTCCGGGAGCTGGGCGACCGCACCGGCCAGGCCAGCGTGCGGCCAAGGGAGCTCGAGGCGTGTGCTCTACCGCGGAAGGATGCCCACCTGATCGCCGACCAACATCGGGCCGCCGGCGATGGCGTCGCGGCAGCAGGCGCATCCCGGCTTGGCGCAGCGCGTGATCGCAGGATCGCGGCGAATCACCTCGGCAGCCCGCTCGAGAGTCTGGCGAGCCGTGAACATGCGCCACAGGCTGCGACCGACCGTGCCGCGCCGCTCGAACGGGGCAAGGAACGGCGCGAGCTTCTCAAAGCCATCAGAGCAGGAACCGACCCGGGCGGGGACCGGTGAGCCGTCGCGGCCTTGCGCCCACTGGATGAACGGCGCCCGTCCCGCGAGCTCCTCGGCGGCGTGGATCAGCGTCATCTTGTCAAGGCCCGTCCCCATCATGACGACCACGCCGTCGCGCCTGGCGACCTCTCGAAGCGGGGCGTAGACGTTGGCGCGTGTCTGGCCTTGGACGATCACCTCGGCCAGCGGCCCGATCGCAGCGAAGGAGTTGAGGGGATGGTTGCCTCGCCGCCGCCCAGCGCGTGCCGTCACCGCCATCCCGATCACGCCATCTCCCCGGTTCGCCTCCGTTGAGGTGACATCGAAGACGTGGTGGATGGCGTCGGGAGCGGCATGAGCCTCGACGTACTCGTCGGCATTGCGGAGCGGGCGCAGCTCGGCTGGCACGGCCGCGAGCGGCAGGAGGTGGATCCCGGTCGAGAACGCCGGGACCACCAGCGTGCAGCCAGCCGCCAGCAGCCCATCCACAACAGCGTCCGCACCGGCATGGACATGACCGAATGACGACAGGGAGGCGTGAACCTCGAGCGGTCGTCCGGAGAGGTCAGACGCCTCGGCCGCCGCGGTGATGTCGTCCCTCGTGATGCCCATTGAGCAGCATAATAAGCTGAAACAGCCGCTGCCCTCACCTGGACGAGGGCGGTCAGGCGGTGTGGATCCAGATGAGGCAGTCGTGCCAGGTGTCGTGGTCTGGGTCGTCGCTGGTCCAGGCGCGGCAGTGGCGGGGCAGGCGTTGTTCCAGGCGGTAGCCGGCCCGCTGTGCGAGCTGGAGCGATGGCGTGTTGCCGGGGTCGATCTCCAGCCATACCCGAGCCAACCCCGCGGTGGTGTGCGCCCACGCCGTCAGGGCCTGGACGCTGCGCAACGCGATACCGCGACGGCGCTGCTCCGGCCGCACCCAGTAGGCCAGCTCGGCGCTGTGCGGGCCGTCCAGCATGAGGCCCAGCGCGGCGACCAGCCGAGTGCCTTGCAGCACCCCGACCGAGACCTGCCGGTGTCGGTGCGGGTCCCAGGCCTGCAGGGCCGACCGCGCATCCCCCAGCGAGTAGGGACCGGCGGGGCGGGGACCCCACAGGGCACGGGCCGGCTCTGCTTGCGTGGCCTCCACCAGCAACGCCGCGTCCTTGGTGGTCAAGGTGCGCAGGCGCAGCTCGCCCAGGTCCAGCTCCATGAGCAGCTCCATGACTACCATTGTTCCCCCTGGAATGATCTTCCAAGTCGGTACAAGGCCAGGCAGGCGATCCGCCCGGCGGCACCTCGGCCGATGCGGCCCGCGCGCTGGCGGTGCAGGCCGACGGAAAGCTGGTGGCGGCCGGCAGTGCCGACACCGCCGCTGGCGGGGACTTCGCCGTGGCCCGCTACCGTGCCCAGTGACGATCGTTCGGTCGGCTCTACTCGCCGCTGCGAAAGTACGTCAGCCAGTCTACGTGGCGGGGCCGAGGAACGGGCTGGGTTCGCCCGTCCAGGAGATGAGCAGGTCGTCTCTTGCACGGGTGCATGCGACATACAGCAGGCAGCGCTCCCGCTGGAGGTCCTGCCGGTGGGCGACTGGGTCCTCTATCGCCGGGGTGACGGCGGACGGGAGCGGCAGGAGGTCTTTGCGGACGGCGATCACCGCCATGCAGCGAAACTCCAAGCCCTTCATCCGGTGCATGGTGCCGACGTTCACTTCGCCACGATCTGCGTGCCCGTCGTCTGGGCCAAGTAGCCTCGCTGCGAGCCCGGCGGCTTCGAGCGCTCGGTACGCGTCCTCGGCTGAGCGCATGGTGCGCGCAGCCACGCCAACATCCTCGAGCGGCACGCCCTGATCGAGCCAGCCCCGCACCGTCTCGACCAGCCCGGCGAGCTCGGCGCCCACGGCCCGGTACCCCTTGAGGCGCGGTGGCGGCCCATGAAACTGCGAGCGGTAGCCGCGCAGCGTGTCCTCACCGCTGTCGAGGTCGTCGAAAGCTTCGCCGGAGAGCAGGTCGAGGGCGCGTTTCAGGATCTCGTGGGTGGTCCGGTAGTTGAGCCGCAGCCGATAAGAGCGGCCGCGGACGTTGATGCCGAGGCTGGCGAGCGTGACGCGGTTGTCGTAGATCCGCTGGTGCGTGTCGGCCAGGATGAACAGGTCGTTGGGGCCTTCGGCGACGGCGGCGCGCAGCATGCGCCACTGCGCGGGGTGCAGGTCCTGGGCCTCATCGACGATCACGTGCCCGTACGGTTTGATCGACCGGGCTGCCAGGAAGCCCGCGGCTGCGTCCGCGATCTGGGTGTGGGTTCGCTTGCCCAGCTCGACGAGCCGGTTGGTGAACCGCTCGATCCCCTTCCAGACCTCGACCCGCTGCCGCCGGGATAGCCGCACTCCGCGGCCTGGTCTCGGCACGGCCAGGTAGGCGTCGCGGGATGCGATGCCTTGGGCGAGCACGACCTGGAGCCACTCCTGCTGCAGGAACGCTGCGGAGAACGGCAGGCCCAGCTCGTCGACCACGTTGCGCCAGAGGCCTTGTTGCTCCGCATCGGTGGCCAGCGCCGGCATCTTGCCTTCCGCCTCGCGCACAATCCGCCATGCGAGCCGGTCGACGTTGAGGACCTCGACGTGCTCAAGCAGTTCCGCGCCGCCGAGCAGGCGCAAATCGTTCTCCATCGCGACCGCGAGGTTGCGGGTGAAGGTGGTCAACAGGATGCGCTGGTCGCTTCGAGCGGCGAGCGCTTTGGCGCGGTGCATCGCCACAACGGTCTTGCCGGTCCCCGCGCCGCCGGTGACCCGCACGGAGCCGGCGAACCGCTCGCGGTATGCCAAGCGCCGCTGGGTCGGATGCAGGAATGTGCGCCACAGGTCGAACGGCCGGTTGAGGACGTCGAGCAGCTCGTCGGCGCCGCCCACGACGTAGAACATCGCCTGCGACGCGGGGCGGGCCAGCGCGGCCTCGACGTCGCCGGTGTCGACCTTCCCCGGCGACTCACCGGCGACCAGTTCCTCCCACGCCTGCTCGACGGTATAGCCAGCGGCGAGCATGCGCAGCCCATCGGCCTGGCTTTGCGGGAGTGCTTCGAGCAGCCCGTCGAGCTCATCATCGGTGACGATGCGCGCCAGCACGGGGACGAGCTTGGCGGGGATTCCGATCCGGGTGAAGTCCTTGACGCTGCGGCCGGCGAACAGGCTCACCGCCTGCACGGAACCACGGTCGCCGGCCGTCTGCATCTGCTGCTCGATCGCGAGCACGTTCTCGACCTCGAGCGCCCCCGTGGCCGCATTCACATTGAGGGCATTGCTGGCCACCCACTGGTCGGCCTTGTCATGCGGCAGCACCCGAACGAGCAGGTACGTGTCTCCACGGTCGGGAGCCATCACGATGCCGCGGTAGTGCTGGTCGATGCGGATGGTGCGAACCCGCGGGTCGCGCGCGACCGCGAGCTTCTCCAGGTGGAGGCCGGCGTGCGTGTGCGAGGTGAACTTGGCGAACACCTCCTCGACCTTGTGCCGCACCTGCTTGTCGAGGGCGGCATAGTCGGGCAGGAAGTCCTTCGCGATCGCGAGCTTCGGCATCAGGCCCTCTCTTGGAGCGCAGCAGTCAGGGACGCGGCCGTCCACGCCGAGCAGGGTCGCGCGTCCCAACCACGCTGATGCAACCACGAGTCACGGTCGGGGTCGTCGTCAACCAGCACCGCCACCCGCTGCTCTGGCCAGGCGACCTCCACGACCCAGCCGGCTGCTTCGGCATCGGGCTCGAACCCGGCCACCGGGATGGGAGCGCCTTGGAGCAGCGCGGCTTCGGCGAGCGTGCGCGCCGCCGTGTCCAGGATCAGCTCGAGCTCCTCCTCAGCCTCCAGCGGCAGCCCCGTGGCCTTGTCCCGGCCAACCGCCTGCTGAGGCTGGCCATCCCCGACCGGGACGATCTCGAAGTCGCCCGCGTCGTGCAGATCGGCCTCACCGGTAACCGCGATCAGGGCGGTGCGCCCGTTGTTGTTGAGGAACTGCAGCAGGTTCCCCCACTGCAGCCAGGCGCGCCATGCGGCCTGCCGCTCCGACACTGCCGACGACTTTTCGTCCTGGTCGTCGAGCAGGTCGACCACGGTCCAGCGCTCAGCGTTCGGCCCGCCCGCCTCGAGCCAGCCGTCCAGCAGGAAGCTGAGCGTGAGCCCGGTCGGATGACGCAGCCGACTCGCGAGGAGCGGCCCGCCTGTGCCCGATGGCGAAGACCCGTCCGCGAGCGCCGCACGGATCAGCGCCGCAGCATCCTGCGACTCGTGGTGCGAGAACCCGGCCGTCTGCACGGCACCGGCGACGGCCGAGAGCGCGACCAACTCCCAACCGGCGGGATCGGGATCGGCAAGGAATTCGAGCAGCTGGCGCATCGGGTTGTGCTCGGCGACGGCGACCCCAGGGCCGGGCAGGCCGCGCGCGCCGTGGAGAAGCCTGGCCGCCTGGCGTCCAGCGGCCGTAAGAAGCTCATGGTCGGACGGCTCCCTGGGCACCTGGCCCTGCGCGGCGTGATGGCACTCCTCGACGTCCTGCCAGGTGAGGCTCCAGACCAGTCGTCCGGAGTCGCGTACGGCGCGGCGCTTGACCGCGTCGTCGGCGAGCCGGTTGTGCTCCGTCGTGGCATGGAACTGGTAGCCGTCGAGGTAGACCGCGACCTGGGGTGCGCGGCCGTCCTGCCGGGTGATCAGGTAGTCGGGCCGGGTCGGCGGGGTCGTGTCGAGCGTGCGCTGCTCCTCGATGAGATAGCGCTGGGTCGCCATGCCGCTGCCGAGCCGCAGCTCCAGCGCTTCCCGGCCGCTCTGGGCCGGTCGCGGGGTGAGTGTGGCCTCGCTGGTGGGACGGTCGGCCCACGCTTTCAACGCGGCGCGTTAGCGCCGCTCCAGCTCCGACTCCTCGACCAGCCCGATGTCGGCGTCGGCGATCGTCGGCACCGGGTCGAACGCCCACTCGCCGAGCAACTGGTCGAGCAGTTCCAGCGCGAGGGGCCGTGAGACCAGTTCGATCTCGCTGGGGTCGATCCCGCCGAGCAGGCAGCGGTGGCACGCGGCCCGGCCCTCGCTACGGCAGGGGCAGCGGGCGATCGTCTCGCGGGCGCGGTCGAGGAGCACCCGCAGCCGCTCAGGGTCGGCGATGCGCCCGAGATACCCGGTGCCACCCGGCACGGTGTCGTGCAGGACCAGGAAGCGCCGGCGGCCCGGCCCACCCGAGCCGGGGTAGTCGGTCACCACGACCGCCAGGTGCTGCGGCTCACCGCCGAAGTCCAGCCGCAGGCCGAGCAGCAGCGCGGCCTTGAAGCTTGCCAACCGCTCGTCGACCTCGAAGGTTGCGACCGGCATGAGCAGGCGCACCGCCTCGGTCTCGACCTGGTGGTACGGCACCGGGTGGTCCCAGTCCTCGTTGCGGCCCGAGCGGGTCAGGCACCAGCCGCGATGGTCGGTCCGGCCCGGCTCGCGAGCGCCGGTGACTGCGCCGCACAAGCGGCAGGTGCGGAAGCGAGGCGGCTCCAGTTGCGCGCCGGCCACCCACACCTGCTCGCCGTGGCGGCCAGCCGGGCCGAAGTTGACCGAGCGGATGGTTGCGACGCGCGCGTACTCCATCCCGAAGGTCACGCGCCGGTGCTGCCAGGCTCGCTCGACCGCGCCGGGATCGACGTCGACGGTGGTCAGTACCTGGTAGTGGCGGCGCTCCCGCTCGTCGGTCTCGTCGAACACGCGGGTGCGCTCGTCGGAGTCCGAGCTGAACACGCGGCGCAGCTCGAGGAGCTGGTGGCGCGCGCCGCTGTCGGCGATCCCAGCGTGCCGGCAGCGCGGGCACGCTGTCCAGGTCCGATGCGACGCCTCTGGCGCGCCGAAGGCGCACTCCGGGCACAGACGCCACCACTGGTACAGCGGCTCGCTCGCCGTGCCGATCTCGAGCCCATCGATCACCAGCCGGCGCTGGTTCGCGTAGAAGCTGTTGCCTGGGGCGAACTCGGTCAGCGCGATCGCAGCCGGACGCTGGTAGACCAGCCGCAAGCCGCTGAAGCCGCCGTCCTCAGTGTGTGACCAGAGGACCGCCTCCAGGGTCGCGGCGTCGTCGATGAGCGTGTAGTTGGGCAGCAGTCCGAGGCCTTCCAGCGCCTGCAGGGTCGACTCCTCGCGCAGCTCACGCAGGAGCACGATGACCGCATACCGCTCGCCGCGCAGCCGGCGCAGCTCGCGCTGGTCGGGGTCATCAGGGTCCGGACGCTGCTCCAGCCGCTCGATGCTCGCCTTCAGACGGTCGCGCCGCCGGCCGAGGTCGTCGTAGCGTGCCTTCCAGCCGGCCAGCGCCCGGTCGACCGCGGCTGCCAGCCCGACAGTGGCGAACTCCCGCAGCGCCGCGGCGGTCTCGTCGCGTAGGTGGGTGCCGAACAGCGCCAGGAACTCGCCGACGTGCGGCGCGTCGGGGACGACGCTCGCCGCCACGACCTCGCCGAGCCAGGTACCGGGCGCGCGGCCCGCTCCACTCACCAGGCCGATCTTCGGCGGCATCGGCGGGGCGGGAACCGCTCCGTCGGCAGCCAGGTCGATGAGGTAGGCGAGGTACTGGCGCCTGAGGATCTCGACCGCGTCCAGGTAGCAGCTCGGCGGGCGGACCTCCCCGGCGAGCATGTGCTCGGGTTGCGCCAGGTAGTACAGGGCGCGCGGCCCTGCCGGCAGGAACGCCCCGATGAAGGCGTTGCCGGTCAGGCGCCCGGCCCGCCCGACCCGCTGCACGTACGCGGCCGGGCCGCGCGGGACCGAGGTGAGCAGCACAGCGGAGAGGTCACCAATGTCGATGCCGAGCTCCAGCGTGGGTGTGCAGACAACCACGTTTGGCGCGGCGGGGTCGGTGCCGGCCTTGAACGCAGCTTCGAGCTGCTCCCGCTCGCGCCGATTCAGCAGCCCGGTATGCTCGGCGGTCACCACCCGCCGCCGGGTCCGGGAGCGGTACAGCCGCCGGTAGTAGTTCGACGGCTCCGGGAGTGCGGGCTGGTAGCGCCCGGGGCAGCGGTAGCGCAGGCACGGCGTGCCCACCCAGGCGGCGAACTGCTCCGGCGGAGCCGCGTGGGGGCTGCGGCAGACATCACAGCAGAGCAGGCTCGGAGCCATGCCGTCCTCGGGCACGTCGTGCACCGCGATGACGCGCGGGTCGAGGCCATATGCGCTGCCGCCGCGCCGGGTGGGCCGGGCGCGGACCACCTCCTCAGCGTCGAGCAGCTCGAACATCCGGCGGTTGAGCGACGGTGCCATCCCCGGCTCCACGCCAATCGTGCGGACCGCCCAGTCGACCAGCCAGGTCGGCGTGGCCCCGGTCGCGGCGAGGGAGTCGAACGCATCCCTGTGGCCCCGGTAGCGGTCGTGCGGGAACCTGGGCCGACTCTGCCCGAGAGGGAACGCCGGCATGCCTTCCCGACGCCCACCCCAGATGCGCCACTGGTTGCCGTCCTCGGCCAGGTACGGCTCGAGCCACGGGTGCAGGATCGCGCCGCGCAGGCGCAGCCGCTCGAGCAGCCCGCGCAGGTACGCGCCGTAGCCGGGCATATCGGTGTCGAGCACACCCTGCCCGGCGAGGTGGCGGTGCGACTCCCCGACCAGCTCGGCGAGTACCTGCGGGTCGGGCGGCTCGACCGCGGCGGCGACGGTGCCGGTCAGCTCCAGGGTCCGCCCGACACGCGCACGCAGCCCCAGCTCGAGCGCGGCCTCGAAGGCGAGCCTGGTCGCGAGCAGCTCCCACCCGGCCCGCTCGGGCCGCCCCTCCCACAAGGTCCGCACGCGCGGATGCTCCAGCAGGTCCGGCGGGGTCAGTGCGTGCAGCGCGGCGGGGTCGCCGCCGGTCGCCTCCAGCAGAGACTCGCCGAGTTCCTGGAGGGAGATCTGCTCCGCGTCCTCGATCAGCTCGGCCATCAGGGTGCGCAGGTTGAAGCGGTAGGTACGGCCGGAGAAGAACGCGGCCCGGTGCGCGGCGTCCTGCACCGAGTCGGTGAACGCCCCTCCTGTGGGGCCGAGACGAGACGGTGGGCGGCCGGGTCGAGGTGTCCGGCGTCCCGCTCGGCTGTTGAGGCGCGCAGCAGCACCCGCACCCGTGCGGGCTGCTGCACCGACGCGCGGTAGATCAGCACCGGGTCGAACACGAGGCTGCCGTCCAGCTCGGAGACGAACGCCATCCACCCCGCCCGGCCGCAGTGCCGGCAGTAGGCTGCGGGCAGCTCCGGGTCCTGACGCCTCGGCTCGGCCCGCCCGGCGTCATCGTCCCGCTCGGCGGGCGCGCTGTCGAACCAGCGAAAGCGCGGCTCCGGCGCGACCGTGCGCAGCAGGCGGGACACCTCCCGCACCCACAGCTGCACCTCGATGGCGAACAGCGGGGCAGGCGGTGCGCCATCCGTCCCGGGACGGCGCGCGACCGACAGCAACGCCAGGTAGCGGGCGAGTGCCACCTCCACCCGGGCCGGGTCGCGCTGCGCCACCGCGCCCCAGCTCGGCGCGCGGGTGACCAGCAGCTCGACCGCCTGTGCGGACAGGCGGCTGCGGTCGGACGCGGCGCCGAGCACCGCACGGGTCAGCGGGTGGTGCAGCAGCCAACCGCCGAGCGCGACCGGGTCGAGCGGCGCCGCCCGCCCGGTGAACAGCGCCGCGGCGCCGTCCAGGTCGTGCTCGGGTAGGGCCAGGACTTCGTCCACGTCCGGGATCGGCAGGGTGTAGTCGACCGTGCCGCAGGCCTCGTCAGCGGTCTGCCGCTGCTCCTCGACCACGGCATCCTCGTCGAACGGCACGCCGAAGACCCGCTCGGCGAATTCCCGCAGGGCGGGCCCGGCGGTCGTGCCGGACCCAAGCGTCGCTGAGGTCGCCACCGGGATCACCGGCCCGAGCGGACGGTCCGGCTCGGCCACGCCCAGGCGCGCGCCGAGCCGCCGCAGCAGCATCGCCACGTCGGTCCCCTGGGCGCCGTCGTAGGTGTGGAACTCGTCGAGCACGACGTAGCGGAGCGTGCCTGGCTCGCCCGCGGCCCACAGGTCGCGGTCCTGTCGCCGGAGCAGCAGCAGGTCGAGCATCTTGTAGTTGGTCAGCAGGATGTCCGGCGGCGAGCGGCGCAAAACCTCACGGTCGCCGACCAGGTGGTCCGGGCCGGGCATGGCGTGGCCGCCCTGCTCGCCGATGTAGATCCCAGCCGTGATCCCAGCCAGACGGGAGTCATTATCGAGCAGGCCGGCGAGCCGCCGCGCCTGGTCGCTGGCGAGCGCGTTCATCGGGTAGAGCAGCAGCGCCTTGATCCCGTGCTGGCCACGCTCGTGCTCGCGGATGCAGTGGTCCAGGATCGGGTAGAGGAACGCCTCCGTCTTGCCCGAGCCCGTACCAGTGGTGACCAGCGTCGGGAGCGGCTCCCCGCCGCGGGAGGAAAGCCGCTCGAACGCCCGCGCTTGGTGCAGGTAGGGCCGGAACCCGTCTGGCAGCCAGTCAAGCGGACACTTCCACCCGTCCCCCGCCTCGCGGAACGGCGTGCGTATCCTGAGGTACGGCCCGCGAAAGATGCCGTCGTCCGGGTCGGTCAGGAACGCCGCGAGCGCCGCCCGGGTCTCGTCGTCGCTCAGCGCGAACGTCGTCGCCAGGTATTCGACGAGCGCCTCCCGCAGCTCCCGCGCGACCAGGCTCGGGATCACAGACCCGACCCTCTTGCCTCGCCAGTCACAGCTCCCCTTCGTCCAGGCGGCGCCGGAACTCCTCGTAGGCGCGCGTCATCTCCTTCTCCCGGTCCGGCTGGCTGAACGGCAACACGTACCGCCCGAAGTTGGCGCCCGAGTCGGCCTTCCACGCCTTCACAACCTCGCCTGGCACACGCCGGCCGTTCGAGTCGAACCACATGTCGTATTCGTACTTGCGGAGCACAGCGAACTGTGTGCGATAGATCGCGCAGAGCTGCTCCGCCGTCAGCCCAAGGATCAACGCTGCCAACGCGTCCAGCTCCACGAGCGCCACCCGCCGGTCGTAGTCCATGCGGAGGGGTGTCGCCGTCGTCCAATCCGGCCCCACGCCGCCAAGCGGCGGCCGGTTGGAGTCAGGATCGGTCCACCGATCCCGCTGCCAGACTGGGTCATACAGCTCCTCCCACAGCGGCGCATACTCCCTGGTGAGGCAGTTGAGACGAAGGGTCCGCAAGCAGAGCGGCGGCTTGAATAGTTCGTCCATCGGCAAGGGGAAGCGCCGAATAAGCTCATCCTGAATATTTGATTTCCCCGAGACCTTGATCAAGTAGTCGAAAGCAAGTGTTGACAAGAGCCCGCCAAGCTGGACAAGGTAACGAAGCTTCGAGGTACTCAACGCCGCGACTGAATGAATATGGATAGGCCCTGGCGGAATTAAGGCTGCATGCAATGACCGCTCGAGTCCCGGCTGAGTCATTTGCCGCCATGCGAGTCTCCAAAATGACGTGCAAGGACGGCCTTTCCAGTGGTCGATCGCCGCTTCGTAGGTTTCACGGTCACAGGCGCGCTGGTAATTCGTCCGAGGAATGACACGTTCAGGCAGGGTTTCTAGGTCCCAGGGACTGTAGTCCTGGTTGTGCTTGCAGTTCTCGTTTGGCTCCTTGGCGAACGGTGTGGCGACCGTGAAGTGGGGGCCTTGCAGGATCACCTCGTCCCAGGATGGCGGGATCTGCGTCGCCCAGCGGATGATGCCCCGCTCCTTCGCGCCCTTTTCGTGAAAGCCAGAGGACCAGTGATAGTCAAGATCAGCGAGCCGGGTCGGCTGGTTGGCGAGAACGTCGAGGGCGGCAAGATCCGCCTGGGTGATCGGGCGGAGGAGGCGTGCCTCGGTCGCCGGGGTGCCCGGCTCGTCGAAGAGACGGGCCCAGGACGCAAGGACATGCTCGTCGATTGTGAGCACTCTGGCTTTGTGTGGGCGCAGGTCCCATCCACCCCACGGGTACTGGATCGTTGGCAGCTCGCCCGAACCGTCGTGTTCCAGCGAGCCGTCGACGATGTCCGGATGCTGGAGGTAGGACATCTGGAGGAAGGAGACAGGCCGCGCCGTGCCGTAGACGTGGACCCCGAAGATCGTCTTGTCGTTTACATCCTCGAAGAGGAAGAGCCCGTTCAAGAACTGGAAATGGCGCCGCAACCGTGGGTACGTGGCGCGCCGGAGTGGGCCTGCCTTGGGGTCGGTGAAGTGGCTCTCCGGGTGGAGCAGGCCGGCGGCGCCGTGAGGCCCGGTGTGCCGCCACACCGTGTCCATGAAGACCATGTAGAGGTTTGTCTGCACCCCGGCGAGCGCCGGTCGCAAGAGCGGCGAGCTCATGATCTCGACCAGGCCGGCGGCTGCGGCCACCTCGGTAATGTACGCAGCCAGACGTGACGGGTCTTCAAGGAGCCCCTTGCGGCGGCGGCGGAACTCCTCGACAGGCGAGTGCTCTTCCAGGCCGAACCAGGGGTCGAACTCGGCAAGGGTGAGATCGTCCTCCCAGCGTGGACGGAACCAAGGCGGATTGCCGAGCTGGAGGTCGAAGCCGCCGGTTTCGAAGATCGGTCCGAGCTCCAGCTCCCAGTGGAAGAAGCCTTCACGCTCGGTGATGTGTGCGGCTTCGTCCAGCCACGGGTAGGTCGCGTGCACTTCGGCAACTGGGCGCATCTCGGAGCTGAGGGTGAGCC
>WNGE01003636.1_pt1 | contig 18105 bp, 21 predicted proteins | sample 5400651 | NCBI WGS metagenome assembly WNGE01 (sample SAMN13153370, study PRJNA577476) | soil metagenome | isolation source: 60 cm soil or saprolite under grassland replicate 2 | place: USA:California | collected 2016-06-15
TAGACAAGATCTTCAAGGGCGCCAAGCCCGGCGACTTGCCGGTGCAACAAATCACGACGTTCGAATTGTTCATCAACGGCAGGACCGCCAAAGCGCTGGGTCTCACCATCCCGCAATCGCTGCTGCTGCGCGCGGACAGGGTGATCGAGTGACTGTTTGTGCATGCCCGCTCATTACCGAATTCGACCATGAATATGTCGAGATTGACGCCCAACCTCTCGCTCAACCCGGACGCCTCGCCGGCGGCGCTCGCGCGCCGTCCGCTCGGCGCCGGTTAGCTTGGTCCGTTAGGGCGCACAGTGATGCTGCGTAGCTTGGGAGCTTTTCTCATGCAGCGTCTCCTGTTGGGATTGGCGCTAAGTGTCGCTTATACGCACGTCGTGCTAGCGCAGACGTTGGGACTGAACCCGACGCTGACGGTTTCACCAACCATTCCGAACCCGGCTGATACGGTGCAGCTCCAGCTGGTGGACCAAACGGGTTACGCGGCAAAGGTTGACTCCTCGAGTATGACAATCAGTGGAGACACGATCGAAATCGATGCCCAAATCACACTAAGTACGTTTGATGTCATGCTCTACTACAGCATCGAAGAGCAGCTTCCAGCGCTCCCTGAAGGACGTTACACGATTCGTTATGTCGCGCAAGTCAGACAATACACGCCTGATTACAGCCCAGCGACTCTCATTCGCGTCTGGGAATTTGTCGTACTCGGTCCGAACAAAACAGTGACTGCAATCGAGTATTACTATAGCCACCTTGACCATTACTTCATCACGACTGATACGACCGAATCAATGCCCTAGATTTAGGTGTGTTTCCAGGATGGATGCGAACCGGTCAAACGTTCAGCGTCGTGACGCCAAGCGCCCTCGGCGCTGGATTCGGTCCTGTTTGTCGCTTCTACGGTAAACCTGAGAAAGGCCTCGATTCACACTTTTATTCGGCATCTCCGGATGAATGCGCGGCCGTTTTGGCGAAGTGGCCGCGACCTGACACCCAATTTAGTCCGGGATGGCGGTAGAGTCCGCGGGTAAGTGATCCTGTACCCGTTTTAGAACTGCTCAGATGCGGAGTTTTCCGGGTCCCTCGAACACGTTGTCGCGTCTGCTTGCAAGCAACGACGGGCAAATTCAGCCGGTGTAGCCCATTCCAACGCACCGTGGGGCCGGCTCTCGTTATAGCCTTGGCGCCAAGCCTCGATCTTGCTCCGCGCGTCGGCTAAGCTCAAGAACCAATGCTGGTTCAAACATTCCTGCCGTAGCCGGCCGTTGAATGCTTCGATGAATGCGTTGTCGGTGGGCTTGCCGGGCCGGGAGAATGCCAGTTCAACCTGTCGCTCGTAGGCCCAGCGGTCGAGAACCTTCGATACGAATTCTGGCCCGTTATCGACTTGAATGCGACGCGGTGCACCACGCTCGGCGCTTATGGTGTCGACTACGGTGACAACGTGTTCGCCGCGGATTCCTTGATCAACCCAGATAGCCAGGCATTCGCGCGTGTAGGTGTCGATCAGCGTTAGCGCGCGCAGCTTGCGTCCGTCGTAAAGCTGGTCGCTGACGAAGTCCATGCTCCAGCATTCATTCCTCGCTAGTGCTCCTGGCGGCCGGTTACGCTGCATCGCCGAACGATGACGTCGAGGGCATCGCTGGAACAGCGATAGCCCTTCCAACCGGTACAAGCGATAGACACGCTTGCGATTGACCAACCATCCTTCGCGACGTAGCAGAATGTGCACCCGCTGATAGCCGTAGCGCACGCGTGCCGCTGCGATCTCCTTGATCCGGTTGACCAGCGGCGTCTGGTCCCTGCGACGTGCCCGATAGTGATACAACGAGCGCGAAATCATCATCACCGCGCACGCCTGGGTCTGACTCGCTCCAAACTTCGCCTGCAAGTCGTTCACCAGTTCGCGTCTGCGTGCGGGCTTCAGATTTTTCGACGCACGACGTCTTGCAGCATGACCTTGTCCAGGCTCAAATCGGCGGCCAACTTCTTAAGCCTGGTATTCTCTTCCTCGAGCTGCCGGAGCCGTCTCAGCTCCGACGGCCCCAACCCCGAAAACCGTTTCTTCCAGTTGAAGAACGTTGCCTGGGCGATGCCCATCTTGCGACAGATCTCCTCGACAGGCGTCCCCAGCTCCTGCTGCTTCAGGGCGAAGGCGATCTGCTCCTCCGTGAACCGCGATTTCTTCACGACATGCTCCTTTCTTGCGAAAGTTCATCATGCCGGAAACTCTACCTCCCAACAGTTCGAAAAATTGGGATGGGATCAGCCGGACGCTTGGATTCTGGAGTCCTCTAACGTATTTCAGAGCTATCTACCCGACCTTACGACCGGTATCTGTCCTGTGAACTTGCTTCCGGTCTACCGTCTATACAACAACCGGCCCGATGTGGATCATCGTTACACGACATCGCTCGCACTCCGTGTCCAAATGATTAGCGCTGGATGGGCGCCAGAAGGGTATGGCTCGAATGCGGTCGCCATGTGTGCGCCTTAACCTCTCGCTCAACCGGACGCCTCGCCGGCGGCGCTTACGCGCCGTCCGCTCGCGGCCGGTTAGCTCTGTTCGTTAGGCGTCCGTAGGTGCAGGCCGCGATGCAAGACAAGCCGCAGATCAAAGCGATTCTCTTCGATGCTGATGGAGTGCTCCAACGCCCGTCCGTGTGGTGGCGAGAAGCACTAATGCCAATCTTGGGGGCGGTCGACATCGCGGAAGTAGATCCATTTTTGCGCGACATCCTTGAAACAGAGTTGGCCCACCTTTGCGCGCCCAGTGGCTTTGATTCGGCACTGATGGAGACCCTTTCTAGGTGGAACCGCTCGGAGCGCTTTGCTGACACGGCGCACGCGTTGAATGCGATCCGACCCTATGACGACGTGATTGCTGTGGTCCGCTTGCTGCGACATGCGGGGATGCCCTGCCATATTGCGAGCAATCAGCAAGCCGGACGCGCGCGCCACATGTCGGAAAGTCTGGGGTACAAAGCACTCTTCGTCGAAGAGTTTTATTCATGTCGTTTAGGCTTCGCAAAACCAGACATTGCGTTCTTTAGGCGTGTACTTGAGATGCTGGATCTCCCATCGCAGTGCGTCCTATTTATCGACGATCGATCGGAAAACGTGGATGCTGCGAAGCGAGCCGGCCTGGCCGCCGCCCTGTACAACGGTGAAAGTGGCGCCGCGGTACTACGAGCGATCTTGGCGGAGCATGGAGTGAGTCCTGATGCTATCCAAGATGTGGACGCCTAACAACGCGTTCGAGCATTGATGCGCGCTTTTTGCCTTCGGATTCATGAGTTGGACGAAGCCTAACCTCTCGGTCAACCTCGGACGCCTCGCCGGCGGCGCTTACGCGCCGTCCGCTCGGCGCCGGTTAGCTTGCTGCGTTATACGGCATAGCGAGGGCCAGGCTCTGACTGGAATCGAGCCTTCGCTGCCTCCTATAGTTGGACATAGCATCTCTGAAGCTGCGGAATGATGAAACGAAAGCCAAGTATCAAGCTCTTCGAACTGGGTCCTACTAGATCCGCCCGGTGTCGTTGGACGCTCCTTGAAGCAGGTCTGGAATATGAATCGATAGGTAACCGGCCGGACATCATTGGTAGCGAAGAACTCCGGGAGGTTCACCCTCTAGGCAAACTTCCGGCAGCGATCATTGACGGTAGGCCCCTATTCGAATCTGCCGCTATCTCCACCGCGATCGCGGACTTGGTACCGGAAAAAGATCTCGTCGCTAAGCCGGGGACGTGGTCACGTGCCCTCCACGATCAATGGGTTTGTTTCGCGCTTACCGAGATGGAGCCCTGGGTCTCGAGCACCGAACTCAACTCTCTGGATTTTGTGTTACCCAAAGATCAACACGTGCCGGCAATTATTCAGCAAAATTCCATGATGTTCAGACGAAGCGCGGCAGCGCTGGAGGAAGTATTGGGAACGACCGCCTATCTCGTCGAAGGTCGCTTCACAGTCACGGACATTATCGTTGGCTACACAATCAACTTTGGTCACGAGCAGGGCCTAGTTAGCGAATTCCCAAATCTGATGGCCTACTTGAAGCGCTTGTATCAGAGGGAGCATTGCACGCTTGTCCGATACGGATAGATCTTCTATTTGCCGAGGTGGACATCGGTGTGTGGTAGCGGTGCCGCATAACAATTCGTTGGAGCGGACGCATCGGGCGTGCCACCCTGTCGGGCCGCTCAACTCAACTGTTAGGCGCCGATTAGTGCGCTCATGAACGTTCCGCAACTGAAAGAGTTTTGTCGCGGATTTTCTAGTGTCACCGAAACTCTGTATGAAGAGCCGTACAATTTTCTTGTCTACGCTGTGGGTGGTAAGAAATTTGCTTATTTCAAAACTAGTCATCCGGAACGGTGGCGTTTCAGCACTCGAGTTGCACCCGATCGCTTTATTGAGCTGACGGATGTCCCGGGGGTCAAGCCCGCCAGGTACAGGGGGCGTTTTCATTGGATCACCATCGTCAACGTGTCCAGCTTTCCTGCCTCCTATCTTAAGGAACTGGTTGAATGGTCGTACCAAAGAACGTTTGCGTCATTGAGCAAGGCCAGACAGGCTGCAATTCGCGCATCTGCGGGTTGTTGATTGGCGGCGGCGCCTAAACCTCTCGCTCAGGCTGGACGCCTCGCCGGTGGCGCTACGCGCCGTCCGCTCGGCGCCGGTTAGTTGGTTCGTTAGGCGCCTGGCTTACACGAAAGCGTGTGGGACGCGGTCGGCGGTGGGTACCACGGCGAAGGGGCGCTTTGGGACGAACCGGAACGAAGAGAACCCGGATAACCTATGTCAAGAAGTAGAACGTTAAAAGTTGTGGCTGGCATCGCCGCTTCGTTTACTGCTCTCGTTGGCGCGATTATTCTTCTGTTGGAAATGAAAATAATAAGCGTCGAGATGGCGAAACTAATGCTCGTTGCGTTGTTGGCGATGTACGTGGGATTCGGAATTCTAATTGCTATCTATCGCTTGATTGCTAGGCTGGACTGACCGTTCTCACCGGCATCGGAAGACCGAACTGAAGACCGGCACGCTGACGCGGCGCCTGACCATGCATTAGGTGGCCCACCGCTGGCGTCCCACTGACCAATCAGGGAGGAATTTAGTGTCGAAACTCCGCGTCCAAAGTTTCGCGATTTCCATCGACGGCTACGGCGCTGGGCCGAACCAAAGTCTCCAGCATCCGCTCGGCGTCAGGGGTCCCGAGCTGATGGAGTGGTTCTTCCACACGCGCGTATGGCGGACGATGCAAGGCTATGACGACGGCGAAACGGGAGTCGATAACGGGATTGCGGAGCAAGGCTTTGCCGGAATCGGTGCTTGGATTCTTGGGCGCAACATGTTCGGTCCGATTCGAGGCCCGTGGCCGGACGACAGCTGGAAGGGCTGGTGGGGCGACGAGCCGCCGTATCACACGCCCGTCTTCGTGCTGACGCATCACCCGCGGGCGCCGCTTAGGATGGCGGGGGGTACGGAGTTTCGCTTTGTGACCCACGGCATTCACGCCGCTTTGGAGCAAGCGACCGCTGCAGCAGGCGGCCGCGACGTCCGCCTCGGCGGCGGCGTATCCACTGTTCGGCAGTATCTGCGCGCCGCCCTGATTGACGAGCTGCATCTTGCCATGCGACCTGTCTTACTCGGTTGCGGGGAACATCTCTTGAACGACATCGATATGCGTGCTTTGGGCTATGAATGCGCGAAGTCCGTCGCGGGCGAACGTGCGACCCATGTCTTTCTGCGCAAGCGCGCATGACCCGGCCGGCTGGGTCGGCGGGGCACCAACACTCCCGCCAGAAACGACCAAAGTGCTGTCCTTGTTGTTTGAGACAAGGCTCATTCCAGAGAGTGACGCAGAGTGGATGCTAGGCAAGACTACGTACACGGATATTCAGGTCGCGAGCGGGAACGCCTCGCCGATCAAGCCGACACGCTAGCCGAGCTCCTCCACTCCGATACGTTCTATCCATCAGGAAGTGTGGTTCTCGAAGTCGGGTGCGGCGTCGGTGCTCAAACGGTGACGCTGGCGAGGCAGAGCCCCGAGGCGACGATCGTCGCAATGGATATAGCCGAGGACTCTCTGGCTGCTGCCCGGGAGCGCATTCGATCCGCCGGATTCAGGAACGTGGTGTTTCAACGGGCCGACGTATACTCCATGACGTTCGCGCCCGCCGCTTTTGATCACGTGTTCGCCTGCTTTGTCCTCGAACACCTATCACAGCCTCGCGAAGCGCTGACGCATCTCAGCCACGTCCTCAAGCCAGGCGGCACTATCACTGTTATCGAGGGAGATCATGGCTCGGCTTATTTCCACCCTCAGAGCTCGTATGCCCGGCAAGCAATACAGTGTCTCATTGAGCTACAGGCACGTGCTGGTGGCGACTCGCTGATCGGGCGCAAGTTGTATCCGCTCCTTCTCGAGTCCGGTTTCGGACACGTTACGGTGTCGCCAAGAATGGTCTACGTTGATTCCAGCCCCCCGCAACTTGTCGAAGGGTTCACCAGGAACACATTCACCGCAATGGTCGAAGGCGTCCGCGAGCGAGCGCTGGCTGCTGGACTCATCGATAAAGAGACATGGGAGAAGGGAATACGGGACCTCTACCGGACAGCGGAAGCGGACGGGACGTTTTGTTATACGTTCTTCAAGGCTGTGGCGAGAAGGTGAGCCGCCACAAAGCTAATCCGCCGCATTCGTTAGATAAACGGAGCAGACATGCCTAAACCTGCAGCGCGGTTCGACGTCGAATCTGTTCGCGCCTCGTGGGATGATGCGGCCGATGTGTATGCCGAAGGACAGACGTCAGGGCGCGACTACTATCGATATGAGTTCTTCGGTCCGGCGCAGCTAGCGCTCTGCGGGGACGTCCGCGAAATGCGGGTGCTCGACGTTGGCTGCGGCAACGGTTATTTCACGCGCGAATTGGCGCGGTGCGGTGCGCGTGTCATCGGAATCGACGTTTCGCCCCGCATGAAGAACACCAGCGATATGTACAGAAAGTTGATCGAGCTGAATGGTGGGAAATTGAACAGAAATAGGGGGCGCGGCCCAACAACGCGCTGCAGCCGACGCCACCCTGCGAGTGCGCGGCTGGGCTAGGTACGTTAGGCGGCATTATCGTGAGCGAGCTCGCAATATTTCGTCGTCGCTTCGCTGAGGAATTGCGCGCAACGGCGCACCTCACCTCCGACGGGTTGGTCGAGGCATTCGCCAAGGTCCCGCGCGAGAGATTTGTGGGACATGGGCCGTGGCAGATTTGTATCTTTGCCGATGATGGCAGTTGGAGTTACCGCAGCACTGACAGTGATGATCCCATCCACGTCTATGGCGACGTCTTAATCGGCATCGATTCCGCCCGGGGACTTAACAACGGTGAGCCGAGCAGCCTTGCCGCTTGGATTGAATCTCTGGCGCTAAGGTCGGGTGAGACAGTCGTCCACATCGGCAGCGGAACGGGCTACTACACTGCCATCCTTGCCGAACTCGTCGGCCCGTCGGGTATCGTATTGGCGTGCGAGATCGAACCCATCCTTGCGGCGCGCGCGGAGGAAAATTTGCGCCCTTGGAACCAAGTAACAGTATCGCCCACGAACGGCTTCGAATTGCCATTCGGCAAGTGCGACGCAATTTTCGTCAACTGCGGGGTCACGCACCCGTCGCTTGGCTGGTTAACCCGTCTTCGAATGAATGGGAGGCTCCTGTTACCGGTCACCGCCTCGTCCAACGAAACAGGCATTGGTCGCGGCGCCATGTTCCTGATCACAAGGCGAGCGGTCGGTTTTGCCGTTCGTTATCTTTCGCAGGTCGGGATATTTTCGTGTTTGGGCGGTCGCAGCGAGGCGCTGAACCAAGCGCTCCTAGCCAAGACCAAAGAAAGTTGGTCCAATGTTCAATCGGTCCGCATCGACCAACACGTTGAAGATCGTTCTTGCTGGCTGCATACGGATATGTGCTGTCTCTCCGAATCCTCCGCACAGGTCCATGCAGCCTGACTTCTCGCTCAACCCGGGCGCTTCGCCCGCGGCGCTGACGCCCGCGTTGCTCGGCGCTGATTAACTTCGTTCGCTGGGCTTCACAAGAGCGGGGCAAATGAACCTCCTCGTAAACCTTGATGTTGACGATCTCGCGAAGGCGATCCACTTTTACAGCTCGGCGTTCGAATTGACGGTAGGCCGGCGCTTTGGAACTTCCTGAGTCGAGCTGCTCGGGAGCTCTGCACCCATCTATCTGCTGGTCAAATCCGGCGGCACGCCAGCCTCGGATACAACTTCCCAGCACCGGAGCTATGAGCGCCATTGGACGCCCGTCCATCTTGATTTTGTCGTTGACGACATAGAGTCCGCGGTTCAGAAGGCCATTGCCGTTGGAGCGCGCCTTGAAAAGCCTATCGCCACACACAAGTGGGGCAAGCTTGCACTCATGGCGGATCCGTTCGGCCACGGATTCTGTTTCGTTCAGTTCCTTGGGCGAGGCTATGACGAGATCGCCGGCTAATACTCATCGCCAGGGCCTGAGGTTGTTGGTTTTTGTCGGAATCCTTTTCTTCGCCGCGGGAGCGTTCGCCGCGCCCGACGAGGCGGCGCTTGGCCAAGCCGAGGGCTATCCGATCTGCCCGCCGTCGCTCCGGCCGGATACGCGCTGCCTTGTCGGACTGGTGAGTCGCTTCGACGAAATCTTTCCGGCGCGCATCGTGGCCAGAGGCGCGAAGGAGCGGCCCCTGAAGCGCGCTGCGGCCGAGCCCGTGATCCGCTACAGATACCAGTCGCAGGACGGCGGGCTGGATGACTATCTTTCGCGCCACCGGACCACGGGGCTGCTGATCCTGAAGGGCGACATCATCCTCGCCGAGCGCTACCAGTACGACCGGACGCCGGAGCAGCGCATGGCGTCCTACTCGATGGCGAAGACAATCGTTGCCATGCTCGTCGGAATCGCGCTGGCCGAAGGCAGGATCCAGTCGCTCGACGATCGCGCCGAGAAGTATGTCACGGAGCTCAAGGACACACCTTACGGCGAAACGCCGATTCGCCATCTGCTGTCGATGTCCTCAGGTGTGCGGTTCACCGAGACCTATAGCGGCAGTGACGACGTCGCAACGCTCGCGCGGCTTTCGGTGCTGGGAGAGAGTGACGGCGGTGCGGCGACAGTGATGCCGTTCCGCACGCGCGATCGTCCGCCCGGTGAAAAATTTCATTACTCATCGGCGGAGACCCAGGTGCTCGGCCTGGTGCTGCGAGCGGCGACGGGGAAACCGCTCGCCGAATATTTATCGGAGAAGATCTGGCAGCCGATGGGCGCAGAGGCCGACGCCTCCTGGATCATAGACAAGGGTGGCTACGAGACGGCTTACTTCGGCGTCAATGCTACATTGCGTGATTACGCGCGGCTCGGCATGCTGCTCGCGAACGACGGAGCACTCGACGGCCGGCGGATCATTCCCGCGGGCTGGGTCCGCAAAGCGACGACACCGCCGGCGAACCAATTCCAGCCAGGCAAGACGAACGCGCTCTATGGCTACGGTTATCAGACATGGATCATTCCGGCCGGCAAGGGGCGCCAGTTCATGCTGCGAGGACTGCGAGGGCAGGGTGTGTTCGTGGACCCGAAGACGAAAGGCGTGATGGTTCACACGGCGGCGGGCAACGTCGGCGACTCGGGAATGGGGGAACGGATTGCGCTCTGGTCGGGAGTCGTGAAAAGCCTCGCCAAAGGGCGCAGTGCAGGGCGGTGACCCGCCACTCGGATGTTAGAGGCCGCTCAAGGTAACCGCAACGTGACATCCGTAAAGTGCAAGAGAAGAAAGGAGACGACGAGATGCCTAAAATCAAGGTGCGCGATATAACCATGAACTACGACCAGCAAGGAACAGGAGAGCCGCTCATCCTGGTCCCTTACTTGGCCGCCGATTACGCTTGTTACGCTTTTCAGGTCGCCGACTACGCCAAGCACTTCACATGTATCTCGCTGGACCTCAGGGGCAAGGGTGAAACTGACAAGCCCGAGGGGCCGTACTCAACCGAATTGTTTGCCGATGACGTCGCGGCGTTCATGCAGGCTCTGGGGATAGCGAAAGCTCATGTCACCGGCCTCTCACTAGGCGCGGCGACCGCGATGTGGCTGGCGGCGAAATATCCCGATAAGGTTAAATCGTTGTCCCTCCACAGCGGCTGGACGAAGACAGATGCCTTTATCAAGACGGTGGTGGAAGGCTGGCAGGTGATGGCCAGAGGCCTAGGGAGCGTGCCGGAGATGGTTATTTTGGGGATTTTCCCTTGGTGCTTTACCCCTGAGCTCTATGCCGCGAAGCCCGATTACATCAAATCGCTGGCCGATTTTGTCCGCGGCCGCCCTGCCCAGCCTCTCGAGGCGTTCATCACCGAGTCGAACGCCGTGATGGCCCACGACGCCGAAGCCCAATTAAGTAAGATCAAAGCGCCAACCCAGATCACCTTTGGTCGTTACGATCTGGTCACCTCCACCCGTTTTGCCGAGAGAATGAAGAGCGCCATTGCCAAGTCTGAGTTAGTGGTTTTCGAGGGCTGCTCTCACGCCCCGATCTATGAGAAGGTGGAGGAGTTTAACCAGAAGACCTTAGAGTTCTTACAGCGGTATTCGGGATAAGCCGGGCGCGGCCCAAATGACCTCGCGCCGAACATTCCTTGCGACCGTGACCGGCGGGCTTTTCGCCGCGCCGCTGGCCGCATGGGCGCAGCAGGCTGGGAAGAAGATCTATCGCATCGGATTTGTCTGGGATAGCCCGGCCGTGTGGCCGCATGCGCTCGAAGCGTTTCGGCAGGGTCTGCGCGATCTCGGCTGGATCGAGGGTAAGAACATCGTCATCGAATACCGCTGGGCCGAAGGGCGATTTGACCGGCTCCCGAGCTTGATGGAGGACCTCGTCCGCCTCAAGGTCGATCTCATCGTCGCGCCGACGTCCATCTACACCGGGGCGGCCAAGCGAGCGACCGCTCCGATTCCCATCGTCTTCATGAGCCACGCGGACCCGATCGGCAGCGGCCACGTGGCCAGTCTCGCGCGCCCTGGCGCCAACGCTACGGGGCTCACTATCGTCATGAGTGAGACGATGGCCAAGAGTCTGGAGCTGCTCAAAGCAACCATCCCCGAGCTCACGCGGGTTGCCGTCATCTGGGACCCGGCTACGCCGTCGCATGTTCCGGCTTTGAAGGCCGTCGAGGCCGTGGGCCGGTCACTGGGCCTCCGGCTTCAAACGCTGGCGGTGCGCAGCGCGACGGAGTTCGATAGCGCCTTTTCGGCCATCGTCCAAGAAGGCGCCGGCGCGGTACTCGTACTTTCAACCCCGGTTTTCATGGGCGGAGCAAAGCGGCTCGCAGAGCTCGCGTTGACGCACAAGTTGCCGACCATGTTTGGACCGCGAGAACATGTAGAGGCTGGAGGTCTCCTGAGCTACGGCCCGGACCGTGCAGATCTCTATCGCCGCGCCGCCGCGTATGTGGACAAGATCCTCAAAGGGGTGAACCCGGCTGACCTCCCGGTGCAGCAAGCGACGAAGTTCGAGCTGGTCATTAATCTCAAGACCGCCAAGGCGCTCGGGCTGACGATTCCACAGTCGGTGCTCTTGCGGGCGAATGAGGTCATTGACTGATGCAGCGGTGCGCCGGGAGATTGTGGAGCTCGATGAAGCGTACTGGTCCGATGAAGGCACCCATTCTCTGACCTGCCGCGACGTTGTCGAACATCCATGGCTCATCGAAGACGACGACCTCGCTTTTCCGGTGATTTTTTCAAGTGACGGCCGTGTGAGGGATGGAATGCATCGAATTGCAAGAGCCTTGTTGGAAAGCGGATGCACGCCGCAGCGGTCCGTTTTCTTCAGGACCCGAGCCGGACTATGTCGGAGTTCATTCTGACGATCTTCCGTACTAAGATGCGTTGAACCTCAATGCGTCTAGCCATCCTCATCCTCGCTCTCGGTTCACTCTCCTTCCCTCTTGGCGCCGGGGCGCAGGCGTCTAAGCCGGGGAGGACCGTCACGATTGGGTATCTAGGTAACTCTTCGCCATCCCTCGAATCTAACTTGGTCGACGCCTTTCGTGAAGGCTTGCGTCAGCACGGGTACGTCGAAGGACAGAATCTCGTCATCAAGTACCAGTGGGCTGAGGGACACGAGGAACGTTATGCAGGTCTCGCGCGCGAGCTTGTCCGTCTCAAGCCAGACGTCATCTTGACGGCTGGCACCCCCGGCACCCTGGCGGCAAAGCAGGCGACCCAGTCAATTCCAATCGTCGCAGCGAGCGCCGGGGACCCCGTGGCTGCCGGGCTCGTATCGAGTCTCGCGAAGCCAGGCGGCAACGTGACAGGACTGTCCACGCTCGGGCCGGAGCTGGAGGGGAAGCGGCTCGAACTGTTCAAACAAGCAGTTCCGAACCTCTCGCGGGTTGTCGCTCTACTCAACCCAGACAACCCATTCACGACGATCGCTTGGAAGGCCACGCAATCCGCTGCAAAGACACTGGGCGTGAGTCTGCAGCCGGTGGAGGTGGCGAATCTCAATGATCTGGACGTCGCGCTCGCCACGATCAAGAAGGCTCGTCCAGACGGTCTCATCGTCGTTCCCGATCGCGTCCTCCTCGCGTATCGGGCTCCAATTGTGCAATTCATTGCCACGAATGGCGTCCCTGGCATGTTCCCGTTCGCCGAATTCGCGCAGGAGGGCGGGCTCATGGCCTACGGGCCCGACTATACGGACGTGTTCCGGCGAGCCGCCACCTACGTTAACAAGATTCTCAAGGGCGCCAAGCCGGCGGACCTGCCCGTTGAGGAGCCGACGAAGTTCGAACTGGTGATCAACATGAAGGCCGCCAATGCGCTGGGGTTGACGATCCCGCAGTCCCTCCTCGTGCGAGCGGATCGGGTGATCGAATGACTGACACTGGGCAGAAACGTCGGGCTAACATGCGGCGGGATATGCCCGGCAACCGGGCGCAAATCTTGATAAAGGAGGAAAACCCAATGACGCGAATCGTGCTTGCCCTGTCGCTCTTCTTGTTCATGATCGCAGCACCGCTGTCGCTCGCGACGGCGCAGACCTATCCGGCGCGGCCGATCCGGATCGTCGTGCCCTATCCGCCCGGCGGTACCTCCGACATCCTGGCGCGTTCGCTGGGTGAAAAGCTGACCGGCTCGCTCGGCCAGTCGGTGGTCGTGGAGAACAAGCCCGGTGCGAACGGCAACTTGGGCGCCGATTTCGTCGCGAAATCGCCGCCCGATGGCTACACGCTGCTGCTCGCCGACATCGGCGCGCTGGCGATCAGCCCGAGCGTGTATCCGACGTTGCCGTTCGATCCCGTGCGCGACTTCGCGCCGGTGACGATGGTCGCGTATTCGCCGCACGTCCTGGTCGTCAATCCGGCCGTTCCGGTCAACTCGATGCAGGAGCTGGTGGCGCTCGCGAAGAGCAAACCCGGCAAGCTCAATTTTGCGATCTCGGGTGTCGGCGGCGCGCCCCATCTGGCCGGCGTGGAGTTCGCGCGGCGCACCGGCGTGAAATGGGAATACATTCCCTACAAGGGCGGCTCGCAAACGATCGCGGACGTCGCGGCCGGACAGGCCGACGTCACGCTCAATGGAATGCTTGCGACCTAGCCGCTGGTCAAAGGCGGCAGGCTGAAGCTCCTCGCGGTATCGAGCGCCCGGCGGATGAGCGCGATCCCGGACGTGCCGACGATCGCGGAATCCGGCTTGCCGGGCTTCGAGACGGGATCATGGCAAGGCGTGATAGCGCCGCCGGACACGCCGCGCGAGATCGTCGCGCGCCTCAACGCCGAGATCGGTCGCATCCTCGCGACGCCGGAGATGCGCGACAAGCTCGGCAACCAGGGTGCGGACGTGCGCACCAACTCCCCCGACGAATTCGCTGCCTTCATCCGCACCGAAAAGGACAAATGGGCGAAGGTGGTGAAGGAGGCCGATGTCAAGTTCGAGTAGAGTGCTGCGGGTATGTGAGGACTGATTGTGCTGATCGCTGTCTCGAACATGCGGCACGCAACGGTGAGGATCGGACGGAATGACTAGCAACGCGACTGACAAGATTTTCGCCGGATCGATTCCGAAGCTCTACGAATCGCATCTGGTTCCGCTCATCTTCGAGCCCTATGCCGCAGACATCGCTTGGCGGCTCACCTCGAGATCGCCGAGCCGGGTCCTCGAGATTGCCGCCGGCACGGGCGTCGTCACCCGCGCCCTCGTATCCGCGCTGCCCGACCGCACTGCGATCGTTGCCACCGACCTCAATCAGGCGATGCTCGACCAGGCGATCGCGATCGGAACGAGCCGCCCCGTGGAATGGCGCCAGGCGGATGCCATGCAGCTTCCCTTCGCCGACGGAGCGTTCGATGCCGTTGTATGCCAGTTCGGCGCGATGTTCTTTCCCGACAAGTCGAAAGCTTTTGCGGAAGCGCGCCGCGTGCTTCGGCCGCGGGGCGTCTTTATTTTCAATGTCTGGGATCGCATCGAGGAGAACGAATTCGCCGATGTCGTCACGGCCGCGATGGAAGCTGTTTTTCCGCAGGATCCGCCGCGCTTCCTTGCGCGCACGCCGCACGGCTATCACGAGCGTGCGACGATCGAGCGAGACGTTGCGCAGGGCGGATTCGAGGCGTGGCCCGAGATCGTCACCGTCGCGGAGCGGAGCCGGGCAGAGTCCGCGCGGGTCCCCGCCGTTGCGTTTTGCCAGGGGACGCCGCTGCGCAACGAGATTGAGGCGAGGAACGCCGGCCGGCTCGGCGAAGCAACCGATGTCGCAACGCAAGCCATCGCGCGGCGGTTCGGGAATGGCGCCGTGGACGGCAAGATCCAGGCTCACGTCGTCAGCATCGAGGCCTGACCGGCCGCGCCGGGCTGTGGGAGAATGATCGCGGCGGCGAAGCGTTCGCCGCGTTGGACGGTCGATTTCCACCAAGCAAGGGAGCAGGTTCAACGACATGGCCACTTCGAACGCCCCGAGCCGGAAGGAAGACGAGCGCGAGAGCTCCGTCCCGGCGCAGGTCCTCTACGATCGCTCGCGCACGTCGGGCATCGAGCTGTTCAAGCACTTGAGCACGCTTGCCACCGCAGCGGTCGGTGTCTTCTTCTTCGCGCTCTCCACCAAGGTCGAACCGCCGCTCAATGCGGATCAGCGCCTGACCGTCGTCGTCGCACTCGGATTCATGATGCTGACCCTTTTTTGCGGTATCTGCGGCTGGATGGCAGACGGCTGGTTTTACGAATCGTGGGCGCGCTATGTCAGCAGCAAGGAGTCTGAAACGAGCTGGCAGACGCGCGAGCGCGCCAATCTGATGCGAAAGACATTCGTGTGGCTCGCGATTGTGTCGTTTCTGGTCGGCGCGCTGGCGGCGGTACGGTACGTGTATCTTCGTCTGGCGACCGTGCCGGCAGCATGATTTCGGCGCCGGGCTGTGGGAAAATGATCGGGGCAGGGAAACTGTCGTTGCGTCGCGCTGTCGATCTCTCGACAACGCGGTAGCGCGGATACGGGACGAGCGAATATGGGACGAGCAACCTTCTACAGCAGCTCGAGGCGGTCGCACCCGGCCGATCGACGGGCGCAATTCAAGCCTCAGGGTCCAAGCGTCGCGTCTGCGGCAACGGAGGAAGGCGCGGCGGGCACCGAAGCTCGCCCCCGCCAGCGCGGCCGCGTCATGAAGGCCCTCAAGCAAGTCGAAAAGCCGTTCCTCATCGCGGCGGGCGCTCTTTTTGCGCTTGGGCTCGTCGTTGCCCACTCGTCGCTTCAGCCGGTACCGCACACGTTCACGCAAGCGGACATCGACGCCGCGGTGCTGCACACCCTCGAGACCAAAACGCTGCCGTCGACCGCGGCGCGGGCCTACGAGATCATCCGCCCGTCCGTGGTGCGCGTGCGTCAGCTCGGAGCGGCCAAAGATGGCCCACATGAAGGCGGCGGCGATATCGAGAAAAGCGTTGGTTCCGGGGTCGTCATCGTCGACAAGGGGATCATCCTCACCAACCTGCATGTGGTCGCCGGCGGCGATCGGCTGGGTGTCGTTTTCGCCGACGGGACCGAGTCCGAGGCCACGGTCCTCGGCGTGCAACCCGAAAACGATCTCGCCGTGATCCAGGCAAAGACGCTCCCCGACGATCTCGTGCCGGCCACGCTGCGCGGGACGGGCGACCTCGCGCCAGGCGACGATGTCGTTGCGGTCGGCTTTCCCTTCGGCATCGGCCCGACGGCGACCGCGGGTGTGGTATCGGGCTTAAGGCGCATACACCGCTCGCGCGACGGCACGCACGATATCGTCAATCTGATCCAGTTCGACGCCGCGGCTAATCCGGGAAGCTCTGGCGGCCCGTTGGTGACCGCAGACGGAGAGGTGGTCGGCATCGTGACGGCGATCCTCAACCCCACCGACCAGAAGGTTTTTATCGGCATCGGCTTCGCGGTGCCGATCGAGAATGCAGCGTCGGCGATCGGCATTTCGCCGTTCTAAGTCCGTTCGTGGTGAGCCCCCTTCGACAAGCTCAGGACGGGCTTCGACAGGCTCAGCGCGAACGGTAACGAGTGCAGAGCTTCCCTAGCAGAAGCGGAAAGGAATCGATGGACGCCAACGAACCCGGCCGCGCCGGGACATCTGCGCAGATGGAGCGCATCCTCTACGAGGTCAAGAAGATCGTCGTCGGCCAGGACCACTTCCTCGAGCGGGTGCTGGTCGCGATTCTCGCGCAGGGGCATCTGCTGGTCGAAGGCGTGCCCGGGCTCGCCAAGACGCTCACCGTCAAGACGCTCGCGCGGACGATTCGCGGCAGCTTTCGCCGGATCCAGTTCACGCCCGATCTCGTCCCCGCGGATCTGGTCGGCACGCGCATCTACAATCAGAAGACTGGGGAGTTCGCCACTTCGCTGGGGCCGGTCTTCACCAACCTTCTTCTCGCCGATGAGATCAATCGCGCGCCGGCGAAAGTACAAAGCGCGCTACTGGAAGTCATGCAGGAATACCAGGTGACGATCGCCGGACAGACACATCGCGTCCCCGCGCCGTTTCTGGTCATGGCGACTCAGAACCCGATCGAGACCGAGGGCACGTATCCGCTGCCCGAGGCGCAGGTCGACCGGTTCATGATGAAGGTGCTCGTCGGCTATCCGAAAGAGGAAGAGGAGTTCGTGATCGTCGAGCGCGTGACCGGCATCGCGACCGACGTCGCCTCCGTCTGCACGACCGAAGAGCTGTCGGCGTTGCAACAGGAATGCCGCAAAGGCTATATCGATCCGGCGCTCATCCAGTACGCCGTGCGGCTCGCCTCCGCGACGCGGCAGCCGGAGCGCTTCGGCGCAAAAGGGCTCTCACGCTACATTTCGTTCGGCGCGAGCCCGCGCGGGTCGATCCACCTGATCGAGGCGGCGCGGGCGCTCGCTTTCCTGCGCGGACGCGATTACCTGCTGCCCGAGGACGTCGCCGACTTGGCACCCGACGTGCTCCGGCACCGGCTCGTGCTTACCTACGAAGCGCTCGCGGACGGCAAGACGCCCGATGACCTGATCCTCGAGGTCATGCGCCATGTGCGCGCGCCGGACAAGCCGCTGGAGACCCATGTCCGAGCCGCTGCGCAATCCTGAGCAGATCCTGCGCCGGCTCGAGTGGACGGTCATCCGTCGCCTGGACGGTCTGCTGCACGGCGATTACCGCACACTATTTCGCGGCTTTGGGCTCGATCTCGCCGATCTGCGCGAGTATCAGTACCACGACGATGTGCGGCACATCGACTGGAACGTGACCGCGCGGTTGGCGACACCTTATGTCCGTGAGTACCACGAGGATCGCGACGTCACGGCGTGGTTCCTGCTCGACTTGAGCCCGTCGCTCGATTTCGGCTCGCGCGAGCTGAGAAAGCGCGGCGTGTCGAGCGACTTCGTCACCGTGCTGGCGCGCCTCCTTAGCCGTCACGGCAACCGCGTCGGCGCACTCTTCTACGGCGACCGAGTCGATACCGTGATCCCGGCCAGGAGCGGCCGCCGTCACGTTCTGCACATCCTGCACACCATGCTGTCGCGCCCGCAGCGCGCGCGCTCGGGGGCGACCGATCTCAAGGTTCTCCTGCAG
>WNGE01003637.1_pt1 | contig 18105 bp, 13 predicted proteins | sample 5400651 | NCBI WGS metagenome assembly WNGE01 (sample SAMN13153370, study PRJNA577476) | soil metagenome | isolation source: 60 cm soil or saprolite under grassland replicate 2 | place: USA:California | collected 2016-06-15
TCTTCGTCATCCGCAGCCAGATCGTGTTGTTCGCGGGCAGGATCGAGTTCGCGTTGAGGGTGTTCAGCGTCTGCGTGACCTGGACGCCGTTGAGGTTGTCCTCGAGCGTGGTGTTGAACTGGATGTTCGTGGCCGATGTCGCCTCGAGGTCGAACTTGAGGTAGTTGTCGTCGTCCTGGTACGCGATGATCCCGCCTTGCTGCGTCGCCGCACTGGGGCGGGCGCTGAACGTGAGCTTGGTCGTCTGCGTCCAGTCGTTGAGAGCCGGCTGGAGCAGGACGTTCTGCGCCGTGTTCGTCGTGGTGGTGAGATCGCCGGTCTTGGGCGTGATCGTGAGCGAGCCCGGGTTCGTCGACAGGCTCCAGTCAGTCGGTGCTTCGCGAACCCACTGCCACTGCGAGCCGAGCGTCGAACCGCTGAACTCGTCCCCGGACGGCCGCCTCGCGAAGTTGACCTTGTACGTCGTGACGATGCCGTCCGGTCCGGTCGACGTCAGGGTCGCGACTCCGGGCACCGAGGTCGCCTGCGTGATCGCGACGTTGCCGGTCCGCGCTGTGGCGCTGACCTGCGGCACCGCGCTCACGCCGTTCGGCACGACGACGTCATACGTGGTGACGTCGGGGTTGAAGCCCGCGACCTGCTTCCCGTTCACCTTCAGGCTGTCGAGGTCGGAGAGGACGCGCACCACGAACTGCGTCGACTTCGTCACGCCCTGGTAGGTCACCTTCGCAGTGACCGTCGCCGCGCCATTCGCCACGGTATGGATCGCGCCGTTGCCGTCCACCGAGACGACGCCCGGCCGGTTGCTCGAGTAGCTGAACGTCATCCCGTCCGGGAACGGCTTGCTCTGGCCCGGCTCGAGCCAGCCGTAGAGCGTGTCGTCGTTCATCGAGACGGTCAGCCCCGGGTCGATCGCGACGCCCTCGGGGAACATCATGCGCTGCGAGATGCCGCGCGCGGCGTCAGTCGTCGCGATGCGCGGCTTGGCCGTGAGGACGCTCGGCTTCGGCCTCAGCGCGCCGCCGACATTGATCGTGTCCTGCGCCTGGATGTCGCTGTCGGCGCTGGACGTGGCGATCTGGATGCCGTACGCGCCCTGGTCGACCTCGAAGCGCTTGTGCGCCTCGTTGTAGAAGGCCAGGTCGGCGATCTTGATCGGCATCGTCACCGTCTTCGTCTGACCGGCGGCGAGCGATACCTTCTTGAAGCCCTCCAGCCGCTTGATCGGCCGCTCCAGCGCCGGATCTGCGTTCGGCGTGTTCGCGTACAGCTGGACGATCTCGCTGCCGTCGCGCGAGCTCGAGTTCGTGACGTCGACGCTGACATCGACCGTGTCGTCGGCGGTCGGGTTGTGGTTCGAGATCTTCAGGTTCGAGTAGCCGAACGTCGCGTAGCTCAGGCCGTACCCGAACGGGTAGGAGACCGGGCCGTTGTAGTACATGTACGTCCGGCCGTTCGGGCCGACGGGGCGCAGCGCGTAGTTGTAGATGCTCGGTATCTGGCTCGTGCTCTGGTACCAGGTCTCGGGCGTGCGGCCACTCGGGTTGTAGTCGCCGAGCAGCACGTCGGCCAGAGCCTCGCCCTTGCGCATGCCGTTGTACGAGCTCCACAGGATCGCCGGCGTCGTCGGCTCGAAGGACGTGACGTCCTGCGGACCGATCGTCTCCATGGCCGCGATCGTGTTCGGGTTCACGGCCGCGACCTGACTGATCAGCTGATCCTGCACGCCCGGCAGTGCCAGCGACGTGCGGTCACGGTCCTCGGTTCCGGTCGTGCCGTTCGACGACGTCGAGTCCATCCCGGCGTACACGACGACGTAGTCGTAGTCCGCGGCCGCTGCCACCGCGGCGGGATCGATCGTCGTGCAGCAGTTGCCCGCGTTCGTGCCCGTCCCGGTGAAGCCCTTCAGGTAGTCGACCTGCGCGGACGGGTTGATCGCCTGGATCGCGGACTTGACGCCGGCGTACGGCGTCACCTCGTTGGCCTGCCCGGTTGCGCTCTGGATCGACGAGTAGCCGCCGAGGTAGAAGTTCGGGTTGTTCGCGTACGACCCGAGGACGAGCACCTTGAAGGAGCCGCTCGGCGGCACGGAGATCGGCAACAGCTTGCCGGACGAGCCGTCCTTGCGGGTGGTCGCAGCGTTCTTCAACAACACCAGCGACGCGTCGGCCGACCGGCGCGCCAGCGCGAGCCGTGCCGGCGTCTGCGTCGGGGCGGTCGCGTTGTTCCAGGGATAGACGCCGTAGGACTGGTCGCGCGCGACCGCCTGCGTCAGCCACGGCACGGTGCTGTTCGGGTCGAACTCACCGAGCTTCATCCGGTTCGTGAACAGGCGCGTCGCCGACACGTCGAGGTCGTTGACGGTGTGCAGGCCGGTCGGCGTCGTGATGTGCATGCCGATCGCGTTCGTCGTCCCGCCCGCTGTCGTCGACGGCGCTGTCGGGCCCCGGTAGTTGCCGGTGCCGTTGTAGCCCGCGTTGCACTCCGCGTCCTCGCCCGATCCGAGCGTGTACGCGAACTGCTCGACCACCGACGCGATGTGCCCGAGCCCGTCCGGCTGCCAGTGGTGGCGCTGGTTGATCTCGTTCACGGCGTCGCAGTCGCCGGTGAAGTAGCCCTGGAAGCCGAACGTCTGGCGCATCAGCGTGTCGTTCAGGTACGCGTTCGCCGCGGAGGGTACGCCGTTGATCTCGTTGTACGAGCTCATGACCGCGCCGTTCTGCGTCGCCTGGACGATCTTGCGGAACTGCATCGTGTAGTACTCGCGAATCGAGCGTTCGTCGGCGTCGGACGACCCGTTCAGGCGGCCGTTCGGGTCCGAGTTCGCAAAGCCCTCGGTGTTGTTCAGCGCGTAGTGCTTCAGCGTGGTCGTCGTCTTGTAGAACCCGTCTCCCTCCGGCAGCAGCTGGCTGTTCTGGTCCTTGCCCTCCATGCCGTTGACGAACTGGGCGGCAATGTTCGCCTCGAGCAGCGGATCCTCGCCGTACGACTCGTCGTTGCGTCCCCAGCGCGGGTCGCGAGCGAGGTTGACGGTCGGCGAGTAGAAGTCGAGGTCGAACTTGTTGCTGCGCACTACCTCGCGGGCCTCGTCCGACTCCGCCTTCGCGACCTCGTAGGTCAGCTCGGGATCCCAGCTCGCCCCTCTCGACAGGTCGATCGGGTACGACGTCGTGTTCGTGAGGGTGACTGCGTTGCCGGACGGGTTGAGCGATTCGGCGTTGATGCCGTGCAGCGCCTCGTTCCACCAGCCGTAGGCCGGGATGCCCTGGACCACGTTCACGACGGTGCCTGCCGGGTACGCGTTCGCGAGTGGGGAAGTGAGCGTGGTCGGCGTGCCCAGGTCCTGGGCTGCCGCGCCGATCGCATGCGCGAGCGCGAGCGACGTGGTCAGGGTGACTCCGGTACCGGTGGCGCCGCCGGTGCCGACGGTCTGGATCGTTCGGATCTCCTGGCTCGCGCCCGAGTCGATGCGGATCAGGTGACCGGCGGTCATGCCGAACGTCGAAGTGACTTTGATGTTCGTGTCGCCCGCGTTGGCCGCGGCAGCCAGCGACGCGGCGAAGGCAGAGGGACTGCTGCCGACCGTCGCGACTGTCACCGTCTCCGCCGTCCCGTCCGGGTCGAACGTGAGCGCGGCTCCGGGCGAAAGCGGCGCCGTGCTGCTCGTGGTGATCGCGGTGTCACCAGCGCTCGCCGGCACGACGAGCGTCACCTGTCCCGCAGGGACGGGGCGGAGCAGCGGATTCGTCCCGGTGCTGATCGCCGGCGACTGGCTCGACACGAGTTGGCTGGCGCGCTGCGCCGGCGTGAGCCGCGCAACGAGGTCGGCGGCGCGCTCGGCGAACGAGTAGGACCGATCGAGGTAGATCGGCGTCCCGGTCGCCGCCCGCGCGGGATTGGCTGACGGCGCGGCAAGCGGCACCGCCGCACACAGTCCGGCGACCGTTGAGAGGATCGCGATCCGAGTCGTCAGGGCGGTGTAGCGCATCATGGCCTCCTCGACCCGTGCGACGCCGGAGCCAGGCAGCGGCGGACGTTACGCGTCGCCTCAGATGAAGTCAACGTTTATGGTCCGCAATGGCCCGTATGTTTGTGCAGTGAGCCGCAAAACTCCCGCGGCCCGACTGCTCGTCCGAGCTGATAACGAAATAATTGAACTAAGCTCCGGCCGTGGCTACTCGAGTAATCGCGCCCCGGACACCGCAGCCACTCGGTCTGCGCGACCTGAACCGGCTGCGCGTGATCGAGTCGATCTACCGGCATCCAGCCGTCAGCCGAGCCGAAATCGCCCGGCGCACAGGACTGTCGCGGGCCACGGTCTCCACCGTCGCCGAAGAGCTCGGCCGGGCCCACCTGATCCACGAGCACGACGTTCCCGAGGCCGAGCAGCGGCCGCGCGGCACCGGTCGGCCGCCGACCCTGCTCTCCCTCGTGCCCGGCGCCGCGTTCGCGATCGGGATCGACATCGGCCATCAGCACGTTCGAGTCATGATCTGCGATCTGGCCGGCGAACCGCTCGCCGACGAGTGGTCCCGCGCGGACGTCGACGACGCCCCCTCGGAGACGCTGGACCTCGTGCATGACCTCGTCCGGCGGGCTCTGCGTGACGCGGCCGTGGCGCCGGAGCGGCTGCTCGGTGCCGGCATGGGGCTTGCCGCGCCGGTCAACAAGCACACCGGACAACTCGCGGCGGACGGGATTCTGCCCGGCTGGCAAGGCGTCGTGCCCGCCGCCGAAATGGAGGCGCGGCTCGGCGTGTCCGTCCAGCTCGCCAATGACGCCGACGTGGGGGCGCTCGGCGAGAAGGTCTTCGGCGCCGGCCGCGGCGTCGACGAGATGACGTATATCCGCCTCTCGGCCGGCGTGGGCGCCGGCCTCGTTCTAGCCGGCCAGCCGTATCAGGGTGCACTCGGCATGGCCGGGGAGATCGGTCACATATGCGTCGACCCGAGCGGGCCGATCTGCCGTTGCGGCAACCGAGGCTGCCTGGAGACCGTCGCGAGCCCCGTCGCCGTGGCGCGGCTGCTGGAACAGAGCATGGCGCGGCCGATCACCGTCGCCGAACTGCTCGACCTGGTCGCGTCCGGCGACCGTGGCGCTCGCCGGGCGGTAGCCGACGCCGGCGAGGCCGTCGGCACGGTCCTCTCCGGACTCGTCAACGTCCTCAACCCCGAACTCGTCGTTATCGGCGGTGAGCTGGCGGCGACGGGCGACGTGCTCCTGGACCCGATCCGCGTCAGCATCCAGCGCCACAGCGTTGCAGCCACGGCCGCCAACGTGCGCGTCGTCGCGGGCTTGCTCGGCGACCGCGCCGAGGTGCTCGGCGCGGCCGCACTGATCTTGGCCCAGTCACCGCTTGCGCTCACCGAACGGGTTCGCAGCTGAGCCCGGGTCGGCGCTCACCGGCGAGGGATCGCCACTGGCGCGTGACCAGACGGAATCCGGCTGTTCCACTCAGGGAATTCGGTGGTGCACGTTCTCGGTAGTTGATGGTCCGGGTGTGGTGTCGGCGATCCAGGGCGCGTCGTCGTCGAGGATGAGCACGCCGTCCTCGGCCCAGGTGTAGCGACCCTCGACCACCTGCTTGGCGAGTCGTCGGTTGGTGGCATCGGCGTTGTGCCAAAGGCCGTGGAACAAGGCGTCGGCTCGTATCCGGGCCTGTGTGCAGAACGCGTCGGCTAGTTCGTCGGCCAAGGTGCCCTGCTCCGGGTCGTCGTCGCGGAGCATCCGAGCGCGCACGCAGGCAGCGGTCATGGCATAGAGCTCCGCACCGATGTCGACGATGCGTCCCAGGAACACCTGCCGGTACTCGAGTCGACCCTGCCAGCGCGACATGCCGTAGAACGTGGATCGAGCGAGCCGGCGCGAGCTGCGCTCGACGTAGCGAAGGTGTCCGGCCAGCCGGCCGAACTCGGTGTAGGACGAGGGCAGCTGCCCGGCGCCGACAGTCAACTTCGGCAGCCAGCCGGCGTAGAAGCCGCCGGCGCGGGCGGCAGCCCGTGCTCGTCGCTTCATCGGCACGGACTTGTCGATGATGTCCCCGCCGACGGCCAGGTGGGTGTCGACCGCTTCTCGCGCGATGAGCAAGTGCATGATCTCGGTCGAGCCTTCGAAGATCCGGTTGATCCGCAGGTCTCGCAGCACCTGCTCGACGGGTACCGCCTTCTCCCCGCGAGCCGCCAGCGATGCAGCAGTCTCATAGCCACGCCCGCCCCGCACCTGGAGCAGCTCGTCGGCCATCTTCCACGCCATCTCCGAGCCGTACAGCTTCGCAAGAGCGGCTTCGATGCGGATGTCGTTCTGGTCGTCGTCGGCCAGCATGCTCGACAGCTCGAGGACGGCGTCGAGCGCATAGCTCGTCGCCGCGATGAACGCGAGCTTGTCGGCGATCGCCTCGTGGCCGCTGATCGGCCGGCCCCATTGCTCGCGGGCGCCGGACCACTCACGCGCAATGTTCAGGCACCACTTGCCGCCCGCAGCGCACAGGGCGGGCAACGAGAGCCGCCCGGCGTTGAGCGTCGTCAGCGCGATCTTGAGCCCTTGCCCTTCACGTCCGACGACGTTCTCTGCCGGCACGCGCACGTCGTGAAAGCGGGTGACGCTGTTCTCGATGCCTCGCAATCCGAGGAACGCGTTGCGGTTCTCTACCGTGATCCCCGGCGAGTCCGCCTCGACGACGAACGCGGTGATCCCGCCACGATGCCCGTCAGACTTGGGCACCTTCGCCATGACGACGAGCAGATCGGCGATCACACCGTTGGTGCCCCACAGCTTGACGCCGTTGAGGACGTAGGCCGATCCGTCATCCGTCGGCACGGCGGACGTCTGCAACCGCGCGGGGTCGCTGCCGACGTCCGGTTCGGTGAGGAGGAACGCGCTGATGTCGGTGCGTGCACACCGCGGCAGGTAACGCTGCTTCTGCTCGGGCGTGCCGAACAGCTTGACGGGCTGAGGAACACCTATTGACTGATGCGCCGACAACAGCGCACCCAGCGCGGGATTGACCGAGCCGACCAGTTGCAGTGCCCTGGTGTAATACAGCTTGCTCAGTCCCAGGCCGCCGTACTGCTCGGGCACCTGCATGCCCAGCGCCCCGAGATCCTTGAGTCCCTTGATGAGTTCGTCGGGTATCCGCGACTCGCGTTCGATCGCCGCGGCATCGACCTCCGTCTCGAGGAACGCCCGCAGCCGGGCGAGGAACTCCTCGCCCTTTTCCTTGTCGTTCGGGGTGGGACGCGGATGCGGATGGATCAAGTCCAGTCGCAGCCGGCCCAGGAACAGTTCCTTGGCGAAGCTCGGCTTGCGCCACTCGGTCTCGCGGGCTGCCTCGGCGACCGCCCGTGACTCCTGTGCCCCAACTGTCTGCCGCGTCACGACCGCCTCCTAGCACGAGGTGGACACGTCGCCTTAGACCTTACCTACCCGTCAGTAACAAAGGAAGGAACTGCCGACTCATACTCCGCGGCTGGACGATTCGCGGCACATCATGCGCGCGACGGCTCGTCCTCGGCGAGCGGGGCGGCGCGGATGTCGAGCAGGCCGCGGCTGTCGAAAGTCGGCGGATGCTCCGGGTCGAGTTCGGGAAGTTCGGCGAGACACTGCTTGACGGTGGCGACCGGCACACCCGCCTCGGCGAGAAGGCCTACCGCATAGCCGTTGTAGTCCTCCTGGGTACGCGAGATGGTGCGGCGAGCGGCACGCAACGAACGGACGGCGCGGTTCGCGGCGACCGCGTAATAGCCGACGACTGCCAACTCGACCGCGAGTATGGGGGCGGCAGACGAGGCCGTCTCGAATGCCATGACCGTCGTCGTGAGCGAGTGGTCGAGGGTCTTGCCGGCGGCCAGCCGTCCTTGCGCGTTCGCGAGAGCGTCGCGGGTGTCTCGTTCCGCCGGCGTGCCGCGGGTCTGCTGGAGGGCGTTCTGGAGCGTGGACACCTCGGCGCCGAACCGATCGACGGATCGATTCACGGCGAGGTCCTTCAGATACGCCATGAACGTGATCGAGACTGCGGCGAGCATGAGCGCGGTCGCGATCCGACCAAACCGACCGACCGACTTGATCCACGGCGGCAGCACCGAATGGAGGCCGAGTAGGCCGGAGACGATCATTCCCACCACGGCGAACGCGAGCGCGATGAGCATGCCAAGTACCGATGGCGAGGCATAGCCCAACGCGACCAGGATGTTGATGTCCATTTCCCGTTGCAGGATGAACAGGACTGCCCACAGCCACGCACCGGCACACACGACGACGACGAAACCTGACGACCACCGTGCGCCGTGCCAGATCCGGCGGGACAGTGCGTCGCGCTTTCGGCCGGCATTGGTGAGCCGGCGGGATTGGTGCTGCATCGCGTATCTCGCACGGCGTGCCCGGCGCGCAAAGGGAACCTGTTCCTGGAGCAGAACCTGCGTGGCTTCTCCCTGCTTGATCCGAGCGATGAGATGTGCCCGGCGCACCCGAGCTGCCCGGCTGCGGAGGGCCAGAAAGGTGGTGCACGAACCGAAGGCGGCGAGCGCGAGCAGGAGCGCGTAGAGCATGGTCATGCTCCCTTCAGAAACGTGCGCGGCACGGCTGTTGCCGAGCCCGGCATGGCGGGCCACGAGTCGGCCCGGGTCTCGGTCGGACGCGTACGGGTGAACGCGGAGGCAAGCGCGAGGCAGCGCGTATGGATCTTCATGTGCCTGCCCTTCCAGGACTCGGAGGGGGGTCGGCTGAGTCGAGGCGCGCGGCTGGATCGCAGCCGTATACGACGCGGCGCAGCCCTGGGGGTTCGGTCGCGGGTTCGGACGGTGCTTGCGCTGGGCAACTGTGGCGAGGACGAATCCGCGTTCAGCTCGGCACCGACGGTGGGACGGCTTCGGTCTTCTGGGGCCCCGGCCAGACGGCCTACCCGGGTCGCGGCCATACCGGATTGCATCGAGTTCCGGTCGGCAGGCGAATGCGTTGGTGGCCAGGTCAGCGGTCTGACATTCAAGAGGCACCCCCTTTCGTGGGAGACCCCGTTGTCATTGTCCTGGTAGGTCTACTAGAGTCTCGTAGACTTTCCCTAGCTCTATTTGAACATCTGCGGCAGAAATTACCTCGCGAAGACGAACTGGTCAAGAAGCCGACTCGCCTGCTAGCCTGCAGGACTTCGGGTCCTTGAAGCCGTTAAGCTTCGCCTCGCCGTGACGAATCGGCCGAGCATCCTAGGAGTGCGCGTGGCCGCAGCGCCCACACCCGCCGAGATCAGGCTCGCTCAGCGACTGCGCCAGCTGCGAGACCACGCCGGTCTCACCCAGGCCGATCTCGCGAGCGCCTTCGCGGCGGAGCATCCGATCACGCCGAAGACGGTCTCGTCCTGGGAGAACACCCGAACTCCCGCCGTGCCGCCGGAGGTCAGGCTCGAGCCCTACGCGCGTTTCTTCGCGACGTCGCGGTCGCTCGAGGCTGGGCCACGCTTGATCCCGCGGAGCGACCTGACGCCGGACGAGATTCAGAAGAGGGACGCGATCGAGGGTGAGCTGCTCGATCTGTGGACTGCCGCGCGGGGCGCGACTCCGTCAGACACCGCCGCGTCTCCGCGCTATTGGTTCTTCGACGACGCCGGGCCGATTACGATCATCTGCCCGAACGCTCCCGAGGGCGTCGAAGGACCACTGGCGTCACCTGAGAACCCCAACTACACACATATGCATTCGTACGGCGATCTCGACGCGCTGATCGAACTGCATGGACATATCCGAGCAGAGAATTCGCCGGAGTTCGGGGTATTTCACAAGCTCGCGTCCGAGGTCAGGGCAGATGATCTGTCCGGCCATGTGGTACTGCTCGGCGGAATCGGCTGGAACAACATCACAGCCAGGCTGTTCCGGTATCTCGACCGGCTTCCGGTCATCCAGGTCGAAGACGAGCAGCTGAATACCGGCGAGGTCTTCGCAGTACGTGCGGAGGACGGAACCGAGCGTCGCTACTACCCGACGTGGGCCGACGAGAACAACAAAGAGTTGACCGAGGACATCGCGCTCCTGGCGCGCCTGGAGAATCCGTTCAACTCAAATCGAACTCTCACGATCTGCAACGGCGTGCACAGTCGAGGAGTGCTCGGCGCCGTCCGGGCACTGACCGATGCGCGCCTGCGTGAGTCGAACGAGGCATACCTGGCCGAGCACTTTCCGGAGGGAGAATTCGCGCTGCTACTGCGGGTTCCTGTCGTCGAAGACGTGACACTTTCGCCGGACATCCAGCATGAGCACGCGCGGCTCTACGAGTGGCCTTCCGGTCGCAGATAACGAACAGGAGCACTGTGCGCCCCAACCTCCCCGCCGCCGTGGAGATCCCTCGTAGGAACGTGCGGATCGGCCAGCTTTCGTCGCACCGCGGCCTCATGCACGACGTCTCACAGGTCAAGCCGACGCAGTCGGGCCGCCGTCAACCGCTCAACGCGATCATCGTTCCGACGGCGCGCCGCGCGGATCAGATGATCAAGGCGATCCAACTCGCCGCGGATGCCGAAACGATGCTGGTCGTGTTGGGCAGCCAGCAATCGAAGATCGACGAGGTAGCGGCTCATGTGGCGAGGATTCCGGGCAGCCGCGCGCTTATCGTCGACGTGCCGGCGGCGTACCCGCACCCGTATCTGACCCCGTCAGCGAGCTCGAACGCGGTGCGCAGTCTCAGCGCCGGGCGTGCCAGCGACCTGAGCCTCAAGCGGAACATCGGCCTGCTGCTCGCCCGCCTTCTGGGCTGGAACAAGATCATGTTTCTGGACGACGACGTGACGGTGAAAGGTGCCGAGGATCTGACCAAGCTGGCGTCGCAGTTGGACGGCACGCAGGTTGCCGGACTTCTGTGCCGACAATTTCCCGACAACTCCGTCGTCTGCCACGCCAACCGGCTGCGCGGGGAAAAGCAGGACGTGTTTCTCACCGGCGCTGCGCTGGGCGTCAACTGTGCCGATCAGCCGTTGCCGTTCTTCCCAGATATATACAACGAGGACTGGTTCTTCTTCGCCGGGCACGCCGCACACGGCCGGCTGCCTGCCGTTGGCACCGCGGTGCAACGTCAATACGATCCGTTTGCTGACCCAGATCGGGCCCGACGCGAGGAATTCGGCGACCTTCTGGCCGAGGGGCTGTACGCGCTTATGTCGGCGGGATTGGACCTGTCCGCGGCCGGCAGATCGTATTGGGAGGCCTTCTCGTCGGCACGTCAGGGGCTCATCGAGGATATTTCGGCGAATTTGCGGGATCGGCTGGATTCGAACGAGTACCTGCAGGCGCTCAGGTCCATGGAGGCGGCCGCCGAGCAGGCCGGACTGATCACGCCCGACGACTGCGTCGAATTCATCGAGGCCTGGCGACACGATCGGCACATCTTCGAACACGCAGCAGCAGGAATCGGAAACGTCGGCTCGTTCGCCGATGCGTTCGACTTCCTCGAGTTACCGAACTGGCGAGCAGCCGCGTTCGCGAACACGGATCTTTCCAAGATGCCGTCAGTGCTTGAATTCAGCCGCGGCCGCGATCACTGCCGATCCGCAGCACGAGGCGCTCCTCCATCCGTCCCGGTGAGGTCGGCAGCGGCTGCCGCTCGCCTGTGAACACAAAGCCGAGTCGCTGATACACCCGGCGCGCGGCGTCATTGCCGTCCAGCACCCACGCGTACAACTCGGTGACCCTGTCCGGCTCGTGTTCGATCAGCTTCTGCAACATCATGCGGGTGACTCCGCGATGGCGGCGATCGGGCTGCACCCACACTGACTCGACATTGCGCTGCCAAACCCGCTCTGCAGGCGTGGATCGTGCCAGCCCGATCAGGTCATGCCTCGTTCCAGCCGCCAGCCAGAGCGATGCGTCGAACGTGGATCTCCACTCGTCCTCCGACCATCGCGCCTCGTGCTGGTACGCCGAGGCAAAGGCGTGCGGCGAGTCCTGGAGTGCGCGTAGCCGTACGCGCTTCAACTGCGACCAGTCGGCCGGAGTCAGCACCAGAACGTCGACATCGGGCGACCGCCGGCCGGCTGAGCGCAGTTCCGGGGCCACCTCGGCACGGCGCGACGGCACCTGCTCCCCGGTGGCCGGTGGCAGGTGCGGCGGTCCAGCCAGCGCGCCGCACATATTCTGAGGATATCGACCTTGATGTCCGTGGCGAGCCGCCCCAAACGCCCGGTGCGGAACCGCAGGCCCCGAAGTCGTATCGATCAATGCCACCGCCCGGGTTCGGCGCGCTTGCGCTCGGCATGCGAAGACTCGCGTTCGTGCAAGAAGAGCTTGCTCTGAAGGGGATGGAGGCGACCCCCACCGCGTTGCGTAGGTTTCGGCTACTCCCGGCAAGGGCGCATACTTTGGCCGGCCAGGTCTGATGGGCGGCTGATCCGGCCCGCGGTAGCCCTCGTGGGAGCATGCATTCCGCTTCAAGGATCGCCGGTCTCTTGTTGATTTTGCCGGTGCTCCTGCTGGTGCCCCCGGCAGGATTCGAACCTGCGACGCCCGGTGTAGGAGCTCTGCCTGGCGCTTCGTCTGGCGCCTCTATGCCTGACATTGCCCGCATTCTCGGTGACTCCAGTCGCCGTCGGGATCACCGTGCCCCCGGTTTCATTCCACGAACCATTCCACGAAGCGTGACGCGCGGACCGGTCCGGGCGTCAACATAGAACTCGCGGCGAGGCCGTGGGCACGCGGGTCGTTCGACAGATTGCCCGACGAGCCACCACCGGCTGATCGGGCGAGCCAAGCTCTGGTGGCAATCGCAATGAGTCGCGGGTTACGCCGGGCTGCTCGTCAGGCGTGCCAATCATGGCCCAGCGCGGCCTAGCGGCGCGGCACTCGGCGGCCTGCAACGCGATGGTGAGGCCGCCGGGCGCGGAACGACCGTCCATAGTGGACGGTCGTTCGCGTCTGTTCCCGTTAGGGAGCGGTGTTCGATGCCGGCCGGTTGCCCACATCGAAGCCGACGGTGTGCTGCGCGGTACCTGCACCGCAATGGGTGCGTCGAACGTGGTCATGTCGAGCAGCCGTCAACCGACGGAGATATGCGACCGCGATGGCGGGCGCTGCGCTGATTGCGCCGTAGTGAGCGTTCAGACTGAGGTCGAACTCCGGTGCCCGGTGGTATCCGAGCTGCTCGTACAGGAGGATCGCGCCGGCCATGAAGCTGCCGGTGTGAAACGCAAACACCGGCGCTCCGTGGCTGCGCGCGAGTCGTTCGCAGGCGTCGAGAAGTGTGCCGGCGACGCCTCGACCACGCGCCGCGGGGTGTACGGCCAGCGCGCGGCCACCCGCCCAGCCTTGCGGCCAGCCGAGGCCTTGCACGGAGCTGTCCGGGTAGTAAGCACCAGATCCGCGGATCCGTCCGTCCACCTCGGCGACGAGCAGATGCCCGTGGTGGGCGTGCCGGTCCAGGTCGAGCAGGTCGGCGAGGTATCGCGGAAAGACTTGAGGTCCGAGTTCGTCCGCGTACTGCTGGTAGGCGGCGACGACGACCTCGCGGATCGCCGGATGGTCCGCTGGCCGTGCGCTGCGCACGACAGGGAGGGAGTCCCGCTTGGGCCCAACGACAGTGTTGGCTGGCATGACGGTCTGTCCTTCGGTGCTAGTCGTAGTAGCGACGGACACTGGATCCGACGCGAGAGAGGTCTGCCCCGTAGATGTGCAGCGAGATCGCCGTGGTCTTGCTGATGTTGCAGACCCGGTGGATGTCGCCCGGAGGCGCGAAGCCGCTCACGTCGCCGGGGTAGTTGTCGTTCACGCCCAGACGCTTGAGGTTCTGGTCGAACAACTCCTCGTGCTCGATGCCCTGGACGACGCCGAAGACACACCAGCTGATGTGGTCGTGGATCCGGGTGATCTGCCCGGGCCGCCAGACCAGGCCGAGGATGGAGAACGCGCCGTCCGCTTCGACGTGGAGCAGGTGAGCGCGGTAGCCGTCCGGGTCGCCCATCCGTTGTTCGGGGCTGAGGATTTGGGGTCCGGGCAGGTGCTGGCGTAGTTGGTCTGCGACGAGCCGCGCGGTCTGATCCGCGTCATCGGTCGCGTTGATCGCGTTGCGTACGCCGGCCGCGAGATCGGCCAGCCGCGGCTCGGCGGAGACGATGGTGAGTGTCATGACGTGCCCCGATCGGCGAGGCGATGCGCTGACGGGCCGGCGCTGCTAGATCGGTCGGGGGTCAAGGGTTGGCTTGCAGCCGGTCGGGGTGCTAGCGCCGTGAGCCAGAAGGCGGCGGGGCGGCCGAGGTAGTAGGCGGGCACGCCGACGCGTCGGTTGCGGGCGTGAGTGGTCATGATTTCTCCGAAGGTGGTGTTGGAAGGCACGTGGCTATGGACGGTGGATGGGGTAGTCGCGCAGTGCAGGACTGGCTGCGGGAATGGCCGGATCCCTCCAGGCCTCCCGCATGTCGGCGAGGAACGTGCGCAGACCGCGGCCGATGCGCTGGCTCTGCGAGGCGACGCCCCTGGATGGGTGCTTGCCCTGCTCGGGGCGTAGTTCAGACATAGGAATCTCCTTGCGTGCGTGGGTTCTCGGAAGGTCAGCTGGAAACGGTCAGCCGGTAACGTCAGGACCGAAGAGCTCGTGCCGGATCGCAGTTGCGGGCACGCCCCGGTCCAGTAGTTGTTGCCGGATCGACTCGATGAACGGCACTGGGCCACATACGTAGGCCTGCAGGTCGGCCGGGAGGCCTAGGTTGCCCAGGTCGATGTATCCCGTGTACTCGGCGGGCCAACCCGGGTGCGGCTGCTCGTACCAGACGTGTGCTCGGGCGTTCGGCAGTTCGTTGACGCTGTGATGCAGTTGCCACCGCAGCGCGTGATCGGCGATCGATCGGTCGGCATGCACCACGATCACCGGGCGCGCGGCCGACGTTGCGGCCAGATGGTCCAGGATGCTGATGATCGGCGTGCAGCCGATGCCGGCCGATGCGAGCAGCAGCGGCGAATCGCCCGTGTCCATGACGACGTTCCCGTATGGATGGCTCAAGGTCAGGACGTCACCGACGGCCACGTTGGCGTGCAGCCAGCTGGATACCTCGCCCTCCGCGCCGACGCCGTCACGCACCCGCTTGACGGTGATCCGCCTGGCCACGCTGCACGGCGCGCTGGACAGGCTGTACTGACGGATCTGCCGCGCGCCATCGGGCAGTGTGACGGCCACACTGACGTACTGCCCGGGCTGAAATGGCGGAGCGCCGGCGTCGCCGGTTGGCCGCAGGACGAATGAGACGACATCGGCCGTCTCCTCGCGCCGGTCGAGCACCTCCCACGGTTGCCAGCTTGCGCCCGGCTCGATCCCGGCGTCGCGGTACAGGCCGGCCTCGAGACCGATCAGGGTGCGCGCCATCAGCCAGTACAGCTCGTCCCATGCCGCGGCAACTTCCGGCGTGACTGCCGCGCCGAGGACGCCCGCGATCGCGGCGAACAGGTAGGTATGCACGATCTCGTATTGGTCTGCCGTCACGCCGAGCGAGGCGTGCTTGTGCGCGACTCGCGCCAATAGCGGTCCCGGGTCCTGGCCGGGGTTGTTCACAACCAGGGTTGCGAATCTCGCGATCGAACCGGCCAGTGCCTGCTGCTGAGCACCGGTGGCCTGATTGCCCCGGTTGAACAGGTCGGACAGCAAGGTGGGGTGATCGGCGAACAGCTTCCCGTAGAAGAGGGTCGTGATCTCCGGGATCGCCGCGCCCACCGCAGGCAGGGTCTGACGCACGATCGACAACGAGGCCGGTGACAGCATGGACGGGCTCCAAGGAAGGGGGATGGGTGGTGCGTGCAATCAGATTGATCCGTCGACGGCCCAGGGCGCGACGTCGCAGGCACTACTTCATCGCAGGTGGCGGTATCCAGGCCGTTGTGGTGTCAGCACGACAACCGGTCAGGGCAGCGGGATGCGGGCGCGCACGAGCGTGCCTCCCCCGTCGGGGCTGACCACGTCGAACGTGCCGTCGAGCAGCGCGACCCGGTCGGCCAGACCCCGTAGTCCGGTTCCGCTCGCCGCTGAGGCGCGTCCGGTGCCGTTGTCGGCGACGGTGATCTCGAGCATCCGCCCGCCGGTGGTCAGGTCCGTGATGGTCAGCGCGACCCGAGCGCGCCCGGTGCCCGCATGCCGGGCGACGTTGGTCAGCGCCTCGCTCACCACGAAGTAGGCGGCGGCTTCGACCGACGCCGGGAACCGGTAGTTGGGCAGCACGCCCAGGCTTAGCTCGACCGGTGATCGGCGTGCGATGTCGGCAAGCGCGGCAGCGAGCCCGTGCCGGGTCAGGCTGCTCGGGTGAATGCCGCGGGCGAGATTGCGCAGCTCGATCGCGGCTTCGTCCAGCGTGGTGAGGGCAGTATCCAGGATGTCGGCTGCGCGTACCGGCTCGTCCGGGAGGGCGGTGCGGGCGCGGTTGAGGGCGGCACCGAGCGAGATCAGGCGCTGCTGCGCACCGTCGTGCAGGTCCCGTTCGAGGCGCTGACGTTCGGCGACAACCGCCGCGGCGACCCGGTGCCGCGATGCCCGCAGCTCCTCTTCGGCACGGTGTTTCTCAGACAGGTCGCGCAGATAGCCGGCAAACACGGGGCTGCCCGGCACCGCGATCCGGGTGATGGTCAGCTCGACCGGGAACTCGGAGCCGTCCGCACGCTGCCCGGTGATTTCGATCCGGCGATCGAGCACGCTGGGCCGCTCGGTTCGCAGATAGCGCGCGAGCCCTTCTCGATGCCGGTGGCGCAGATCAGGCGGGATGATCAGCTCGGCCAGCTCGTGGCCGACGGCCTGATCGCGCTGATAGCCGAAGGTCGCACACGCGGCGGGGTTGAATTCGAGCACGACGCCGTTCGCGTCGGCGATCACGACCGCGTCCAGGGCTGCGGCGAGGACGGCGCGCAGCCGGGCCTCGCTCAGCCGGACGGCGTGGTCGACGCGGCGTCGACGCAGCGCGTCGCCGATCCGCGAGCCGAGGCTGGCCATCGTCGCGAGCAGTTCCGGCGCCGGATTCATGAGGTGCGGCGAGAAGAACTCCGCGAGTCCTTCGATACCGTCGCTGCTCTGCAGTGGGAAGCAGAACGCGGTGTGCAGGCCGGCTCGCGCAGCAGCAACGGCTCGCGGGAAGTTCTCGTCGCCCACAACGTCGGTGATCCACGCGGACTGCCCGGATTGTGCGACTCTGCCGGGCAGTCCGACGCCGGGTGCGAGCGTCGCCGTCCGACTGGCCTCGACGAACGAAGCGCCGTCGAACTCCGCCGCGGTCCAGGTGGCCACGCAGTGCAACTGGGACGACGGGACCGGCCGCCACACCGAGCCGACCGGCCAGCGCAGCGCGGTGCCGATCGCCTCGAGCAACTCGACGAAGACGGCGTCTTCGGGTTCCTCGCCCGAGAGAATGTCGGCGACGGCATGCTCGAGGCGCAGCAACAGCCCTGAGTCGATGACTCTGACCGACCCCGACCCCGCCGCCGTATCAGCTGACAGGTCGCCTGTTTGAGCTGCCACGTCCCCGCCGATCGTTCGCCGCTTCCCGCGTATCGTACGAACTCGTGAGCCTCCGGGCGGTGGTTGCCGACGACAATTTACTTGTCCGAGAGGGTGTTCGGGCCTTGCTGAGCGACCAAGACGACATAACGGTCGTCGGGCTGGCGGCCACCCACGACGAACTGCTCGAAGCGGTCGCGGCCTCGTCCCCGGATGTCGTCATCACCGATATCTGCATGCCGCCGACGAAGACCGATGAGGGCATCCGCGCGGCACTGGCCATCCGGCGCAGCAATCCCTCGACCGGCGTCGTGGTGCTCAGCCAGTACGACGAACCCAGCCATGCCACCGCCTTGCTGCAGGACGGTGTCGCCGGTCGGGCATACCTGCTCAAGGAGCGGGTTGCCCAGCCGGGCCAGCTGGCCGACGCCGTGCGTGCGGTCGCCGCAGGCGGCTCGGTGATCGACCCGCGAATCGTCGAGTCGATGCTGACCGCACGCAGCCGTCCAGACGCCAGCCCGCTGCGCCACCGGCATCGAGAAGGGCTCGCGCGCTATCTGCGAACCGAGCGGCCTAGCGTGCTCGATCGCCGGATCGAAATCACCGGGCGGCGTGCGGACGGCTCCGAGTTCCCGGTCGAGCTGACCATCACCCGGATCGCGGTGCCGGGCAGCC
>WNGE01003639.1_pt1 | contig 18103 bp, 16 predicted proteins | sample 5400651 | NCBI WGS metagenome assembly WNGE01 (sample SAMN13153370, study PRJNA577476) | soil metagenome | isolation source: 60 cm soil or saprolite under grassland replicate 2 | place: USA:California | collected 2016-06-15
CCCGGCGGGACCGGGCGCATCGGCTGCACTGGTCGGCCTGGCGCCGCCACCACCAGCACCGCGCCCGCCAAGCCCACCAACGCTGGAACGCCTACGCCGAGACAACGCCATGATCGCAACGAACTACAGCTGCCGTATCTGAACAAGCCGCAGCGTCACGCTGCCAACCCTATGCTCAGCTGGCTGAATGTAATGAACCGGCCGGAGGGGCCATACACCACTTCCGTGGACGTGAACTGGTTCCCTGAGCACTGGCGGGCTAAACCGCACCAGCACGCAGATCGGTGGATCTCGCGCGACGGCTGCGGACCAGCCGCAGTCGCTGAGTGTGATCGGAACGCTGGCTCGCCGAATCCCTTATCGCCGACTATTTGCGGCAGTCCGCTTCATCGGCCGCGTGGATAGCGGCACGCAGATTATCGTATCCGGTGCGGCGGGGACGGCCATGCCGGCCGGCCGGGGTCGGCGTCGGGCGGCAGTATGAGCCATGGCGATGGCGCATAACGGTCACGCCGTGGAGCGCGCAGCGGTTATGCGGGCGAGTCCTCGCGGACCGCGCCTGGGCTCTGTACCGGTTATGGATACCGGTCCGGACCTGCATCACCAGCGGTCCGCGGGACGGTACTGGTGATGAGGTCGGACAGGCGCTGGGCGATCCCCCCGCCGGGGTCGAGCCGCGGGTTGAAGATCGTGACCTCCATACCGCATGCCCTGTCACTGGCGAGGAGGCCGCCGAGGATCTGCGTGGCCTCCTGCCAGGTAATGCCGCCAGGGTGGCGGTAGTCCACGGCCGGCATCAGGGCATCATCGAGAACATCGACGTCGAGATGCACCCAGAATCCTTTAAGGTCAGGCCTGGTTACCGTGGCCAGCGTCCTTTCAAGAACACGGCCGGTGCCTGTCTCCCGGACCTCCGTGAGGTCAACGACGGTAATGGCGGTGCTCCGGATGTGCTCGCCGAGGAAATGGTCGTTGTCGTCAAGGACCCGGTAGCCGACGAGCGCGACGTCCTCGTCCCGGACCAGCGGCCGCAGCCCATCGAGGTCGGTGAGCAGATCAGGACCGCGTCCCGTTGCCACCGCTAGGTCGAGCGACGCGACCTCACCGTTCGGCTCGTCGCTGGGATGCTGGAAGTCGGCGTGGCCGTCCAGGAAGGCAAGGCCATAGCGGCCCCGGCGGCGCAGTGCGAGGAGCGGTCCGAGCACGATGCTGCAATCGCCGCCGAGCAGGACGGGAAAGCGGCCGGCGTCGAGCGCGGCATCCACGGCACTGGCAACATCGCGGGCGACCGCCGTGATCCCGCGCGGATTCAGGATCCCGGTCTCCGGGTCGCGCATGCCGTCGTATGGCGGCACGTCGATACGCACCGCGTCCGGGGAGCCGAGGCGCTGATGGAGGCCGGCCCTCCGCAACGCGTCAGGAGCTTCTTCCAGCCCGCTCGGGCGAAGCCCGAGTGGAGACGGAACCTCTATGACCTGCGGAATCATCGCCCATCTCCTAACTTGAGGCCTCGGAATCGCGCTGAACGCGGCCGCGGCTAAGGTCGTGTGCATCCAGCATCCCAAGTTCGCTGCGCTCGCCGTCTGCCGGCGTTCTCCCAGCCCGGCTCGCCGATGCTGTAGTGGGATCGGCCGGGGATTCCTCGTAGCCGGTGACCGCCTTGGACTGGCGTACTGCCTGAAGGTGGGCCTGGTGAGCGGGGCCGGGACAGTGTGGTCGTTTCGCCGACGATCAGCAGCAGCGGCGCGCGCTTCTCGGTTTCGTAGTCGACGCGGCTGGCCGCGCAGGCGAAGGCCCTGCCTATCGAAGTGAGGCAATGAGCTCTTGGTGACTATTGACTCCGGTTTTGCGATAGAGGGTCTTGAGGTGATCCTCGACGGTGTGAGGGGACACTCCCAGGCGCCGCGCGATCTGCTTGACGAGATGGCCCTGGAGGAGAAGGTGCAGCACCTCGTGTTGGCGTGGGGTGAAATCGTGCCAGGCGGCGATGGCCGGCAGCAGCTGATCGGTAGTGGCCGGCTGCAGTACGACGGCCACCCGCCCGCCACCGAGCGGGCAGGCGGCCAGGGCGAGCCAGCGGCCCGACTTGGTGCGGATCCGGGCGAGCCGGTCGGCCCGCGGGCCGCCTGCCATGCGGGCGGCGGCCGCCGCCACCCGCAGCCCATAGGGCAGCGGATCCTCGGCGGTCAGCTGTCCGCTGATGGGCAGATCGCCGAACCAGGCGACCGCCTGGGGGCTGATGGCCTCGGCGGTGTCGTCCGCGCCGACGACGACCACGCCGGGGGGCAGCGGCGGTGGTGGCTGCCCGCGCGGCCGCACGCTGACTCGTTTGACGGCTCGGGTGAGCGGCTGGGCGATCGCCGTGGCGGCGGCGGCCTCCTGGTCGCTGAACGGGGGCCGGCGGTGTTCGCGGAGCAGCACCAGGGCACCCCACAAAGTGCCGCCGCCGTGGAGCGCTAGGCGCAGTTCGCCGCTGAATCCTTGCGGGCGGAGCATTTCGTGCAGCCGCGGGCTGTGCGCCTCGCCCGGACCGCCGCCGCCGAGCGTCCCGACGGGATCAGGCCGACGGGCCAGGTCGGTGAACCGGTGCAGGTCATGCTCCACCGTTTCGTTATGCACCAGGCGCGCCGCGTCCTTACTGAGCGCGTCGCGCGAGGTTTGGAAGGCGCGCAGGCCGGAGACCGGGTCGAAGCCGATCAGGCAGTAACCCTCATGCGGGACAAGCTCGTGCAGCGCGGCGGACAGTTCCACGCCCAGCTCTTGCAGCGGCAGGTCGGCGGCCGCCAGCGCGGTCACCTGCCGGTGGACCGGCCAGGTTGATGACGCCATAAGCACATGATGCGCCGCCGCGCAACCCCTGGATACCCGGGGGTATGCGGGGGTGTCGGCGACCGGCATCCTCAAAGCCAGGACAACCCGGAATTCCTCAGCCGAGGAATATGGCAATGCCCGACTTAGATGGCATGCCGGCCCCGGAGGGGTGGGAGATAGGTCATTCGCCAGATGTAGGGCTGAGGCCTTATGGCGAATCTTAAGGATGTGGGGAATCAGACCGGGTTCCCCGAGCTGAGGGGGAGAATTCTTATGGGCAGGAGTAACAGGATCGTGCGCGCTGGCCCGCCGGTCAATGACCTTGTGACGAGCGCGGAAAAAGGCGACAAGCGGGCCTGGGACGCCCTCGTCGAGCGGTACGCCCCGCTCATCTGGTCGATCTGCCGTGGGCACCGGCTGAGCAGCGCCGATGCCGACGACGTCGGCCAGAGGGTCTGGCTGCAGCTGGTGAGTCAACTGGACAAGGTCCGCGATCCCGCCGCCCTTTCCGACTGGCTGGCCACCACGACCCACCGGGAATCCGGCAGCATCCGGCGGGCCACGCGCCGATCGCAGGCTCCTGGCCCTGTGCTGGACGCCGGGCACATTCCTGACCAGCAGGCCGGGGTGATCGAGCAGGAGCTGCTGGCGGCCGAGCGGCACGCCGCTCTGCACGAGGCATTCACCCGCCTGCCCCCGTGCTGTCAGCGGCTGATCGCTGTGCTCATCGAGGACCCGCCCGTGCCGGACGCCCAGATCAGCGCCAGGCTGGGCACCCCGGTCGGGAGCATCGGGCCAAGCCGCAGCCGCTGCCTGAAGAAGCTGCGCCGCGATCCGGCAATCGCTGCCTTGGTCAACGCCGAAGCGGCATCCGCAGCAGGTGAACTATCCGCACAGGCAACGGTGCCGTAAGGACGATCGGCTGAGGACCGGCGGCACAGATGCCCGCAACGTCGGCCATCCGCGCCAGCGCCCCGGCCGGTCCAGCCCGGCAGGAGGTCATCATGAACCACATCCACCGCATCTGCCCTTCCCTGGCCAGCCTGACCAGACGCGCCGGTGTCCTGGTCGCTCGCCACGCGGCCGTACCCGCCGCGGCGGCCGCCACCCAGGCCGAACCGCCCCGCTGGACCACGCGCCCGCCGGCTCCTGCCCCGAACCGCGCGATCGCCACCTCCGAGCCGCGCGCCGGCGTACGACCGCAGCCGCCGCGGGAAAAGCTGCGCACCAGAGCCGTGCCCGCCCGGCTGCCGCACACCATCCAGGTGTGCATCCACTGCCGCCAGAACCCGGCCGGGTTCTGGGTCAGCCGCACCGGCGGCAAGACGGTGCGCAGGCCCTGGTGCCTGTCCTGCTGCGCGGGACTGGACCGGGACCGCCGCGACATGATCCCGTTCGAGAGCTAGCACGATGCCACGCCGGACACGACGCACAGGTACCGGTGCCCCGCCATGCCGACCCGGGATCCCCTGCGGAGAAGGCTCGCGATCAGCAGAATGGGGGCAAAGATGCGGCTTCACAGCTTTTTTGACCGACATGGGTCTGCCGTGGCGTACCGTTCGCGGAAGCGAATATAACGTCATGTCTCGTTCATCTCGGCGTGCCGAACGCCTCGCGTGCCCGGTTGGCCGGCGCGGCCTCCTGCTGCTCGTCGCGGTGGCGCTACCCCTCTCGATGGCTGCCTGCACCGCCCGCACCGCGAGCGTCGGCGCGCCAGCCGCGTCGGCGGCTAGCGCGGTTGGCAGGCTCGATGTCGCCGGCGGCACGCTGCCCTCGGCGCGCGTCGGCCAGCACTACTCCTACCGGTTCCAGCTGAGCGGCGGCGGCCCGGCGCTGTGGATCCCGATCGGCGGGCTTCCCCTCGGGCTGTCCCTTGACCCCGGGACCGGCGTGCTGTCGGGCATCCCGCGCGTCGCCGGCGGCGTGGAGGTGATCGTGGCCGCCTCGCGGGGCGGCGCGCACCAGGCGCTCGGCTCGGCGCGCGCGTTCCTGCCGGTCGGGGACTCGGCCACCGGAGCCGCGAGCATCTGGGAGACCGGGACTAGGTCCCAGGTCGCCCGGGCGGCGGCGGCGCAGGCGGTGCACCGCGCCGCCAGCGGCAGCGTGACCATCCCCGCCGCCATGGTGGCCGCCAGCCTGTACCAGGCGATGTACTTCCAGGCGGTGGACAACCCACAGGCCCCGGCGCCTGACCTGGAGAACGTGCTGCTAGCCGACGTGGCGGCGCAGGCGTACGCGACGGACTCGGGCGCGAGCGCGACCAGTGTGGAGTCGGGCCTGGCCGCACTGAAGTCGGCATTCAACAGCGCCACGAACCCGCTGGCCCCGGCGGGCGTGGGCACCGGGCTGAACAGCTTCGGCCCGACCCTGGTGCCGGAGCTGACTGGCGCACTGGGGGTCATGCAGTCGTTCGGGTCATCGGCCAGCGCCGGCGTCGTGGGTCCGGCCGCCCAGGCGGTGGCCACCACGATCTACGACAGTTACCTGAAGACCAGCCTCACCGCGACGGGCGGGGCGACGCCGGTGACCGGCATCACGCAGGGCTACGCCGGCTTCAACGACCGCTCCGTCATCGACAGCGGCGACGTGACCAGCAGCGGCTTCCACGCGCTGGTCGCCGGCCCCGCCATCACCCAGGCGGTGGACTGCGGCCAGGCCAGCGCGGCGTGCGCGAGCGTCGAGGACTCGCTGCTCACGCCCGAGGTGGACACCGGGCTCCACTCGTCCGCCAGCGTCTCGGTCGCCGGCACCCCGGTGCAGCTAGTGACCGCCGACTCGACGCTGTCCACGATGCTGTCCAGCTCGGGCCTGAACCTGACGCTTGACACCGACGGGTCGCTGACGCTGCCAGCTGGCGGGTACGACGCGATGCTCCTGCAAGCGGGCAGCCTGAACCTGGCGGTCACGCAGGCGTCGGATGCCGATATCAGCGCGCTGATTAGGTTGGCCGACGACCCGGCCAACCCGGCCGATGTGTCCGGCGTGTCCGCAACGGACCTGAGTGGCGAGCTTCTCGACTCCAACCTCAGCCTGGACAGCTCCCTGTTTGCGATCGGCCTCGCGCCCGCGGCCAGCCCCAAGGACGCGAGCTCGGTCAAGATCGCCGGACTGTCCAACGAGCAGATCACCAAGGGCGTGGTCGACCTGATCAAGGCGCTCGGCGACAACAACTCCCAGGGCCTGCAGGTGCTCACCGGCGTCCTCAATGGCGCCCTGGACATCTTCACCGGCAACTACGCCGGCGCGGTCCTGGCGGTCTTCTCCATCTTCACCGGGGGCAGCGGCCCCGATGAGGCCTACCAGCTCGCCCAGCAGACCGACGACCTGATCCAGAACGTGTACCAGAACCTGGCGCAGGGCCTGAGCCAGATCCAGGCCTCGATCAGCACGCTGGCGAACAGCCTGAATTCCGTATACCAGAAGATGGAGGCAGGCTTCGCCGACATCAACTTCCAGAACGACACCACGCAGTCCGGGCTGGAGACGGTGGAGCAGCAGCTCAGCCAGCTTCAGTACCAGATGGACCTCACCGACGGGGACGTGGTCGCGTTCGAGAAGGACTCCGTCCAGACGGACATCGCGGCCACCATCAACCAGTGCCTGGACCTGTTCGCGCGGAACCTCGCCCCGCTCGACTTCACGGGCTACAGCACCTGCGAGAGCAAGCTGCTAACTGCGGCGACCGCCGACGCGGGCGCCAACGCGGAGGAGTTCGCAACAGCGGCACCACCGGTGCCCACCAGCGCGGACTACAGCCCGGACGGGACGGTCGCGACCACGCTCGCGCAGCACGGCCTGGACCCGGACCAGGAGCTGTACTACCTGATGAGCATCCTCTCCCACTGGTACGGCCTCGGGACCGACCCCGCGACCCTCAGCATCCCGCTGGTGAACCCGGGCGTGTGGTCTGAGGTCGCGCTGGCCTATCGCGAGCTGCTGGATGAGTACCCGCAGTACTCCGCCGGGACCAACCCGGACCTGGCGGCCGTGCAGGCACCAGGGAAGCAGGTCGCCTCGCTCATCAGCGCCTTGCAGGCCGACAACAGCTCCAACGGGTACCAGAACCCGGCGCTGCACGATCTCAACTCCAACTACCAGGGCGCGCTCAGGAGCCTCAAAAGCGACATCTTCGCCTGGCAAGGCGAGTTTCTGGCGGGGGCCACCGGCAAGCAGGCGGGCTTCGGCACGCCGGTCGGCGGGTCCTGGGACAATTACAACGCGTTCAGCGGCCCGGAGCAGCCGGTGCCTGCCCCGGACCTCGCCACAGGCATCGGCGACGACCCTGCGCAGCAGATCAGCCTGATCCCGGCGTGCAGCGGGACGAGCGGGGCAATTCCCAGCACGCCGAGCTCCGCGGCGGGCCAGTCCTGGGAGACGGGTGTCAACCTGCCACACTCCTGGTACCTGCTCGCCGACCTCGTCGGCTACAGCAACAGGGCCCTCACGCTGGCCCCGGCGCCACTGTGCTACACCTACTCCACGACCAAGGGCAACACGACATGCACCGTCGTTAAGCGCACGGTCGTCTGCACGACGCCCTGGACCGACCACCTCAGCTTCACGGTGCGGTTCGAGGGCACCGACGGCGCTCTGCACCCCTTTGAGACCACCGGCACCGCGGTGAAGACCTGGAACTGCACCACAACTCTCGTGTCCTGCAGCAGGGCGGTTGACACGTACGATTACCTCTTCACCGTCACTGGCGGCCTGCCCGGCATCCTGCAGGCCGCCGGCGGGCTGTCGGCAACTCCGGACACGTCCGTGCTGGACAGCGAGGGCGCTCAGATCCTCGCCGCCGAGCAGGACGAGGTCTACAAGTGGGACATCTACGGCCTCACCAACCCGCAGAGTCCCTGCCCGTCGTCCACGACCATCTGCCACGCCGAGCTCACCACCGACGCGCAGAACGTCACCGGCGCGTTCGAGCTCCTGGCGCTTGCCGCGCAGGTCCTCGCTCCGGCGGACTCGCTTGGCAACTCCGCCGTCTCAGACGCACTGTATGGCCAAGACCAGCTCGCCACCTCCGTCACCAGCCCCAACGGCCCGGTTCCGGTCCTGGAAGCGCTCGCGAAAGGCAGCGGCGTCACCCTGCACAACGGGGCCGCGATCAGCTGGACGAAAGCCTGGACGGACGACTGGTATAACGCCGAAGCGAACCTCGCTGACAACGACGTCTACACGATCCTTAACGCCAACCTTGCCTCCGAGAGCGAGGCCGCGGACGGAGTCGGCAAGTCCGCCCGGGCCCGGGGCATGACCCCGCAGACGTCCCCGCCGCCGGCGGGTGATCTGGCCACCGCCGACGCGCCCGCCCTGACCTATGCCGTGCTGGACCAGCTCCGCGTGGGCCAGGCGCTGGACACCGACCACGTCACGGTCAGGTCGCCAGGGACGCAGACGGGCGTCGTCGGCAAGGCGGCGTCGCTGCAGCTGTCGGCGTCCTCCAGCGCCGGGGCGAAGATCACCGGCTGGACGGCCACCGGCCTGCCGCCTGGCCTGTCCATCAGCGCCGCCACCGGCAAGGTCACCGGCACGCCGGCCAAGGCGGGCACGTACCAGGTCACCGTCACGGCCACCGACACCGTCGGCGCCAGCGAGCACAACGCCGGCAGGGCGACGTTCACCTGGAAGGTGCTGACCGCGTGAGGCAGGCAGCTCATCGTCAACTGCGGCTTTGAGTCCGGGACGTCCCCGTGGTCGGCGACCTCGGGCGTTCGGATCGCCGGCTCCGCCGCGGCCCCGGCGTACGCGGGCAAGTACCTGGCCCGGCTCGGCGGGCGGACGGCACCCTGGAACGACACGCTGGCCCAGACGGTAACCATCCAGCCTTCCTGCGCCTCGGCGACGCTCACCTTCTACCAGCGGATCATCACCAGCGACCCGCCGCTACCTAGGCGCCGCGGGCGGTAACCGTGACGTCGCGGACAACCCGGACCTAGAGCACGAGAACGCGGCGTTCAGGATGCGCCCAGAGCACTGGCTCAGTCAAGATCAGGGCAAGGGACGTGCCGCCGGGAAGTACTACCTGCAGGCGGGGCACCGCCGGGTGCGCCACAGAAGCCCCCATTCTGGTACGCCCCGGAAGACGCTCTGGCTGACCAGGCAGCCGCACCGAACGGCGGGTCCGCGCGCGTTCTCCCTGACCTCCCTCGTCGCTCAGCGTGATGCCGGGTAGGGAGACGGACGTTCCAGGCAGCCGTTTACTGCTGCGCAGTGGCGGGCGGTTCTGCCGCGGCGTTCCCCCGGCATGGCTGTCTGCCGGGGTGCGGGGCACGCCGATGATCCAGGGCTGGTGCCTGTCTCCGGCCCGGATCCTGTGGGGTTCCATAACCTTGTCACGGTCTCTGACCTGCAACGTCATGGCTGGGCCGGTGGCTATCATGCTGCCCGTTCGTACTCGTGGATCAGGCCGCCCAAGACCTTCCGCCGCCGTATCTTCGCCGTCGTCAGGTCGGTGACCGCGACCGCGGTGATGTCGGCGCAGTCCGGTGGCCGCACGTTCCGGGCTCGGTGCGGGCGATGGCGGTTATAGTGCACGGCGTACTCATTCAGGGGCATTGTGACGGCTCGCCGCAGGTCTGGGGCGTGCCAGCCCAGCCATCGGCGATACGGCGTGTCTGCCGGGGCGCCGGTCATTCGTCTGAGTGTTTCCGATCGCCTCCCGGCGTGTCAGTGGCCCTGTCCGGCCGTCGGGTTCAGGCTGGGCAGCGGGACGAGCGCCATCGACCCGGCGGCGCGGCGGCGGTCAGCCGGGCGGGGTGCTGGCAGGCAGGCGCCGCAGGTCGGCGGCGGTCAGCTCGCCGGTGGAGATCAGCAGCAGTGCCAGCTCTTCCAGGGCCCGTGGCCCGCGGAGCCCGGGAGCGCCCAGGCGCGCGTAGCGGTTCCTGATGTTCTCGCACCGCTTGGCCACCGTGTGGGCCTGCCAGCCGATTCGCTCCGCGGCCTCCCCGGGCACTGGCTGGCGCCGGGTCCCCGGCGTGCCGCCTGGCCAGATACGCCTCGAACCGGGCCGCCAGCACCAGCCGGTCGCTGTCATTCAGCCGGGCGCGGTAGCGGGTGCTGGTCACCGCGCTTTCCCCGGTCACCGGAGGCTCCCCGGCCCGGGTCGGGCAGATCGTCCAGGCCGGGCAGCCGCAGCCGCAGCCGTATACCGGCCCAGCACCCGGGCACGATCACCTTGGCCAGCCACTGCTGCAACGGCACCTGAAGCCCGGGCGGCAGGTCGGCCCGGAACCCCCGGTCCCCCAGGACGCACAGCACCGAAGACCTGCTGTCGTTACGCAGCCACCACCAGCCGCCGTGAAAGCAGAAGCTCCCGGCGTTGCGTGACACGCCCGGGTCGGCCGCCGGCAGCACGGCCGAGCACTCCGTCGCCCGGCCGAACGTGAACGGCTCGCCCGGACGCACGCGCCACGTCCGCGACTCAAACATCACGATCAACAGCACAGGCCCGGTCCATCTTCTTGACGCCACCGTAGGTTCGGCGGAACGGCCCGTCAATAAGCCGTCTCACAAGCCCTCCCAGCCCGGACAAGTGGGCTTGGACCTGACCGGGTCCCGGCACCAATCCCCCGCCCCGCCCGGCGGCGCAGAACTCGCGGGTCCCGGAAACGCGCTGGCCTCCGGGCTGAACCCCAGGCGTGCGCCGGATGCCAGGGCGGCGACGTTCTCGCGCAGCCGTTCGGGAATGATTCTTGCCGAACGGCAACCGCGATTCCCCTCGCCCCCCGGCGTAGCGCTCACGAGGCTCCCCATGCGGCAGGCGTGAACGCAAACCCCCGGCCCAGCCGGGGGGGAGAGCTGAGCCGGGGAGCTTGAGCGAGACGGAACCGGTCCGTCCGCAGTGAGCTCAGTTAGTCAGCCTTCAGCTGACGTAAGAAGGCACGGATCGGGACGGCTACCGGTTCGTTGCGAACTAACTGCGAACTTACTGCACAGGGCATTACGCAAGCAAGACTTGCATCACATTCCTGGGCAAGATCAGAGATCCTCACCCCGAGAAGGGTGCATCGTCTTGCTCAGTTCCTTCCCGGAAGAGGGCCGCACCGCATCGCTGATCGCGGGCTGTTCCACGCCCGCCGGCATCTGGGCCAGGTGATCGGGCCGTCAGCCAGCAGATGCGGCTGCGGCTTCGACATTATCGAGGAGAGCCTCAAGTATCAGGTCATGAAGCGGCTCGATCCGCTCACGCCAGATCGCCTCGTACTTCCCGGCCGTGCAGCCCTTTATCACGTGACGAACAACCGTCGAGCCTTCGGCGAGTTCCAGCTCGAACCAGTGCTCGGCCTGCAGCTCAGCCGGCCTGACCACCCGGAACACACGCGCGGCGCCCGGACGATCGAACAACTCTTCCCAGAGCATCAGTCCCACGTCGTACAAACGGTGTCCTTGCCGCAGGGGAGCAGGAGCGATCTCCGTCGGCCAGACACGGCCGAAGTCCGCGATGAGTGCAGCGATCTGCTCTGGCGGCGCCGCGACGATCCGCTCGTGGCGGTTCGTGATCTTCATTCCTCCGTCACCTCACGGGGGGCTGTGGAGACGCACCGGTTCTGCACGCGAATACCTGGCCGCGGGCCTGCACGCATAGCGTACGGGGACCTTGGCGGCTTCACTGGCGTGCGCCAGCGGACGGGTCTTCCGCATCGGTGGCTTGGTCCGGCCCCGCCGGGATGGCCTTGGCCAGGAAGGATATGACCGACGCTGGGTCGAAGTAGAACATCTGCGCGCGGGCGAGCTTCCCGGCCCGCACGCGGTAAAGGCCGAGAACCTCGGTGTCGATGCTGTCGCCGGCCGGTGTCACGCCGCGCTGGCGCCACAGCACGACAACCTCTTCCTCCGTTGCCGCGATCACGCGAGGGTTAAGCCGCCGGTGGCCGGCCGTGGGTTGCAGCGGGTTCCAGTACGCCTCCCAGCCCGCGCCGGCGCGGTCGGTCAGCCCGCGCACCGTGCGCCCGTAGGGCAGGGACGGGGGCCAGCAGAACTCGGCGTCCGGTTGACAGGACCGGGCAAACGCCGCCTCGTCACGCCGTTCGACCGCGGCGAAGACGGCCAAGACGACCTGCATGCTCGGTGTATCGTTCACGCTGTGTCTCCCGTCTCGTGCATGTCCTGGTGTGCACGCTAGACCCTCGGTGGACTAGATGACTGGACCACTCGGACACCGATCTGATGGACCAGCTAGATAGCATGAGCCGGCCCCTCCTGAGCTTCCGAAGATGGCGATGGTCACGGTCACGGGCGGCGCGGGCGTGCTCGGGCGCGAGGTGGTGCCCCGGCTGCAGGCGGACGGGCACGAGGCGGCGGTGCTGACCCGCCGCCCCGCGGCGCCGCTGCCCGATGGCGTCCGGCGGCTGATCGGCGATCTGGCCGACGGGCGGGGGCTCGAGATGACGGTGCAGGGTGCCGATGTCATCGTTCACCTGGCCTCTCGGCCGTCCCGGCCGGCCAGAGCCGACGTGGCCGGGACGATGGCCCTGGTCGACGCGATCCGGCGCGACGGCGGCCGGCCGCACTTGGTCTATGTCTCCATCGTCGGCGTGGACCGCGTACCGCGGCCGTACTACAAGCGGAAAAGGCAGGCGGAGTCGCTGGGTGACCGGCTCGGGGCTTCCGTTCACGATCCAGCGCCCACCCAGTTTCACGATCTGGTGCTGATGGGGCTGGCCTGTGCCGCGTACGCGCCGGTGATGGTCGTGCCCGCAAAGACCTCCTGCCAGCCCGTGGACGCCGCCGATGTCGCGGATCGCCTGGCCCAGATCGTATGGTCAGGGCCGGCGGATGGCTACGGCGCCGACCTGGGCGGCCCGCAGGTCCTTGACGCCGCCGAGCTCGCCCGCCAGGTGCTGGCTGCCATGGAGGTCCGGCGGCCCGTGCGGCGGATACGCTTGCCCGGCCGGGTAGCGGCCGGGTTCCGCGCTGGTCACCACCTGGCCGCGGACACACCGCGAGGGCAGCGAACGTCGGCGAGCTACCTGGCGGCCCGCCTTGCTGCGGGCGGCGGCGAGGTCATCGGGTTGCCTTACATCAACAAGCAGGTACGCATCCGCCACCGGTGAGAGCGGCCGGTCACGCCCGGGCGTAGACGGATCGCAGGTAATCGCCGAGCGCAGCCACCGCAGCGCGATAGCTCCGGCCCGCGGGGCTGCCGTAGCCGATCACCAATGCAGGCTCGTGTCTGGCCAGTTCCGCCGCGTCGTGGCCGAACCGGTAGCCGCCCAGCCCTTCCAGGGCCAGATCGCATCGAGCCGCGCCGTTGATGACCTCGTCTTCACCCGGGCCGCTGGGCGGCAACCTGACCAGGGCGTGGCCGCCAGCCGCGATGCCCGTTACCCGCAGCATCGGTACATGCGCGGCCAGCGTGGCGGTCAGCAGGTCACGGCGCTGCCGGTAGATGCCGCGCATCCGGCGGATGTGCCGGTCGAACAGCCCGGCCCCGATGAACCTGGCCAGCGCGATCTGGTCCAGCGACGAGGGCCAGGCGCTGACCTGACGGCAGGAATCTACCAGCAAGTCCATCAGCTGCGGCGGCACGGCCAGCCAGCCGATCCGCAACGCGGCGGACAGGGACTGACTCGTGGTGCCTGCATAGATCACCCGGCCCGGGTCGAGCGCCTGCAGGGCACCGACGGGCTGCCGGTCATAGCGCAGCTCGCCGTCATAGTCGTCCTCGATGATGACCGCGTTGCTGGCGCGGGCCCAGGCCAGCAGCTCGCTACGCCGGCGAGAGGCCAGGGTGACCCCGAGCGGATACTGATGGGCCGGAGTAACCACGGCCGCGTCGGCGCCCAGGCTCGGCAACGCAACGACCCGCGCGCCAAGGTCATCGCAGGGAAGCGGCACGAGCCTGAGGCCGACCCCAGCCGCGATCACACGCAACCGCGGTGAACCGGGATCCTCCACGGCCAGAACGCGGGCACCACGGGCCGCCAGGGCCCGGAAAGCCACGCCCATGCCATGCCCGGCACCGGAGCACACCAGCAGGTTAGCGGCCGTCGTGCGCACCGCACGGGCCCGTCCCAGGTAGCCGGCCAGGGCCACGCGAAGCTCCGGCCTGCCGCGCGGGTCGGCATAGCCGAACGCCTCGTCGGGCGCCTCAGCCAGCACTTTGCGCGTGACCGCGGCCCAGTTCTGCCGCGGGAAGCTGGACGGGTCGGCATGACCCGGCCGCAGGTCAAGCCGTGGAGCTTGCGCCGCAGGCGGCTCGGCTGGCGGCGGCGCCACAGACCGGATGTCCGCGACACTGGTGCCCAGCCCCTGCCGGGCTACCAGCCATCCTTCGGCGGCCAGCTGCTCGTACGCTTCCACGACAGTCCCGCGGGCCACACCCAGATCACTGGCTAGGGCCCGGGTGGAGGGCAGCGGCTGGCCGGAACCGAGCCGCCCGTCGCGGATCGCATCCCGGACCGCCTGCTGCAACGCTGCGCTAAGCCCCCGAGCCTGGTCGGCGAGGGCGACCAGGAGGTCCAGCTCGCCCGAACTGGTCCACGATGTTCTCGGCTTAGTGGACCTGGGCACCAGACCATTGTGCATATAGCGTCTGACCCGGGAACAGGCGCCGGGACCGCCGGGCCCCAGGCAGGGCGAGCCCGGTCTTGGCGATGAGGCCACCGCTCGCCCGGCATGGTGGGCGGCTCCGCCCGCCATCGGTGGGTCGGCACGGCCTCACTAGACTCGCCGCTATGGACTCCGACGCGCTGTCCACCACCCCGGCCGCCCGGGCGGCCCTGGAGGCGCTGCGCGCAGCAGCAGGAGCGAACGGCCCGATGGAGCGGCACTGCCTGCGCCAGTACGCGATCGCCGAGCGGCTTGCCGGCGACCGGGCGTTCGATCGCGAGCTGCTGCTGTGCGCCTGCTGGCTGCACGACGCGGGCCTGTACACCCCCAGCCGCGACCCGTACGTGACCGAGGGCGCACGCCTGGCCGCCCGGGTGCTGGAGCCGTTCGGCTGGCCGCCCGAGCGGCTGCAGCGCTGCATGGACGCCTGCGAGCAGCACCACGCGCCGCGGTCGCGGATGGCCATGGGCCTGGAGGTCGAGCTGGTCCGGCAGGCAGACCTCGTCGACGTCACCGCCGGGATCGTGAACTTCGGCCTGGATCGCCGGTGGCTTCGCGCACTCTTCCGCGACGTCCCGCGCGACGGGTTCTGGCGCCTGGTGGGCGGATCCGTCCTCGCCGAGCTGCGCCACCGCCCGGCGAGCCTCACCGGTGTCTTCGTCTCCCCCCGGCGCACGCGCCTGTAGCGCCAACCGGACCAGGGATCTTCAAGGGGCAAGTTACGGGTGTGTGGTAACGGCTGATGCGGGTCGCGCTATGCCGGAGGGAGGAGGTAAAAGACCCAGCTCAAACGGATGCAGTACCGCCCCAGTCATCGACGGCCTCATCGCCAAGACCGGGCTCGCCCTCCAACCGCGGTAACCCAGCCATATGAGATCTCTAGCCTCCACCATGACTGGCTGATCGAGCGTTGCTTCACGTTGAAGGGCGACCTGAGATACACGCCGACCACCGTGTGGGATTTTTTCCCATGGCCACAGGCACCGAGCCCGGACCAGATGTATGCGGTAATCCAGATTGCCGCATACATCTGGATCTTCGGGAAGAGCACATCAAGCGCGGCGTCAGTTTGGCCAAGCAATTACGACACGTTCCGAACGCCTGGCAGGAACAGGCTCCGTGACCTGCACACCCAACTTGACGCGGCGGTCTTTGCTGCCTATGATTTCGATCCCGAAGATGACGGCCCGGCTCAGTTGCAGGCGCTCAACCGGGACATTGCCGCTGCACCCGAGTCAGCCCGACGTTGCTCCTGCCGAAAAACTCATCCATGCTGGTTGGAGCCGTTGTACGGGCGGAGCCGACGTTGTACGCGATAGAACTCGGCGGGACGCTCATGTGACGGGGAAACGCTGTGGCATGGTGATGGACCGTGCTGCTGCGACTGGCCTACCTCGGTGTGACGAACGTGTTCGCGCTGCTGCGACTGCTGCCGATGAGCAGCCAGGAGAAAGACGCGGAGATCCTTGCGCTGCGCCACCAGCTCCTCGTCCTGCAGCGGCAGCTCGGACCTGACAGGGTGCGGTTCACCCGGCTGACCGGACGTTGCTGGCGGCACTGCTGCACCAGATCCCGAGGGACGTGCTCAAGCGACTGCGCCTGGTGGTGAGTCCGGATACCGTACTCCGCTGGCACCGCGATATGCTCGCGCGCCGGCACGCGCAGCGGTCCCGGCCCCGGCGCCCGGCCGGCCGCGCACCGTGCGCTCGATCCGCGTCCTGGTGCTGCGGCTGGTCCGCGAGAATCCCGGGTGGGGGTATCGCCGGGTGCACGGCGAGCTGCTGGTGCTCGGGGTGAAGGTCGCCGCTTCCACCGTCTGGGAGATCCTGCACGAGGCCGGGATCGACCCGGCGCCCGAGCGCAGCTCCGCCACATGGGCCGGTTTCCTGCGCTCCCAGGCCGAGGCCCTGCTGGCCTGCGGCTTCGTCGAGACGGTTACCCTGTCCGGGGCGCGGCTGCATGTGCTCGCGGTGATCGAGCACGCAAGCCGCAGGATAAGGATCCTGGGCGCCACCGCCCGCCCGACGGCGCCCTAGGTAGCCCAGGCGGCCAGGAACCTCGTGATGGACCTGGAGGATGCCAGCTGCCGGGCACGGTATCTGATCAGGGACCGGGACGGGAAGTTCCCGGCCCTGTTCGGCACCATCCCCGCTGACGCGGGCATCGAAACTGTACTGAGCGGGGTCCGGATGCCGAGGATGAACTCGATCATGGAGCGGTGGGTGCAGACCTGCCGCCGCGAGCTTCTGGACCGCACGCTGATCTGGAACCAGCCCCACCTCCTGCACGTCTTGGGGAGTTCGAGCAGTTCTACAACGGGCACCGGCCGCATCAGGGCATCGCGAACGCCCGCCCGCTCCAGCCACTGCCCGTGCCGCTCGCGGCTCCTGACCAAAACGCCAGCCTTCACATACGACGGCGCGACCGACTCGGTGGAGTACTTCATGAGTATCAATATGCGGCTACGAGCTGCATGGATGGGGTTTTCGGCAAGGACAGCGTTGCTGGCTGATCGCGGCAACGTGGATGAGTTGCGGGATCGGGCCGATGCTGGCGACCGGTTCGCCGCGCTCAGGCTGGCTGACGTGCTGGCCGAGCGCGGCAACCTAGATGAGGCCACGCAGGTGCTACGTCCCAGAGCCGATGCTGGCGACCGGGACGCCGCCCGAGACCTGGCGGGGTTGCTGGCTGATCGCGGCAAAGTGGATGAGTTGCGGGATCGGGCTGATGCTGGCGACCGAGATGCCGCTGTACGGTTGGCCAGGGTGTTGGCCGATCGCGGCGATCTGGATGAGCTCCGAAATCGGACCGAAGCTGGCGACCGGGAAGCCGCGCTCAGGCTAGCTGACGTGTTGACCGATCGCGGCGACTTGGATGGAGCCGCGCAGGTCCTACGTCCCAGAGCCGATACGGGCGACCCCGCTGCCGCTATGCGGCTGGCTGACCTGCTGGCCGACCGTAGCGATGTGGAAGAGTTGCGAAATCGAGCCGACGTCGGTGACGCGTACGCCGCCGGTCAACTGGTTAAGGTGTTGACCGATCGTGGCAACCTGGATGGGCTGCTTACCCTTGTCAACGCCGGAGACAAATCTGCCGGCACGCGGCTGCCCGATCTACTAGCCCAGCAGGACAGGGGCGAAGAAGCAGAGCGGCTGCGCCGGTTCGGTTTGAATCCGGATGGGTCGATCGCTTATGCGTAAGAGGGACATACCCGCTACGCGATTGAACCGCCAATGTCGCCGATGTTAATGTTCTGACAGGAATCAGATCTGCCGACTATGTCGTTGGACCCCTGACGACGTTGTGGCCGCAACCAGCGCACCGATCGCCCGGTTCTGGACCCGCCTACGGACGGACGCGCGCCGGCAACCCGAATCGGGTGAGGTCGGCAGTGAGGAAGGCGACGATGCCTGCCACGCGTCCGTCGAGCAGGGTGAGGACGTCGAGGCCGCCGGGAATGTACGCCGCGGCGGCGTCGTCCCAGCGGTAGGTGCCGAACGCGATCTGGCCGTTGGCCCTGGTGGGCAGGAACCGCCAGCGCGATTGCAGCGGGTCGCGGAGCAGGAAGGCGCGGATCTCGTCCTGGCCGCGGTACCAGACGGGCAGCGGCGGCATCGAGTAGCGCGCGTCGTCGGCGAGCATGGCGACGATCGTGTTGACGTCGCCGGCCTGCCAGGCGTCGGCCCAGCGGGCGGCGATGTCATGGACGGCGGCGTCCCCGAGGTCGCGCAGCACCGTC
>WNGE01006304.1_pt3 | contig 18102 bp, 18 predicted proteins | sample 5400651 | NCBI WGS metagenome assembly WNGE01 (sample SAMN13153370, study PRJNA577476) | soil metagenome | isolation source: 60 cm soil or saprolite under grassland replicate 2 | place: USA:California | collected 2016-06-15
CACCTGGAAATAGCCGCTCGTCGGCGAGAAGTTCCCGCAGCTTCGCGCGCGCTCGGTGCAGCCGCGAGCGGACCGTCCCGCCGGGAATCGCCAGCGCCTCAGCGATCTCGTGGTAGTCGAGGTCCGCCCAGGCGTAGAGGAAAAGCACATCGCGCTCGCCGTCGTTCAGCGATCCAAGCGCGCCGGCGATCTTTCCCGCCGCCCGGTCTGACAGCGCCACCTCGCCTACCGGGTCGATGAACGTACGAGCGAATGCACGCAGCTCACGCTGCTCATGTCGGAGATGCTCGCGCAGGAGATTCATCGCGATCCCAAACAACCACGGACGCGCGTCGTCGCGTAGGGCGCGATAGCGCCGGCGATGCTGGAACGCGCGCACAAACGTCTCGGCCGTCAGGTCGTCAGCCAGATCAGCAGGTGCACGGCGCCGCAGGTAACGGCTCACCGCGTCGAAATGTCGCTCGAAGATCGCAACGAACGCCAGCGGATCCGCCCGCGACGCACGCAGCGCCTCGCTATCGCTCAACTCAGCCATTCAATCGGTCATTGCCGTCCGGCTTCACGACCATCGTGAATGCGACCACACGTTGAACGCCAAGCGAGGAACGCCGGCAGAATCTCGTTCTCGAGCTCGTCGCGCGTCGTCGGCCGACCGCCGTTGATGAAGCGCATAACGTCCGGATCGCTGTCGAGCTCGACAAGGTTCTCGACGTCGTCGTCGGTGAACCGCCGCAGCTCCAACCGCTCGGTTTCCAGAAAGATCTGCATCGACGGATTCTGCCGCGCCCGGAGGCAGGGGTAAGAGCCTCCAAGGCGACCGTCGGTCTTTGCGAGGATCGGAGTCGATGAGCGCCGAGGCCGTGATTCCGGCGAGTGCCGAGCAGCGGCAGCGGGTGCGCCTGATCTTCGGGGCGCTGCTGCTGGTGCTGTTGCTCGCCTCGTTGGATCAGACGATCGTCTCGACTGCGCTGCCGACGATCGTCGGGGACCTCGGCGGCATCTCGAAGTTCTCGTGGGTCGTCACCGCCTACCTGCTCGCCTCCACGGTCGTCGGGCCGCTGTACGGAAAGATCGGCGACCTGTACGGGCGCAAGACCGTGTTGCAGTCGGCGATCGTGATCTTCCTGCTCGGCTCGGCGCTGTGCGGGATCAGCCAGAACATGACCGAGCTGATCGTCTTCCGCGCGCTGCAGGGACTCGGCGGCGGCGGCCTGTTCGTGGTCACGATCGCCGTGATCGGGGACATCATCCCGCCGCGCGACCGGGGGCGCTACCAGGGCTTCTTCGGCGCCGTCTTCGGCGTCTCGACCGTGATCGGGCCGCTGCTCGGCGGCTTCTTCGTCGACAGCCTCTCCTGGCGCTGGATCTTCTACGTCAACGTCCCGATCGGGCTGATCGCGCTCGCCGTGATCGGCATCGCTTTTCAGGCTCGCACGGAGCAGGTGAAGTAAACGATCGACTACCTCGGCGCGGCGCTGCTGGCGAGCGGCCTCTCGGCGATCGTGCTCTACACGAGCCTCGGCGGCACCACCTACGCCTGGGGCTCGCCGCCGATGGTCGCCCTGATCGTCGCCGGCATCGTCCTGCTCGTGGCCTTCGTGCTGGCGGAAGCCCGCGCGCCCGAACCGATCCTGCCGCTCGAGATCTTCCGCAACCGCGTCTTCAGCGTCACCAGCGCCGTCGGCTTCATCGTCGGTCTGGCGCTGTTCGGCGCAGTTACCTACCTCCCCCTCTATCTCCAGGACGTCAAGGGCCACAGTCCCACGACCTCAGGGCTGCTGATCACGCCGATGATGGCCGGTCTCTTGATCACCTCGATCGGAAGCGGCCAGCTGATCAGCCGGTTCGGTCGCTACAAGCCGTTCCCGATCGCCGGCACCGCGATCATGGCGCTGGGGCTCGCGCTGCTCTCACGCCTGCACGTCGACACCTCGACGCTGGTCGCCGCCGCCTACATGCTCGTGCTCGGGCTCGGCCTCGGGCTCGTCCTGCAGGTGCTCGTACTGGCCGCGCAGAACGCGGTCGACTACAAGTACCTCGGCGTCGCCAGCTCCGGCTCGACCCTCTTCCGCCAGATCGGCGGCTCGATCGGCGTCGCGATCTTCGGCGCCATCTTCGCCAACCAGCTCACGAGCAACCTCGCGGACAGGCTCCCGGCCGGCGCGCACGTGCCCGCCGCCGCGAACCCGGCCGCGCTCAAGCAACTTCCGCCCGCCATCCACGAGGCCTACGCCACGGCCATTACTGAGGCGCTGCAGCCGGTGTTTCTCACCGCCGCCGCGATCGCCGTGCTTGCCTTTCTGCTCACCTGGCTCCTACGTGAGCTGCCGCTGAAGGCGACCGCTCGAGCGCCCGACCTGGGCGACGGTTTGCACGCCGCCCGCGATGACAACCCGCTGCGCGAGCTCGAGCGTGCCCTCTCCAAGCTTGCCGGCCGCGAGCACCGCTGGCAGCTGTACCAACGCCTTGCCGCCCGTGCCCTCGTCGATCTCTCCCCGCCGGAACTGTGGCTGCTCGCGCGCCTCGGCGAACGCACACCCTTGACGGAAGAGCAGCTGAGCGAGCGGCTGCAGGTCGATCCGCATCAGATCGCCGAGGCGCTCGAGCAGCTGCAGCAGCGAGCGCTCGTCGAGACAAAAGACGGCGACACGATCACGCTGACTGCGCTCGGCCGAGAGGACTACGAACGACTCGTCGCCGCGAGATGTGCCGGGTTGCGCGAGCTCCTCAACGGCTGGGACCCGGACGAGCACGCCGAGCTCCAAGAGCTCGTCGACAAGCTCGGGCGCGACCTCGTCAGCGAGATCCCCACCCCGTAGCGGCCGGCGCTGACCTATGCGGCGATGGTCGCGCGCGCACGGGCCACGCGCACTGCTTGGCTGAGAGAGTCGATGTCGTAGGCGCCATAGTGGCGGCGCCCGTTGATGAAAAAGGTGGGCGTGCCGGAGACGTTGCTGAGGTCGGCGCCGTCGACGTCCTCTGCGACTCGCGCCGCACCTGCACGCTTCTCGAGGTCGTCGGTGAACCGGTCGACGTCGAGCCCGAGCTCGCTCGCGTAACCGATGAGGTCGCCGGGCGTGAGCGCGTCCTGGTGCTCGAGCAGAAGGTCGTGCATCTCCCAGAACTTGCCTTGCGCGGCGGCGCCCTCCGCCGCCTGGGCTGCGAGCTCGGTGTGTGGGTGGACGTCGTTGAGCGGGAGGTGTCGCCAGACGTAGCGGACGTCGCCGAAGTCGCGCAGCAGCTCGCGGATGACCGCTTCGGCCTGCCCGCAATAGGGGCACTCGAAGTCGCCGTACTCGACGAGCGTGACAGGCGCGCCTTCGGGGCCGCGAATGTGGTCCCGCGCGGAATCGACGGGCACGGCCAGGTCGACGATCGACTCCGCGGTCCCGAGCAGCGCCCGGATGCGCAGGCGCCTCGGCAATAGCGCGGTCGCGCGGAAGACGAGCCACGTCAGAAGCGACGCGCACAGAGCCGCGCTGAGCACGCCGAGTTTCGCCTCGGCGAGCTGCTCGCCGTGGAACGCAAGGCCCGCGATCAGCAGCGACACGGTGAAGCCGATGCCGGCGATCGAGCCACCACCGGCGAGCGCGGCCCAGCCGACCGGCGGCCGGACGCGCCCGCCGCTCAGCGTCGTCGCGAGCCACGACGCCGTGACGGTCCCGACGGGCTTTCCGACGACATAGCCGATCAGGATGCCGAGCGCGATCGGCGCCGTGAACGCGTCCGAGAGGAAACGGCCGTTGATGTGGATGCCCGCGTTCGCAAGCGCGAACAGCGGCACGATCACGTAGCTCGTCCACGGATGAAAGAGCTGCTGCAGGCGCTCGTTCGGCGAGACCGCGGATTCGAGCCCGAGCCGCGCCGAGCGCGCAAGCTCCGGCGTCGGCTGCTCACGGAAGAGGCGGAACAGGTTTGAGGCGCGCTCGAGATCGCCCCGCGCGGCAGGCGCTGCGAACGTCAGCAGCCCCATCGCGAGGCCGATCACGATCGGGTCGACACCGGACTTCGACAGCGCGACCCAGGCGGCCACGCCCAACACCACATACACGGCGCCGCGCTGGACGCCGGCCAGCACGGCAAGCACCACGACCGCGAACAGCCCGACCGCGATCAGCAAGGCAAGCGTGTGCAAGCCGCCCGCGTACACCGTCGCGATCACGATCAACGCGATGACATCGTCGACGACCGAGAAGCTGAGCAGGAACGCGCGCAGGCGGATCGGGAAGCGCGTCCCGACGAGCGCCAGCATCCCCAGAGCGAACGCCGTGTCCGTCGACATCGCGACACCCCAGCCGTGCGCGGAGCCGCGCCCCGCGTTCAGAGCGAGGAAGATCGCGACCGGCACGAGCATCCCGCCGATGCCCGCAGCGAGCGGCAGCGCAAACCTGCGGCGCTCGCGCAGCTCGCCCAGGTCGAACTCCCTGCGCGCCTCGAGGCCTACGACGAAGAAGAAGAGCGTCATCAGCCCACTGTTCAGCCAGTAGCGCAGGTCGTGCGACAAGCCCGTGTCACCGACCCGGATCGAGAAGGCCGTCTGCCAGACGCGCGCGTACGACGCCGCATCGACGTTCGCCCACACGAGCGCCGCGACCGCGGCGGCGAGCAGGACCGCTGCACTCCCGGTCTCGGTGCGGAGAAAGCGACGCAGCGGCGTCTCGAGGTTCCGCACCCAGGCCGTCCGACCGGTGAACGGCGACTCCCCGGTGAGCGCGCCGGCAGCAGCGCCGCTACTGCTCAACCGTTACACCGCCGCTCGCTCCAGCGACGTCGCCCGATGGCCGAGAGTTGTGTTGGTCATCGAAGAAACCTCTTCCGCTCTGCCGACTTGACTCTAGTGCGCTTGCCGATGCTTAACCCGTGCGGGGGTTGCGGTTGACGCCTACGACGACCTTCAACAGGCTCGGGTTCTCGCGGCCGGCGCGGAGCGCCAGGTCTACTTCCTCGAGCGGGAAGTGCGCGTCGACGAGCCCGTCGAGGTCGACGCGTCCCGCCGCGGCCAGTGCAATCGCGACGGCATAGGTGTTCGCGTACCGGAACGTGCCGACGAGGGTGATCTCGCGCGCCTGCATCGCCGCGATCGGGAACCTGGCTTCGAGGCCCGGCCCCATTCCCACGAGCACCGCGCTGCCGGCCGGTCGGAGGAGTCGGATTGCGTCGCTCGTAAGCGCCTCGGCGCCGGTGCACTCGAGCAGCACATCGAACGGCCCGTCGTCCGGCGTCAGCGCACGCTCGCTCACATCGATCGCGCCGGTCGCTCCGTGCTCAGCGGCGCGCGCGAGCCGATCGCGATTGACGTCCGCGCTGACGATGGTCGTCGCGCCGGCGGCGCGGGCAACCTGCACGGCCAGGTTGCCGATCGGCCCGGCGCCCGTCACGAGGACGCGATCCCCGAGTCCGACTCCGCCTTTCCGGCAGGCCCAGATTCCGACCGAGAGCGGTTCGAGCAGCGCTCCCGCGTCGTCGGACAACTCGTCGGGAAGCGCGAAGGCGTAGTCCTCGTGGATCGCGACGTACCGGGCGAAGGCCCCGTCGATCGGAGGCGTCGCGAAGAAGCGGACGTCAGTGCAGAGGTTGTACCGGCCGTGGCGGCACTCGGAGCAGCGGCCGCACGGGACGCCGGGCTCGAGCGCAACGCGTTGGCCGACCGCATGCTTCACCGCCCGCGGGCCGCGATCGACGACGACGCCGGAGACCTCGTGGCCGAGCACGAGTGGTTGCTCGACGACGAACGATCCGATCCGGCCGTGCTCGTAGTAGTGCACGTCGGAGCCGCAGACACCGACCGAGCGCACCTCGACGAGAACGTCGCGTTCTCCGAGTTGCGGCACCGCGCGCGTCTCGAGCCGGACGTCGCGCGGGCCGTGAAGCGCGGCGACGAGATTGGCCGCGGCCGTCACTCCGGCTCGATCAGAACCTTGAACGCGTCGCCGGAGCCGGCCAGCTCGAGCGCCTCGGGAAAGTGCTCGATCGGGAAGCGGTTGGAGAGGAGCGGCTTCACGTCGAGAGCGCCGCTCTGAAGCAGCGCGAAGGCGTCGTGAAACGTGTACCGGAGCGCGAACGACCCGACGATCTCGAGATCCTTGCGATAGACGTCGTACGGGCTCACGGCGATTCGGGCCTCGGTCGGGTTGACGCCGAAGAACAACAGCTTCCCCTCGTTGCGCACGTGCGTGAACATGTGCTCGACCACGGAGGGCACGCCGGTGCAGTCGATGACGACGTCGAAGCCGAGCGGCGAGATCGCGCGAAGGGCGTCGTCGGCTTCCCCGTCGCCGACGACCACGTTGTGCGCACCCAGCGATCGAGCGACTTCCAGCTTCTCCTGCTTCAGGTCGACCATCGCGACCGTGCTCGCACCGCCGTGCGCGACGAGCTGGAGCATCAATAGGCCGATCGGGCCGGCGCCGTAGATCAGGGCGTTGGCGCCGACGGGGATGCGCAGACGCTTCAGACCGTAGACGACGCAGGAGATCGGCTCGATGAAGGCCGCGAGCTCGTAGTCGAGATCGCCGACCGGGTAGACGTTCGCCTCGGGCGCAACCACGTAGTCGGCGAAGCCTCCGTCGCGGGTGACGCCGATCGCGCTCCAACGCAGGCAGTGGTTGACCTGGCCGCGCCGGCAGTAGAAGCAGCTGCCGCAGAACACGTTCGGGTTGACGGCCACGCGCTGACCGACACGAAGGTCCTCGATGATCTCCGGTCCGACGGCGACAACGTCGCCGGCGAGCTCGTGGCCGCCGATCAGCGGGAGCGGCCCGCCGAAGTCACCGTCGTAGATGTGCTGGTCGGTTCCGCAAATCCCGCAGGCGTGGACGCGAATCAGGATGTCCTTCGGCCCTGGCTCCGGCTCCGGGGCGTCGCGGACGGCGACCTCGTGCGGTGCCTCGTAGAAAGCCGCCTTCATTTGACCGCACCGAAGGTGAGCCCGCGGACGAGCGAGCGCTGGGCCAGCCAGCCCGCGAGGATCACCGGCGCGATCGCGAGCGTCGACGCCGCGGACATCTTGGCCCAGAACAACCCCTCGCTCGTCATGAAGCCCGAGATGAAGACCGGCAACGTGCCGCTGTTCGCGCTCGTCAAGTTCACGGCGAGCAGGAACTCGTTCCAGCTGAAGATCAGCGAGAGGAGCGCCGTCGCCGCCAAGCCGGGCGCCGACAGCGGGATGACGATCCTGGTCATGATCTTCAGGAAACGCGCACCGTCGACGGTGGCCGCCTCGAGAATCTCCCGCGGCAGGTCGGCGAAGAACGACCGCATCATCCAGATCACGAGCGGCAGGTTGAGTGCCCCGTAGAGCAGGATCATTCCGGGGCGGCTGTCGTAGAGCCCGACGTTCTTGTAGATGACGATCAGGGGGATCAGCGCCCCGACAGCGGGGAGCATCTTGGTCGAAAGAACCCAGGAGAGCACCTTCGGGGAGTGCCTGGACGGATTGAACGCGAGGCTGTAGGCGGCTGGGAGGCCGAGAAGCATCGCGAGCAGCGTCGACCCGAGGGCGAGCAGGACCGTGTTCGTGAAGAAGCTCATGTAGTTGGCGTCGAACACGCTCCGGTAGTTGCCGAGCGTCGCGTGGAAGAGGAGAACCGGCGGGTTCGCCGCGGCATCCGCCTCGCTCTTGAACCCCGTCAGCACCGTCCAGAGAATCGGGAAGAAGACGAAGAGCGCGAGCACGTACGTGAGCAGGTTCAGCCCCAGCGCGCCGGCCCTGAGGCGAACCCGCAGTCGAAACGCGGGGCGTCCCTCCTGCAGCGCGGTCACGCCGTCAGACCCCTTCTGAACGTTCGGGTGAGCAGCCTGAGCAGGAGCGCGGCGATGATCGAGCTGAAGATGATCGCCAGGACGCCTTGAGCCGACGACGTGCCGACGTCGTTCGCCTGCGAGATCGTCTGGTACACGTAGTACGGCACCGTGGTCGTCTCCGTTCCCGGGCCGCCCTGTGTCGCGACGAAGATCTCCCCGAAGAGCTGGAGGACGTAGATCATCCCCAGCAGCACCGCTAGCTCGAAGTAGGGACCGAGGAGCGGCAAGGTGATCTTGCGGAGCTCGTAGAACGGCCCGGCGCCGTCGATCCGCGCGGCCTCGCGGACCTCGTCGGAGATCCCCTGCAGCCCGGCAAGCAGGATCAGCATCATGAAGGGGGCCCACTGCCAGACGGCCATCGAGATGATGGCGAGCTTCGCATGCGAGGCCAGCCAGTCGGCCCGGGCGAAGCCGAGCGAGGTCGCCACCCAGTTGACGAGACCGAAGATCGGGTTCAGGAAGAGGTTCTTCTGCACGACCGCATTCACAGTCGGCATGACGAAGAAGGGCGCGATCATCAGCGCTCGAGCGACTCCCCGCAGGGGGAACGAACGGTTGAGGAGGAGTGCGAAGCTGAGCCCGAGGACCAGGGCGCCGCCGACGATCCCCGCCGTGATCTCGAGCGTGTTGACGAGGGCCGTGCGGAAGATCGGATCCTCGGTCACCGTATAACGGAAGTTCTCGAAGCCGATCCAGCGATGACCGAGCTCGGGCGACGTGAGGATCCAGTTGTGAAAGCTGTACCAGAGGGTGAGCAGGAAGGGCGCCTGCGTCATCACGGCCAGATAGACGAGCGCCGGCAGGAGAAGCGCGATGCTGGCCAGACGCTGCGAGCGCAAGAAGCCCCAGCGACCGGCGGAGATCTCCGCGGCCCGCGGAGCCAAGGATTGGGAAGGCGCGGTCATCGGGATCTGGATGAGGGCGACCCAAGCAGGACGCCCTCATCCGTGGAGATCCTGCTTACTTGATGTAGCCCGACTGTTTCATGATCCGTGTGACTTGCTGCTGTGAGATCGCCAGGGCGGAATCGACGCTCGTCTTGCCGGCCACTGCTCCGGCGAGGTTCTGTGTCACGAGCGTCCCGATGTTCTGGAACTCCGGGATGCCGACGAACTGCACGCCGACGTACGGGACCGGATGCAGCGTCTGGTGCGTCGGGTCGGCGGTCAGCATGGAGTTCAGGACGATGCTCTCGAATGCGCCCGCAGCCTTCTTGTAGCTGGGGTTCTTGTAGGTCGAGACGCGCGTGCCGGGCGGCACGGAGGCCCAGCCGCTCTTTGCGGCGACGAGCTTGATGTAATCCTTGCTCGTAGCCCAGGTCAGGAACTTGAAGGCGGCGTCCTTCTTCTTGCTCGACCCCTCGATCGTCAGCGACCAGGCCCACAGCCAGTGCGAGCCACGCGGCGTCACGGCCGTCGGCGCGTAGGCGAAGCCGATGTCCTTCGCGACCTTTGACGTCTTCGCGGTCAGCAGACCCGCCGCGACGGTCGCGTCGACCCACATCGCCGTCCTAGCCTGCTCCATCGCCGTCTCGCACTCGGTGAAGCCGCTGCTCGTCGCACCGGGCTCGCCGTACTTGCGAACGAGATCGACGTAGAAGTTGACGGCTTTCTTGGTCGCGGGAGCGGTCAGCTGAGGCTCCCACTTCATGTTGAACCACTGGCCGCCGAACGTGTTGATCACCGTCGTCAGGGGCGCGCCGAACTCGCCCCAGCCGGGCAGTGCGCGCAGGCAGATGCCGTAGCGGTTAGCCGACGGCTTGTTGAGCTTCGCCGCGAACGATTGAATCTGGCTCCACGTCGGATGCAGCGGCATCTTGAGCCCTGCATCTGCGAACAGCTTCTTGTTGTAGTACGTCATCGAGCTCTCGCCATAGAACGGCAGTGCGTACAGGTTGTTCTTGTACGAGAGGCCAAGGCGCACCTTTGGAAGCACGTCCTTGACGTCGTACGAACTCGCGATCGAGCCCGCTTTCGCGAAGTAGGGGTTCAGATTGACGATCCACTTGTTCTTCGCCCAGATCGGGACCTCGTACGTCCCCACTGTCGCGATGTCGAACTGCCCGCCGCCGGTCGCGATGTCCGAGGTGACTTTCTGGCGGAGCGTGTTCTCCGGCAGGGTCACGTACTTCACCTTGATGCCGTACTTCTTGGTGAACACCGACGTGAGGGACTGCATCACGATCATGTTGTCGTTGTTGACCGTCGCGATCGTGAGCGTGACCTGTCCGCGGTGTGCGGTCGAGTGGGCGCTGCTCACTCCAACGACCACGGCGAGGCTGAGCACGACGAGACCGCTCAGACTCATCGCCAAACGGGACAAACGCATCTTCGCTCCCTTCTTCGGGTTAGGTCCCGGCAGCGGGGCCAAAATGTTCTGTCGTGTTGCCTTAACGCATGACGGGTGGTATCCATAACATGATCGAAACACGCTGTCAAGTTGGAAAATCAGCAAGCATCGATCCGCCGAGTGTGGTATCTATCAGCTACTTACGGGCCTACGTAACACGCCATGAGAGTGACCATTCAAGACGTTGCAGTCGACGCCGGCGTCTCCGCGATGACCGTTTCGCGCGTGATCAACGAGAGCCCCCGCGTCAGGGCCGACACGCGCGAGCGCGTCGAGGCGTCGATCGCCAAGCTCGGCTACGTCCCAAATCGGCTCGCGCGAGGCCTGATCCAGCGCAAGACACACGCCTTCGGCGTGATCGTGCCGGACGTCGCCAACCCGTTCTTCACCCTCGTCGTGCGCGGCGTCGAACAGGTCGCCTGGCGGGCGGGCTACCACGTGATCCTCTGCGATACGCAGGGTGACCTCGAGCGCGAGCGAGGTTACCTCGAGGATATGGTCGCGTTTCAGGTCGAAGGTGTGCTGATCGCGCCGGTCGGCGACCGCTCACGCCCGCAGCTTCGCCTCCTGACGCACAACAGCGTTCCGTTCGTTCTGATCGACCGCTCGATCACCGGTTTCGACGCCGACCTCGTCCAGGGCGACAGCGTCGCGGGCGCGCGCCAGCTCGTCGAGCACCTCATCGCTCTCGGCCATCGGCGCATCGGGATGGTCACCGAAACGGCAGGCGTCTCCACGGCACGCGACCGCGTGCAGGGCTACCGCGAAGCGCTCGAGGGCGCCGGGATCGAGCCCGATCCGGAGCTCGTCGTCGAGTCGAGCGCAATCGACCCCGACGCTGCCCGCGAGGCGACGCTGCGGCTGCTGGCACGCCCGGAGCCGCCGACGGCCATCTTCGCCGTGAACAACATCGCCGTGGTCGGCGTCGTCGAAGCCGCACGTCGGCAGAAGCTCGAGATTCCCGACGACCTTGCCCTCGTTTGCTTCGACGACATCGAGCACGTCTCCCGCCTCTACCCCTTTCTCACGGTCATGGCCCAGCCCGCGGAGACCTACGGCACGATCGCAACCCAGCTGCTCCTCGATCGGCTGAGCGGACGCATCGCCCAACGTCGGCGCATCGTCGTCCTGCCCGCCGACTTCGTCGTCCGCAAGTCCAGCGGCGCTCCCGCCCTGGAGCCTGCGGAGGCCGGATGACCCTCGGCGGCATCGAAGCGGGCGGAACGAAGTGGGTCTGCGCGATCGGCAGCGGCCCCGACGATCTCCGCGACATCGTCACCTTCCCCACCACCACACCCGAGGAGACGATCGCGCGCGCCGCGGACTTCTTCTCGAACTACGGCTCTGTCGCCGCGGTCGGGATCGGCTCGTTCGGGCCGATCGACATCCAGCACGGCTCACCGACCTGGGGTCACATCACCACGACGCCGAAGCCCGGTTGGGCCGACACCGACATCGCACATGCGCTCGCCAACGCCCTCGATCTTCCCGTCGCCTTCGACACCGACGTCAACGCCGCCGCGCTCGGCGAGCACCGCTGGGGCGCCGCGGTCGGGCTCGACACGTTCTGCTACATCACCGTCGGCACCGGAATCGGCGGCGGTGGCATGGCCAACGGCCGGCTCATGCACGGCCTCGTGCACCCGGAGGTCGGGCACATGCGAATCCCGCACGACCACGAGCGCGACCCTTTCGCCGGCATCTGCCCCTACCACGGCGACTGCCTGGAAGGTCTCGCCTCCGGTGAGGCGATTCGCGCACGCTGGGGCAGGGCCGGGGAGGCGAACGGCGACGAGCACATCTGGCAGCTCGAAGCCGAATACCTGGCGCTCGGCCTCGTGAACGTGATCTGCACGCTCTCACCGGAGCGCATCGTGCTCGGCGGCGGCGTGATGAAGCAGCCGCAATTGTTTCCGCTCGTGCGTCGGCAGATCAGCGAGCTGCTCGGGGGATATTTCCGCGCGCACGAGCTCGAGGAAGACCTCGACGACTACGTCGTCGCAGCCGCCCTCGGAGACCGCGCCGGCGTGCTCGGCTCACTCGAGCTCGCGCGCAGCTACGTCTGAGCTTTGACGGCCGGATTGAACGGGAGTCGCCGCGCATCACTCCCCATGCCTCCCTTCGCCGGCAGCGAACCGCGCCGCGCCCTCGGCCGCCTCGGCGAGCACCCCGGCGCCGCCGACGAACTCGTCCTCCAGGCTCGCAGCGGTCCAGGCGGAAAGCCGATCGGCCCGCAGGCACGCCTGCGGGTGCGCTGCGAGCTGCCGCGCCAGCTCCTCGGCGGCCGCGCGCGAGGTGCCGTTGGGGACGACGCGGTTCGCGAGCCCGATCGCGAGGGCCTCCTCGGCGCCGACCGGACGCCCGGTCAGGATGAGGTCGAGAGCCCGGGAGAGGCCGAGGAGGCGCGGCAGCAGCACGGTGCCGCCGTCGACCAGGGGGACGCCGAAGCGGCGGTTGAAGACGCCGAAGACCGCGTCCTCGTCGGCGACCCGCAGGTCGCACCAGAGCGCGAGCTCGAGTCCGCCCGCGACCGCATAGCCGGAGACGGCTGCGATCACCGGCTTCGAGAGCAGCATTCGTGTCGGGCCCATCGGCCCGTCGCCGTCCGGCTCGAACCGGTTCGAGAACGCCTTCAGGTCCGCTCCCGCGCAGAAAGTGCCACCGGCGCCGAAGAGCACGGCGACCGCCGCATCCGATTCCTCGAACGCGCGAAAGGCGTCGGCGAGCGCCTCGGCGTGCTCGCGGTCGACGGCGTTGCGCACCTGCGGCCGGTCGAGGACGACGGTGTAAACGGCGCCGTCGCGCTCGACCCTCACTGCCACAACGGCTCCCGCAGCGCGCGGCTCTTCGGAATCTCGTCCACGAAGCGCACCGACTTCGCACCTTATAGTCCCTGACATGGCCGTCACGCCCGACGCGGCACGCTGGGAGCGGCTCTTCGCCGAACGCACGCGCGGGGAAGTCGGCGAGGGCATCGCGGCGGTGCTTGCGTTCCTCGGCCTTCCCAACATCATTTCGTTTGCCGGCGGGTTCCCCGATCCGCGGACGTTTCCACGCGAGCGCGTCTCCGCGCTGCTTGAGGAGTTCACCCTCGCGGGCGAGGTGAACGCCTTCCAGTACACGCCGACGCGCGGGCTGGCCGGGCCACTCGACGCGCTCGCAGGCAGGCTCGAAGCCTTGCAGGGCTGCCGCCCGGCCGACGAGGAGCTGATGGTCACGAGCGGCGCGATCGAGGCGCTCGAGCTCGTTGGCAAGTCGTTCCTCGAGCGCGGTGACGTGGTGGTCGTCGAAGGCCCGATCTACCTTGGGGCGATCATGGCGTTCCGCAGCTTCGAGGCCGAAATCGTGGCCGTTCCGATAGACGACCACGGACTCGATGTCGACAAGCTCGAAGGGCGTCTCTCCGAGGGGCTCCGCCCGAAGCTCGTCTACAGCATTCCCGATCACCAGAACCCGGCCGGGGTCAGGCGCCGAGCCTGTGGAGCCTCGCGCCGGACGTGGTCGTGCAGGCGGGCACGACGTCGAAGACGTTCTTTCCCGGTGTGCGGCTCGGCTGGGCGGTTGGCCCGGCCGACGTCCTGGCACAACTCGTGTCGGCAAAGCAGAACACCGACCAGTGCGCGGGCGCGCTTGGCCAGCGGCTCTTCGAGGAATACGTGCGCCGCGGCTGGATCGACGAGCAGCTCGCGCAGTCGCGCTCGCTCTACCGGCACAAGTGCGACCGGATGCTCGCGGCGCTCGGACGCGCGATGCCCGCCGGTGCGCGCTGGACGCGCCCGCGGGGCGGCTTCTTCACGTGGCTGACGCTGCCGGAGGGCGGGGACGCCGCCGACCTCGCAAAGGGGGCGGTCGAGCGCGGCGTCGGCATCGTCCCCGGTTCGCTGTTCTTCCCGGACGGGCGGGGCGGCGACAGCGTGCGGCTGTCGTTCAGCCAAGTCGACGAGAGCCTGATCGACGAGGGCGTCGAGCGACTCGCATCGCTCGTTGCGCCGTAGCTGGGCTCGCGCCTTGTGAGCTACTGCTCGTAGCCTTCGACCACTTCGGGTCGTCTGACGTCGGCCGCGTCGGGGTCGCGATGCGCACTGCGCAGACCGCGGCGCTGGCGAAGGAGATCCCAGCACTGGTCGAGCGAAACCTTCAACTCCTCGAGGCGCCGGCGATCGCTGTCGCCTGCGTTGCCACTCGACTCTCGCTGCCACAGTTCATGTTCCTCGGCGACGAGTTGCTCGATCGTGTTGTGGATCTGGGAATCGTCCATGAGTCCTCCTGGCGTCGGATGAATGTCACGTTAGCGGGGCGGCGAGCGATATTCCCGGCACCGTCGAAGCGAGAGGCTCTGCTTGGGTAACGTGGCGTCATGGATCCTGACCGGGCGCGCGAGCTCTTGGCCGGCGAGCGCCGGCGGATCGAAAGCGCGCTCGCGAGACTCGGCCACCAGGACACCGGCGAGCCGGCGGACGAGATAGATCCGGCCAACCAGGCGTCCGACCTCTATCAAGACGAACTGAACGAGGGTCGTGCAGACGATCTACGCCGAGAGCTCGCTGCCGTCGAACGGGCAGAGGCTCGTCTTGCCGCCGGCAGCTACGGTCTCTCGATCGAGAGCGGCAAGCCGATTCCCGACGAGCGTCTCGAGGCTCTCCCGACGGCCGAACGGACCGCTGAGGAGGAGCAACGCTAGAGGGACACCGCACCTAGCGCGACCGGAACAGTCGATTACACCGGGCGCACACGCATGGTCGCCAGCGGCGGGCGCGTCGAGCGCTTCAACCGCCGCCGCGCTCTCGCCGCGACGTAGCGAACAAGGAGTTCAAGAGCCGAAGGGCGACAACGAGTTGAGCCGTCTGCGAAGCCGCTCGACGTCTGCGCGGCGGCCGGTGAACAGCTCGCAGCGGAAGCGGACATCGAGACCAGCCCGGCGCACGACGTCGGCCATGAAGGCGTCGCACGTGACGAGGCGGCAGTGCGGCAGAGCGGCTGCGAGGGCACGGACGTCGAGACGATCACTCGCCCGGCTCCGTCGCTCGGGGAAGTCACGCTCGACGATCAACTCGAGGCGCCGCCCGCAGGAGCGTGCGACGGCGCCGCGCTCGTTGGGAAGCCTGAGGCCCGCGGAGAGCTCGCGCAGCAGCTCGAGCAGCGGCAGGTCCCGGCGCGCGGCCGACTCGAGCCGATGCGCCTCCGATTCCGGCACGGTGACTGCGCCGCGCGCCACGGCCGCCCTCAGAACCGGCTCGAGCTCGCGGAAAGCGACCTTCCGCTTCACGATTCCGCTCAGGTAGTTCTGGTCGAGGTAGAGGAGAAGCGCCATCTGCGAGCGCGCCGTGTCGGACGCCCGGACGCATCACCCGCCGCGAGGCCCACGCGGTCGTCGCCTTGGATGAGAAATGCCCGCTTCGTCTCGCTGAGAGTGACGCCGGCCCGCCCGGCGGCGTCTCTGAGCGTCGCCGGATCCTCCGGAACGAGATCGATCTGCGATTCGCCGTCGCCGCGAGGGAATCCGAGGTAGGCGAGCAGGTTCACGCCGCTCTCCTTGAGCGCGGAGAGAATCCGCTGTCCCTCCCCGGGCGCATCCGGAACGGTCACGTACTGATACTCGACACGTCGCACCGTGTCAGCCATCGAAGACCTCCTCCAACTCGAATGCTGAAAATCTTGGCCTAGACGCGTGAACCTTTACCTGCTGATCGCCTCCTCCAGGGCACGCCGGGTCAGCACCGTCGCGAGGTGACGTCGATAGTCCGCGCTCCCACTCGTGTCGCTTGGGGGATCGCTTTCGGCCGCGACCGCTTGCGCCGCAGCCGCAACGTCGTCCGCGGTTCGCAACGCCTCCTCGGCCGTTCGCGCACGCACCGGCGTCGGGCCCATGTTCGTCAGCGCGATCGCTGCATCCTCAACGGTTCCGTTCGAGCGCCGGACAACCGCCGCGACGCCGACCGTCGCCCAGTCCTGCGCGCGCCGGGTGAACTTCAGGTACGACCAGCCGCTCGGCCCGAGCTTCGGCACGCGGATCTCCGTCAGCACGTCCTGCGGCCCGAGCGCCGTCTCGAAGACTCCGCGGAAGAACTCGCCGGCCGGCACCGTCCGCTCTCCGTCCGTCCCCTGCAGGACGAGGTCGGCATCGAGAGCGAGGAGCACCGTCGGTAGATCGGAGGCCGGATCGCCGTGTGCGATCGAGCCGCCGAGCGTGCCGCGGTGGCGCACCTGCCTGTCACCGATCAGCCCTGCGGCGTGCGAAACGAGCGGGCAATGCTCCTGCAGCAGCGGGTCGTGGTTCAGGTCGTGATGCCTTGAGAGCGCGCCGATCGCGACCTGCTCTCCTGCATCGCGGACGTAGCGCAGCGAGTCCAACCGGCATAGATCGACGAGCACAGCCGGGCGGGCGAAGCGAAGCCGCATCAACGGGATCAGCGAGTGGCCGCCCGCAAGCACCTTCGTGTCCTCGCGTTCGCCGAGCAACTCGACGGCGTGCTCGACCGAATCCGCGACCTCGTAGTCGAACGGTGCGGGAATCATCGTCTCGCCTCCTCGATCGCTCGCCACACTCGCTCGGGCGTGGCCGGCATCTCCAGGTCGGTGATCCCATACGGCGAGAGCGCGTCGACGACGGCGTTCATCACCGCCGCGGTCGACGCGATCGTGCCCGTCTCCCCCACGCCTTTGACGCCGAGCGGATTCGTCGGGCTCGGCGTCTCGGTGCGGCCGAGCTCGTAGAACGGCAGCTCGGCCGCGGAGGGGATCAGGTAGCTGACCATCGAGCCGGTGAGGAGGTTTCCGTCCTCGTCGTACACGGCCTCCTCGAAGAGCGCCTGTGCGATCCCCTGCGCGACCCCGCCGTGGATCTGCCCGTCGACGACCTTCGGGTTGATCACTTTGCCCACGTCGTCGACGGCGATGTAACGGACGAGATCGACCGCGCCGGTCTCCGTGTCGACCTCGACGATCGCGATGTGCGTGCCGGCGGGCCAGCTGAAGTTCGGCGGGTCGTAGACGTAGGTCGCCTCGAGCCCGGGCTCCATGCCGTCGGGGAGGTTGTGCGCCGTCCACGCCTGCAGCGCGAGCTCCTTCGTCGTCAGCGAGTTACCGTTCGCACTGAACGTGCCGCCCTCGTACTCGAGCTCGTCTTCGGCCACTTCGAGCTGGTGCGCCGCGATACGGCGCGCCTTCGCGATGATGCGCTCTGCCGCTTCGTAGGCCGCAATCCCGCCGACCGTGAGGCTGCGGCTGCCGTAGGTGTCCATTCCGAGCGGCGAGACGGCGGTGTCGCCGTGCAGCACCTCGATCTCGTCGTAGCCGACGCCGAGCCGGTCGGCGACGATCTGGGAGACCGTAGTCTCGTGGCTCTGGCCGTGCGGCGAGGTGCCGATCAGGACCTGCACCGTTCCCGTCGGCAGGAAGCGAATCGTGGCCGCGTCCCAGCCGCCCGCGCTGTAGCGGATGGCGCCGAGGATGCGCGACGGCGCGATCCCGCACATCTCGATGTAGGTGGAGAGGCCGACTCCCAGCTCCTTCGTGTCCCCGCGTTCCCGGCGCTCGGCCTGCTGCCGGCGCAACTCGTCGTAGTCGAGCAGTTCGAGCGCCGCGTCGAGGTGAGCCTCGTAGTCGCCGGAGTCGATCGTCAGGCCGGACGCGATCGTCGCCGGGAACGCCCGAATGAAGTTGAGCTTGCGAAGCTCGATCGGATCCTTGCCGAGCTTGCGAGCGAGCGTGTCGACCGCACGCTCGATCGCGTAGGTCGCCTCCGGGCGCCCGGCGCCGCGGTACGCGTCGGTCGGCGTCGTGTTCGTGAAGACGCCCGTGCACTCGAAGTCGTAGGCGGCGACACCGTACGAGCCGCCGTAGAGCCACGCTCCGAGCAGCGGCGTGCCGGCCGTAACCAGCTGGAGATACGCGCCCATGCCGACGACCAAGCGCACGCGCACCGCTCGGATCTTTCCTTCCGCCGTCGCC
>WNGE01007795.1_pt1 | contig 18102 bp, 11 predicted proteins | sample 5400651 | NCBI WGS metagenome assembly WNGE01 (sample SAMN13153370, study PRJNA577476) | soil metagenome | isolation source: 60 cm soil or saprolite under grassland replicate 2 | place: USA:California | collected 2016-06-15
GGCCGCGCTCGTGAGGTTCCGGGTCAATGAAGAGGCGGTCGAGGTCGCGTTTGCGCCGCACAAGACTCTGCTCGAGGTTCTGCGCGAGGACCTGCGGCTGACGGGGACGAAACACGGCTGCGAGCTTGGAGAGTGCGGCACCTGCGCCGTGCTCGTGGATGGGAAGCCGGTTCTCTCCTGCCTCTATCTGGGTGTCGAGTGCGAAGGCAGGCACGTCGAGACCGTCGAGGGGATGGCGGGAGCGCGGGGGCTCCATCCCTTGCAGAAGGCCTTTGCGGATCTGGGCGCCGCGCAGTGCGGGTATTGCACGCCGGGATTTCTGCTCACGGCGAGAGCGCTGCTGGAGGAGAAACCGAAGCCGACGAGGGAAGAGATCAAGGAAGCTCTGGCCGGCAATCTCTGCCGCTGCACCGGCTACATCAAGATCTTCGAGGCGGTGGAGCTGGCGGCGGCATGGATGCGCGGCGAGCAGGCCGAGCCGCCACGGGAGTCTCTGTACGGGACCGACTTCGACGAGAGTGGGCTGTTGCCCGTTGTGAGGAATCCCTAGGATGTTCTTCGTTCGTGCTCCTCGCGCCGTAGGGGCGGGGTTTACCCCCGCCCGCGGCAACGAACAGCGGGCAACGATGGGAGGCGGGCGGGCGCAAGGCCCGCCCCTACAGCACGGGGGCCGACCCCGAGTTTTCGGTGGTGCTCCTCGCGCCGTAGGGGCGGGGTTTACACCCGCCCGCGGCAACGAACAGCGCACAACGACGGGAGGCGGGCGGGCGCAAGGCCCGCCCCTACAGTACGGGGGCCGACCGCGAGTTTTCGGTGGTGCTTTTCGCGCCGTAGGGGCGGGGCTTGACCCCGCCCGCGACAACGGCGGGTCCGCCCGCCGCAAACGGCCGCCCCTACGGCACGAGGGCCGACCGCGGGCTGTGGAAGGAAGACCATGAGGAGCAAGACCCGGGTAGTCGGGCGTCCTTATCCCAAGGTGGACGCGGCGGCGAAGGTTTCGGGACAGACGAAATTCGCAGACGATCTCTTTCTGCCTCGGATGCTCCACTGCAAGATTCTTCGCTCGAGGCTCGCGCACGCGCGACTCGTGCGCGTGGACGTCTCGAAGGCGCTGGCCATGCCGGGTGTCCTCGCCGCCGCAACCGGGCGTGACCTGCCCATCGCGTTCGGTATCCTGCCAGTCTCGCAGGACGAGCACGCGCTGTCCCCCGACACAGTGAGGTACGTCGGCGACCCGATCGCGGCAGTCGCGGCCGTGGACGAGGACACGGCCTTCGAGGCGCTCGCGGCCATCGAGGTGGAGTACGAGCCGCTCAAGCCCATTGCCTCGATCGAGGAGGCCGTGGCCAACCCTTCGCCGCGCATCCACGACTACGGCGACGGAGGCAACTTTCACAAACTCGTCTCGATGGAGTTCGGCGACACCGAGGAGGGATTCGCCCGCGCCGACCGGATCTACGAGGATTTCTTCTTCTACGAGGGGAGCACCCACCTTCCGCTCGAGCAGCACGCCGCGCTGGCGGACTTCGGTCCCGACGGAAAGTTGACTCTCTGGACCTCCACGCAGACGCCGCATTACGTCCACCGGGCTCTCGCGAAGGTCCTCCAGATGCCGGCGTCCCGGATCCGCGTGATCGCGACTCCCAACGGCGGAGGGTTCGGCGGAAAATCCGACCCCTTCAACCACGAAATCGTCGTGGCGCACCTCTCGCGAGTCACCGGGCGGCCCGTCAAGATCTGCCTGACGCGCGAGGAAGTCTTCTACTGCCATCGGGGACGGCATCCGACTCTCATGCGGGTCAGGACCGGGGTGAAGAAGGACGGAGCCATCACCGCGATGCACTTCCAGACGGTTCTGGACGGCGGAGGCTACGGGTCCTACGGCGTCGCCTCGACCTACTACACCGGGGCGCTTCAAACCGTCACTTACGAAGTGCCGGCCTATCGCTTCGACGGCGCGCGGGTTTTCACCAACAAGCCGCCGTGCGGCCCCAAGCGCGGGCATGGCACGCCGCAGCCGCGGTACGCGCTGGAAGTTCAGCTCGACAAGATCGCCTGCGACCTGGGGCTCGATCCGGCCGACATGCGCAAGGCGCACCTCCAGCCGCCCGACTCCCTGACCGCCAACTTCCTGCGCGTGGGCTCGATGGGTCTGGCCGCCTGCATCGACAAGGTCGTCGGAGCCTCCGGGTGGCGAGCGCGCCGCGGAAAGCTGCCTTACGGGCGGGGGCTGGGCCTGGCGTGCTCCTCCTACATCTGCGGCGCGGGGCTGCCGATCTACTGGAATTCGATGCCTCAGTCCGGCGTGCAGCTGAAGCTCGACCGAGGCGGCGGTGTGACGGTCTTCTGCGGCTCGACGGAGATCGGACAGGGGAGCGACACGATCCTCGCCTCGATCGTGGCGGAAGTGCTCGGGATCGATCCCTTCGACATCCGGGTCGTCACGGGTGACACGGACCTGACGCCCGTGGATCTGGGCTCCTATTCCTCGCGTGTGACGCTGATGACCGGCAACGCCGCGCTGCAGGCGGCCGAGCGCGCGCGAGAGATGCTCGTCGCCGCCGCGGCGCAGAAGCTAGAAATCCCTCCGGCGCGGATCTCTCTTGCCGAGGGCCGCGTCTTCGACGTCGAGGACCCCGAGAAGGCGATGAGTTTCACCGAGGCCGTCGTCGCGGCGGAAAGCCGGTTCGGAACGCTCGGCACGGTCGGCTCCTATTGCCCGCCGCCTTCGGCCGGGCGCTACCGGGGCGCCGGCGTGGGTCCTTCGCCCGCCTACTCCTATTCGGCGGCGGTCGCGGAGATCGAAGTGGACCCGGACACCGGCATCGTGACGGTCCCGAAGGTCTGGATCGCGCACGACGTCGGCAAGTGCATCAATCCCGTGCTCGTGGTCGGCCAGGTCGAGGGCTCCGTCTACATGGGCCTGGGCGAGATCCTGATGGAAGAGATGGCCTACCGGTCTGACGTCAATGGCAATGTCGTGCACAAGTTCCCGTCGCTGCTCGAGTACAAGAGCCCGACGACGAAGGAGATGTCCGACGTGGTCACGTTCTTGATCGAGGATCCCGATCCCAATGGCCCGTTCGGCGCCAAGGAAGTCGGACAGGGCCCGCTCCTGCCAATCCCTCCCGCTGTCGCCAACGGGATCTTCGACGCGGTGGGTGTTCGCATCGACGAGGTGCCGGCGACTCCCGAGAAAGTCCTGAAGGCCCTGAAGGCGAAGGCGCAGGGGAAGGCCCCGCGCGTCGGCCCGGAGAGCTTCCCCGACATTCCCTATCCGGAGGCCCTGCGCGTCCCGACTCCCGCGCAGGGAGGCGACGGAAGAGCGGTCGCCGTCGAGGCGACCGGGGCGGGAGGAGTCCGATGAATCGGGTGATCGCGCGATCGAGCCATCGGGTGATCGGCCGGAGCCGGACGCAGTCGCATCAGATCGTCGGATCACCCGATCACCCGATCACCCGATTGGTTTTCCCATGATGCGTCTTCCGAAATTCCGCTACTACGCGCCGCGCAGCCTCCGCGAGGCTGTCGCGATCGGAGCGGATGAGGGTCCCGACAGCGCGTACGTCGCCGGAGGGACCGACCTCTACCCGAACATGAAACGCCGGCAGCAGACGCCCAGGGTCGTCATCGGCCTCTCGCGTATCCAGCCACTTCAGCGTCTGCGGTTTGGCTCGGAGGGCGTGTCGATCGGCTCCGCGGCAGTTCTTTCGCGGGTCGAGAACGACCGGCGCATCCGCCGCGAGTATCCGGCCCTCGCGCACGCCATCGCGGAGATCTCCACACCGCCGCTGCGCAATATGGGAACGCTCGGAGGGAATCTGCTTCTCGACACGCGGTGCAACTATTACGACCAGAACTATGAGTGGCGCCAGGCGATCCACTTCTGCATGAAGAAGGACGGAGACGTCTGCTGGGTGGCTCCGGGCTCTCCCAAGTGCCTGGCCGTGCAGTCGGCGGACTCCGTGCCGATCTTGATCGCCTTGAACGCCCGGGCCGTCCTCGCCTCACCCGAAGGGGAGCGAACGGTCGCCGTCGAAGATCTTTACCGTAACGACGGCATCGCGTACCTGACCAAGCGCCCGGAGGAGCTCCTGACGGAGATCCGGCTTGCCAAGCCGGACGGCTGGCGGGGGAGCTACAAGAAGCTGCGCCGCCGCGGGGCCTTCGACTTTCCGGTCCTGTCCGTCGGCGCGGCGGTGAGGCGCGAGGGGGACCTTGTTGTGGAATCGCGGTTAGTCCTGGGAGGAGTCGCCTCGGCACCGATTCGCCTGGCGGGGTCCGAGGCAATCTTGCGGGGCCGGCCGCTCGATGACGACGCGATCAAAGCCGCGGCGGAAGCGGCTTCGGGGTCTTCCAGGCCAATGGACAACACGGACTTCTCCTTCCTTTGGCGCAAGGAGATGACCAGGAAGTTCGTCGCCGCGGCACTGCGCGATTTGCGGACGGCGTGACCGGACAGAGGGATGGGGGTACTCCTCCCCCGTCTCCGTATCTCCCAGTCTCTCAGTGGCTTGCTTGATGCCGGCGCGTCCAGCCGCGATTTGCTTTCCTCGAAGCGTTCGAGTAGACTGTACGCCTTCTCGTATCGCTCGCCTTTCGCAGCTGTTCGCTGTCTGAATTCCGACGAATCCCACGGGAAGTCGGTTACGTCGAGCGGCGCGACGGGGCCGGTAAATCAGACGCCGGATGAGGATTCTGTTTCGATGAAACTGTACGTCGGTAACCTTCCCTACACCACCAGCGAAGAGGATCTTCGCAACCTGTTCTCTCAGTACGGCAATGTCGAGTCCGTGGCCGTCATCACCGACCGGGAGACGGGACGATCCAAGGGCTTTGGGTTCGTCGAGTTCGCAGACGACAACGAAGCCAAGAGCGCTATCTCGGCCCTCTCGGGCCAGGAGTTCAGCGGCCGTGCGCTGACGGTCAACGAGGCCCGTCCCAAGACGGGCGGCGGCGGCGGGGGCCGTGGCGGCTACGGCGGCGGAGGCCGCGACCGCTACTGAGTTTTTCGATCCGCTATTTCGTGGGGGGCTGCGGCCCCCCTTTTTCTTTTGCGGGGAGTGGGCCGGATTCTTGCAGCGGTTCGTGAAACCTGAAACTTGAAACCTGAAACGAGAGGAGAAGAGATGCCGCCGAAGAGCAAGGACAAGCCGCCGAAGAGCAAGGACAACAAGAAGCGCGTTTCGCGAGGAGATTTCTTGAGCGACGTCGAGGAGTTGCGCCGGCGCGCGCGGCAGCACATCCAGGAGGGCGCGGTCACCGCCGGCTACGGGGCCGACCGCGACAGAGTCATCAGTGTCTTGAACGAAGCGCTCGCCACGGAGATCGTCTGCGTCCTGCGCTACAAGCGCCACTACTTCATGGCGACCGGCATCCACGCCAACGCCGTCGCGCAGGAGTTCCAGGAGCACGCCGCAGAGGAACAGGGCCACGCGGACCGCATCGCCGGGCGGATCACGCAGCTCGGCGGAGAGCCCAACTTCAATCCCGACGGCCTCTCTTCGCGCAGCCACTCGGAGTATGTGGAAGGGGAGTCTCTCGTGGACATGATCCGGGAGGACCTGGTGGCCGAGCGGGTCGCCATCGAGTCCTACAGCGAGATCATCCGGTTCCTCGGAGACCGCGACGTCACCACGCGCCGGATGATGGAGGAGATCCTGGCAGTCGAGGAGGAGCATGCGGACGACCTCCGGGATCTGCTCGCCACCCTCGACCCGACCCGGCCGGGCTAGGCCGCGCTCCGGCTTGTGCTTGAGCAGTCGGACTTTAGCCGGGTTCGGCCTGGGGTCAGTACCCTATTGCGCCGCTTGGAATGGCTCATGCATACTCGACAACCGATGCAACCGAATCAGCTGAAGTAAGGGAGTAGGAATCGGGAGAGGAACATCCGGAACTGCATCAAGGAGGCAACGTGAGAAGGATTACAGCGTTCGTCCCGGTATTCGTTCTCTGCGCCTCGCTGCCGGCCGCGGCGCAGACCACCCTGACACCCCAGATCTCCGGCAACACACTCACGGCAAGCATCTCGCTGCCGGGAGGCATCGAGGCGGACCTGACCATCACCTTCGAGCAGGCCGTCGGTCTAAACGCCAACGCGCTGTCTCTGACGGCGGGCCTGGTGAACCCGACGGACCCTTCGTTGCTGTCGCGTTTTCCAGACCCGACGTCGGTCTCGATCCCAGTGGCGTTCCCCGTTCTGCTGCGCATCGACCCCACGGCGGCAAGCGGTCTCTCCTTCTCGGGCGTCTACCGGCTGACGCTCCATACTCACAACCTGACCCTCACGACGAATTCTCCGCTGCGCCTCTACAAGGCGGCGAGCGGCGGCCCCTTCCAGGACATCACGGCCGCGGTCGATGCGGGAAGCGTGCGGCCGGGAGGAGACGGCGGCGCCTATTCGGAGTTCCTGGTCGTGGTGGATCTCCGTCCGACGGACAGCGTGATCTCTGGCAAGTTCGCCAGGCTGAACAATGACCTGACCGCCAACGGCTCGGCGATCAGTCCCGCCGTGCTGGCCGATCTGCAACAGCGCCTCGCCGCGGCGAGAGAGCTCTACACGCAGGGACAGATTGCCTCGGCGATCAATGCGGTGCAGGCCTTCGCCGACCAGGTCAGGCAGCAAAGCGGGGCGAACATCCCCGACGTCTGGCGGGCCAACGGGAACCTCGTCAACGTCGCGGGGCTCCTGCGGTCGGATGCCTCGACCCTGAAGTTCAGCCTCACCTGGAAGGCCAACGGCGCCCCCTAGGGGACTAGCCCCCGACCTGTCATCCTGAGCGAAGCGAAGGATCTGCTCATCTGACGAGGGCAGATCCTTCGTCGCTCCGCTCCTCAGGATGACAGCGACTAGCTGGAGACGTCTCCCAGGCGGCGCCTCGGCGCCGCCTAGCGGTAGACTCTGGCGTCGTGCCCGCCAAGCTAACGCTCTTCCCGAGCGAGGAGGCCTCGCGCCACTTTGTGCTGCGAGAAGGGGCCGACTATTCCGTGGGGCGGCATCCGGCGAACAACGTTCTTCTGGACGACCCTCGCGTCTCGGGCAACCACGCGCTGCTCCAGTCGGGCCCGGAGTGGCTCCTTCTGGATCGCCAGAGTAAGAACGGCACCTTCGTGAACGCGATCCGGGTCACCGAGGCGCCCCTGCGAGACGAGGATTGGCTCTCCTTCGGCGGCCTGCTCGCTCGCTTCGAGCTCATCTCCGAGGCCGAGGTCGAGAAGCTTCAATCGGAGCGGGCGAGGCGCCTGCAGACCTTCTCGGAGGCGCGCCGGATCCTCGGCGCAAACCGGGAGCCGCAGGCGCTGCTGACGAAGCTCATCGGCTCCGTGCTGGAGCTGACAAGCGCCGAGCGGGGGTTCCTCCTGCTCTTTGGGCCGGGCGGGGGGATACGCGCGGAGGTCGTGTCCGGTTTTTCGGGCGCGTCCGCCCTCGACGAGCGCTTCAGCGGCAGCTTCGGTGCGATCGAGCGGGTGCTGCGGGAAGGGCGTTCGGTCGTAACCTCGAACGCAACGGGCGACGCCTACCTGGGCGAGCGCCGGAGCGTCGTCGAGATGGGCATCGAGACGCTGGCCTGCGTCCCTCTGCGCGCCGACGCAAAGGTCATTGGCCTGATTTACGTCGATGGCAGGAAGCGCGGCGGCGTCTTTACCGATCTCGACCTGGAGATTCTCGAGGCTCTGGCGGACCATGCCGCGGTCGTGGCCGGCAGCCTATCGCTGGATCGGCAGATCCGGCAACTCATCGGAGCCGCGGCATCCGAGCCGGCGGGCACGGGCTTTCTCGACGACTTCGAGCGCCGTGTGGCAGAGATCACGGCCGCATCCGCTGCGCCTTCCCCCCCGTTATGAGGACGACCGGACCGCGTGCGGGACCGTTAGCAGGCTGAGAAGAGGTTGACGCGGTGCCCTCCAACGACGCTCCCTCCGGAGGAACCGGTCCCGCTCCCGAGTCCCCGTCCGGAGACAAGCGCGTCGCCGCGACGGAGACCTACGTCGAGATAATGGAACGCCTCGCCCCGGAGACCCGGGTGGCGGGGCGTTACCGGATTGTGTCCATCGCGGGAGTGGGCGGCATGGGCGTCGTCTACCGCGCCCGCGACGAAGAGCTCGGCGTGGATGCCGCGGTCAAGGTCCTCCGCCGGGATCTCGGGTCGGATCCGCGCATTATCGAACGCTTCCGCGGCGAGCTCGTCTCGGCCCGGCAGGTCTCACACAAGAACGTCGTGCGCCTCCACGACATCGGGGAGCACGAGGGCATCCGTTTCCTGACGATGGACTACGTCGAGGGGCGGTCACTGCGCGAGATTCTGGAAAACGACGGGCCGCTGCCGCTCGACCGGGCGGTCTCCATCGTGCGGCAGGTCGCCGAGGGACTTGCCGCCGCGCACGAGAAGGGGATCGTTCACCGCGATTTGAAACCCGGCAATATCCTGATCGACGCTGCGGGCACCGCTTTCATCACCGACTTCGGCGTGGCCCGGTCGCTCGAGAAGTCCGGAATCACGCGCGCCGGAGCGATCGTTGGCACGCCCGACTACCTCTCTCCCGAACAGGTGAGCGGCGACCCGGTGGACGGGCGCACGGACCTGTACGCGCTGGGGATCGTCTTCTACGAAATGCTCTCGGGCAAGTTGCCGTTCCCCGGGGAGTCGCAGGCCGAGATGCTGGCGCAGCGGATCGCGGGCCGGCCGCGCGACCTGAGGGAAGCGGGCGTCTCCGCGCCGGCCTGGGTCCGTCGTGTCCTACGCCGCTGCCTCGAGAGAAGTCCGGCCCGGCGTTACCAGAGCGCCCGCGAGTTGATTGAGGACCTCGACAGAGCGGCGCGCCCGCGCAGGACTCGGTGGAAGGCCACCGCGATCGCCGCCGCAGTCCTTCTCGTCCTCGCCGCCGGCTTCTGGGGCTTTCTGCGCCATTCGACAGCACCGAAACTGATCCCCCGGCGCGGCGCGGAAACCGGCGCGCCGGTCGTGCCCCGGCATTCCGTCGCGGTCCTGCCGCTGGGCGATCAGACCGGGCAACCGGCTCTGGCGTGGGCGGGGCCGGGAATCGCCGAGATGCTTTCGGCGAACCTTTCCGAGAGTCCGAATCTTCGCGTCCTCGACTCGTTGCGGGTGACGCGCGGAGTCAAGGACCTTCGCATCGCCGCGGGGCCCGTGGACGATGCGATCGCGCGCCAGCTCGCCGAGCTCTGGAGCGTGGACACTCTGATCACCGGAACGGTCCGGCTGGCCGCCTCGCGCGTGCGCGTGGATGTCTCGGTCTTCCAGATCGGCCCTTCCGGCGTGGCGCCCGCGCGGTCTCTCGGCTCGGAGGGGAATGGGGAGGCCGACATCTTCCGCGTCGTCGCCTCTCTCGGCGGGGAGCTGCGCAAACAACTCGGATTGGAAACGTCTGCGGCGGCGGGAGCGTCCGTCCTGGAGACAAGCTCGGTCGAGGCCGCGAAAGCGTATCAGGAGGGAAAAAACCAGCTCGTCCGAGGCGACGATCTGGCTGCGGCTCCCGCCTTCGAGCGGGCGGTCACGTCCGATCCCCGTTTCGCCGCTGCGCTGGAGAGACTGGCGGAGACCTATCAGAACCTGGGCCGCCAGGAGAAAGCGGTCGGCGCCGCCGAGCGCGCCGCGGCGGCGGCCGGCCAGGGGGAGAATCGCCAGGTCTACCGGGCACGGGCCCGTCTCGCGCTGCTGCGTGGGGACCCGGCGGAGGCCGTGAAGGTCTACAGGCAGCTTCTGCGCAAGTATCCCAACGACACGGAGCAGAAGCTGGACCTGGCGGCCGCGCAAGGGGCGCAGGGGCACAACGCCGACGCCGTCGCAACCTTGAAAGAGGTCGTCGCGGTGGACCCCAACGATCCCCGCGCCTGGTTCCTCCTCGGCAAGAACACGATCCTGATGGGCGACAGCTCGCGCGCGATCAAGGACTACCTCGTCCGGGCTCTCGCTCTTCAGACCCAGCTTGGAAACGAGAAGGGGAAGGCGGACGTCCTGGCGAGCATTGCGCGGGCCTATCAGAGGTTGAACGACTATCCGAAGGCCCTGGAGAACTACAACGCCGCCTGGAAAATCCACAACGCGCTCGGAGACGAGAGGGGACTCGCGGCGATCTCGCAGCGACGGGCGCTGATCCATCAGACCATGGGAAAACTGCGGGACGCCGAAGGCGATCTGCGTGCGGCGAGACTCCTCTACGAGAAGATCGGTGATCGCGCGGGCGTTGCCGACGTCTGGAACTCTTCCGGGGTGCTCGAGGAATCGCGCGGCGCCTATGGACGCGCCCTCGAGGCGTACCAGAGCGCGCTCAAGCTGCGACGCGGGCTCGGGGACGAAAGACTCCTCGCCCAGAGCTACGACAACGTGGGCTACATCTACTACCTCCAGGGAGAATACGACAACGCCCTCGTCTACTGGCAGCAGGCGCTGGAGTCGCGGCGCAGGATCGGCGAGAAGAACGGCGTCGTCCTCTCGGTTCTGAATATGGGGTTCCTGCAGACGGCACAGGGAAAATGGGATGAAGCCGTTCGCACCGTCGTGGACGCCCTCGAGAAGAGCCGCGCGACCGGGCAGAAAGACGCGGTCTCCATCTCTCTGGGAAACCTCGGGATCCTTCATGCCCTGCGCGGGCGCTTCTCGGCGGCCCTTTCGTCCTTCGACGAAGCTCTCGCGATCGCTCGGGAGATGCAGTTTCCCGCGATCTCCATCGAGTTCTCCCTCAAGAAGGCCGGTGTCCTGCTCGAACTGGGCCGGGGAGAGGACGCGAATGCGCTTCTCGTGGAAGCGGAGAAATGGGTCGGTGAGACCGGCAACCGCGAGCAGAAAGGGGACCTCGAAGTGTTGCGCGGCAACTGGAGCCTGGCTCGCGGCGACCCCGCCGGCGCCCGCCGCGCGTTCGATCGGGCCCTCCCCCTCGTTGCCGAGAGCGGCAGCCGGGTTTCCCTCCTGCGCGCCCGTCTGGGCAGCGCGGCGGCTCTCGCGCGGACGTCGGGAGAGGGCGTGGCGGCGCTCTCCGCGGTTCTCCACGAGGCCGAGTCGCTCGGCCATGCCGCCCTGACGCTCGAAGCCGCCGAAGCTCTCGCGCGGGCGGAATTGGCCCGTCGGAAGTTCTCCGGCGCGGATCGCGTCCTGCGCAAGTCGATCGAAATCGGTGAGCGCGCGGGCTGGAACGCCGGTCTCTATCGGCTCTACGCGCTCGAGGGCACAGCCCTCGAAGGCCTGCGCAACGGCGCGGCGGCAGCAGAAGAATTTGTCCGGAGCGCGCGGGAGATAACGAAGCTGCGGGAGAATGTGCCACCCGGCATGCGCGCCTCCTTCGACAATCTCCCCCTGGTGAGAGACGTGATCGCTCGGACGAAGCCGGGACCAATATGACGGACATTTCCCGCGAGGTCGCGCGCATCAGCGCCGAGAACGCGCGGCTTCTCGAGCGGCTCACGGAGACAGAGCAGCGATTTCATCGGATCTCCCGGGGCGTTCTACGCGTGCAGGAAGAGGAACGGGGGCGCATTTCCCGCGACCTGCACGATGGGATCGGACAGTCGTTGACCGCGTTGAAGATCCAGCTCGAGCTGCTCGAGCAGGAGGCCGGGAAGGTCGACGAGCAGGAGGCCGGGAAGGTCGAGCCCGCCCTGGTCCCCCGCATCGCCGCGGTGCGGGAGCTGGCGGACGCCTGCCTCGTCGAAGTGCGGGAGATGGCGAGGCTGCTGCGTCCCCAGATGCTCGACGATCTGGGTCTCGAGCCGACTCTGCGCTGGCTCGCGCGCACCGTGGAGAAGCGCACGGGCGTCGCGATCGAGCTCGAGATCCACGGGAGCGAGGCGAGCCCGGATCCCGACGCCGAGACGCTCGTTTTTCGCATCGTCCAGGAGGCGCTGACCAACGTGGTCCGGCACGCGAACGTGGCGTCCGCGCAGGTCAGGGTGGAGCACGGGCCCGGGCGTATTCTCGTGGCTGTGGAAGACCGCGGCACGGGCTTCGACGCGGAGGCCGTCCTGGCGGCCAGGGATGAAGAGCACGGCTTCGGCGTCCGGGCGATGCGCGACCGTGTCCAGTCCTTCAGCGGCCGGTTCCGCATTCAATCTTCTTCGAATGGGACTCTCCTCGAGGCGGAGATTCCGCTCGAGCGCGGGACGGCCCGCCCGTGACGAAGGTCCGCGTGCTGGTGGCCGATGATCACACGATCGTGCGTCGCGGAGGCCTCCGACGGGAGTGAGGCGGTCGAGAAGGCGCTGAAGACGAAGCCGGACGTCGCGGTCCTGGACGTCAGCATGCCGAGGCTTTCCGGGATCGAGGCGGCGCGCCGTATCCACGAAGCGCTTCCCGCGACGCGCCTGCTCGTTCTGACTATGCACGATGACGAGGAGTACATCCTGAAGATGGTCCGCGCCGGTGCCTCCGGCTATCTCCTGAAGGACGGCGCGGCCTCGGAGCTGCTCGCCGGGATCCGCGCGCTCAAGGCCGGCAAGACCTACTTCGGGCCGCACGCGACGAAGGCGCTCGCGGAGGCGTTCACGCGGGATAGGCCGGCCGAGCCGGCGGACCCCTACGAGCGCCTGACCGACCGGGAGCGGGAAGTCTTCCAACTCGTCGTCGAAGGAAAGACCAATCCGGAGATCGGTGAGGTCCTGTTCATCAGCGCCAAGACCGTGGACAACCACCGAACGCGCCTGATGGAGAAGCTCGGCCTCCACTCCACGGCCGAGCTCGTCCGCTACGCCGCCAGGCACAAGCTGCTCTCCTGACCGGCCGCCCTCCCCTCCATAATTCCGCGGCTTTCTGTCATCCCGAGGAGCGTAGCGACGAGGGATCTGTTCGGCAAATGCCGGGAAGTACCGGAGAAGACCCCTCGCTTCGCTCGGGATGACAGAACCTGTTTGACTCGTGAACTCTCAACCCAAAATGAGGGACGTCCCTCATGGCGCGGGTCCTTGCGCGTCCGCTACGGTGGAGCGGACCCTGGGAGTTCCACGGGTCCTCGAGGAGGAGAATCATGAAGAGAAGTTCCTGCCGCCTCACCCGACTCGTCTTGACGGCGCTCGCGCCGCTCGCTCTGGCGCTTTCCATGCCCGGCGAGCTCTACGCCGACAACAATGCCTACAGCTTCCAGGGACAATACACGGCCCCGAGCTGCGGACCGGCGTTCGACTTCACGATCGGCGGCGGGACCAAGACGATCGACATCGTGGCCTCGACTGACGTCCCGGCCAACGACATCGTGCTGAAGCTCTACCACAACGGCGTGCTCATCGCCCAGCAGGACACGATCACGAGTCCGGAGGAGATCCACTACGCCACCGGCGTCAATCTCGATATTGGCAGGTACAGTGCGGTCGTCTGTCCGTTCAACGGACAGGCCGTCGTCTCCCCCTCCGACTATGCGGGCATCGTCATCGTGTCCGAGCTTCCGCTTCCGCCGGTCACGATCATTCCGCCCGGCTCGACGGTGAATCCGCCGACCGTCTTTCCGATCCCGAAATTCCAGTCCTGGAACGCGCGCTTCTCGCCGGCGACGGTCGTGGACGCGCAGCGGACCGAGGGGGAGCCCCTCGTCAAGCTCGACGCCGACGGCAACCTCTGGGAGTCGGGGCCCTGGGGCTTCTCCACCAACATGTCCTTCATCCACCGCTCGACGAACGACGGCAGGAAGTTCCACCTCGTCTCGACGATCGGCACGCGTCCCGACGAGCCGCCCGGAGGCGGCGACACAGACGTTGCGGTGGACGACCAGGGCAACGTCTACTTCGTGGACCTCGAAGGGCCGCTGACGGAGATCGGCGCATCGGTCTCGAACGACAACGGCAGCACGTGGCGCAAGAACGCGGCGGCCGTCCAGCAGAGCGTCGTGGACCGGCAGTGGCTGGCCGCGGACAACGGATCAAGCACCGGCGCCTTCGACAATACTCTGTTTCTCGCTTTCCACCAGACCGCCGTGGGGACCTTCATCTACTCCTCCCCCGGCTCCCAGGGCCCCAGTGACCCGGCGGGCGGCCTCGTCTGGCAGAACTCCGCCTCGCTGCCCGGCCCGCTCCAGCCGCTGGCCGCCGACGCCATCTGCGCGCAGCTGCGCTTCGACAGGGTCAGGCGGAACCTGTACTACGCATGCAACGAGGGGGACCACGTCCGCGTCACGGTCGGACACGTCGCGGTCGGCCAGCGGGCCGCGATTTCCTACGCGAACTACAACGGCCCCAAGACCCCGGGCGGGGGCGACGTGCTGAACCTGTTTCCGGCGCTCGCGACCGATGCCACCGGCCATGTGTACATGGCCTGGATCGACGCCGTCAGCTCCGCCCTCTACTACGCCTTCTCGACCGACGAGGGCATGAGCTGGTCTGCTCCCGTCCGTGTCAACAGCGGCGCCGCTGTGACCAGCGAGTTCGACTGGGCACAGGGGGGCGCGGCGGGGACGCTGACGCTCGCCTGGTACGCCACTGAAAGGACGGCCCCGGGCGGCTCGGACGGCATGCCGAGCGCGCTCGACAACCTGGGCGAGGCGACGAGCTATCCATGGTGGGGCTACGCGGCGCTCGTCACGAGGGCCGACACGTCCCGGCCGCGGATCGCTCAAACCCGTTTCACCTCCAAGCCCATGCACTACGGCAACATCTGCAACGCCGGGCTCGGATGCACGACGGACCCCTCGGCCGACAGGCAGATGGCAGACTTCTTCGGCTTTGATCTCGGCCAGGACGGCGGCCTGCGGATCGTCTACAACGACACGACCAATGAATTCGACGGTGCCGGTCTTCACTTCACCAGGCAGATTTCCGGACCGGGCGCGCTCGGGACGAATGTGTCGGGCCAGGCGGCGTCAAACCCCGTCGCCGACTCTGCGGGCGACGCGAACTGGCCGCACTACGCGCCGGGCGGGGCCGGGGCGAGCATCCCTCAACTCGATCTGACGGGGCTGCGCGTCAGCAACCCCAACCCGACGACGTTGCGCGTCAAGATGACCGTCGGAAACCTGGCGCAGCTTCTGCCGCCGCCGGGCAAGGCTTCCTCGGTCTGGCTGACCCGCTTCCAGGCGCTCGCGCCGCGGCCGGGCGGGCCGGAGGATGTCTACCGGATCTTCTACGTCTACATGGAGAGCGTGGGCGGCCTGCCGCCGAGCTTCTCCGCCGGCACGGCGAGCTGCCAGACGACGACCCCCACCAACTGCAAGATCCTGCAGTACCGCGGCGAGAGACCCGCGGCCGGCACGATCAGCGGCAACACGATCACGATCGACGTGGGCTTGAACACCGGCTTCGGTGTGCCCATCGACGGGAACACTCTCTACAGCGTGACCGCCTTCACGTTCGGCCGATCCAACAGCGTGGACGACCTCTACTTCGATGTCGACGCGACCGAGGCGTTCGACTACGTCCTCGGCTCGAACAGGAGCAACTAGCCCGCATTATCCATGATCGACTCCGGCCGCCGCTCCGATCTTTTTCGCCGATACGGCGTCAGCGCTCCTCTGCGATGCGCCCGGCATCGCCGTCGTCGCCCTTCCTTGTCTCGACGAAAAATCTCTGTCGCGGACAATCTGTTCCCAGCTGCGATCATCGGCTTTCTGTCACAACGTTCTTTGGCGCAGAGAGTTGCCCGTGTTTCGGCCGGGTGACCATGAATAATTCGGGCTGAAGGATTGCCCCCTCACCCTGATCCTCTCCCCCGCGCGCGGGCGGAGAGGGGAAGGCTTTCTCCTCTCCCGGCGGGAGAGGGTGGGGTGAGGGGACTCCCCGCGTCTTCCCTTCCTCCCTGCTACTCTTGAGGCGGCATGGCCGAGGTCCGTCTCGAACGTTGGGAAGAGTCCGACGGTCCACCGACCGAGAAACGGATGATGAGTGTTCTCGAGAGCGAGGGATACGAAGTCGCCGTCTACGCCTATCGCGAGGGCACTGTCTTTTCCGAGCACGAGCACTCGCAGGAGAAATGCGACGCCGTTGTCGAAGGGATCCTGCGGATCACCGCCGGCGGCGTAGCCTACGATCTGAAACCGGGCGACCGTCTCTATCTGCCCGCCGGCACCCGTCACAGCGCCGAAGTCGTGGGCCGCAAGACCGTCCTCTCTCTTGACGGGACCAAGTGGTGACCTGATTTCGACTTCTCCGTCAATCGTCAATCACCAATCACCAATCACCAATTCCATCTGAGGTTCTCCCACCCTCCAAAATGAGGGACATCCCTTATTGGAGGAGCGCTCCTTTGCGGCCTATCGTCGCGGCCGATCGGTCTCTTTCGACCGAAGGAGTGAAGATGAAAACGCGCCGCTTACTACCGAAGCCTCTCGTAGCCGCGGGATTCGCCGCGGGCCTCCTCCTGGCCGTCGCGCCCTTGCACGCGGCGACGCCCGCCACGGGAACGCTGTCCGAGTCGAACCCGACGGTGACCTGGTCGGGTCCGTTCCTCCCGCCGACGGCGGGCCCCTGCGGAAGCGACAACGAGGCCACCTGTGACAACTTCAGGCTGACGATCGTGCCTCCCTCGGCGGCATACGGCCCGTACCTGGTCGAGGTGCACCTGGCGCCGCAAGGGGACTGGGACCTGGAGCTCTACGATCCCAGCCACGGCTCCGCCGGCGGGTCCGGCAACGGGCCGGGACAGCTCGAAGTGGCCTTCCTCGTCAACCCGGCTAGCGGCGTCTACACGATCGTGGCTTCTCCCTACTCGCCGCTGCCCGGGGCAGACGGGAACAGCTACACCGCCAGCGCGACATTGAGGCACGACGTGATCGTCTCGGCCACACAAGGAACCGAGCCGATCTCCTTCGCCAACTATCACGCGCCCGCGCCGCTGGGCACTTCGGCGGGGGAGCCCTCGATCGGCGTGAGCTGGAAGACCGGCAACGTCTTCATCGAGGCGATCACCCAGACTCTTCGCGTCGCGTTCAACGACTGCTACGTCCCGGCGCTGGCCGCCTGGGCGGACAAGAGCGCGCCCACTTCCGCTACCAGCTTCGACCCGATCCTCTTCACCGACTCGAGAACCGGCCGCACAGTCGTCTCGCAGTTGATCTCTTCGGCCGGCGTCGTTCCGGTGCCCGGCGACGGGTGCAGTCTGTCTTCCTTCAGCGACGACGACGGCGAGACGTGGATCCCGAGCGAGGGCTGCGGCACGCCGGGCGGATACGACCACCAGTCCGTCGGCGGCGGGCCCTTCCACGCTCCGCTGACCCGCGATCCGGCCGGTCCCGTCTATCCCAACGCGGTCTATTACTGCTCCCAGGAGGGCGTGACCGCGTTCTGCGCGCGAAGTGACGACGGCGGCCTGACCTACGGTCCGGGAGTGCCGATCTACACGAGCGAGTGCGGAGGCCTCCACGGCCACGTCAAGGTCTCTCTCGCGGACGGAACGGTGTACGTCCCGAACAAGAGCTGCTTCGGAGACAACACCGCCAACCAGGGCGTCGTCGTGTCCGAGGACAGCGGGCTGACCTGGAGCGTTCGGCGGGTTTCCTTCTCCTTCCCCGGCGCAAACGACCCCTCCGTCGGCATCGGCGCCGACGGGACGCTCTACTTCGGTTACCAGAATGGAGACGGCCGCCCCAAGATCGCCATCTCGCATGACCGGGGCTTGAACTGGACGGACGCGGGGGACGTGGGGACTCCCTTCGGGATCCAGAACACCTCGTTCCCGGTCGTGACTGCAGGCGACGCCAACCGCGCCGCATTTTCGTTCCTCGGCACGCCCACCGCCGGCAATTTCCAGTCCGCCGGTTTCGACGGCGTGTGGCACCTCTATTCCTCGCACACCTATGACGGCGGGCTGACCTGGACAACCGTGGACGCCACGCCCAATGACCCCGTCCAGCGCGGGTGCATCTGGATGCAGGGCGGAAGCAACCCCTGCCGCAACCTGCTCGACTTCATGGACTCGACCGTGGACAAGGTCGGCCGGGTCCTGGTGGGATATGCGGACGGCTGTGTCGGCACCTGCGTCCAGGGCTCCTCGATCACCCGCGCCTCGGTCGCCACGATCGGCCGCCAGACATCCGGCCGGCGCCTCTTCGCGGCCGGAGACTCCGTGCCTCCGCCGACGGTCTGTGCTCCCCTGGCGCTGGATGACTCGGCGACGACGGCGGAGAACACGCCGGTAAGGATCGCGGTGCTCGCCAACGACCAGGATGGCCGCA
>WNGE01008527.1_pt1 | contig 18101 bp, 16 predicted proteins | sample 5400651 | NCBI WGS metagenome assembly WNGE01 (sample SAMN13153370, study PRJNA577476) | soil metagenome | isolation source: 60 cm soil or saprolite under grassland replicate 2 | place: USA:California | collected 2016-06-15
CGCACGCCATTGACGTTCTGTTTTTAAGTCAGAGATTTGTAGCTTCACGCTCCCAAATTAGCAGTCCCCCCCTGCTGACAGCAAGTGTCTGGGAAATCAATATGTTGTGGCGAAATTCGCCCATCACAACAAGTCTATTACTTGAAGCGAGGGGATTCAAAGATGCGCCGCGTGACGATACGAGAGATTGTAATTTCGTCTTGGGAGATGACCTGGGCCATCAAATAGATGTTCATTCGTATACCTTCGATTCGGCAGGTAATCATGTTTACGGTGTCGAATACCCGGCTGAATCGCTCACCGGGACCGGTTCGGTGAACGGCTATCCTGTCAGGTGTATATCGCCAGAGTGGATGGTGAAGTTTCACACGGGGTATGAGCTTGATGAGAATGATTACCATGACGTTCGAGCGCTTTGCCAACGCTTCGGCATCGAAATGCCCTCGGAGTACGATAAATTCGAGACCAAGGCTGCAAGGACGACGGATGAGTGATGCCTACCTGGTTTCGCCGCGCGAGGAGACTTACCTGAACGGCGCTTGATTCCACCCCCCTCCCGATAAAAGGAATTGGTCACAGAACCAGAGGAAGCGAGCCTTCAAGCGCCGTCCGCTCCAATCGTGGAGCGGCGCCACGTCCCCACCGCTTTACTCGATGCTTAACCCGGTAGGCCAGCGGTCCGCCATCGACGCGGTCGCTACGTTCCAGCGGCCGAGGGATACAAACGAATTCAACCTCCAGTTCGTCAGCCGTGGCGCGCGCCACAGAGTAGCCGTGCCCGCCGACGTCGATGAAGGATAGGTGAGGGGCGACCTCCGGGTTTCGCTCCGCGAGCGCCTGACGCGCATCGCCCGTCCTTTGCAGCGCGAGGCTTGCGCGCACGCCGTGCATCAGCGAGACATTAATCGCCGGCTGCGCGGGAGCTTCGGGCGACGGCTTATAGACATAGATGGCCCGCAGCGGATGATCCTTGGGGAGGGCATATTCCGCCGCCTCGAAGAGGCCGGGCGCCGAGACCGAGCCGGTGACGAATTCGGCGATTAATGGCTCGAAGCGTTGCGGCGGTAGAGACGCAGACACCACGCCCGCCTGGAAAGAATGCCGGTCCCCGGCGATCGATACCAATCCGGTGATCCCATCGCGCCGAATGACCTCCAGAATTTCGGCGCGCTCAGAAACGTAGCCGGACCAATCATCGTCGCCAAATTGAGCATAGCCCGCGCCCGGCCACCGCGGCCCGAAACCTTCCGGAAGGTTCTGAAAGTCTACGCGCATATCGAGCATTCCGATTGAATTGCCCCACAACTTCCAGGGCGTTCGTGACGCGCGTAGCCGGTTTAAGAACCACTCCTTTTGCGCGGCGCCAAGGATGGACTGCGGCGGCGCCTGCTTGCGCGGATTGGGCAGGTCTGCTCCGCCAAACCGGATCGTCTCTGGCGGCCGTCCTCCATTGCGGCTCCGCCCGGCGTCCAGCATCTCGATTACATCTTGCGGAACGACGTAGGGAAATTGTCTGGTCTGGAAGGGAGCGGCCTCAGGTCCATCCAGGACAGGCTCCGACCGAAACGAGCGGTTGTCGGTCAGGATCAATTCCACGTTCCGGCCCCACCGCAGCGTGCGAAACAGCTTGAGGCTATTGATGGCCGCGAGGTTTCCAGGTTCCCTGCCCAGCCCGTGATCGTCGAAGTCGCGAATCGGCGCGTCGGCGACAGCGGGCGCTTCGTAACGGTCAACAGCCCTGTTGCCCGGCTTGACCACCCTGGCGGGCTGATACTCGAACCAGGCCTGATTGGCGGCCACTTTGCGCGTCTGAGCCGGCCGCGCCCCGCCGAAGTTCTGTTGGCTCTGCCAGCCCTTCCAGGAAAACTCGTGGTTGTCCCACATACAGACGAACGGCCAGCGGGCTCGTGGTCGGGATATGGAAGTCACGAATCTTTTCGCCATTCTTGTAACGAACAATGTCGCGTAGCCGCCGAGCGTAATAGCCTTGAGGTCGGTCTTCCGGATACCAGACTACTTCGTAGATGAAGTCGCCGAGATGAAGCACGAAGCCGAGTTGATCCTCCGCCGCCCTTTGCTCGTCCTCCCAGATCATCCGGCGGTAAGCCGTCGAGGCACCTTGCTGCACATTCTGACAGCTCACGAAAGCGAAGCGCACGACTCTGTCATCCTTGTCGGAAGGCGCCATGATCGTGCGGCCCACGCGGCTGCCGAAGCCGTGCTCGTCAGTAAAGCGGTACCAGTAGATGCGCGCAGGTTTGAGACCGGCTGCCAGCACACGGCAGGTCCAGTCCGCCTCAGCGGATATGTCCGCTCTGGCGCTGGCCACGACACGGCGGAAGGCCGAATCATCGGCGATCTCGACCGTAAGCCTCCTCGCCTCGCCGCCCTGTGACGGCGGCCGGCGAGTCCACAGGATCACGCTGTCAGGATGAGGATCGCCGGAAGCGACACCCTGAGGATAAAGATCTCGCCGCTCGCGCCACGAAATCCTGGAGTCGCGCGCGGAAGTTGACCGCCAGGCGAGGGACGCGCCGAACGACGCCGCCATCTCGATAAACCTCCGCCGAGTAATCATAGCCAGTGATTTTTCGTACGATTTCATTTGAAACCTATTCAGGCAGCCTTCTCCTTCTAGCGTCGATGCAACCGCGCTTTACGGATGTTCTTGTCCGGAACTTCACGAATTGTAACACGCGCCAGCGAACGCTATTGCGCCACTTACGTCGCTGAGACGGCGGCTCAGTCCTGGCCCGCGGGCTGCTGCTGAGTCATGCAGTGCAGCGTGCCGAGCCCCCACACCAGGTCGACAGCATGGATACCGACCACCTGGCGGTCGGGGAACAACTCGGCCAGCGTGCCCAGGGCCACGCGGTCGGCGGGGTCGTTGAAGGTGGGCACGAGCACGGTGTGGTTGGCGATGTAGAAGTTGGCGTAGCTGGCGGGCAGCCGCACGCCGTCGTGAACGAGGGGGGCGGGCATCGGCAGGAACACGACCTCCGGCCGCGAACCGTCCTCCAGGCGCATCCCTTCCGCCCGCTCACGGTTTTCCTCGAGGGCGCGGTAGTTGGCGTCCCGCGGGTTCGACTCGCGCGCGAGCAGGAGGGTACCCGGGCCCACGAAGCGGCACAGATCGTCCACGTGGCCGTGGGTATCGTCCCCCGCTATGCCCTCCCCCAGCCAGAGCAGGTTCGTGACGCCGAGGGCGCCCTTCAGGGTTTCCTCGATCTCCTTTCGTGACAACCCGGGGTTGCGGGTCTGGACCTTGGAGTCGAGAAGGCACTGCTCCGTCGCGACGAGGCTGCCCCGGCCGTTGACGTCGATGGCGCCTCCCTCGAGGACGAAGGGGCGCCCTCGCGATTGTATGGCAAAGAGTGGCAGGCCCAGCGCCTTCGCGGCGCGATCTGGTACTTGGTCGTCCTGCTTCCAGTCGGGGAATCTCGCCCACGCATTGAAATGAAAGCGCGCGATGGCCACCTCCGTCTTCGGGTCCCGACGGCGGACGAAGATCGGCCCCATGTCGCGGCTCCAGCCGCGGTCGGTGGGAAAAGGCAGGAAGTCGACCTGATCGGAGGCGACTCCCAAGTGTGTCAGGACACGCCGAGCCCGGGCTTCGTGCGCCGCCGACGCAACGAGAACCCGTACGCGCTCCACCATCGCCAGCCGCCGGACGATCTCGCCGTAGACCCACGGGATGGGCGCGAATTTCCCGGGCCAGTCCGAGAGCCGATGGGGCCAGACGAGCCACGTCGCTTCGTGGCGCTCCCACTCGGCCGGCATGCGAAACCCGAGCTCGGCCGGCGCCGATTGGAACCGCTCGAGGACGATCTTCTTTACTTCACCCATCTAAATACAAGCCGCCATAAATACGCTGATGGTTAAGTGAGCGGTACAGTACGGGGAGCGTAAGCGACCTGAGCCTCGATCAATAGGTCTATTGATCGAGGCTCAGGTCGCTTACGCTCCCCGTACTGTACCGCTTGACGCCCCTCAAAATACACTCGGAAGATTTACGGCCCGCGTACTAAGCGTCCCTTCCTGATTCGTTCGGAAATTCATTTGCGGAAAACAACCGCTAGTCCATAATTAACGATGTTGGCCGGCGCCAACTCCCCGCGCAGCCTCCCATCGGTAATGGCGCTGAACTCGATGTGCGGCTGGAAATACATGTGCCGTCCCAAATAATAGGTGAGCGATCCCTCGACTCCTACGAAATTGAACGCTGATTTGTCGACGCCGATGTACACGTCGTTGAACTTCGCTGAAGCCCAGCCCGAACGGGTGGAAATCGTGAACTCGGTATTTTTCATGACCTGCCTCTCGTACTCCAGCCCGGCCTCGCCAAAGTACGAGCCCCGATAAGCCAAAACGTCAAAGGCGTGGGTGGTGAATATGCGGAGCGGGCCGGCCGGATAAGACAGCTTCAGCGAGCCTTCCATCGTATTTCGAGCTTCGATGTCCGCCTCGATGTCTGATGACTGCCGGCCCGTATAGGCGTCAAGCGCGGCCTCGACCCTGAGCTTCTCCCAATCACGTTCGTATGTCAGGGTCAAGCCGCCCGAATTTTGGCCCGCGCCTCCAGGTGCGCTGGTCATGGCGACATTGCCCCAGGCAGTGAAAGTGAATCCAAAGGCGGAAATCCATGCCGACGGCTGCCAGACGGGCCCGTCGTCGAGCAGAAGGCCGCGCCATACGTAATCCGAACTGAAGTCCATCTCCGCGCCGTAGGTAAAGGTATCGCGCGCTACTGACTCTTGACTATCCGATTGTTTATCCGGCGCCTGCGCCGGTGTTTTGGCGCCAGCTTCCGCTTGTTTATCCGGCGACTGCGCCGGTGTTTCGGCGCCAGCCTCCGCGAATCGCTGTCGCGAAGCTACGTCTTGCGTTCGCCGCCCTTGCGGTAGAGCAGGAGTGAAACCCGGAAACTTGTTCGTGAAATCCGGAAACTTGTTCGTAAAGATCGATCCATTATGGGCGCCGCCGACATCAACACGTATGCTGGATGGCGTTAAGTTAGTAGTTGGTGGAGGAGCTTGCTGAGTTTGTTGACCGGTCGGCGTCCCTTGTGATTGAGCGAAAGCAGGGAATGCGGAGAACCACGCGAACAGACAGAGCATGAGCGGTCCCTTTTGATTCTTCTTGTTGGTTATTCTTGGCGCTTTCATTTTCTTTGGCTCAGGTTTGCTTTTTCACTTCCTTAGATCGGTTAGCAAATGCGTGTACGGGACTGTGGCGCGAGTTGTTTACTCGCGCCTCTTTCCTGATTGGACTCCTGATCGGACAAGGCCGCAAACAGGGCGATTAAACAAATCGCCCCACATCGTACACGCATTTGCTAACCGCCATAAATACTATAAAGTGGCGGCTAATCTCGACGCAGAGCAAGGCGGGCCGTCGACGAAATGCAGAACTGGGGCAAGCCGGCACGGCTGAGAGCATAACATCAATTGCGGGTTTGGCCTATAAGAATTACGGGTTTGGCCTATAAGTCGCGGCGTTGATCTCCTTTGCGGCGCGATTGCCCGATTCCAGCGCCCCTTGCGGTAGCAATGAGAACATCTCCCCGGGCTTCAGGATTGCGTAAGCGCCGCGCGCCCATTCATCTTCGTCCCAGCAGACCGACGCGCCGCCCTCGAAGTTCTCACGCAGTCCGGGAAAGATTTTCTCGAAGCGGTCAAGCGTAGAAGTGATTCTTTCTTCCTTGTTCATCGCCGCTACTCGCCGCGCCTGCGCGCCTGAGAGGTAAGAGACCAGGATGTCGCGTCCGCCCATTTGCCCACTCGGCATTTGCCCGCTTGATTGATTGAATGTCGGGCGCCAGATCGCTTCGGGATGATCTGAGAAGCCGAAACCGCCCAGCCCGTCGCCTCGCCATCGCAGCCCTCTCGCTTGCAGAAAGACTCGCGCGGCCGATTCGTATGAATGCTGCTCGATAACTCGACTTTTCTCTGGCGAGAAGGGCGGAGAGACTTCAATCCGCCTGAGAACGGTGAGCGGGATGGCGCAAATGAGGTAATCCGCCGTCAGCCTGTTCGTCGCTCCTCCCTGCCTGCATAGCACGCTGACGCTGCTCGCATCCCGCTCGATTTTTACCACCTGAGCGCCGTAGCGAATCTTACGGGCGAGTCGCGCGGCGAAAGCCTTCGGCAGCAGGTCATTCCCGCCTCTGATTTTGTACTCTCGCCGCTGCGCTTGTAACAGCCTGGCCTCGCGCAACGACCAGAGAGCCGAGATCGTGTCGTCTTCAGGCTTGTAATAAGGCATCTCCATTAATGCGATGGCGTCAGGCGAGGATCCTTGCCGGCGCAGAAATTCAGCGAACGTAACCAGGTCATACTTCTTCAGTGAATCAGGCGGCCAGCCTGTCGCTGCCGGATTGCCCATCTCTTTCAATACCGGCGTGACGTAGCTCTCCCAGAGACCGGCCAGACTTCCCTTCCGTTCCTCCGGTGTGAGGTCGCCCGGCAAACCGGTGAGCGGCGCCTCTTCGCCCGCAGGGATTTTGATTCGCCGCCCGCGAATGTAAGCCACCTGCGCCAGATTGCCCGGCTCAAACGGATCGAGCGTGAGGCCGAAAAGCTTGATGTACTTCAGCGTCAGTTGGTGGTTATTCGGGATGCGAGCCGCGCCGGCTTCGGCGTACATCCCGTCGGAAAAAGGCTCTCGCAACGTATAGACTCGGCCCCCGGGCCTGAGGCGAGCTTCAAGCAAAGTTACCTCGTGCCCCAATCGCGACAGTTCAAACGCGGCCGACAGCCCCGCCAACCCGGCGCCGATGATAATCACTTTTTTCGACGCCCCCGCGCGCCCAATCCGATCTTGCCCCTCAGTCTGTGGACTTGACGGCGCAACAAGCGGCGCCGCCGCAATGACGCTCCGCCTTAAGAAATCTCTTCTCGTAAGGATTGTTTCCGTCCGAGAATTATCGCTGCCGCTCTCTGTTGGCGATTGTCGCTTCGGCATCAGCCGGCGTCTCCTTCAATGCTTCCTTCGGCAGGAGCTTGCCTCAGACTGCCGCCGCGGCAGTCCGCCTGGTGTTTTCGGTGTTCTCCAACGGATTGGCTTCGAGCGAGATCAAATCAGCAATCTTTCCCCGTTCGGCGCCGCCAAGCCCGTCAAGCGCGCCTAAAGATTCGGGCGGCGTTGCGCACTGTGTTTATCAGCTTCCTCCGAGAGTGTGACTCGCAAGGAATCCAGCCCACCGCTCATTTGATAACTTACTCTGGCCTGGATAATCCGCCCTTCAGTAAGGCGTGTTTCCTCGACCGGTAAAATCTTGTCGCCGTTCAGGGTGTTCGTCGCGCCTAAAATCACTCCTTCGGCGAGATGAGCGCGTGCGGAGATTCGCACGGCGTTTATTACCCCGTTGTTTTTCGCCTTTATCGGCAGGCTTGCATCAACACGGCTTTCTATTGGCCGCTGAAAATCAATCGAGCCAATGCGGTGTGGGCTAGAGAGCGCCTGAAAATCAGTCGGCAGCCAGCCATTATCCAGGCTGGAGTAATGCGGCCAGTCATGCTTCGGCGTAAGAATCTTGAAGCCGTAATAGTTGAAGTTGGTAAAACCGAGTTCGAGAAACGTCTCGTACCGGAAAGGTATTAACCGCGTCTCGGCTGTAAGGACGTTTCTTTCATGCAATGAGTTGATGGCTGTAACCTGCATTTCGTCCATGAGTCCCGTGTCCATCATCTCACAAATGGAAACGTCCACGCTCTCCGGCAATTCCGCCGAATGGATGTCATCCTGTATGACCTCAATTATATGGCTGAGATTATTAGCCCGAACGCTTTGCGCTAGACAAGACGCTGAAAACGGGTCAACTTCAACAGCATAAACTTTCTTCGCGCCCGCCTGCGCGGCGAAGAACGATAGAATTCCCGACCCTGCGCCTGCGTCCAAGACGATGGCGCCTTCCTTGACGACAGCTCGGATGGCGGCTTGAAAGGCCTTTGTGCGGTTGAAGTCCAGCAGGCAATCATACGAGTAGATGGTATTTGACCAAATTTCCATATTCCCCTCCTCTTACTTCTTCCAATTCGGGATTTCTCCTTCATTCCTTATCCCTCGGCAGTAATGTTCCAGCGCCCCTCTCCTTCTCACGTCCAGAGTGACGCAGTGAAATCCGCCGCCCATCGTCCGGGCATGCCGCATCCGCAAAGGAATGACATCAACCCTGCGTTTTGCAAGCTCACGGATTAGTGGCTCTTGCGCGCGTTCAACAATCGCCAGCCCCGGATTAACCATCATAAAATTCATGCCGATCCACTTCGACGCATAGACCGTTCCCGTGTAACCGATGTCCACGACCTCCGAAAGGTAAATAACATCCCAGTCGCGAAACATATCCGGTAGATTACCGGGGTGAATGCGCTCGGCATTGACGACGACCAGACCGGGCCGCACTAGCGTGATCGTCGTATCCACGTGGCTTCCCGTGTAGACATGGTCGTAGGCGCGCACCCTGTATTCCGAGCCGAGGAAGGTTTGCAGCCAATGCGCGCCGCTGCGGTTTGCTGTGTCAGAGATGAGGTACAAAATATCGCGCCCGACGCGTAAGATATTCGCCGCGTCGAAGACCGGCTCATGATCGCGCAATGCGAGATTGTCCGTGTCCACAACGTTATACACTTCATCCACCAGGCGTGGCTTCGGCGCGCTTACCCAGCGGCTGCCCGAACGCAGGTAATCGAGCAGAATCGGTTTGAAAGACAGGGTCTCCAATGCCCGCGCTCGCAACGTCATCGGCGCTTCGATGATAGTCTTCCCGACGGGGACAAACAGGTCGCGCGGGCAATAGTTGTATTGACCATCAGTGATCCAATCCGGTGTGCTAAAAGTTTGCGCGTGGCGCCAAACTTCGGGACGGCGAACCACAATGTCCAACCGTTCGAATGTCTCGACCAGCGCGTCCAAGTCTTCCTCTGTCTCCTCGATCACCCGCTGCGAGTAAGGTCCCGAAGGGACGTTCTCGACGCATCCGTATTCCCGATACTCGACGGCGAACAATCCAATGTCCGGGCGCGCAATTTGAGCATTTGCCGCGCGCCCGACAATCACTTCCGCCAGCGGATCCCACTCATTGTGAACGTTGACAAGACTCATGGCTTTACCTCGGCGAACGTAGCGCAGTTTCACGACTCTCGTTATCAATTCCCGGCATCGGTTTAAATCAAGTCCTCAAGAAAGTGGATGGCGGGAGCAGGAAACCCATTGAACATAGATGAAGTCGCTGTCGAATAGGCTCCCGCAAAATGGATGGCGATGCGGTCACCGAGGCGAAGTTCCGGCAGGCGAATTCTTTCAAATGGCAGATCGAAGCTGTCGCAAGTCGGCCCGCCAATGTTATAAAACCATGTTGGGCGACCTGAATGTTTTACCGTCACCGGATACGGAATTCGCCCTCCGGCGCCGGAGGCCTCAAACAGACCGTGATATACTCCGGCGTCAATGTAGGCCCACCGTCCATCTGCTCTCTCAGCCAGACCGATCACAGATGTAATGAGTGTTCCGGCGCTGGCCGCCACGGCCCTGCCGGGTTCGATGCTCAAGGCGCAGTCCTCGGACAGTTTCCATCTGGAAAGCGCGTCGTTTACCACTTCTTTTATTGTTTCCAACGCCAGAGATTCTTTTTTGTATGGCGCGGGCAGACCGCCACCCAGACTGATGAGCGACAACTTCACTCCGGCGGTGTTTACTTGCTGATAGACCCGTTCGCAGACTTCCAGAGCGTTGACCCACGTTTCAAGCCGTTCACATTGCGACCCGACGTGAATGGTGATTCCGTAAGGAACCAGCTTGCGGGTGGCGGCGTAGCCGAACAGCCTGAGCACATCTTGCGCCTCCACGCCGAACTTCCTGTTTAGCGGAACCACACTGCCCTCATTGGAGACGCTGACGCGAATCACGATGCGGCTGCCGGGAGCATATTCGGCGATCTTGTCGAGTTCGTGAACGCTGTCCGCCGCCAGAATGTCAATTCGATGGCGATGCAGAAATCGTAGAAATTCCGGCGACTTGATTGGATGAAAACAGATGATCCGTTCAGGCCCCGCTCCAAGCCGCAACACGGCTTCCGCCTCGCTGAATGAGGCGATCTCGAAACCGATTCCCTCGCGCTCAACCGCTTCGAGCAGGCGCTGGTCTGTGTTGCATTTCACCGCGTAGAATAGCGCGGCGTTCGGAAGCGCCCGGCGAATCCGCCGGATGTTTTTCCGCGCCTGATTGAGGTCGAGCATCAGAAACGGCGTCGCTAGACGTCGCGTGAAGTCGATGACATCCTCCTGAGATATCTGTGAAAGCGTCTTCATATCAGTCCCGGCCCTCGCTTTGGTCGCACGCCAAAGGCCTCTCCGCGATGGCGATCGGGCATCGCGGCCGTTAATCGATACCGCTCCCCGGCAAGCTGATTCAGTTCGGCGAATAGACGAGCGGGCACTTCTCACCCGCGCTCTCGATGTCGTCCTCGTCAACCCAGCCGATCCTGCCGTTGAGAAGGATTGTTTCCGTCCGAGAATTATCGCTGCCGCTCTCTGTCGGCGATTGTCGCTTCGGCCTCAGCCAGCATCCCCTTCAATGATTCCTTCGGCAGGAGCTTGCCTCCGACTACAGCCGCGGCGATCCGCTTAGTGTTTTCGACGTTTTCCGACGGATTGGCTTCGAGCAAGATCAAATCAACAATCTTTCCCTGTCCGATGGCGCCAAGCCGGTCAAGCAGGCCTAAAGGTTGGGCGGCGTCGCGCGCTGTGTTTATCAGCTTTGAGTAGACGATGATCTGCTGTTTCAAGATGTCGTCTTCAAGGTTTTCCAGGAATCGCCATTTGATAAAGGGCGGACGACCGCTTTTGAAATCAAGGAAAATATTCGGGCTTGATACAGCATCCATCCTCTTTTGAATTTGAGGGTCAGAAGTTACAACCAGTTTCGCCCCCTCGAGCAGGCAGATCTTTCCGTAGCAGCGCAGGTCTTTCCTGTAAGCGATTCCTTTGCTCTCCATAGGCAGACCCTTCAACACCTGATCGAAGGCGCGATCGACCTCCCTTGAGACGTCATCGCTCATCGGGAAATGGAAGCGAAGACGGGCCGAAAGAAGAAAGGCCAATGTCAGCGAGATCGACAGTTCATGGCGCCTGTGCGGCCCGAAATCGCGCTCGTCGAGCGCAATTACAGCATACGGTTCATCACTTCGTAACATCAGTTCATACCTTTCGCTGTCGAGATTCCCACTTTCCTCGAAAGCTTATCCAGAATGAAAGAGCGACGGTCAGGAGATCTCGAGCCTCTTCCAAATGCCGGACTTCATCCACCCGTAGGAGATCGTCAGGCCCACCAGCCACATGATAGGCAACGACAACCAGACGAGCGCTACCGGCCACGCCATGTGGATGGCCCCGAAGTAGGCGGCGCCGAGCATCGTCAGGGTGAGGACGAACTCGATTCCGAGAGACGCCGCTGTGTCTCCCGTCCCCAGGACGGCGACGAACCACATCTCTCCGGGGATGGCGATCAACATCGCCATGGCCACGACGCGGAGACTCGCAATGGTCTGCGCGAGAATGTCCGATCCCGGAGAGAACACGGCGACGAACCACTCCGGGACGACCAATGCGGCGCCGATGAGGGGAACGGTCGCCACGAACGCCCAGCCGATGGCGTGTTTGAGCACGCCGCCGATCCGATGGCTCCGATTCCTCCCGACGAAACGGCTGACCATGGAGCACGTAGTCTCCGCGAAGCCTTCGGTCGGGATCCAGAGTACTACGTAGCAAGTGTATACGACGTTGGCGATGGCGAGAGCTTCGGCGCTCACTCGCTCCAGGATTAAGAAGAACACGAACCAGCGGAGATTCATCACGATCCCCTGAACAGCGATAGGCATGGAGACGAGGCCCAGCAGTCGGGCCGTCCCGTGCCCGATCCGGCGGAACTTGAAGAACCCATACCGTCCCGCATCAAGACGCCGCCAGACGTATACGGTGAGGAAGCTGGCGGCGGCGAACTCCGCCACCAGCGACCCCACCGCAGCCCCCCGCATTCCAAGGGCGGGACAGCCGAACGTTCCAAAGATAAACAGGTAGTTCATGACGACGTCAGTGATGATCATGATGATCGTCGCCGGGATGAGAGCCCGCGTCCGTCCCAGGCTCGTCAACAGCGCGCCGAGGGCGAACGTCACGCCTGACAGACCGAGGCCGTATGCCTCTATCTGAAGATAGCCGTTCACGGCGTCGCCCACGGCCTTGGACTCGACGAGCCATCCGCCCACCACGGGCGACACCAGCTTGAGCGCTGCGGCGGACACCACGCATACGAGGAGGACGAGCGCCAGGCCCTGGTTGAACACGGCTCCCACCGCCTCGGGCCGGCGCTGCCCGACTCGCCGGGCGGTCAGAATCTGGATGCCGTCTACCAGCCCGAGCGGGAATACCAGGAACAGCAGGAACACCGTGTCCGCCACGGCGATCGCGCCGAGCTCCGTTATTCCCACGCGGGCCAGGAAGATCGAATCGATCAGGTGATCGATGGTCTCGGTGGCCTCCACGAAGATGAGCGGGAGGGACACCTTCCAGACGATGGACGAAAGATTATTGTTCGCCATTGGTTTGAATGCGCGCTCAGGGCTGGCGCCGGACGCGGGTTGTGTTGTGCCGTCTCGCTATGCGGCCTGCAAAGCGGCCAGACCGGCCTCTTGCCGTTCGTCTCCAGCCGTCAGGGCGATCTTGTACGAGTGGCGGTTAAGGTGCATCACCATGCACGAGAGCAGGGCGCCGCTCTTGTGATATTCACTGAGGTTGAAGTACGACACTTCGAGGGCCAGATTCGCGGCGACGTCCTCCAGCTTTCGGTTCTTCTGGATTTCATGCTCGTAGTCCTCCGTTCCCGCCTTCAGATCCTGGATGTGCGACGAGTTCAAAACCATGCTCGGCATGCGGACGGAGTTGCAGATGCCCGAATAACATTCGTCCGCGGAGACTGGGATTACGTTCGTCACCTTCTCGAGCGCCGCGATCTCCTCCGGCTCGATCAGCTCAGTGCAGACCAGGGTGTTCTCCGACGTGATGGGGAACACCATGCAGTCGAGGTGGTAGAGGTAAGGGTCCGTGAGCCGGACCCGGACGATGCGCATGTCGAAGTTCCGCTCCATCCAGTCGTACGTCTCCGCCTCGGACCGGATCCCGTACCCTCCCACGTATACGTTGTCGTGAAGGTGCTTGAGCTCAGCTTCCCCTTCGAACTTCGTCGGCGGTACGTGGATCTCGTAGCCCATGCTCTGGAAGAAGTTGACTCCGACCTGCGTCTCACCCCGGCGGGGGGGCGAGGCGAAATTGGAGATGACGACGGTGTTCTGGCAAGGGAGGTGTTCGAGGACGATTCCCAGGTTCGCGGTATACATCAGGTCCTGCAAGTCGGCGCCGCGGGGGGTGGGGAGTACGTACACCAGGGCGCCGGCGGCGGCCATGTATCGGTACATCTCCAGAAACTGGACGGCGGCCCGCTTGAAGTTCGGCTGTCGCCGGTCGGACGAAAGGTCTTCCATCCAGGGGTTGTTGGCGACCTGAGTCGCGTATGAGAAGGGAAAGTTGAGGAGATAAGACGGCCGCGCGAGCTGCGTAGGATTGACCCAGGGACGGAAGAACTGCGTTTGCCGCTCTTCTGCGTACCCGTTTTCCTTCGTAGCGTCGACGGCGATCTGCTGAAGTGTTTCAACGTGGCGTGCGGATACGCCGTTGTGCGCCGAGACGAGGCCCGTCTGGGCGACCTGTCCTGCGGCGACGGTCGCGGGCGTGTTTTCGAGTGATTTCATTAGATGTCTCCTTATTGTGTTCTCGTCCGTTCGGTGACCATGATGAGGGGGTCGATCCCCGCCTCCACATGGTCTCCGGTGTTCTGAATGGTCGTGAACTCGAACCGGGGCGAAATTGGAACTATCAGATCGACTTGGGAGCCGTAGCGGACCTGGGAGAAGCGCTGCCCCTGGACGACAGGGTAGTTCTGCTTCAGTTGGAACGGAGTGATGCAGTCGACGTCGTAGTCGGCGATCTGGAGCAAATAGTACGACTGGGACAGCTCCGGCGAGTAGATCCGATTGATCATCCGCTGGTTGCGATGGAGATACTCCAGGGAATCCGTAGAGATGCGAAGGTCCTGTAGGATGCTCGTTTCCACGTCGAGCATGGGGAGGTTGTAGGTGTCGATGGCGTCAGTCCCCTTGTAGGAGAGCAGCCCGGGATAGGGGATCCGGTTGACGTGGACGTCGAAGAACGTCATGAAGATCCCGATGACGAGGCTTGTGGCGCTGAAATCCGGATCTCGCAGGGCGTCGCAGAGAGAATAAGCCCTGCCCTTGATGTCTACGATGCATTCATCCGGCGCAACTATCCGCTGATACAGGATGATTCCATCGGCAGGGGAGAAGAAACAACTCGTGTCCGAGTAGGTAGGGCGCATCGGGTCCCGGAAGAAGTGATATTGCGAGATCCAACTGATCGGCTTGTCCCGAAAAGGCCGGACCTCGGTGTCGAGCCACTCCTGCAGGCTCATACCCATGTTTGTCCTCCATTCCGCGGCGCTTCTGCCCGGAAGGCCACACAGGCAAAGGGGTCCCCGTCTCGCCAGTGAGGATAACTCCGGCGGAATGCGCCGAACGGACTATAGGGCGAAGGCGGAAACCAGCATCAGGGATTCCACGAGCCTAGCATCAATCACGTGTCCCTCCCGGCTTGCCGTTAGGGCGCCTTCGCTAGTTTGGCGTAGTGTTAATTGCGAGGAGCAATTATGGTCGTCCTCGGGGGAAGGCTATTCATCTGCGAGCGCTTCTCGCTAAATCGAGCCACACAAGATTGATATAGTACCGCGCGCGTAAGCAAGCGGCCGTCCCATCGGTCTGCCGCTTGCTTACGCGCGCGGTACTGTTTAGTTTTGCGTGCGTAATATAGGGTGCAATTACGGCGCCCCAATGATGGTGTCTTGGGCGCCGTAATGCCCCAACTGTTTCGTATATGTCAGGATTGCGGATAAGTCCCTTGGGTTCTGCAAGGTAAAGGACCTGACCCACAGGGCGAACACATAGTGCATTCCGTTTTTTTTTTTTTAGGCGTGTGGCATGCCCCGAAATACCACACAGGTTATAGGCGGAAATTATCGGCACACAGATGTCTAATGCGAAAGACATCGGAGTTTAATTGAGCATTTCAAAAGTGTTGCCAGATCATTGAGCCATTACAAAAGTGTTGCCGGATCGAAGTCTCGATCCGTGTGGCTAAAAGCCACAATAATTGTGGCTTTTAGCCACAGTTGCTTGATCACATCTGAATCGTCGCAGTTATGACGCGGAAACAAACCATTCTTAACCCGACAACCTTCGAATGCGACCCGGCGGTCACTACGGCGCCTTCACCACCACAAACGTTACATCATCGTCCTGCGTTCTGCCCCCGCCCCATTCATCCCCAACTTGCTCCAACCGATCAATGATCGCTTGCGGCGCCCGATCCGGCGCCGTCAGCAACGCGTCGTGAACTTTCAGATAATCGAGCATCTCACCTTGTTCGTTGAATCGTTCCGGCAAGCCGTCGCTCATCAATACGACGACGTCGCCGGAAGCCAAGTTTAGTTCCTGCTGTTTGTATTGATAGCCGGTTATCCCCCCTAACGGCGGCGCCTTGATCATCACTTCTTCAATCGCCCCAGTAGCGTCTCGATATTGTTGACGTGGCGCGGATTTCGTTTCAGATTGTGAGGCTGATTCTTCCCAAATCAAATGAAGGAGAGATAGTTATGAGAATGCAAAAGAGAGATATAGCGCGGCGTCTACTTTTTCTTTGCGCGGTAATCCTCTCGTCCGCCGCCGCTCCTTCTCAAGAGGCGCGGCCCGGCTTCAAAGAACAGGTCATAGATCCCAACGCCGGTGTCGGTTATGCGGTCACGGTGGCCGACATCAATCACGACGGGAAAACTGACATCGTCGTCGTGACCGAAAACCCCGATCAGGTCGTGTGGTACGAAAACCCCTCCTGGACAAGGCGAATCATTGTCGAAGGTTTTCCCAAGCTGCCGGTCTGCGTCCAACCTCTGGACGTGGATGATGACGGCAGAGTCGAACTCATACTCGGAGCCGACTGGCAGCCCAGCAATACAAAAACTGGCGGCACGGTTTGGCTGCTCAAGCGACCGAGTGATCTCGGCAAAACGTGGACTCCGATCAAACTTGATGAAGAGCCGACGATGCACCGCATGCGCGTCATAGACGCCGCCGGCAACGGCAAGAAGGAACTCGTCTGTTCGCCGCTCCACGGGCGTGAGGCCGCGGGACCGGAGTGGTGGAAGGGCAATAGCTCCTCGCTCTATATCCTCCGCCGCTTTACACTCCGCCAGAACAGGCAGGTCAGCTCTGGAACCGCCAGGTACTCATCGAAAACCACAAGGGCGGCCACGCCGTCTGGACGGCCGATTTGACCGGCGCAGGCGTAGATTCATTGGTGGTCGGCTTCCGCGGCCCGCCTGAGGGCAAGGTCGAAGACGCGATTGTCTACATCCTCCGTCCGCTCGATGGCGCGGGCGGCAAGTGGGAGAAGCAAGTCCTCGATGCGAAGGGGCTGGGCTGCGAAGACGTGATTTGCGCCGATCTTAACGGAGACGGCAGAGTTGACATCATCGGCGTCGGCCGCGCCACAAAGAATGTGAAGATTTATTGGAACGAAGGAAAGCGAAGATGACCAAGGACAAGATACGAATCATGGTTTCGCGCCACTCGGCTTTTTATAGCCCTCTCCTGTCAACCATAGCGGCGGGCTTTCTCAGGGAGGAAGGCTTTGAGTCAAGCTACGAAGTTCTGACGCCAGGCAGCGACGCCCAGGAACTCATCCGGAGTGGGGAGATAGATATCGTGCAATCGGCCGTCTCCTCCAGTTGGGCGCGCATGGAGAAGAATGAAGGCGCCCTCGCCGCGCACTTTGCCCAGATCAACCAGCGAGACGGCTTCTTCCTCACCGGGCGAAGTCCCGATCGAGCCTTCAACTGGAAGAAGCTGGAAGGCGCGTCATTGCTCGCAGATCATGGCGCACAGCCACTGGCCATGCTCAAGTACGCCGTCCACTTGAACGACGCCGACTGGAGCAAGATCAAAGTGATCGATTCCGGCGGCGTGGAGGAGATCGACGCCGCCTTCCGCAGCGGCCTGGGTGATTATGTCCATCAGCAGGGGCCGGCCCCTCAGCAGATCGAAAGAGAAAGCATCGGCTACATTGTCGCTTCGGTAGGCAAAGCGATGCCGCCGGTCGCTTTCAGCAGCCTGATGGCCTCACGTGAATTCCTGAAGACCGACGCCGCCAAAGCATTCATCAGAGCGTACGCTCGGGCGAGGGTGTGGGTGAATCAAACACCGGCCGAAGAGGTCGCCGATAGAGAAGCTGAGTTCTTCCCCCAGACAGACCGCGATGCGCTGATCAAGACCATTGCTCGCTATCAGGAGCTGGGATGTTGGGATGGAGACTTGATGATCACTCGCGAGCGATACGAGCAGGCGCTCAATGTATTCCTACATTCCGGTAAAATTTCACGCCGGTACCCTTACGAGGATGTAGTTGTTCATCCGCCCGAAGAGTTGTGAGGAAATGTTGGCGTTCGGTCATCTCTGAACCCGATCCGCCGGGCGATGCCGCGGTATCTCCGATTTGAAATCGCCCAGGCTCGCCCACCGCAATCGTTCGTTCAGATCGACTTCGGACACAACCACGGTCCCCCACTTTTCGGCGTGAACGAGCTTATTGCCCGCGTGATCATAAACGGCGGTGAACATCCACTCGCGCGAGACGTCCTCGTAAGTGCTGCTGACGAGGTAGACATGATTTTCGCAGGCGCGCGCCGAGGCCAGCAGCGGGTTGCAACCCCACACCGGCCACGCGATCACTTCGGCGCCGTTGTCGCTCAAACGCCGCGCCACTTCGGGGAAGAAGCCGTCGTAACAGACCATCATACCTACCCTGCCGAATCTCGTTTCGAAGACCGGATACTCGGCGCCCGGCGTGAGACCGGCTTCGATTTCGCCGCGCGGCAATGCGACTTTTCGGTATTTGCCTACAATCTTTCCGTCCGGCCCCAGCATG
>WNGE01006167.1_pt1 | contig 18096 bp, 17 predicted proteins | sample 5400651 | NCBI WGS metagenome assembly WNGE01 (sample SAMN13153370, study PRJNA577476) | soil metagenome | isolation source: 60 cm soil or saprolite under grassland replicate 2 | place: USA:California | collected 2016-06-15
GGGGTGGGGTCCACGCTGTTCGACGACCGGTACGGGCTCGCTCCGCAGCGGCCGGCCAGGCTGACCCCGATGCGCGCGTTTCCCGACGACGCCCTGGACCCGGCCCAGTGCGGCGGCGACCTGGTGCTTCAGCTCAGCGCGGGCAATGCCGACACGGTGGTGCACGCGCTGCGGGACATCGCCAGGCACACCCGGGGCGGCATGCAGGCGCTGTGGCGCATCGACGGGTACACCAGCCCGGCCCGCCCGAGCGGGACGGTTCCGCGCAACATGCTCGGTTTCATGGACGGCATCGCCAACCCGGACACGGGCAACCGGGCGCAAATGGACCGGCTGGTCTGGATCCAGCCGGGCACCGCGGGCGAGCCGGCCTGGACGGCCGGGGGCAGCTACTTCGTGGTCCGGCTGATCCGGATGCTGGTGGAGTTCTGGGACCGGGTCGACATCACCGAGCAGGAGAACATGATCGGCCGCCGCCGGGCCACCGGCTACCCGCTCGACGCCAGCAGCATCGGCGCCACGCCGAGCTTCCCGGCCGATCCCACCGGCTCGGTCATCCCGCTGACCTCGCACATCCGGCTGGCCAACCCGCGGACGGCACAGACCGCGGACAGCCGCATCCTGCGCCGCGGCTACACCTACGACCGCGGCATCGACCAGGTCGGCAACCTGGACATCGGGCTGATCTTCACCTGCTTCCAGCAGGACCTCAAGCGGCAGTTCGAGACGGTGCAGACCCGGCTCGCCGGCGAGCCGCTCACCGACTACATCAGCCCGTTCGGCGGCGGCTACTTCCTGGCCCTGCCCGGCGTGGTGAACGGCTCTGACTACCTGGGCCGGGCCATGCTGGCGTGAGCCTGTCGTCGCGTGAGCTTGTCGTGAGCCGTCTGCGCCACACCGCAGGCGGCCCGGACGTCGTGACGGATTCTTGACCTCATGTTCGCCTTCTGGTCAGATCAAGTGCGTTCTTGTGTTATCGCGTTATGCCAGTTTTTGCTCCTGGGTGCGCCTGCGGGCGCACCGGCGCCGCGGCCCCGTAGCCCCGAGGGGTCCGCCGGCCCTCCCAGCCAGCAGACTCAGGAGGCCGAACATGGGCGAAGGCCCAGCCACGGTTCGTGTCAGAGGAAAGAAAACCCGGTACTACGCCGCCATCGCCACCGCCACCGTGCTCGGCGTCGGCGTCGCCGTGGGCACCACGGTGGGGGGCGCGAACGCGGCACCGAACACCGCGGGCTCGGTAGCCGTGCCCAAGACGAGCCCGGCCAGCACCTGGACGATCACGCCGCGGGCCGCGACGCCGATCAAGCATCTGGTGGTGCTCTTCAACGAGAACGTGTCGTTCGACCACTACTTCGGGACGTACCCGTTCGCGGCCAACACCGACGGGACCAAGTTCCAGGCCAGGCGCCACACCCCGACAGTGAACGGCCTGTACACCAAGATCACCTCGAGCGGCCCGGTCGGCCCGCTGCTGACCAGCAACCCGAACTCCTTCAACCCCACCCGGCTCACCCACTCCCAGGCGCTGACCTGCGACCAGAACCACGGTTACACCGCGGAGCAGAAGGCCGTCGACAACGGGAAGATGGACCAGTTCGTCCAGAACACCGAGACCGACACGTGCACCGGGCAGCCGGTCCTGTTCGGCGAGCCCGGGCTGGTCATGGACTACTACGACGGCAACACGGTCACTGGGCTGTGGAACTACGCGCAGAACTAGGCGATGAGCGACAACAACTGGGACACCACGTTCGGCCCGTCCACGCCCGGTGCGCTCAACCTGATCTCCGGCCAGACCGGTAACGCTTACGCGGTCGACCCGAAGACCGGGGCCAAGGTCGAGGACCCGGGCGGCGTCAGCCCGCTGAACAGCGCCGGCCTGGGCACGGTCTACGGCGACCCCGACCCGGCCTTCGACGACTGCTCCGACAACAACCACACCTCCAGCAACCCGCTCGCCGTCGCGACCGGCACGAACGTCGGCGACCTGCTCAACGCCGGGAACGTCAGCTGGGGCTGGTTCCAGGGCGGCTTCGCGCCCACCGGGACCAACAGCGCCGGCTTCGCGGTCTGCGGCAGCAAGAGCACCAACATCGGCGGCGTCAGCGTCGCCGACTACTCGCCGCACCACCAGCCGTTCCAGTACTACAAGTCCACCGCCAACCCCAAGCACCTGCCGCCGTCGTCGGAGGCCGCGATCGGGCACACCGACCAGGCCAACCACCAGTACGACCTGTCCGACTTCTACACCACGCTCAAGGCCGGCAACATGCCAGCGGTCAGCTTCCTGAAGGCGTCCGAGTACCAGGACGGCCACCCCGGGTACTCCGACCCGCTGGACGAGCAGACGTTCCTGGTGAACACGATCAACCAGATCGAGCAGTCGCCGTTCTGGAAGTCCACCGCGATCGTGGTCACCTACGACGACTCCGACGGCTGGTACGACCACCAGCCCCCGGTGATCGTGAACGGCTCCAACACGTCCCTGGACGCCGCGATCTGCACCTCGGCGCCGATGACCCTGGGCAGCTTCCCCGACCGGTGCGGTTACAGTCAGCGGCTGCCGCTGCTGGTGATCTCGCCCTGGACCAGGGCGAACCACGTCAGCGGCAGGCTGACCGACACCTCCTCGATCACCCGCTTCGTCGAGGACAACTGGCTCGGCGGGAAGCGGATTGGCGGCGGCTCCTACGACGCGATCTCGGGCAGCCTCGCCGGGCCGAACGGCCTGTTCCGCTTCTTCGCGCCGCACTTCCGGCCGGTCATCCTCGACCCGGCCACCGGAGCGGTCAAGAGCTGACCCGCGCGAGTTCATGTGCCGCCGGTCCGGCTGGAACCGGACCGACGGCACATCGGCCCATTCGGGGGCGCAGTGGGGGCGTGGGTAGCATGGAGGGATGCGGACCATCAGCCCGCCGAGCGCCGAGCAGGTCACCCAGGCGCTGGACGGCGTGCAAGACCCCGAGATCCACCGGCCGATCACCGAGCTCGGCATGGTCAAGAACGTCGACGTCGCGGCCGACGGGACGGTGCTCGTCGAGGTGTGGCTGACCGTGGCGGGGTGCCCGCTGCGGGAGACCATCACCCGGGAGGTCACCGCGGCGGTCGGCAAGCTGCCCGGCGTGTCCTCGGTCCGGGTCCAGCTCGACGTGATGAGCGACGAGCAGCGGCGGGCGCTGCAGACGCAGCTGCGCGGCGGGCGGCCGGAGCCGCAGATCCCGTTCGCCCTGCCGACCTCGCTGACCCGGGTGTACGCGGTGGCCAGCGGCAAGGGCGGCGTGGGCAAGTCGTCGGTGACGGTGAACCTGGCCGCCGCGCTGGCCGCCTCCGGCCAGAAGGTCGGCGTGGTGGACGCCGACATCTACGGGCACTCGGTGCCGCGGATGCTCGGCGTCACCGGCCGGCCCACCCCGGTCGAGAACATGATCATGCCGCCGTCCGCGCACGGCGTGAAGGTCATCTCGATCGGCATGTTCACCAAGGGCAACACGCCGGTGGTCTGGCGCGGGCCGATGCTGCACCGCGCGCTGCAGCAGTTCCTGGCCGACGTGTACTGGGGCGACCTGGACGTGCTGCTGCTCGACCTGCCGCCCGGTACCGGTGACGTGGCCATCTCGGTGGCCCAGATGCTGCCGGGGGCCGAACTGCTGGTGGTGACCACGCCGCAGCTGGCAGCGGCCGAAGTAGCCGAACGGGCCGGGGCGATCGCCTCGCAGACGCACCAGCGCATTGCCGGGGTCATCGAGAACATGTCGTACCTCGTGTGCGCGCACTGCGGGGAGCAGACCGAGGTGTTCGGCTCGGGCGGCGGGGCCACGGTGGCGGCCGGACTCAGCCGGCTGGGCGGCACCCACGTACCCCTGCTCGGCCAGGTGCCGCTGGACGTCCGGCTGCGCGAGGGTGGCGACGCGGGGATGCCGCTGGTGCTCAGCGACCCCGACTCCCCGGCTGCGCTCGCGCTGCGGAAGATCGCGGACGAGATCGGCACCCGCGGCCGCAGCCTGGCCGGGCGTCACCTCGGCCTGACGCCCCGGTAGGCCCGGCATCACGGTTCGGGTGCGCCGGACCAGTTGGAACGCGATGAAACCCCGGATCCATTGCGTCCGGCAGGTTTCGGGGGGCGGGTCAGGTGGCGTCGGGGTCGAAGGGGGGGCGCTCACCGGGGGCGAGCAGCGTGCCGTTGGCCCGGGATTGAGTCTGCCCGGCGGCGGCCGGGCTTCTCGGGTCCGTATCGCCGTTGACGTCCTCGAAGAGGTGCTTCTGCACGAACCGTTTCGGGTTCAGGTCCTCGATCTCGAAGTCGGCGAACTCGGGCCCCAGCCCTTCCCGCAGGTCGTTCTTTGCTCCCTCGGCGATCTTACGCAGGTCACGCAGGGCCCGGCCGGCCTGGGAGGCGATCTTGGGCAGCTCGTGCGGCCCGAAGACGACAAGCGCGATCACCGCGAGGACCAGCAGCTTGGGGATGGACAGGTCGAACACCGCTCAGCTCTCCGTCCGACAGGTGAACACACGCACGTCCACTCTAAACGGTGCCGGGCCCGTGCGGGTCAGTGGAACGGGTTGACCCAGGACGCCACCCGGACCAGACCGCGCGACATCCGCTTCCAGAACCCGGTGGGCCCGTCGTGCGGCAGCGCCCCGGCCACCGCGTCGACGGTCTGGGACGGCGCGTCCGCCACCATCGTGAACACCATGCCATGGCCGGCCCAGGTCAGCGTCCGCCGATCCGGCAGGGCGAAGACGACGTGGCCGCCTGTCTTGGTCTTCCGCCAGCCAGCCAGCCTGGCCGGGAGCTTCCCGCGCTGCTCGAACACCGACACCATGGACAGGCCGTCCGAGTAGCCGAGGTCGAGCACGGCACCGGTATCCGCCTGCGTCTTGGCCCCGGTGAACAGCGACAGGCCGCCGGGCAGCTCAGCCGGGACCTGCCAGCCGCCGTCGCGCAGGGCGAGCAGCTGGCGGCGGGAGAACGGATCGGTCCAGGGCCCTTGCGGGTCGGCCGAGACCCAGGCGCTGGCCGACGCGGCGGCGGCCCGCTGCGGCGCCGCTCCCGGGGCTCTGCTGTCTCCGGGGGGGACGACCCCTCCCGGAGCCGTAAAGCTGACGTCGATGAACACGTCCTGGCCGATCACGTGGGTGGCGGTGTCGAAGACCTCGCGTTCGAGCGGCAGCTTGGTCGCGTCGTCCAGCCAGAACCTCGCGGCGATGCTGCCGTCGGCCCGCCAGGCCTCGACCACCTGCGCGGTCCTGTTGTCCGCCGAGCCGGTTCCCGCGTACGCCACGAGGTAGTGCGATTTGAGCAGCCGGATCAGCGGTGCGGTGACCCCGAGGACCCCCTCGGGCGACTGGCCGTCGGTATCGGAGGACAGGTACGGCTGGCCGCTGAACGAGGCCCCGTCGGCCGTGGTCTGGGTGACCGTCTGCCCGCCGCTGACGTGCCAGATGCTGGAGACCAGGACGCTACCGCCGCCCTGGCTCCACCGGGTGAGGATCTCCTTGCCCTGGTAGGACGTCACGATCGCGGCCTGGGCCGCCTGGGCCAGCAGCTTGACGGCCCGGACCGTCGTCGGCCGCTTGGCCGCGGCCGGCGCCCTGCTCCTGATCGCGGGCCCGGCGGCGGCGCGCCCGGCCGCCGACACCGCGTCGCCGCCCGGCTGACCGGGGCCGGACTGGCTGCTGCACGCGCCGACCAGGAGCCCGGGCATGGCAACCGCCAGCGCGGCCGCCAGCACCCGAGGCGACCGGCCGTTCCGCACCGAGCGGGTTACCGGGGTGAACACGCAGACCTCATGGCACCGGAGCGTTCGAGGATGACTCGGCGGTCGGGGCCGGGAACGGGACCTCACCGGTGGTGATGGCGTGTTCCACGCTGTACATCTCGACCGGCGGGGTGATTCTCGGCCCAGGGGCTGCGTCCCCGCCGCCGCCCGCGGTGAACGCGGCCGTACCCAGGCCGACGACCAGGGACACCGTGCCGAGAACGAGGTAGCGACGGCGCCGGGGACCAGGCCAGGCCGTGCTGGATCGCAGGGGGGATCCCGGTCGGGAGGCCACCGGGCCGGGTGGAGGGTTTCCGGGTCGGCGGCCTGGCACGACCCGCAGCAGACGGCGCCGCGGCGGCATGGGACCGCCGGGCCCGGTCATGGCGATCAGGCGGCTGGTTATGGCCGCCTCGGCCGGAGCCCTGTCCATCAGCCCGCGCAGCTTCTGCTTCAGCGCCCTGAGTTCAGCGGCTTCGGCCCGGCATTGCTCGCAGGCGGCCAGGTGCGCGTGGGCGCGGTCCCGTTCGGCCCCGCCGAGCTCGCCGTCGACCAGGGCGGACAGCCGGTCACCGAGATGGCTCATGGCTCCCCCTCAGGACCAGGCCACTACGGCCGGGCCCGTTGCGATGGAGCGCGGAGGCGGGCCTGCGGTGCTCGAGCGCGGAGCGCAGCTGGGCCCGGCCGCGGTGGATCCTGCTGCGCACCGTGCCCAGCTTCACGCCCAGGGTGGCCGCGATCTCCTCGTAGGAGAAGCCCTCGATGTCACACAGGACCACGGCGGCCCGGTACTCCGGCGGGAGCGCCTTGAGCGCGGCCTGCACATCGTCGTCCAGGTGGCTGTCGTCGAAGGCTTGCGCCGGGGTGGGCTCCGAGCCCGCCAGCCGGTGCGCCATCTCGTCGGCCAGCCCCTCGAACCTGATCCGCTGCTTGCGCCGCGCCGAGTCGAGGAACAGGTTCGTGGTGATGCGATGCAGCCAGCCCTCGAACGTACCCGGAGTGTAGCTGGATAGTGACCGGAAGACCCGGACGAAGACCTCCTGGGTTAGGTCCTCGGCGTCGTGCGGGTTGCCGGTCAGCCGGTAGGCAAGTCGGTATACCCGGGCGGAATGCGAACGGACGATATCCTCCCAGGTGGGAAGGTTCCACTCCGTTTCGACAGTGTTCCGCTCGGGCTGAGCAGGGTGCGTGGCCTCCGATTCCACTCGGCCGGCCTCGTCTGCCAATCTGCCCTCCGGGTCAGCCAGTGCCGTGCCTGTCACCATCGTGCCGTGGATTCTTCCGCTACGCCAGTTGTGTTCCGGGGGCCGGGACAGGCTCACCCGCCCCGGCAGGTGTCCCACTAGATAACGGTCTTGACTGCGGTTGAGTTCCCCGACCTGCATCGGCAGGCGCTAGGCTGCTGCGGGTGGGGCCACTTGCGTACGCCGCAGAGTACCTGCCCGAGGACGAGCCGCTGCTCGCCGCGCGGGCCAACGCGGCCGACCTTGGCGGTACCGAACCCGTCCTGCCGGCGGTCGGCGCCACCTTGCGCTTCCTGGCCTGCGCGGTCGGGGCGAAGACCACGGTCGAGATCGGCACCGGCTGCGGCAGTTCGGGCATCTGGCTGCTCCGCGGCATGCGCCCGGGCTCCACGCTCACCAGCGTGGACACCGAGCCGGAGTATCAGCGGGTGGCCAGGAAGGCGTTCCAGGCGGCGGGCTTCGCGCAGAACCAGTGCCGGCTCATCCTCGGCCGCGCGCTGGACGTGCTCCCCCGGCTGTCCGACGGCGCCTACGACATGGTGTTCTGCGACGCGGACCCGCGCGACTACCAGGATTACCTGTCAGCCGCGCTGCGTCTGCTGCGGACGGGCGGGGTCGTGGCGTTCAACAACGCCCTGCTGGCCGGGAGCTCCGGGGACGATGAAGGGGACGTTCCGGCGTACGACCTCGCCAGCCAGGTACGGGCCGACGAACGGCTCGTGCCCGTGCTGTTGCCGCTCGGAGAGGGCCTGCTCGCCGCGGTCAAGAGAAGCGACTAGGCAGCGACTCGATTAGGTCACCCAACCACGGACTTCAGGGCATCACCAAGCCTGGCCGCCTCGTCGGCAGTGAGCTCAACAACTAGCCGGCCGCCGCCTTCAAGCGGGACACGCATGACGATGCCGCGCCCCTCCTTGGTGACCTCAAGCGGACCGTCACCCGTCCGCGGCTTCATCGCCGCCATCTCCCATCCCCTTCCGCCCGGACCCACCGCGTCGTGCAGGCACCGCGCACGCCTTCGGACGATGGAACCAGCTAGCCACAATCGTTTCTATCTGTCGCCCTATTATCCCGTGTTCGGAACCAGAATGGTAATGATCGGCCATCCTGGCCGCCATGAATGCACGCGCCGCGCGCTTTTTCCCGGGCTCCAGCGCCGGAGAAAGAACAGGGCGCCGGCGCGTCGCGCTAGGGCAGTGTCGCTAGGCCAGTGTCGCTACGTCAGGCCGGCCGCGCGGCGCACCAGCTGCTGCGCGGCCCGGATGAGCCTGGTGTCGTCCGGCCCGCCGTGGCCGCGCAAGTCGAAGGCGTGCATGCTCGCGTAGCAGAGCACCGCGGTCGCTTCCGGGTCGGACACGTCCAGCGCGCCCGCGCTCACCCCGGCGGCGAGCAGGTCCCTGATGACCAGGGTGGCCGCGGCGGGATCGGGCCGGGCCGGGTGCGCATGGTGGAACAGGACCTCGTGCAGGTCGTGCAGCTCCCGGTAGCACTCGAAGCCGGCCGTGACGCAGGCGTCCAGCCGGGCGGCCCAGTCCGCCTGGCCAGCCTTGGCCAGCGCCGTCGCGGCCGCGGCCATGCGCGCGGCGACCTCGCCGGAGAACTGCTCCTGCAGCGCGAGCACCAGGTCTTCCTTGGATGCGAAGTACAGGTAGAACAGGCCCTTGGAGACCCCGGCCCGGCGGGTGATGTCGTCCAGCGAGGTGGCGGCGATGCCCTTGGCCAGGAACAGCGTCCGGCCGGCCGCGAGGAGGTCAGCGCGGCGCTGTTCGGCGGGCTTGGTTCTGGTCACTGTGCTCTTTCTCCGGCCCTCTCCGGTTTTCAGGCGCCTGGCCCCGTGCCGCGGGCGGGCGGGCGGCCCGCGACCGTTCGGCCTATTTGGTTGTGGTCTGGCCGGCCACCGTGCCGCCGGCCGTCGCCGGTAGGATATCCCACTGAATGACCGTCAGTCACTTCTTGGAGGGGTCTGGGTGAGCGGCCAGGGTGAGGCAGAGCCCCGGGCCGGCCGGCGCCTGCTCATCGACCTGAAGCCGCTGCGGCGATCGCGCGACTTTTGCCACCTGGTCTGGGGCGAGCTCGTGTCCGTCCTGGGCAACCAGCTGACCACGGTCGCGGTGCCGTACCAGGTGTACCAGCTGACCCACTCGTCGCTCGACGTCGGGCTGGTGTCCGTCACCCAGTTGTTCCCGCTGATCGCCGGGTCGCTGCTGGGTGGCTCGGTGGTCGACGCGATGGACCGGCGCCGGCTGCTGATGATCGCGCAGGTGCTGATGGCGGCGTGCAGCGCCGGTCTGGCGATCAACGCCGACCTGGGCACGGCGCTGTGGCCGCTGTTCGTACTGCCCGCGCTGTCGGCCGGATTCAGCGGGCTGGAAAGCGCCGGACGCAACGCCATCGTGCCGAACCTGGTGCGCCGGTCCGAGGTGTCCACGGCCAACGCCATCTTCCAGGCGCTGTTCCAGTTCGGCCTGGTGGCGGGACCTGCGCTGGCCGGGCTGCTGCTGGCCGGGGCGGGCGTCCGCTTCGTGTACTGGCTGGACGTGGCCGGGTTCGGGGTGGCGTTGTTCGCTGTGTTCCTGATCTCGCCGCAGCCGGTCCGCGAGCCCGGCCACCGGCCGGGTCTGCGCTCGGTTATGGAGGGCCTGCGCTACGTGCGCGGCAAGCAGGCCATCGAGGGCGCCTACCTGATCGACATCAACGCCATGGTGTTCGGCATGCCGCGGGCGCTGTTCCCGGCGCTGGCGGTGATGCGGTTCGGCGGGGGCGCGGCCACGCTCGGGTTCCTCTACGCCGCGCCCGGCGCGGGCGCCCTGCTCGGCGCGCTCACCACCGGCTGGGTGTCGAGGATCCAGCGGCAGGGCCTGGCCGTGATTGTGGCGGTGATCGGCTGGGGCGCGGCGATCACGTGTTTCGGCCTGGTGTCCTGGCTGCCGCTGGCCCTGGTGCTGCTGGCCGCGGCGGGGTGTGCCGACGTCATCTCGGCCGTGTTCCGCAGCACGATCATCCAGCTGGCCGTGCCGGACGCGCTGCGCGGGCGGCTGGCGGGCCTGCAGATCGCCGTGGTCACCGGGGGGCCGCGCGTCGGGGACCTCGAGGCGGGGGCGGTGGCAACCGGGTTCGGCAACACGGTATCGGTGGTGTCCGGCGGGCTGGCGTGTATCGCCGCGGGTTAGATATGCAGAAGCCCAGACCCTGCGGGCCTGGGCTTCGGGACCTGGCCTTTTGGGGCTGGGCCTTGGGGTCTGGGTTCTTCACTTTAAGTAGTTGATCGGTAACTTAGCGTGGAGGTGGCGGGAATCGAACCCGCGTCCTTCAGTACCTCACCAGGGCTTCTCCGGGCGCAGCTTGCTCTGCTTTTCTCAGCCCCGGCGATCACGCAAGCTAGACGCCGACAGGCTCAGCCGCTGTTCGATGTCCCACCTGGCCCCGCGACCGGGTCAGGCGGTAGATCCTTCTAGCTGATGCCAGACACCGGGTCGAAGGCATCCCCGGGCTGACAGGCCTCCTTAACTCGCCTTAGGCGGCGAGAGCGAGGCCAGTGCGCTTAACATTGGCACTTATTGGTTTGCGGCCACAGGATTAACGAGGTCACAACCGCAACCCTCGGCCCGCTTCCCCTGGTTCGACCACCGAAGTCGAAACCGATCACCCCCTATTGAGTTGTCCGGCCAGCACGGGCGAACCGTACCGCCATAGCCGACCGTACTCTGACAACACGCGATCGCCAACTCCGATTCCCGCGGGCGTGGAGGAGGGCGGGGGCCGGAAAACAACGTGGCCCCTGCGGGCGCTGGCGGTGGCCAAACGCGCCCGCAGGGGCCGACCGGCAGGGTCGGAGCCGGTCCAGTGGCCGGGTCTCCCCCGAGATGAGACCCGGACCTTTACGTTGACTGGGCCGCAACCCCCCAAGCGAACCCCAGTCACACCTAAAGACGCCAGCAGGTATCCCGATGGTTGCTTACAGCGATCATGTTTCCGTCACGGCTTAATAACACAGAGTGACGGAGCGAAGTGCGGGGGTGAGGGCGGCGCGTAGCGGGCCGAGGGTCAGCGGGCAGCGGAGAAGAAGGCGCCGGCCAGGGCAGCCGCGGAAAGCTGCGGCGTCTTGCCGGTCTCGATCGCGGCGATCGCGATGTCGTTGCGGTAGCCGACGAACCAGCTCATCCAGCCCGAACCGGTGTGCACCATGCCAACCTGGCCGTACACCTGCGGACCGGGACGGCTGGCCGCGTGGGCGGCGCCGGACCGGACCGCGCCGCGCATGAGCCCGCGCACCGTGTTCATGATGCCCGTGTCCAGGACGGCGCCGGCACTGGGCGGATCAGAGGCCTGGAGCACCTGCGGGACGTGCCAGCGGCCCGCGTCGACCGTGGCGGCCACCATGGCCATGGACAGCAGACTCATCTGCACGCTGCCCTGGCCGATGGTCTGCGCCGCCAGATTCGCTTCGCCCGTAGTGGTGGGCACCGAACCGGAGAAGGCAGGCACCTGCAGCCCCGGCCACTCGGAGCCGATGCCGAAGTCCTTGATGACCTGAACCCAGTCGCTCGCCGTGAGTCGCTCGGACAGCGCGGCGAACGCCGTGCTGCAGCCTTCGGCGAAATCAGTGCTGAACGGTCTCAGCTCACCGGTTCCCTCGCTGGTGAAGGTCTGCCCCCCGACGTTGAAGGAACCCGCGCACGGGACCGAACTGGTGGGCAGAACACCCTTCTTGATCAGCGCGGCCGCGGACACGATGGTGAACGCGGTACCCGGCGCCAGCCTCGCGTTCAGCGCGCCGCCGGCCGGCAGTGCCGCGGACGCCTGGTGCTGGGCGACCGCCAGGATCTCACCGGTCGACGCCCGGACCGCGACGATCTCGCCCGAGTTGGGCACGCCGTCCAGTGCGGTCAGGGCGGCGTTCTGCACGCTCGAGTCGATCGTGGTACGCACCGGCGTGCCCGCCGTGCCGGGCCATTGGGCCAGGACACCGGTTTGCTGGCCGGCCGGGTTCACCGCCACCACTTCGGTCGTGGGCGTGCCGAGCAACTCACGCTGATACTTCCGCTCGAGGCCGGACAGGCCCACCGTGGTGCCCGGGGCGTACAGCGCGCCGTCGGCGCGCAGCCGCCTGTTGATCTCGCTGCCTACCGCGCCGACCAGGCCGGTGGCCTTGGACTGGAACAATTGCTGGGTCTCGGGCCTGACCTGCAGGCCGGGCACTGCACGCAGGCTGGGCAGCAGCCTCGCGTAGGTGGAGGGATCGAGGGTGGCGAGCCGGAGGAAGGAATGCGGTGGCGCGGCCGTGATCTGGCCGAGTACCTGGCCGGCCTGCAGCCCGGTGGGCTTGGCGAAGGCCCGGGCCGTGTCCGCCGCGCTCTTCAGGCGATCCGGCACCACGCCGAGCACGTAGGCGGTGGCCTTGACCTGGAGCGGGTTCCCCTTGGCGTCAAGCACGGCGGCCCGGTCAGGGAACGTGGTCACAACGGCCAGGCGCTCGCCGGGACCCAGGTTCGGGTTGATGACGCTCGGTGCCCACACGACCTTCCAGTCGCCGCCGACCCGGCGCAGGCCGAAGTGGCCCTGATAGGTCCACACGCGTCCTTGCTGGGCGAGGTCTACCGTGGCCGTGAACGACGCCTTCGCGGTGCTGCCGTGCTGGACGATGGATTTCATGGACAGGAGGATCTGCGGCGCGTCGAGCTGGGCGACCGCTGACCGCAGCCCCGTGGCCACGGTGTCCGCCGGGGCCGTCGTCAGCGCGCCCGCGGCGGCGTACTGCTGCTGCTGCCAGGCGAACAGGAACGACTGCGCGGTGGGTTCGGCCGAGAGTTCCGTGCCGAAACCGGTGGCCAGGCCGATGACCAGGACACCGACGACTACGATCGCGGCCGCCACGATGCGGGAGCGCTTCGCCCGCCTGGCCGCGGGCGTGGCCTTGCGGCCGGGCCTGCCCGAGCTCGGTGCCACATGGCGGGCCGGCCGGTTCCCGCCCGGGGCCGCCCGGACGGGCCTGGTGCCGCGGGAGCGGCGCGTTGCGGGGGCCAGAGGGGCTGAGTGGGCGATAGGGACGAAGGGAGTTGAGGGTGCGGCAGTGGTAGGAGGTGTCGGAGGGGCTGGAGGGTCTGGAGGGGTGGTGCCGTTCTGGACGGCCGGGCCGGGCGCGAGGCCGTCTGGAACGAGCGGGGAGGGCTCGGGGGCGGGCGGGGGGGGTTCGGGGGCGGGCGGATCGGTGGCCGGGTCGGATCCGTCGTGGCGTGGCCTAGGCGCGAAGAGGCCCCGCGGCCTGGCGTGGCCGCCGCGCTCGCTCGCCGGAGGGGACACGATCCTCCTGCCTGTCACCGTCGCCGTTTCAAGGCCCGGTCCACTTCCCTGGCCGCGTCGCGCTTGGCCAGGTCCTGGCGCTTGTCGTAGCGGTGCAGCAGGAGCTTCCTGATCCGCCGGGGCGTGTGGTTGGTCCAGGTACCTTCGGTGTACTCCGGGATGTGAACGTTGTGCAGCCACACCTCGTCCCCCGTGATCTGCGCGAACCCGTCCTGGAGTGACGCGCGCCCCATGCGCAGCGACTTCACCTCGGTGCCGGTCAGGACGAGTCCTGCCTCGTAGGTGTCCTCGATGCGGTAGTCGTGGTACGCACGGCGATTACGGGCGATGACCTTCCGCCCCTGCTCCCGAGCCACGTCCCTCCCGTCATCAGGCCCACTCAGATACGCAGGTAGCGGCGCAGTGTCAGGAACGACGTCGCACCGCACAAGACCACTCCCACAACCATCGAGAACAAGATCACCTCGAGCAGGTCGGCGAGGGACAAACCCACGTTGAATGAGAAGTACTGTTCCAGGCTATCTAGCATGAGGGACTTGACCGCAACAAGGAGCCCCGCCGCGATGGCCCAGCCGAACAGTCCGGCGATCGTGCCTTCGAGCAGGAACGGCAGCTGGATGTAGAAGTTCGAGGCTCCGACCAGGCGCATGATCGCGGTTTCCCGGCGCCGGTTGAAGGCGGACAGCCTGATCGTGTTGGCCACCAGCAGGACGGCGGCCACGATCAGGATCAACGCGATGATGATCACCGCGTTCCTGGCCCCGTCGAGCAGCCGGTAGAACTTGTCCAGGATGGTCATCTCGTCGACGACGGTCTCGACCCCGGTCGTGCCGGTGACCGCGCTCGCCACGATGTTGTAGTCGGCCTCGGGGTTCTTCAGCTTCACCTGGAACGAGTCCGGGATGTCGCCCTCCCGGGTGTCCTGGACCAGGGCGGGCTCGTTGGAGAAGTACTGCCTGAACTGCTGGTAGGCCTGCTGCTGGTTCACGTAATAGACGGCCTCCACCTGCGGCATCGACTTGAGCCGCTGCTGCAGCTGCGCCCGCTCGGCGTCGGTGGCGGGCCCGTTCCGCTGGCACTGCGGCTGCGGGCTCGTCTTGATGCACAGGTAGATCGACAGCTCGACCTTGCCCTGCCAGTAGGTTCTCGTCCTATCCACCTGCTTGACGAACAGCAGGCCCGTGCCGAGCAGGGACAGGCTGATGGCCACCACCACGATGAGCGCCATGGTCATGGTGAGATTCCGGCGCAGCCCGATCCAGATCTCCTGCAAGACGAAATGTGAACGCATGCTGGCTGATCCCTTGATAGTCCTGGGTCCGGTGGGAAGGGACGACCGGTCAGTAGGCCTGGCCGTATACCCCGCGCGACTGGTCTCGGACGACCTTGCCGTACTCGAGCTCGATGACCCGCTTGCGCATCGAGTCGACGATGGCCGCGTCGTGCGTGGCCATCACCACTGTCGTCCCTGTTCTGTTGATCCGGTCGAGCACCTTCATGATGCCGATCGAGGTCGCCGGGTCGATGTTCCCGGTCGGCTCGTCGGCGAGCAGGATCATCGGCCGGTTGACGAACGCCCGGGCCATAGCGACCCGCTGCTGCTCGCCGCCGGACAGTTCGTCGGGCATCCGGTCGTGCTTGCCCTCCAGTCCGACCAGGTCGATCACCTCGGGAACGACCTTGCGGATGAAGCGCCGGTGCTTGCCGATGACCTCGAGGGCGAACGCGACGTTCTGGTAGACGTTCTTGTTCGGCAGGAGCCTGAAGTCCTGGAAGACACAGCCGATCCGCCGCCGCAGGTACGGCACCTTCCAGTTGCTCAGTCGCGCGAGGTCCCGGCCGGCCACGTGGATCCTGCCATCCGTGGGCCGCTCCTCCTTAAGGACCAGCCGTAGGAATGTCGACTTACCCGAACCGGACGGGCCGACCAGGAAGACGAACTCCCCCTTCGCGACCTCGATGTTCACGTTCTCCAGGGCAGGCCGGTTCTGATTCGGGTAAACCTTTGTGACGTTATCGAAATTGATCACGAGACCATCACAGCGATGTAGATATGGACGTGGTTGGCCTGATGAACCCGGGTGCCACCGCCAACCTGGGCGACATGCGGGTAACCTGTATTTGGGCAGGGAACAGTCTAGAGGGAAACTGGCAGCTAAGGCCTTACATCGCGGTAACTGCCAGGCCGCGCGCCACCCGGAAGGGGTTCCGATGAGCTGCGAACACCTGATCTGCGCACAATGCGCCGGGCCGGTGGTGGAAGGCCGGTGCCCGGCCTGCCGCGCTTCCCGGGATCACGTCCACCACCAGCACTCGGGGGCTGGTCCGCAGCTGATCATCGCCGCCATCCTGGCGCTGGCCTTCGTGCTCCTGCTGGCGCTCCAGTTCGCCCGGTAGCCCCTGACACTAGCGGCCATTCTGGCGCATCCACCTGATCTCAGCTTCGATGAAGTCGTCGATCTCGCCGTCGAGGACGGCCACGGCATTCCCGGTCTCCATGCCCGTCCGCACGTCCTTGACGTTCTGGTAGGGGTACAAGACGTAGTTGCGGATCTGGGTCCCCCAGGCGCGGCCGCCGTCGCCGCGCAGCGCCTGCATCTGCTCGGCCTCCTCCTGCCGCCGCCGTTCGAGCAGCTTGGCCTGGAGCACGGCCATCGCCGACGCGCGGTTCTGGATCTGGCTGCGCTCGTTCTGGCAGGAGACGACGATCCCGGTGGGCAGGTGGGTGATGCGGACCGCCGAGTCGGTCGTGTTCACGCCCTGGCCGCCGGGGCCGCTGGAGCGGAACACGTCCACCCGGATCTCGTCCTCGGGAATGTCGATGTGGTCGGTCTGCTCCACCACCGGCATCACGTCGACGCCGGCGAACGAGGTCTGCCTGCGCCCCTGGTTGTCGTACTTGGAAATGCGGACCATCCGGTGCGTGCCGTGCTCGCCGCGCAGCGTCCCGTAGGCATAGGGCGCGTTCACCGCGAACGTGGTCGACTTGATCCCGGCTTCTTCGGCGTAGGAGGTGTCGTACACCTCGGTCGGGTACTTGTGCCGCTCCGCCCAGCGCAGGTACATCCGCAGCAGGTTCTCCGCGAAGTCGGCGGCGTCGGCCCCGCCTGCCTGGGCGTTGATCGAGATCAGTGCCTCCCGCGCGTCGTACTCGCCGTTCAGCAGCGTGCGCACCTCGAGCTGGTCGATCTCGGCCCGCAGCGCGGCCAGCTCGCCCGCCGCCTCGGCCTTGGTGGGCTCGTCGTTCTCGCTTTCGGCCAGGTCGAACAGCACCTGGGTGTCGCCTAGGCGCTGCCGCAGGCCGGCCAGCCGGGCCAGCTCCGCCTCCAGGTAAGAAAGCCGCCGGGTCACCTTCTGCCCGCGATCCTGGTCCGCCCACAGTTCAGGGTCGACCGACTGCACGCGCAGATCAGCCGCTTCCCTCTGCATTTCGCCAGGATCCAGCACGGCCTCGATGCTGTCGAGCGTCGAGGTCAGTGCCGCGATCTCATCGGCGGGATCGGTACCTGCCATGCCGGCAAGCCTAACCGAGCGCAGACCAGGAGTCCGCATCCCTCCAGACACGCCATCCCCAGCGGTCAAACCCGGTATCCTGCCTTACCGTGACACACGGAAAGGGCTGGGCCTGGGCAGCCAGACGACACAGTGCTGCGGCCGCGATCGGTACGGTGGCGCTGGCGGCCATGACCCTCTTGTCCGTACAGGGCTGCGCCCCGGCTCCCGACGCGGACGCGGACACCCCCGCCAGCCATAGTGTCACCTTCGCCGACGCGCGGGCCGCCTACCAGACCTACCTGAATGTCAGTCACGTGGCCGCGGCCACCGCAGACGAGGCGTCGGCACTCACCGTCGTCACGTCCGCCCAATGGGCTCAGACCAGGAGCCAGTACAACGCGCTGGTCTCGGCGGGCACCCCGGTCCCGCGGTACCAGTACGGCAAGCCCACGTTCTACGTGCCCGCGCTGTCCGGCTTCCCGCAGTGGTTCATGGTGACGGCGAACAGGACCACCGTCACCGGCGGAAAGCCGGGCGCGACCGACAGCACGCTGATGCTGTTCGCCCGCGAGAAGAAGAGCGAGGACTGGACGCTGGGCGGCACGGCCGTACTCAGCCGGCCGCTGCCCGCCATCGCCCGCAACGCCGACGGCTACGCCATCCCGGTGTCCAGCACGGACTCCAGCCTGCTGCTGCGTCCGGATGTGGTGGGGGCGACGCAAGCGGCCGTGGTGGACGACGGGCCGTCCAGCCCGGCCGCGGCGGTGATCGCCGCCGGGCCGCTGACGACCGGGCTGCACGTGGCGCAGGCCGCCCGGGCGGCCGCCGGGCAGCGCCGCGGCCTGCAGTACCAGTGGCTGCTGCAGGGCGCACCGTACCCGCAGGTCGGGCTGCGCCTGGCCGGCAGCGGCAGCGCCCTGATCATGTACGGGATGTACCTGAAAACCAGCACCGAGCACCCGAACCTGGTCGCCGGGTCGCCGATCGGTGTGCCGGCCGAGTTCAAACCGATGCTGGCCGAGCCCACCGAGGTCGGCTACCACGCGGTGTTCGCCAACTGGGCGTACCAGTTCGCCGCGATCGACCCGGCCGCCACCGCGCGCGACGGCAAGCTGGAGGTCATCGGGTCCCAGCGCGGCCCCAGCTTCGGCCACGCCTACTAATGCTAAGTTCCTTAAAGGGTGTACACAAAGCGTCGGCGGTAGGAGCGTGGCTTGGGCTCGGGTCGTCCCCAGATCCAGGGCCGGGCGCGGGCGTTGAGCTGGGCGGTGGCCACCCGGGTGGCGTGGGCGATCTCG
>WNGE01016890.1_pt1 | contig 18089 bp, 19 predicted proteins | sample 5400651 | NCBI WGS metagenome assembly WNGE01 (sample SAMN13153370, study PRJNA577476) | soil metagenome | isolation source: 60 cm soil or saprolite under grassland replicate 2 | place: USA:California | collected 2016-06-15
GCGGCGCCTGCGGCGGCGCCGCGTGGGCCGGCGCGGGCGCCTGGGCCTGGACGTTGTGGGCCTGCTCCCGCAGCCGCGCGATCTCGTCCTGCAGCCGGGTGAACTCCTCGGTGATCTGGTCGAGGAAGGTGTCCACCTCGTGCATGGCGTAACCGCGCATGGCCTTGGTGAACTCTTTGTGTTGGATGTCCAGCGGGGTCAATGGCGGCATTTGCGCTCCTTACTGCAAGTGGTCGGTCATTGTACCGAACACCACTCGATCGTCGACTTGCTGCCTAGCTAACTCACCACCTGCTTCAACAGGACGATCAGCATGAACACCAGGATGGGGGACAGATCGAGGGCAACAGCACCGACGCGCAGAGGGGGAAGGAGTCGCCGGATAGGTCGGAGGACAGGTTCGGTCAAGTCATACAGGATACCGTACACGATTGCCAAACCGGAGAGGCCCCGGCCGCCCGTCAGCGACAGCAGCAGATCAAGGATGATCCGCCCGAGCAGGACGAGCCAGTAGACTGTCAGCAGCAGCGAGAGTATGAACAATACAGTGGACACCGGTCACGCCTGGTTGAAGAAGCCCCGCTCCTGGAGCCGGCGCCGCTCCTCGGCCGAGACCTCGACGTTTCTGGGAGTCAACAGGAACACCTTCTCAGCCACGCGCTGGATGCGCCCATCCAGCCCAAAGGTGAGACCGGCGGCGAAGTCGATCAGCCGCTTCGCCGTCTCGGGCTCCATGGCCTGCAGGTTCACGATCACGGGGATGTCGGCCTTGAACTTCTCGCCGATCTCCTCGGCGTCGTTGAAGCCAGAGGGCTCGATCAGGTGGACCTGCCTGGTGGGAACCGACGGAATCTGGTGGATCACCGCCTCCATTGGCTCGTCGAGGTGCCCGTCCCGGCGACGGCCATCCCCGTAGTCGTCACCGCGGACACGCCGGACCGGCGCAGAGCCGCTGACGGGCCTGCTCGGCTCCGCCACGTCGACCAGCTCTTCCTCCTCGTCCGGCGGCTCGACCAGTCCCAGCCAGACGAGGCTCCTCTTGAACGCCCCGGCCACGCACCTCACCTACCTTCGTACGCGTCGTCATCCTACGTCCTCCGCCGCGGCTCAGCCTATTCGCCGGGCCCCGGGCGGGGACCGGGCGCGGGCCGGGCCGTGGCGCGCCCCCCCTGAGGAGCAACGCTGAGCGCAATCTGGCCGATCGCCTAAGCAGTAATCATGATTGCACCTCCATTGACGGTTTTGCCGACGCCGGCGCCGGCATCCGCGACGAAAGCCCATTCGTCATGTTCAACCGGCTCCCCCTTTTGCGGGGCTCTCTGGCCGGGGACCGAAAACCGCGGTGCCGACGCGCACCAGGGTGGCGCCCTCCTCCACGGCGACCTCGAAGTCGGCGGTCATGCCCATCGACAGCCCGCGCATGCCCGGTTCGAGCCGCTTGGCCAGCTCGGCGAGCCGCCGGAAGACCGGGCGCTCGTCCTCGGCCGAGGCCGCCGGGGCGGGCACGAGCATCAGGCCCCCCAGCTCGAGCCCCTCCACCGCCCGGCAGGCGGCGATGAAGTCGTCGAGGCCGCCGACGGGCACGCCGTGGGCGGCCGCGCGCTCGTCCAGCTCGACCTGCACCAGGGCGCGGGCCACGGTGCCGGCCTCCAGGGCCCGCCTGCCGAGCGCCCTGGCGCTGGCCAGCGAGTCGAGCGAATGCACGAGCGCGTTGGCGGCGACCAGCGCGCGGGCCTTGTTGCGCTGCAGGCGGCCGATGAAGTGCCAGCGCGCCCCGTCGACCGCGGCCGTCTTGGCGGTGAGCTCCTGGGCGTAGTTCTCGCCGATGTCGGGCACGCCGGCGGCCACGGCGGCGCGGACGGCCGCGACCGGCTGCAGCTTGGCGGCCGCGACCAGGGTCACCTCGGCGGGGTCGCGGCCCGCCCGCCCGGCCGCGGCGGCGATGCGGCGGCGCACGGCCGCGACCCGGGCGGGGACGCCGGCGGGGCCCTGGCGGGTCGCGGCGGTGCGCTCGCTCACCGCCCGCCTCCCTCGAGCAGGGCGACGACGCCGGCCTGCCGGCCGGTCACGCCGTCGCGGCGGTGGGAGAAGAAGCGCTCGGGCTGGTGGGCGGTGCACTCGCGGGCGGCGCGGACCTCGCCGAAGCCGGCGCTCCCCAGCGCCTGGACCGCGGCGGCGGTGGTGTCGACCGCCGGGCGGCCGTCCCGGGTGGTCGCCACCGCGGCCGGGTAGCGCTCCCCCACTGGCCCGGCCACCTCCGGGCCGACTTCGTAGCAGCACGGGCCGATGGCCGGGCCGACCAGGGCAACCGAGCGGGAGGGGTCGCCGCCGCGGCGGGCGAAGGCCGCGACGCCCTGCTCCAGCACGCCGGCGACGAGCCCCCGCCAGCCCGCGTGGACGGCCGCCACCACCCCGGCGGCCGGGTCGGCCAGCAGCACCGGCAGACAGTCGGCGCCGAGCACGGCGAGCAGCAGCCCTGGCTGGCCGGTGACGAGGCCGTCGGCCTGGGCGAGGGCCGGCCTGGCCTCCGGCGGGCCGGGGCCGAGCAGCTCGCGCCGCGCCTCGACCACGCCGGCCGAGTGGACCTGGCGGACGGTGGCCCAGGGGAGGCCGGCGAGCGACAGCACGGTGGCGAGGCGGCGGCGGTTGCGGAGCACGGTGCGGAGGTCGTCGCCGACGTGCAGGCCGAGGTTGAGGCCTTCGTAGGGCGCGGTCCCACCGGCCCCGGCGCGGCTGGAGAAGGCGGCGACCACGCCCTTGGCGAGCAGGTCCTCGGCCACCAGCACGGGCGGCCATCCCGCGCCCGGGGCCGGGGCCGTGGCGGCGCCGGTGCCCGCGGGGGGCGTGGCGGGGCCGGGCGGCGCCGGCCGCCACGCGAGGCCCTCCCCCGTCACCCGCTCAGCGCTTGAGGAAGGAGGGGATGTCCAGGTCGTCATCGCCGTGGTAGGTGGGGCGCCTGGGCGGCTCCCGGTCCGAGCCGCCGTCGTGCTCCTGCCGCACGCGCTCGGCCGCGGAGCGGCCGGCGCTCGGCCAGACCGACTCGTCGCCGCGCTCCACCTCGACGGCCGCCAGGGGCGCGGCGACCTCGGCGACCTCGGCGGGCTCGCTGCGGTCGAAGCCGGCCGCGATCACCGTGACCCGCACCTCGTCGCCGAGGGCGTCGTCGATCACCGCGCCGAAGATGATGTTGGCGTCGGGGTGGGCGGCCGAGGCGATCACCTCCGCCGCCTCGTTGACCTCCATGGTCGCGCGCACGTCCGCGAAGTCGAGGTTGATCAGGCCGGGGATGGTGATCAGGTCGGTGATGCCCTGCACGCCCTGCAGCAGCACCTGGTCGGCCAGCTTGAAGGCGTCCAGCATCGAGGTGGTGCGCTCCGCGACCTGCAGCAGGCGGTCGTTGGGGATGATGATCAGCGTGTCGACCTCGGACTTCAGGCCCTCGATCCCCTTGTCGGCCTGGTGCGAGCGGCGTCGTCCCTCGAAGGCGAACGGCCGCGTCACCACGCCGATGGTGAGCGCGCCCTGGGCCTTGGCGATGCGCGCCACCACCGGCGCGCCGCCGGTGCCGGTGCCGCCGCCCTCGCCGGCGGTGACGAACACCATGTCCGCGCCCTTGAGGACTTCTTCGAGCTCCTCGGCGTGGTCCTCCGCCGCCTGCCTGCCGACGTCCGGGTTCGAGCCTGCGCCGAGCCCGCGGGTCAGCTCGCGTTGACCGCGATGAACTCGACGCCCTTGAGGCCCGCCTCGATCATCCGATTGACGGCGTTGACCCCACCGCCGCCGATCCCGACCACCTTGATCACGGCCAGGTAGTTCTGAGGCGCCGCCATCATCCAAGCAACCTCCTTCGCCCGTTCGTCCGAGCGACCGATGTCTCACGCGGTCGAACGTCCGGACGTCCTGCCGGACCCGCGCCAGCCAACCCCCCCGACGACCGCATGCGAACGTTCAGGGGTCAGGAAAAAGGGGGAAGTCGCCGAGGACCCCGGCCCTGCGGCACGACCTGCGCGCGCCGACCGACGGCGCAGGGCGCCCGTACCGGACAAACCCTCAGCCTTTACCTGAGGTGCAACGTTATGTAAACCTCAAGCTCGGCGTGACTTTACCGGCGGTCCGGGGGTCGGTCAACTACCGTCTGACATTTCCTCGTGCAGTCCCCTCCACCACCGTCGGTGTCGATGGGCTGCGCACGTCAATCCGCACCACCTGCTTTCCCTCGTGTCGCAATTGTCTTTGGACGAGCAGCACCGCCGCGTCCTTGGCCGCCTGCCGCTCGGCCACCCCGTACAGCACCAGCGCCCCGCCGCGCAGCCGGAGCTCCAGCCCGTCGATGGAGCGCGCGGTCACGCCCGCGACCTGCCGCCGCAGCGCCGGGTCCATGCCGCCGAGCGCGGCCAGCGCATTGGCCAGCGGGTTGCCGGGCTCCAGGCGCACGCCAGGGTGCGCGCCGGGCGGCAGCGGCACACCGGCGACGTAGGGCAGGCCCGCCGGGCGCCCGGCGACCCGCCCGAGCACGACCCCGTCCGCCGCCACCAGCCAGTGGGCACGCGCCGACCCGACCACCGCCGTGGGACGCCGCTCGGTGACCAGGATGTGCAGGCTCGAGGGGTAGTCCCGCACCACCCGCACCGCGGCCACGCCGGGCAGGGCCGCCACGCGGCGGCGGACCTCGCCCGGGTCGATGGCGAGGTACGGCTCGCCGGCGCGGAGGTCCGCGGCCTCGAGGACCGCCGCGCGGACGGCGGCGCCGCCACCCTCCACGCGCACCGACGTGAGCCCGAACAGCGGCGTGCGCGCCAGGTCGTACAGGCCCGCGACGACCATGAGCAGCGACACCCCTGCCAGCAGGTGGCGCCGGCGGCGCCGCACCCGCTCGGCGAGGATCGCCCGGCGCCGCTCCAGGATGCGCCGGTCGGTGAGCAGCCGCCGCGGCGCCGCGGCGGCGCCCCCGGCGCCCGAGGGCCTGGGGGGGCCCGAGGGCCTGGAGGGGCTCATCCGGGCCCTCCCGGCGCCGCCTCGTCCCCGGTCGTGAAGTCGCCCACGAGCTGGACCTCGGTGCGCAGCTCCACGCCCAGCTCGTCTCGCGCGCGGCGCATGGCGCGGCGGATCAGCTCGAGCACGTCGGCCGCCCGTGCGCCCTCGGTGGCGACGATGAAGTTGGCGTGCACCTCGCTCACGCGGGCGCCGCCGCAGCGCTCCCCCTTCATGCCGAGGCGCTCGACCACCTGGCCGGCCGCCAGCGGCAGCGGGTTGGCGAAGACGCTGCCGCAGTTGGGCTGGTTCACCGGCTGGTTGTCGCGCCGCCAGCGGCGCGCCTCGGCGATCTCCGCGCGCACCGCGGTCTCGGGCGCGGGCTCGCACGAGAAGCGGGCGGCGGTCACCACCGCGGTCCGCGCCAGCGCCGAGCGGCGGTAGGCGAGGCCCAGCTCGTCGGGCTTGCGCCGCACCGCAGCGGCAGCGCCGCCGGCGGCCAGGTCGACGACCTCCGCCCAGACGAGGCGGTCGGCCAGCTCGCTGCCGTGCGCGCCGGCGTTCATGCGCACGCCGCCGCCGACGCTGCCGGGGATCGCCACGCAGAAGGCCATCCCGCCGAGCGAGGCCGCGGCGGAGCGGGCCGCCAGGCTCGGCAGCGACGCGGCCCCGCCGGCCTCGATGTCCTCCCCGTCCACCTCGATGGCGCGAAGACCCTGGCCGAGCTGGAGCACCACGCCCGGCCAGCCCGCATCGGCCACCAGCAGGTTCGAGCCGCGCCCGAGCACGAGCAGCGGCAGCCCGGTCGTGGCCAGCACCTCGCCGAGGGCGACCAGGTCGTCCACGGACCCGGCGCGCAGGAGCAGGCGCGCGGGGCCGCCGAGCCGGAAGGTGGTCAGCGGCGCGAGCGGGACGCGCTCGCCGAGCCGGCCCGGGCAGCGGGCGGCGAGCTCGGCGGCGGCAGCCTCGACCGCGCCGGCCGCGACCGGCGGCGGTGGAGGCGGTGCCGGCGGCGGTGGCACCGGCCTCGCGCCTGGGCGCGTCACCCGGCTCCGCCCCCCTCGTCCTGATCGCCGGACGGCGGAGAGCCGCCGGACCGTGGAGAGCCGTCGGACGGCGGGAACGTGAGCGGCTGGTCGAGGTCGACCGGGGGCGAGCCCGACTCGTGGAGCCGCTCGATCGGCGGGAAGGCCTCCAGGCGCCTGGAGCGTCGGTCGACCCGCTTGCTCACCTGCGGGCCCGTGGGCGTGCGCACGGCCTCGAACCAGCCGGTGCCCTCCCGGTCGACCTGCGGCCGGCCGGCGCCGGTGCCAGGGAACGCCTGGCGCGGGCCACGGCCGGCCGCCTCCAGCACCAGGGCGGCCAGCTCCTGCGCGGCCGCCGGGAAGGCGAGCGAGGCCATGGCCACCGACATCATGGCGAGCCGCTCGGGGTCGTCGAGCAGCGGCGCCGCCGTGGCGGCCAGCCGCTCGCCGGTGAGGTCGGCGTCGCGCACGACCACGGCGCCGCCCGCGGCCGCCAGGGCCCGCGCGTTGCCGGTCTGGTGGTCGGCGGCGGCGTGCGGCAGCGGGACCACGACCGCGGGCACGCCGGCGGCGGTCAGCTCCGCCATGGTCATCGCCCCGGCGCGGGTGAGCGCCAGGTCGCAGGCGGCGTAGGCGAGGTCCATGCGCTCGACGAACGGCTCGACCCGGACCTGGAGCCCGCGCTCTCCGGGCGCGGCCCGCCGCCAGCCCTCGCGCACCTCGGCCTCGTCGCGCCGGCCGCAGGCGTGCAGGATCTGGATGCGCTCGGGCGTGGGCCAGTGCGGCGTGGCCGCGACCAGCGCCTGGTTGACGTGGCGGGCGCCCTGGCTGCCGCCGAACGCGAACAGGGTGCTGCGCTCGGGGTCCAGGCCCAGCTCCTTGCGGCCGAGCTCGCGCAGGCGGCTGCGGTCCAGCCGGGCGAGCTCCGGCCGCACCGGGTTGCCGACGGTGACGGTCCTGCCGGGCGGGAAGGCGGCGGCCGCGTCGGCCACGCCGAGCGCGACCCGGCGCGCGAAGCGGGCGGCGAGCCGGTTGGCGATGCCGGGGACAGCGTTCTGCTCGTGCAGCACGACCGGCACGCCGGCGAGCCTGGCGGCCGCCGCCACCGGCAGCGTCACGTAGCCGCCCATGCCGGCGACCACCTCGATGCGGTGGCGGCGCAGCAGCCGCCAGGCGGCCAGGGCGCCCGCCACGGCGGCCGGCGGCGACAGGACCGTCTCCACGGCCAGCCGCCGCGACAGCGGCAGGATCGGCAGCAGGTCGAGCGGGAAGCCGGCGGCGGGCACGGCGCGGCCTTCGATCCCGCGGCTCGTGCCGGCGAAGCGCACGACGGCGGCGGGCTCCAGCTCCTTCAGGGCCCGCGCCAGGGCCAGGCCCGGGAACACGTGCCCCCCGGTGCCACCCGCGGCGATCAGCACGCGGGGGCCACGGTCGGCGTCGGCGGCCGTTGGCGGCCGGACCGGGATCGGTTCAGTGGTCATCGGTTCTTCAACCCTCCAGGGGGACGCTGCGGCGAGTCGGGGGGGCGCCTGCCGGCCCGGCGCCGCGCCTGGGCTCCGGCCAGGCCGCCCGGGCCGCGGAGGCGGCCGTCGGGGGTGTGGGGGACGGTCCGCACGGCGCGGGCGGCGGCACGCCGGCGGCCGTGGCGCTCGCTCAGGGCGACCGTCGCCCTGACCGGCGCCCGCCGCCGCCAGACCTCCTGCCTGGCCACGTTCAGCAGCATGCCGACCGCGGCCAGCAGCACCAGCATGCTCGAGCCGCCGGCCGAGACCAGCGGCAGGGGCACGCCGGTGATCGGCAGCACGCCGACCACCGCGCCGATGTTGACCAGCGCCTGCACCACGATCCAGAGCGTGATCCCGCCGGCCAGGTAGCGGCCGAACGTGTCGGGCGCGCGACGGGCGGCGCGGATGCCGGCGTAGGCGATGGCGGCGAACAGCACCAGGATCGCAAGCGTGCCGACCAGACCGAGCTCCTCGCCGATGATGGCGAAGATGAAGTCGGTGTGCGCGTTGGGCACGTAGGACCACTTCTGCTTGCTGGCGCCGAGCCCGACGCCCAGCAGCCCGCCGGAGCCGAGCGCGAAGCGGCCCTGGATGATCTGCCAGCCGGTCCGCTGCGGGTCGGCGGCCGGGTCCAGGAACGACAGGAGCCGGTCGCGGCGGTAGCCGGCGCTCATGATCAGGCCGAACCCGCCGAGCGCGCCGACCGTGCCCATGAGGCCGAGCAGCGGCAGCGGGGCTCCGGCGATGAACAGCAGGCCGAAGGCGATCGAGCACAGCAGCAGCGTGGTGCCGAGGTCCGGCTGGGCCATGACCATCACCGCCAGCAGCAGGGCGACCGGCAGGACCGGCACCAGCAGGTGGCGCACGTCGCCGAGCAGGCGGCCCTTGCGGGTGAGCACGTCGGCGGCGAACAGCAGCAGGCCGAGCTTGGCGAGCTCGCTGGGCTGCACGGCGATGCCGCGGGCGATGGGGATCCAGCGGGTGGAGCCGCCCGAGCTCACCGCCGAGGGGTGCACGGCCACGTACAGCAGGCCGAGGACCGACAGCGCCAGCAGCGGCGCGCCCAGCCGCCGCCAGCGGCGGTAGTCGACGCGGCTGGCGGCCAGCATGACCACCAGCCCCGCCACCACCCACACCACCTGCCGCCTGAACACCGCGTAGGAGTCGCCGGTGCTGGCGTAGGAGGTCGGCGAGGAGGCCGAGAGCACCATCACCGCCCCGAAGGCGAGCAGCGTGCCGACCACCGCGAGCAGCAGGTAGTAGGTGGACCAGGCGGCCAGCCCGCGACGGGCCGCCGCCTCACGGCCGGCCAGCTCGACCACCCCCCTCCGGTGGCACCGGCCCGCCCCCCGGGTGCCGTGCGGCGAGCCGCGCCACGCCGGCGGCGAAGGCGTCCCCGCGCGCGGCATAGCTGGGGAACATGTCGAAGCTGGCGCAGGCGGGCGCCAGCAGCACGGTGTCGCCCGGGTCGGCCAGGCTGAACCCCACCGTGACCGCCTCGCCGACGGAGGCGGCGCGGACCACGGGCCCGCCGTAGCCGGCCCGCCCGAGCGCCGCTGCCAGCTCGCCGGAGGCCTCGCCGATCAGCACCGCGCCGACCAGGCGGGAGCGGGCCTCGGCGGCCAGCTCCTCGAAGGCCAGGCCCTTGTTGCGCCCGCCCGCGATCCAGATCACCCGCTGGAAGGCGGCCAGCGCGTGGGCGGCGGCGTGCGGGTTGGTGGCCTTGGAGTCGTCGACGAACCTGACCCCGCGGACCTCGCCGACCTCCGCCAGGCGGTGCGGGCCGGCGCGGAAGGCGGCGACCGCCCTGGCCATGGCCGCGGGATGGGCTCCGAGCGCCAGCGCCATGCCGGACGCGGCCAGCGCGTTGGCCAGGTTGTGGCGGCCCGGCAGGCGCAGCGCGGCCGCGCGCCACAGCGGTCCCTCGCGGCCCTCGATGCGCGACAGCGCGATGCCCGCCTCGGCGCCGAGCCCGCCGGGCGGCACCCGGCCGACCCCGAACGGCACGGGCGTGCCGGGGGCGTGGGCGGCGTGGGACGCGACCACCGGGTCGTCGGCCGCGTACAGCGACCAGTCGTCCGGCGTCTGGTTGGCCCACACGCGCGCCTTGGCGGCCGCGTAGGCGGCCAGGTCGCCGTGCCAGTCCAGGTGGTCGGGGGCGAGGTTCAGCCAGGCCCCGGCCACCAGGTGCAGGCTCGAGGTGAAGCGGAGCTGGAAGCTCGACAGCTCCACCACCAGCGCCTCCGGCGCCCGCCTGGCGAGCACGGCCTCGATCAGCGGCAGGCCGACGTTGCCGGCCGCCACCACGTGCCGGCCGCTGGCCGCCAGCATGGCCGCGGCCAGCTCGGCGGTGGTGGTCTTGCCGTTGGTGCCGGTCACCCCCACCATCGGCGCGGTGGCGAGCCGGGCAGCCAGCTCCACCTCGCTCCAGACCTCGACGCCCGCGGCCAGCGCCGCCTGGACCAGCGGGTGGTGCTCCGCGAGCCCGGGCGCGACCAGCATCAGCCGCCTGCCCTCCAGCAGCTCGACCGGTGTGCCGCCGGCGTGGACCTCGACCCCCGCCGCCTCCAGCTCGCCCGCGTCCACCCCGGCGGCGTCGTCGCACGCCAGCACGTCGGCGCCGAAGTCGGCCAGGTGCCGGGCCGCGGACCGGCCAGAGCGGCCCAGGCCCGCCACCAGCACCTTGGCCCCGGCGAACGCGGCCGGCTCCAGGCGGGCGGGCCACTCGGAGGCTACCGGCTCAGCCACTACTGCCACCACCTCGGGCCAGGAACTCCGCGTAGAACAGCCCCAGGCCGAACGCGACCGCGAGCCCGGCCAGGATCCAGAAACGCACGATAACGGTGAACTCGGGCCACTCGGACAGCTCGAAGTGCAGGTGGATCGGGGCCATCTTGAACACCCGGCGGTGCAGGTAGCGGAAGGACGCGATCTGCAGGATCACCGAGAGGGTCTCGACCACGTAGAGCCCCCCGAGGACGAGCAGCAGGAGCTGGGTGTTGGTGAACAGCGCCAGGGCGGCCAGGGTCCCGCCCAGCCCCAGCGAGCCGGTGTCGCCCATGAAGATGCGGGCGGGCGGCGCGTTCCACCACAGGAAGCCGGCTGGTCGCGGCGGCGATGATCGCCAGGTCCTGCGGCGAGTCGCCCGCGGGGAAGCGGTAGCAGCCCAGCGAGTTGAGGGGCGGCGCCGAGCACAGGTGCCGGAACTGCCAGAAGGCGATCACCACGTAGGCGCTGGCCACCAGCACGGTGCTGCCGGAGGCGAGCCCGTCCATTCCGTCGGTCAGGTTGACCCCGTTGGTGGTCCCCGACAGCAGCAGGAACACCCACACCAGGAAGACGAGCAGCGGGAGCTGCGTGCCGTACAGCGGCCGGATGAACGAGACGCCGCGGAACGCGTCCGCCCAGTACCAGGCGCCGAGCGCCAGCGCCACCGCGCAGGCGGCCTGGCCCGCGAACTTGGCGGTCGCGGTCAGCCCGAGGCTGCGCTGGTTGCGGATCTTGAGGATGTCGTCCACGAAGCCGACCAGCCCGGTCGCGACCATGGTGCCCATCACCAGCAGCCCGCTGGAGGTGAACCGCACCCGCTCCCCGCTCACCAGGTGGACGCCGAGGTAGCCGATGACCGCGCCGAGGATGATCACCGCCCCGCCAATGGTCGGCGTGCCGCGCTTGGTCTGGTGGGAGTCGGGCAGGTCCGCCTGGATGAGCTGGCCGAGGCCCTGCTTGCGGAAGGCCCTGATGGCCAGCGGCGTGCCGACCAGGACACAGAAGAGGGCGACCGCCCCGGCGATCAGGATGCCGACCACTCACGTTCCCCACTCGTCCGCGCCGGGGGCCTGGCGCGGCCCCCGGATGAGCCGCTCGGCGACCCGGTCCAGCGCCACCACCCGGCTCGCCTTCACCAGCACGACGTCGGCCGGCCCGAGCCACGGCTCCAGCACGGCCAGGGCCGCCGCGGCGTCCGGCACCGCGATGGCCTCCTCCTGCCGCATACCCTCCGCCCGGGCCGCCCGCACGACCGCCTCGCCGAGCTCGCCGACGCCGACCAGCCGGTCGACCCCGAGCCGGGTGGCCAGCCGGCCGATGCGGTCGTGCTCGGCAGGGGCCCGCTCCCCCAGCTCCGCCATCTCGCCGAGGACGGCCACCGCCCGCCCGGCCCGGCCCGCCCGGACCCCTCCGGCGGCCGCCAGCGCCTTCAGCGCGGCCGCCATGGAGGTGGGGTTGGCGTTGTAGGCGTCGTTGATGACCGTGAGCCCGTCGGCCCGCCGGCCGACCTGCATGCGCATAGGCGACAGCACCGCGGCGCGCAGGCCGCCGCCGATCTCCTCCGGCCCGAGCCCGAGCGCATGGGCAGCCGCCGCCGCCGCGAGCGCATTGGCCACCAGGTGCTCGCCGGGCGCGGGCAGGGCGCTCTCCGCGACGCCGGCCGGCGTGCGCAGCTTGAAGTGGGCGCGGCCGTCGCCGTCCAGGGCCACGGCCTCCGCGCGCACCTCGGCGGCGGGACCGAGGCCGAACGGCAGCACGCGCGCGGCCGTGCGACCGGCCATGGCCGCCACCAGCGGGTCGTCGGCGTTGAGCACGGCCGTGCCGGCGGCGGGCAGGGCCTCGACCAGCTCGCCCTTGGCCTGGGCGATGGCCGCCTGCGAGCCGAACACGCCCACGTGGGCGATGCCGACATTGAGCACCACCCCGACCTCGGGCCGCGCCAGCCGCGCCAGCGCGGCGACGTGGCCGGGGCCGCGGGCGCCCATCTCGACCACCAGCGCCTCGGTGCCCGGCTCCAGCCGCGCCAGGGTGAGCGGCAGGCCCACCTCGTTGTTGAACGAGGCCGCGTTGGCCACGGTCTCCATGCGGCTGGCGAGCACCGCCGCCAGCAGGTCCTTGGTGGTCGTCTTGCCGGTCGAGCCGGTGATGCCGACGACGTGGGCGGACGAGCGGGCGCGCACCGCCGCGCCGAGCGCCCCGAGCGCCGCCAGCGGGTCGGCCACCTCGAGGCGCGGGCCGGCCGTGACCGACCCCGGTCTCGCCACCACCGCGGCCGCGCCCGCCTCGATGGCCTGGCCGGCGAAGCGGCTACCGTCGGTGCGGCTGCCGGGCAGGGCGACGAACAGGCTCCCGGGCGCCACCGCGCGGGAGTCCACGACCAGCCCGGTGGCCACCGCCGCCGGGTCGGCGCCGCGCAGCGCGCCGCCTGCCGCGGCGGCGGCCTCCCCGAGGGTGAGCGGGATCACGGCGCACCTCCGGTCCGGTCCCGGCCGCGACCCGGCGGCAGAGCCAGGGCGCGCAGCTCCTCGGCGGCCACCACGCGGTCGTCGAAGGGGATCCTGCGGCCGCCGGCGAGCTCCTGGCCCTGCTCGTGGCCCTTGCCGGCGATGATCACGGCGTCGCCGGGGCGGGCCAGGGCCAGGGCCGCGCGGATGGCGGCGCGGCGGTCCACCTCGACGTGGTAGCGGTCGGGCCCGGCGCTTCGGCGCACGCCCTCGACGATCTGGGCGACGATCGCCTCCGGCGGCTCCGAGCGCGGGTTGTCCGAGGTCACGACGGCGACGTCGGCGAGCTTGCCGGCGATCTCGCCCATCAGCGGGCGCTTGGCGCGGTCGCGGTCGCCACCGCAGCCGAACACCACGAGCAGGCGCCCGGCGGTCACCGCCCTGGCGGCCCGCAGGACGCTGGAGAGCGAATCCGGCGTGTGCGCGTAGTCGACCAGCACGGTGAAGGCCTGGCCGGCGTCGACCCGCTCGAAACGGCCGGGCACCCCGCTGAGCGCCTCCAGGCCGGCGACGGCCGTGTCCAGGTCGATGCCGACGGCGGCGGCCGCCGCCAGCGCGCCGAGGGCGTTGGCCACGTTGAAGCGCCCGGCGAGCCGCAGGCGCAGCTCGCGCTCGCCGGCCGGTCCCTGGACCCGGAAGGCGGTGCCGTCGAGCGCGGCCCGCACGTCGCGGGCGCGCCAGTCGGCCTCCGGCCCCGTGCCGGTGGTGACCACCTCGACGCCCGCCCCCGCCCGGGCCTCGGCGGCCAGCCGGCGCCCGTAGGGGTCGTCGACGTTGACCACGCCCAGGCCGGTGAACTCGGCGGTGAGCAGGCGGCGCTTGGCCTGGAAGTAGTCCTCCAGGTCGCGGTGGAAGTCGAGGTGGTCCTGGGTGAGGTTGGTGAAGACGGCCGCGCGGAAGCGGGTGGCGTCGACCCGCCCGAGGGCGAGCCCGTGGCTGGAGAGGGACCAGCCCGGCGGTGCGGAAGACCGACTCCAGCATGAAGGTGGTCGTGGTCTTGCCGTTGGTGCCGGTGACCCCGACCAGGTCCATGCGCCTGGAGGGGCTCGCGTAGAAGGCGTCGGCCAGCGGCGCCAGCGCCGCGCGCACCGAGCCGACGAGGAGCTGGGGGGCGTCGTGCGCCAGCGGGCGCTGCACCAGCAGCGCGGCCGCGCCGGCCTGCAGCGCGGCGCCGGCCAGCTCGTGGCCGTCCACGCGCGCGCCGGGCACGCAGCAGAACAGCGCGCCGGGTCGCACCCGGCGGCTGTCGAGGACGACGTCCGAGACGGCCGTCTCGCCGTCGCCTCGGACTTCGCCGCCGATCGGGGCGGCCAGGAAGTTGAGCGGGACGCGCCGTGGCGTCAGGGTCATGAACGTAGGATCTCCCGCGTCGACGGCCCGGACCGCCGGCGGCGGGAGCACCGGGCCCGGTTTTGCCGCGCAAGCCTAGCATCCGGGACAGCCGCCCCGTGGCACCGTCGCCTTCCCGGGCATCGGCTCACTGGCGCCTGCCTCGCACCGGAGGGCCGCCGGGGACGTCGCCGTCCGGCGCGGGCGAGCTGGGGGCGGGCACGGCGTCGCCGCCGGCCAGCGTGGGCGGGACCTGCATGTGCCGCAGCGCGTAGCCGGCGACCTCGCGGAACACCGGGGCGGCGACCACGCCGCCGTAGGCGCCCCTTGCCGGCCGGTCGATCACCACCGCGACCACCACCTGCGGGTCGGTGGCCGGGGCGAAGCCCATGAACGAGGCGACGTAGGCGCCGGGGAGGTAGCCGCGGCCGCCCGGGCTGGGGACCTGGGCGGTGCCGGTCTTGCCGGCGGCGCTCCAGTCGTCCAGGGCGGCCTCGGTGCCGGTCCCGCCCTGCCTGAGCACGCCCTTGAGGATGCCGGTGAGGGTGCTGGCGGCGGCGGCCGACAGCACGCGCCTGGCCGGCGCGCGCCCGGCGCGCTCGAAGTGGCCGCGCGCGTCGACGGCGCCGCGCAGCAGGGTCGGCTGCACCAGCAGCCCGCCGTTGGCCACGGCCGCATAGACCCTGGCCATCTGCACGACGGTGACGGCCACGCCCTGCCCGATGGCGTTGGTGCCGAGGTCCGGGCAGGTCCAGCCGGCCAGCGGCCGCACGATCCCGGCCGACTCCCCGGGCAGGTCGATCCCTGTGCGCCTGCCGTAGCCGAAGTCCTGCTCGGCCTTTGCGAGCCGCTTGGCGCCGAGCCGCGTGGCCACCTCGATGGTGCCGATGTTGGACGACCGCGCCACGACGTCGGCGAACGAGAGCTGCTCGGTCCCGTGCGCGTGGGAGTCGTGGAACGGGTGCACCCCACGGCACAGCGGCAGCTCGGGCGGGACCGTGATCTGCGTGCCCGGGTGCACCACGCCGGCGTCGAGCGCGGCCGCGGCGGTGATGACCTTGTTGGTCGAGCCGGGCTCGTACACGTTGGTGACCGCCCGGTTGCTGCGCGCCTCCGCGGAGCTGGAGCCGAAGCGGTTGGGGTCGAAGCCGGGCATGTTGGCCAGCGCCAGCACCTCGCCGGTGGCGGGCGCCATCACCACCATCGACCCGGCCCTGGCCTGGTACTGCTTGACCGCGGCCGCCAGCGACCGCTCGGCGACGTACTGGATGTCCTGGTCGACGGTGAGCACCAGGTCCGTGCCCGGGGTGGCCGGCTCCACCGAGCGCTGGCCCTGCGGGATGGGGCGGCCACCCGGGTCCTGCTCGAGCAGCATCTGGCCGGAGTGGCCCCGCAGCAGGTCGTCGTAGCGCTGCTCGACGCCTGCCAGGCCCGTGCCGTCGGCGCCGACGAAGCCGAGCACCTGGGAGGCGAGCCTGCCGGAGGGGTAGCGCCGCATGGTGTCGCTCAGCACGCCGATGCCGGGCAGGTCGAGCCTGGCGACCGCGTCCCCCCGCGCCACCGTGAGCTTGCGCGCGAGGTAGGTCCAGGGGGTGCCCGAGGTAAGGCGGCGCAGGACCGCCCTGGCCGGCTGGTGGAGCACTGGCGCGAGCTTGCGCGCGGTGCCCTCCGGGTCGCGCACCAGCCGGGGCTGCGCGTAGACGGTGCGGGCGGGCACCGACAGGGCCAGGTCGTCGCCGTTGCGGTCGAAGACCCGGCCGCGCTCGGCCGGCAGGTCGATGGTGCGCAGGCGCTGCCTGGCCGCGGCCTCGTCCAGCGAGGGCGCGTCGAGCACCTGCAGCACGATCAGGCGGCTGGAGATGGCGAGGAACGCCACCATGGTGACCGCCAGCACGAACAGCAGGCGGCGGGCGCTGTCCCCGCGCCGGGGCCGGCGCCGGCGCCGGCGCGCCCGGGGCGCCCTTGACTGCTGCCCGTGCTGCATCGCCGTGGCCAGCCGGCCCTACGGCTCGGCCAGGTACTGTTTGAGCGGGAAGGGGTCCTGCGGCGGCCACGCGCCGGCGTCGTCGGGGGACCCGGCCCCGGGGGCGGCGGGGGAAGACGCCGCCCCCGGGGAGGTCGTGCCGGCCGCCCGCGAGCCGGGCCACGCGGCCACCCGTGGCCGGCCGGCCGGCACCAGGTGCCGTCTGGCGGCCTCGTGGGCGATGCGGTCCGGCGCCCTGAGCCGGGCGGTGTCGGCCTGGAGGCTGGCGTAGCGGGTCTCCGCCTGGCGGTTGGCGCGCTCGAGCCGGGCGATGGCGAATGCCTGCTGGTTGACGCTGACGTTCAGCGACACCAGGCCGAGCACGCCGGCGACGACCGCCAGCGCGGCGAGGACGATGAAGGGCAGGCGGGGGACCCGGCGTGCCGGCGCGACCGCTCGCAGGCGGCGGCGCGGCTGGGGACGGGGCTCGCTGGCCGGGCGTGGGTGGTAGGGGCGGTAGGCGGGACCGGCGGCCGTGCTCATGGTTGCCCCCCTGCGACGTCGCTGGGCGGAAGCTTCTCGGCCGCGCGCAGCTTGGCGCTCTCCGCGCGGGGGTTGGCGGCCACCTCGTCCTGGCCCGGGGTCTCCGGGCGCCGGGTGAGGATGGCGAGCTGGGGGGTGGTGGCGGGAACGGCGGGCGGGAACGGCGGCGGCTCCCCGAGCCCGGTGGCGGCGGCCACGAAGGTGCGCTTGACGATGCGGTCCTCGAGCGAGTGGTAGGAGAGCACCACGATGCGGCCGCCCGGCGCCAGCAGGCCGACCGCCTGTGGCAGGGACTCCGCCAGCGCGGTCAGCTCGCCGTTGACCTCAATGCGCAGCGCCTGGAACACGCGGCGCGCGGGGTGCGGCCCGCTGCGGCGGGCGGCGGCGGGGATGGCCGCCTTGACCACGTCCACCAGCTCGCCGGTGGTGCGGATCGGGGCGCGGCGTCGCGCGTCCTCTACGAAGCGGGCGATCCGGGAGGCGAACCGCTCCTCGCCGTAGACGCGGAAGACGCGGGTCAGCTCGGCACGCGGGTAGGTGTCGAGGACCTGGGCGGCGGTGGTCCCACCGGTGGGGTCCATGCGCATGTCGAGTGGCGCGTCCACGCGGTAGCTGAAGCCGCGGTCCGGCTCGTCGAGCTGCAGCGACGAGACGCCGAGGTCGTAGAGGGCCCCGTCGAGGCGCCCGACCCCGAGCTCGGCGGCCACCCCGGCCAGGTCGGCGAAGGAGGCGGCCACCGTGACCAGCCGCTCCCCCGCCCAGGCGAGCCGCTCGCGCGCGAGCGCCAGGGCCGCCGGGTCGCGGTCGAGCCCCACCACGCGCCCGTCGGGGGCGCTCGCCTCCAGCAGCCGCTCGGCGTGCCCGCCGAGGCCCAGGGTCGCGTCGAGGTAGACGCCGCCCGGCCGCGGGCGCAGCAGCTCGACGGTCCGGTCGGCCATGACCGGGAGGTGGCGCGCGGCGGTCAACACGATCAGATCCCCAGCTCGGCGAGGTGGGCGGCATTGGCGGTGTCGGAGTAGGCGGCCTGCGCGGCCGGCATGTACCGGTCCCACTCGCCCTTGTCCCAGAGCTCGATCCGCGAGAGCTGCCCGACCACGACCACGTCCCTGGTCAGACCGGCGTACTCGCGCAGCGCCTGAGGGATCACCACCCGGCCCTGGCTGTCGGCGGCCTCCTGGCTGGCGCCGGCGACGAACACGCGGACGAAGTCGCGGCTGGGGCGCTCGGTCAGGGGCAGGCTGCGGACCTTGTCCGCGAAGGCCGCGAATTCGGCCAGCGGAAACACGTAGAGGCACCGCTCGATGCCTTTTGTGAAGACCATGTCCTGCCCCAGTTCGTCACGGAACTTGCGCGGAAGGATCACGCGTCCCTTGGGGTCGAGGGAGTGGTCGTAGGTGCCAATGAACACAGCCCGAGCCCCCTCCCCGCAACCTCCCCCCGACCGCCCCCGACTGGGCCGGAAGCGCTGACCCGGCTTGTG
>WNGE01005438.1_pt1 | contig 18088 bp, 14 predicted proteins | sample 5400651 | NCBI WGS metagenome assembly WNGE01 (sample SAMN13153370, study PRJNA577476) | soil metagenome | isolation source: 60 cm soil or saprolite under grassland replicate 2 | place: USA:California | collected 2016-06-15
CACGGTGACTGAATAGAAGGGATACCCTTCAATTGATTTCCAGTAGACCTTCTTGAGGACTTCGATTCCGTAGAACCCGGCCATCTCGAGAGCCGCGAGGAAGCCCTCCTCGGTGAGCGCCCCCACGGTGCATTCCCCCCAGAGCTGCGGATTGGTCTTCAGGTGGGGCGGCACGTCGCGCTCGCCGACGATGTCGGCGATGACGGCCCGGCCGTGATCCTTCAAGACCCGCCAGATTTCCGAGAAGACCTTCGCCTTGTCCGGCGAGAGGTTGACGACGCAGTTGGAAGTCACCGCGTCCACGCTCTTGCCTTCCAGCGGGATCGCCTCGAGGAAGCCCTTGCGAAATTCGACGACGTCGTAGCCGAGGCTCGTCGCGACGAGCGGCCTGTTCTCCGACGCCACGGCGAGCATCGGATCGGTCATGTCCACCCCGATCGCGCGGCCGGACGCCCCGACCTTCTTCGCGGCGATGAAGACGTCGATGCCGGCGCCGGAGCCCAGGTCCAGGAACGTCTCTCCCTCCTTCAGGTCCGTCGAGGCGACGGGCGATCCGCAGCCGTAGAACCGGTCGATGACGGCCCGCGGAATGTGGCCGACCTCCACCTCGTCGAACTTCGTCGGGCAGCACAGCTCCGCCAGAGGCGTTTGCGCCGCCTCGCCGTAGTACTCGCGCACCAGGGCGCGCGGCTTGTCCACGTCGAAGGAGAGGACGCAGTTGGAGGGGAGCGTGAGAACCGGCATCTCGGCCGCCGCTCCATCGGCGACGCCGCAGGCGATCGAGCCATCTCCCATCGCGTGGTAGAGCGCCGGCGGGTCGTAGCCGCTCCGGCGGTTTGCCGCCGCGCGCTTCTCGCCGGCAACCTCGCGCATTGCGCGCCGCACGAGAGAGACCGCGATCGGGTAGTAGGGATCAGGAGCGGTCAGGTCTCCCTCGCCGTCCTCGCCCTGCGCCGAGAACATGTACGCGTGCTCGATATCTCCCCCGCCGGTCAAAAAGCGGAAGGGGTCGGCCTGCGCCTGCTCGCGGCGAGCGAGCGACGCTTCCCGGAACCGGGCCAGCACCGGGCTCGACGAGACGATCCGCGAGAGCGAAGTGTCGGTCACGCGTCCGCAGGAGAGCGGGCGATGGTCGGCCAGGGCAGCGGAGGGATAAACCGTCCCGTCAGCGTAGACGCAGACCGAGTCCCATCCGGCGTTGCCGAGGTCGTACTTGACGCCCGGCTGTCCGTTGGCGCGGAGGCGCGCGGCCTCCAGATTGTCGAGCGTGATGCCGAGCTCCCGCGCGCGGTCGGCAGCCCGGCCGGTTTCGATCAGAATGTCCGCGGTGTCGGGGAAGAAGCCGTTGTCCGACACTCTAGCCCGGCCGCGCCGGTGGGACCACATCAGGTGTTGTGACCTCGCGCCGCCTCGCGCCGCGTGCCCGGTGAGCAGCGTCAGCTCGGGAAGGTTCTGGCGCGTGACGACCGTCGTCAGCGAGACCTCGAAGCCGAGGTCCGCTAGCAGGCGCAAGCCGTCCATCGCGCTCTCAAACGTCCCCACGCCGCGGATCGGGTCATTGGATTGCGGACGCGCGCCGTCCACCGAGACCTGGAACTTCACCCTCTCGCGCGAAAGCGAGTCGAGGCCTTTCCCTCGAGGTCCGCGAAAGAGCGTGGCGTTGGTCAGGAGGATGAGCTCCTTGCCGTGCTCCTCCGTGATGCATCGGGCAAGCTCATAAATGTCGGGGCGCAGGAACGGTTCGCCGCCCGTCATGTAGAAGCGCTCGACGCCGAGGTCCAACGCCTCGGAGATCACCCTCCGAAACATCCCGCCCGGCAGCCCGGGTGTCTCTCCGGGTCCGGAGTTGACCAGGCAGTGGGTGCAGGCAAGATTGCAGGAGTTGTTCGTGTGCAGCCACAGCTCGCGCAAACCCTCCGGCAGCCCGTAGCGAGATCGCCCTTCATAGGGAGGCCTCGAAAACGGCTGCAGGGACAGAAAGCCGGAGCGCAGGCAGGACTGAATGAAGTCGTGCACGTGGAGCCAGGCCTTACCGGCCTCCAAGCCTTTCTCCGAGGCATACGAAGAGACCAGGGCGCCAAACGGCGTCCTGCCGTCCAGGCGGCGCAGGATCCCGGCGCCTCGCTCGTCCACGGCGACCCAGTGCGGAGCTTCTTCGTCCAGAAAGAAGTTCATGTCCGCCTCGGCAAACTCGTGGAGAGGCGGCGCGTAAACGATGGTCTTCTCCGTCAGGTGCGGCATTTCATCCTCCGCTGCAGCTCGGCTGCAGCCTCTTATTTCAGGCTCGAGGGAATCGGATCAGGCGGGCAGCGGAGGACCCCGGAGGATGGGAGGACCGTGAAGGGCGCGAGTCAAAGACAGTCGGGGCGACCGCGGTCGCAAGTAGACCTGAGGCGCGAGTGCACACCTCGCGATTGAAACGAGAGAAACCGGGATCTTCTCCTCGCGCAGGAGCGCTCGCAGGGCTGTGCGGCCGTCCAGGTCGGGGGCGGGTGACACGATTCGCACGCTGCGGCCTCTCTCGCCGAGCGCGCGCAGCAGATCCGCCAGGACGGTCCTGCGCCGCGGCCGGATCCCGCGCAGAAGATCCAGATCGGCATGGGAAAGGGCGAGGAGTGAGACTCCCCCGTCGGCCGCGCAGGACACGGCGGCGTCCGCGCCTTCCTCGACCGCTCGAAACGCCTCGGAGAGGGCGCAGGCGGAGGGAGTGACGTCGCCGCCCACCAGGACGGAGTGCCCGCCAAGCGCGGCGGCCCGGCGCGCGACATCCTCGAGGCGGAGGCCGAAGGTGCCGCCTCGCTGCCTGATCCAGGCCGGACCCGGCGCTCCGCAAAAAACCTGCCGCCACGCGGCGATGTCTTCCCGCGGCGTCGCCAGGACGAGTTGGGCGCCCGCCTGCCTCGCTGCTTCGAGCCAGCCTGCCGCGAATCCCCGGAAAAGGTCGGCGGCCGCCGATCCCAGCCCCTTTTCGCGCGCTTGACGCGCGGGCTCCCGGGCAAAGAGGACCAGGAAACGGCTCATCCGCCGTTATCTTACGTCAGCGTTCCGAGACGCGGCTCCTGAGAAGCCGGTCTGCGAAAGGGAAGACTGGAAACCGTCGGCCGGATCAGAGATTCCGGTCGATGAACTTGACGAACTCGCTCCTGGGCATGGCTCCCAGGACACGGTCCGCTACCTGGCCGTTCTTGAACAGGATGAACGTCGGTATGGAAGTGACCTGATACTGCATCGCCACGACCGAGGACTCGTCCACGTTGATCTTGGCGACCTTCAACTTGCCGACGTATTGGGTCGCCAGGTCGTCCACGATCGGAGCCACCGAACGGCACGGGCCGCACCAGGGCGCCCAGAAATCCACCAGGACGGGCTTGTCGGCCTTCAGGATGTCCCCGTCGAAGCTCGAGTCCGAGACCGCATGCACATTCGGGTTCTCCGCCATCGAAATGATTCCTCCAATCGTCAAATTACGCGGGATTGCAATCCGGGGATTCGTATTTTAACCCATCTTCCGCGGTTCCGCGGCGCTCCTCTCCCCTCAAGCACCATGAGCGTGCACACGGCCGCGCGCGTGAGTGAGCCCTTCACGCAGGAACCAGGGGACCATGAGCAGCGACAGGGCGGGGTCGAGCCACCCCGGCGCCCCGAGTAGTCCGCCGGCCATCGCGATGAGGGTCGTCCAGGAGTCGAAGGAGCAGGCGATCGATTCCTTTGCCTCGGCCGCGAGGCCCTTGCTCCCGAGCTGGCGGCCGGTCTTGTACTTGAAGTAGCCGATGAAGGGCATGCCGAAGGACGCAAAGATCGTGAGTAGGAGGCCGATGACGCTCTTCTCCTGGTGGGCATGCCCCCCGGCGATCTCCGCGATGCCGCGCGTGAGCGTATACGCCGCGAGCAGCAGGAAGGAGAGGCCGATCCACCGCGCCAGGATCTGGTCGCGGCGCGCGTGGTCCTCTTCCTCGTCGGCCAGATGGTGGAGGTGCCGGGCCGCGAGGACGGCCGCCCCGCCCTCGATCACGCTCTCCAGTCGAAGAGGGCGATCCCGCCCTCCCCCACGACATGCAGGAAAGTCAATCCGAGGAGCCACGCCATCCGCCTGTGCAGCCGCGCCTGGCTCTCTCTGCCGGAGAGCCCCTCGGCGGATGGCGCGGTCGTCGCGTCGGACATCCGGCCATTCTACGCATGCCGCCGGGACCCGCGGGCCCGCCCGATCGGAATACAATGTTCCCGCAGCCCGTTGGGCTCAAAGATGTTTCGCGCATTGAGGAAAGCCCGTTTCGCACAGATCGTCCTGCTGACGGCAGGCTTCCTCGCGGTTTCGGGCTCCTTCGGCCTGCATCCGGAACCCGGAAGGTCGGCCGCTCGCGTCACGACCGGAGAAGGCTGGACTACTCTCGACCGCTCCGGGACAGCCGCGCCCCACGATTGCCTCCTTTGCCTCGCTCACAAATCCCTCTCGCTCCCCCGGCTTTCCGCGGTCGTTCTGCAGCCGGGTCGCGCCGTCAACGCGATACCGGCCGCGGCTCCTTCTCTTCTCGGGCGGCTCGATAGTCATCCCTGCGAGGGCCGCGCTCCTCCCGCCCTGACCTGAGGGCCTGTTGCTCCCGCGCCGGGAGCATCAAACCGCGCCGGCCCCGCCGGCAGGAGGGGAGCTTGAAGACCCTGAAACCTCTCGCGCTCTGCATAGGACTTGCGGCAATCGCGCTGGTCTCCCTCGGACAGGAGGCGACTCCGCCTCCTCAACCGACGCCTGTCACGACGGCGGCACCGGCACCCGTCCCGACACCCAACCCGTCGGGAGGCGGGGCGGGCAGTCCGACTTACTTCAACCCTTCGATTGCCGTCATCGGCAACTTCCTGGCGGTCGCCGGCAAGAACGCTGTCGAGAATCGCCCCGCGATCGAGATGCGGGAGTCCGAGATCTCCCTTCAGGCGATCGTGGACCCTTACGCTCGCGCGGATTTCTTCGTGTCGCTGTCGAACGATGGCATCGACCTGGAGGAAGGGTTCGTCACTTTCACACAACTGCCGGGCGATCTGCTGGTCAAGGCGGGCAAGTTCAAGGCTCAGTTTGGCAAGATCAACACGCTTCACCTGCACGTCCTCCCGTGGCCCGACGAACCGCTCCCGCTGATCAACCTGCTCGGGAGCGAGGACGGATGGAGCGATTCCGGCGTCTCGGTGGCGAGACTGATTCCCCTTCCGGCGGACACTTTCTCGGAGCTGACGGCCCAGGTCTTTCGCGGCAAGACATCCGGACTCTTCGACGCGCCTTCGCGCGGCGACCTCTCTTATGTCGCGCAGTACCGCGCCTACCGGGACTTCGGCGACGACCACAACGTCGAGCTCGGCACGAGCTGGGGCCGGGGCTCCAACGGCACCACGGCCGAAGCGAAGACGACGCTGGAGAACATTCACCTCACGTATCGGTGGAAACCGCTGCAGGGGCGGCCGTACCGCTCCTTCATTCTGAGAAGTGAGCTTTTCCGCAGCCGTCGCCAGCAGCCCAACGGAACTCAGACTTCGCGCGGCTTCTATGCCAGCGGCGACTACCAGCTCTCACGCCGCTGGTTCGCCGGCGCCCGGTACGAGTTCTCTGATCGCGCCGACGACGAGCGTGCCCGGGACCGCGGCGAGGCTCTGACACTGACCTTCTGGCCGAGCGAGTTCTCCCAGGTCCGCGGCGAGCTTCGGCAACGCCGTTATGCCGGCGGCGTGAGGGCCAATGAAGCTCTTCTTCAACTTCAATTCGCGATTGGCGCCCACGGCGCCCATCCTTTCTGATCCGAGGCACAAATGAAAAAGCTTCTTCTTCTCGCGGTTCTTGGCCTGGCGGCTCGGCCCCTCCCGGCGACGGTGCACATCGTCACTTCCATCCAAGATTTCGCGTCCATCGCCGACTCGGTCGGCGGCAAGCGGGTCGAGACCTTCGCGCTGTCCCGCGGTTACCAGGATCCCCACTTCGTCGAACCGAAGCCGTCGTTCGTTCTCAAGCTCTCGCGGGCCGATCTCCTGATCGTGGCCGGGTTGGAGCTGGAGATCGGGTATCTTCCGCCGCTGCTCGATCAGAGCCGCAATGAGAAGATCCGGCCGGGAGCCGCCGGTTACCTCGACGCTTCCATCGGCTGCGACATTCTGGAACGCCCGACCGCCGTCGTCACGCGCGCCATGGGGGACGTCCATCCTTTCGGCAATCCGCACTACTGGCTCGACCCCAACAACGGCCGGATCATCGCGCATGCCATCGAGGCCAAGCTTTCCTCGCTCGATCCCGGCGGCGCCTCCGAGTACAAGGCCAATCTGTCCGCTTTCGAAGCCAAGCTCGCGGAGGCGGAGAAGCGGTGGGACTCGATGCTCGGCCCCTACGCCGGCACCGAAGTTGTCACGTACCACAACTCCTGGCCCAATTTTCTGAAGCGCTTCCACTTGAAAGCCGCGGGATATATCGAGCCCAAGCCCGGCATTCCACCGACTCCTTCCCATACAGTGGAGATCATCAACATGATGCGCGAGAAAAAGGTACCCGTCATCTTGATGGAGCCGTACTTCGACGACAAAACCCCGAAGGCGGTAGCCGAGAAGACCGGAGCAAGGCTCTTGCGGTTCATTCCCTCGGTCGGAGGCGTGCCGGAGGCGAAGGACTACATCGCGCTCTTCGACTACGACGTGAAGCTTCTCGCCGAGGCTCTGACGGCGCTGAAAGGCGGCAAGAGATGACGATTTTCGAGGTCCTGCTCCCCGCCTTTGTGGCCGGACTCATCCTCACCGGGATGCTGGCATACCTCGGCGTTCACGTCGTCGAGCGGGGCGTGATCTTCGTGGACCTCGCGCTCGCCCAGATAGCGGCCCTTGGAACGACGATCGGAGTGCTCTTCGGTTACGACATGCATTCGCGCACCGGCTACCTGTTTTCGCTCGGATTCACATTTCTCGGCGCGGCGGTCTTCGCCTTTTCGCGCGTGCACCGGAGCACGCGGATCCCGCAGGAGGCGATCATCGGAATCGCCTATGCCGTCGCCGCAGCGGCATCCATCCTGGCGATGTCGAAAACGACAGGTGAGACCGAGCACCTGAAGGAGATGCTCGTGGGCAACATCCTGTCAGTTTCCTGGGGAGAGCTCGCCCGCACCGCCGTACTCTTCGCGGTCATCGGCGCCTTCCACTTCTTCCTGCGCCGCCGATTCCTGATGATCTCCATGGACGAGGGGGAGGCCGAGCGGCAGGGATTCTCCATCCGCTTCTGGGATTTTCTCTTCTATGTCTCGTTCGGTTTCGTCGTGACCTCATCTGTCGCGATCGCCGGCGTCCTCCTCGTGTTTTCGTATCTCATCGTGCCTTCTGTCTCTGCAATGCTTTTTGCGCGGCGCCTTGGCGCGCGCCTGGCGATCGGCTGGATCATGGGCGCCGTCGTTTCGGCGATCGGCGTCTACCTCTCCTACTACTGGGACCTGCCGACCGGCGCAACGATCGTCACGAGCCTCGGAGCGGCCCTGATCCTGCTGGGAGGATTACGCACGCTGACGCCAAGACGCGCGGCCGGTATGGCGTAGCGGGTCGCTACACCGGCAAGGAAGCGAGATAGGTGCGGGCGGCTTCGATGTCGCGGGCGATCTGCTCGGTGAGGGCTTCGACGGAAGGGAACTTGCGTTCCTCGCGCACGCGCTCGTGGAAGAAGAGGCGCACCCTCTCGCCGTAGACGTTCGCCGAGAAGTCGAGGACGAAGGTCTCGATCGTGGTTTTCGTGTCCTCGTAGAGGGTGGGGCGCGTGCCGATGTTCGTCACGCCGTCGAACCTCCGGCCGAAGGAACGGATCTCGATCCGCGTCACGTACACGCCGTCGGCCGGATGGAAATCGTTCTCGGGGGCGAGATTGATCGTGGGATAGCCGATCTTGTGCCCCACCTTTTCGCCCTTCGAGACGATCCCGTCCAGTTCGTATTCCCGGCCGAGCATCGCGGTGGCTTCCGCGACCTCTCCGCGCTCCAGAGCGTTGCGGATCCGCGTCGAGGAGATCGGCTCGTCCTTGTAGATCACCTCCTCCGTGCCCGAGGCCGTGAAGCCGCATTCCGGGCCCATGCGCTTCAAGAGAGCGAGGTCGCCGCGCTTGCCCCGACCGAACGCGAAGTGCTGCCCGAGATAGATCTCCGCGGCGCCGAGGCGTGCGACGAGGAACTCTCGCACGAAGTCCTCGGGCTCGGTCAAGGAGAAATCCCGCGTGAACGGGATGATCAGGAGCGTCTCGATCCCGAGGGCCTCGATCGCCTCCTCTTTCTGGCGCAGCGTCTGGATCTGACGGGGAGCGTGGTCGGGCCTCAGCACGGCTAAGGGATGGGGATCGAACGTGATGGCCACCGATGGGCGGGCGACCTCTTTGGCCCGGAGCACGACCTCTTCGAGGATTCTCCGGTGCCCTCGGTGCACGCCGTCGAAGTTTCCTATCGTGACGATGCCACCCCGCGGAAGGTCGGAGGCTCGCAGAGGATCCCGGACGACGCGCAAGGGTCAGGCCGATCGGATGATCGGGTGATCGGGTGATCGGGTGAGAGGCCCGATGGGTTGATTCAGAGGACTCCCCCGACGAGGTCGTAGTCGTGGGTCTCTGTGATCCTCACCCGGACGATCTCTCCGGGTTGAACGTCGCCGCGGCCGGCGTCGTTGATCAGCAGCCGGCCGTCGATCTCGGGCGCCTGGGAACGGAGACGGCCTTCCAGCAGGTGTTCGGTCTCCTCGCAGGGACCTTCGATAATCGCTTCGACCTCCAGGCCTCGCAGAGCACGGTTCTTCGCTCGGGCGATCGGTTGCTGGAGGGAGAGGAGGAAATTCTTTCGCCTCTCCTTCTCTTCAGAAGCCACCGGATCTCCAAGGGACTCCGAGGCGGAGCCGGGCTCGGGCGAATAGGTGAACGCCCCCAGATTGTCGAACTCGGCCTCGCGGACGAACTCGCAGAGCTCACGGAAGTCCTCTTCCCCTTCGCCGGGGAATCCAACGATGAAGGTCGTTCGGATCGCGATCTCCGGAACGATCTCGCGCATGCGGGCGATCATCCTCCGGTAGGAGGGCCCATCCCCTCCTCGGCGCATTTTCGAGAGGATCGGACGCGAGACGTGCTGCAGCGGAATGTCCACGTAGGAGACGAAGCGCGGCTCGCGAGCCATGAGCTCGAGGACCGAGTCGTCGAGCGTCTTCGGATAGGCGTAGAGAAAACGGATCCATGGGAAGGACGTCTCCGACAACAGTCTCTCTATGAGGCGCGCGAGCCCCGCGCGCCTCATGCCCAGGTCCTCGCCGTAGCGAGTGGTGTCCTGCGAGATCAGGACCAGCTCCGAGACCCCCTGGGCCTCGATCGCCCTGGCCTCCGCGACGAGCGAATCGATCGCGCGGCTTCTCTGGCGGCCTCGCATCTGAGGAATGGTGCAGAAGGTGCACGGGTTGTCGCACCCTTCGCCGACCTTCAGATACGCGTAACCGCGGCGGCGGGAGAGGACACGCGGCGCCGCCTCGTCGTAGAGCCGGGTCGCCAGAGGCTTCTCCGTGAACCGCGGCAGGGAGGCAAGGCCCGAGACCGCCGCCGGTGCGAGCTCCAGCTCGTCCAGGCCGAGGAAGCCGTCTACCTCGGGAATCTCTTCGGCCAGCTCCCGCCCGTACTTCTGGACCATGCACCCCGCCACGATGACGCGGTCGATCTCGCCCCGCTTCTTCCTCTCGACCTGCTCCAGGATCGCCTCGACAGACTCCTCCTTCGCACGATCGATGAACCCACAGGTATTGATCATCACGACCCGCGCTGCGGAGTCCGGAACGATCGCGTGCCCCGCTCGCTGAAGATGTCCGAGTATCACTTCGGTGTCCACCAGGTTCTTCGGGCAGCCGAGGGAGACGACACCGACGGAAGGAAGAGGCTTCGCCGTCATGCCGGTTCGATCACTCTCAGGCCGCGGAAATAGTCTCGATAGAAACCCCGATCGCGGGTGAGCAGCCGGTTCGCCTGCCGCAACGCGTGAGCTCCGATGAGCAGGTCGGCGACGGTCCTTCGGCTCCTCCGACCCGAACTTTCCGAATGTCGGGCATGAATCCTTCCGGCCGCGACGGCCGTTTCTTCCAGGATTGGATCGTAGGCAATGCCGAAGGCGCTCATCCACCTCGCCGGATCCTCGTCTGGCGGAAACCCCCGCGCGAATTCCGCGAGCACCACGTCGCAGACGACCAGCGGGCCTTCGGATGCGCACGCTTCGAGGGCCTGAGCGGCCTCCCTGGCCCTCGCCGCGTCTTCAACCCCCACGTCGATGAGCACGTTCGTGTCCACCGCTGTGATCATTGCTTCCTTCGGGGCAGCCTGCGGCCGGTCAACTCCTCGTAAGACCCGCCACGAACGTAATCGATGTAAGCGTCTACCGTATGGGGAATCCCCTTCGGCCAGCGAAACTTCCCCCGGAGCGATCCCACCGCATCCCAGATGGGATGGCGAGTCGCCCGCTTCTTTCGCAGCAGAGCTCCGTCCTCGCGAAGTTCGAATTCCACTTCGGTTCCGGGATCGAGTGAGTAGCGGGTGCGGACGCTCTTCGGAACGGTGATTTGCCCCTTGGAGGAGACGGTACTTTTCATGATCGCATTGTAAAGAAGTAAAGCGTCGAAGTAAAGAAAAGCTAAGGGTAGATCCGCTTGAGGGTCCGCGGGTAGGGGATCGCCTCTCGCAGGTGGTGGATCCCGCAGACCCACGTGACGAAACGCTCGAGGCCCATCCCGAAGCCGGAGTGCGGGAACGTCCCGTAGCGCCGCACGTCGAGATACCACTCGTAGGATTCCTTCGACAGCTTGTGTTCCTTCAGGCGCCGCTCGAGCAACGTGAGGTCGTGGATGCGTTGCGAGCCGCCAATGATCTCGCCGTAGCCTTCCGGCGCGAGCATGTCGAGACCCAGGACGACCTCGGGGTCCTCTGGGTCCGGCTGCATGTAGAAGGACTTGATGGCCGCCGGGAACCGCGTGACGATGAGAGGCTGATCGCTCTCCGAGGCGAGCGCCGTCTCCTCGTCGGCGCCCAGGTCGTCGCCGAACTTGACCTCGAACCCCTTCTTGCGGAGCTTGTCGATCGCCTGCCGGTACGTGATCCGAGGGAAAGGCTTCCGGACGGCCTCGAGCTTCGAGGTGTCCCTCTCCAGACGCTTCAAGTCTTCCTTGCAGCGGTCGAGAGCGCGGGAGAGGAGCGACACGACCATCTCCTCGGCCAGCTCGCAGAGCCCCTCGAAGTCGAGGAAGGCCACTTCCGGCTCGATCATCCAGAACTCGGTTAAGTGGCGCCGCGTCTTGGACTTCTCCGCGCGGAAGGTCGGACCGAAGCAGTAGACCTTGCCGAAGGCGGCGGCCGCGGGCTCCAGGTACAACTGGCCCGACTGCGAGAGATACGCCTTCTCTCCGAAGTAGTCGGTTTCAAAAAGGGTTGACGTCCCTTCGACCGAAGACCCGGTCAGGATCGGAGAGTCGATCAGGACGAAGTCTCTCCCGTAGAAGAAGTCGCGGATCGCCTGTTCGATTTCCGACCGCACGCGCAGGACCGCGTGTTGCTGCGAGGAGCGCATCCAGAGATGGCGCAGCCCCATCAGGAAGTCCACGCCGTGGTCCTTCGGCGTGATCGGGTAGTTCTCCGAAGGACCCAGGATCTCCACACTCGACGCCGCCATCTCGTAGCCGCCGGGAGCGCGCTTCTCTTCGCGCACCGTCCCCGTAACGGTGAGCGAGCATTCCTGCGTCGCTCTCTCCGCCGTGTCCCAGACGGAGGGCGCGACGTCGGCCCTCGCGACGACCGCCTGGAGATAGCCCGTGCCATCGCGCACGATCAGGAACTGGATCCGCCCCGACGAGCGCCGGTTGTACAGCCAGCCGCGCACCGTGGCGGTCTGGCCGTTCTTCTCCCCGATCCGGGAGAGAGGGGTCGCGTCCATAAAGGGCGTGGATTATAAAGGGGAACGAATTCTGGATTTTGGATTGAGAGCCGAATGAGGAAACGTTGAGCGCTCCGGAAGGGGAAAGGCTGTCGCTCTGGCGGCGGCCACTGACGGTGCCGATGCTGGCGCCCTGGATCGCGCTTCTCCTTCCCCTCTTCATCTATTGCGTCGGCTTTCATTTCCAGGGAGGCGGGGACTCGACGCCCGCGGAGCTCCTTCCGATATCGCTCTTGCGGGGCCGCGGATTCGATTTCCGGGAATTCGTGTCGGGCGAGCTCCCCTACTGGTACCGTTCGGTTCGCGGCCGCATCGTCTCGAACTATCCGGTCCTCCCGGGCCTGCTCAATGTCCCTCTTTATTCGGCCGCGGCCATCGCCGGCGTGAACCTGGAAGCCCACCACCGTTTCCTTTCAGGAATGAACGCCTCGATCCTTGCCGCGCTTTCCGCCCTGTTTCTTTATCTGGCCTTGAAGCGGGTCTGCCGTTCGGAGAAAGAAGCCCTTTTCTTCGCGCTCGTCTATGCGTTCGGCACGACGGTCTGGAGCGTCGCCAGCCGGGCGATGCTGCAGCATGGGCCGTCCGTGCTTTTTCTCTCCGTTACGCTCTGGGCGCTTCTGCGCGGCGGCTCCGCTGTCCCCTGGGCCGGCCTGGCGCTCGGCCTGGCGGTGATCGGCCGACCCGCGAACGTCGCGATTGCGGCTCCGCTCGCCCTGTATGTCCTGCGATACGAAAGACGGCGGTTCATCGCGTTCTGCGCGGCGGCGATTCCACCCGCGTTGTTTCACTTCTGGTATGCCGGCGTGTATTGGGGCTCGCCTTTCTCCACGGCGCAGGCAGTGTCGCCCGTCAACTTCGAAGGCCACCTGGGGACGGGCCTCGCGGGATTGCTTATCAGCCCCTCGAGAGGGTTGTTCGTGTTCTCTCCATTCTTCCTCTTCGCCGCCGCCGGAGCGGCCGCGGCGCTCCGTCCGGCGGCCAAGGCGGCAGTGCCGCCGCTGACGCGCTTCCTGCTCGTCGCCATCCTGCTCGACCTGCTGATTTACTCCCGCTGGACGATGTGGTGGGGCGGACACAGCTTCGGTTACCGTCTCCTGACGGAGCTCGTGCCGCTGCTGATGATTCTCCTCGCGATCGGCTGGCCGCGGATCGCGAAGAGCCGCGCCGCCCTGGCGCTCTTTGGTCTCTGCGTGCTCTTCTCGTTCTACGTCCACTTCCTGGGCGCCATCGTCGGAGCGAGCGGTTTCAACAACGACATTGATCTTCAAACGGCGCGGCTCTGGGACATCCGCAATTCCGAGATCGAGCTTTCGACCCGCAAGCTCATCCGGTGGGTCTTGCCGAGGCTTGGTGTCCTGGCGAAATACGTCGAATTCCCGTCCCGCGCCACGGAGTGAGATGAATCGCAGGTTCGGTCTCGGCTGCGCGCTGCTGCTTGCCGGATACGGCGGATTCCTCCTCCGATACACCAGCTTCTCCGTGGGTGGCTCCGATAGTTCCGGCTACCTGAACACGGCGCGGCGCCTGGTAGCCGGCACGCTCGTGTCCCGCCCGAGGACCCTCGAGCGCTTCGGGCTTCCCGACGAACTGCTTCAGATCTTCATCCCCCTCGGATTTGTTGAGGGGCCCCGCCCCGGCACGATTGCGCCCTATTACCCATCGGGCTTTCCGGCGCACATGGCGGCCGCAGCCCTCCTCCTCGGCTGGCGGCGGGGACCGTTTCTCGTCGCCCCGTTCGCCGCGCTCTTGAGCGTCCTGCTCTTCTACCTTCTCGCGCGCGAGCTCTCGCTCTCACGAGCGTGGGCTGCGGCCGCCACCGCCGTATTCGCCGCGTGGCCGGTCCTGATCGGCCAGGCGATTCAGCCGATGAGCGACGCCACGGCGACTTTCTGGGCTCTCGCCGCAGTCCTCTGCGCCGTGAAAGCCCGCCGCCGGACCGCCTGGGCGCTCGGAGCCGGTGCCGCTTTCGGGATCGCCATCCTCGTTCGCCCTACGGACATTCTTCTTGTGATCCCGCTCGCGTTCGCTCTACCAATAGCTCTCCGAGCGCTCGGGCTGTTCTTGACCGGAGGAATCCCCGTCGCAGCGGCGCTAGCGTTCTATGACCTCCACTGCTACGGCAACCCGCTCCAGACCGGATACGGAAAGACCGGCCTTCTTGGCCCGTTCGCGCTCCGGAATTTCCCTCCGCGTTTTCGCCACTATGGGGGCTGGATGCTCCGGTCGCTGACACCCTTGATTCCGATCGCATGGATCGGAGTCGCTGCGGATCGCAGGGCAGCATGGCGCGACCGTGCCCTCCTGATCTCCTGGTTCTCGTCCTTCTTCCTCTTCTACTGTTTCTACGAGCCGTATGACTCTTTCTGGTTCGTTCGCTTTCTGCTGCCGGCCGCGCCCGGGCTCGTCCTCGGCGCCGTCCTCGCGGTCCGCGACCTGGCAGAGAGGCTAGTCAGGCCTCGCGTCACGGGGCCAGTCTCGATCGCCCTCCTGCTGCTCGTTCTGTTGGTTGAGGGCCGTGCCGTGAAAAAGGTCGGAATCCTCGGCATGGCGCAGGGCGAGTCGATCTATCCACAAATCTGCGCATGGGCCGCCCGGACCCTCCCCTCCGATGCCGTGGTCCTGTCGCTGTCCGCGAGCGGCGCGTTGGAGTACTACACGACCCTACCCTACGCGCGCTATGACTGGATCCAGCGCGAGCAGTTTCCGCAGCTGCGCGCGAGCTTCGAGCGGCGCGGCGGCCGCCTCTACGCCCTGCTCTTCCCCTTCGAAGTGGAGGATCTCGCGAGGCGACTGCCTGTCCGCTGGAAGCAGCTCGGAGTTCTGCGAGACGTCACCCTCTGGCAGTTGGAAAAGTGACCGGAAGCGTGTCCAAGCGCGGCCGGCTTCATCTCACGACGATCTTTCTCGACAGGTCAGTCTTGCCGCCATCCCGGCCGACGAAGATCACCTTGATGGTGTGCCGGCCCGGAGGCAGCGCGGGAACGGCGAAACTGAATCCGGGCGCGGCACTGTCGGGATAATCGGGGTGGACTTCACGAACTCCTGGGTGCGGCTGATAAATCGCCGTCGATACGTTCGGACCGTCATCGAAAGAAACGCGGACTTCCGCGATGCCCGAGTCGTCGAGCGCCCACCCATAACTCCATGCTCCCGAAGAAACCTTGTCGTTTTCTCTGGGAACGTCGAGGACGCCGAACGGAGGGTGCAGGTTGTGTTCGAACTCCGAGACCTCCTCGAGTGTCCGGCGGGCCGCGGCTTCCTTTTCCGATGCCGGAATGCGCGGATCGAAGAGGGGGCAGTCGGTCAAGCGGAAGACCAGATCGGGGGCGCCCCGATTGGCGAACGTTGTGATCGGCTCGATCCTGCGCCGATCGATCCCCGCTCGGAGCAGGCCGGCATAGGACCCGCGGGACTCGTCCGGGATCGCCCGGGGGTGAACAATAAGCAGACAGGCTCCCATCTCCACGACCCTCTTCCAGACCTCCGCGCGGATCGGCTTTTCGGCGAACATTGTGGCCAGCTCCTGGTACCGCGGGGGCCCGAAACCGGAATATCCGTTGACGAGCGGTTTCCAGTGGACGGTCGAATGGAACTCGTACTCGACCTCGCTGTCGGTCGCGAAGGGATATTCGATCACCGCGCCGGGAAGTGAGACCGTGCCGAGCCAGTGATAGACGGACGCCGCCGTTTGCTCGACCGGGTTGATGTTCACAGGAAATGCGCGGTACTCGAAGCCGATCGCGGCCACCGCGGCCGCCACCGCGGCCAACCGCGCGGCCGGGCGACGAAGCTTCGTCAGATCCGCAACACCCCTGGCTGCGAGCACGGCCAGGCTCAGATCGAAAAGGACGACACCACGGACGGGGGCCCGGATTGCATGGAAGATCGGTCCGAACGACTGGACCAGGAACCGGTAATAGGGCGTGTGCGTCCCGAAGGCGATCACGACGCCGGCCACGGCGATCGCCAGGAAGAGCGCCCGCCGCGTCCCGATCCGCGCTCTGCGGAGGGAATCTCCCAGGTCGGCAAACCGCGAGCGGCGAGGGAACGCAATGGCGAGCCGGATGAGAGCCAGCACCGTAAGGGGGACGACAATCCGGCCCGGTTCCCGCACCTTGAGTGGGCCGATCGCATGGACCCCGGCGATCGAGGCGACCCAGACCGCCACGGCGGCGAGCAACAGGACGTCGAAGACTCGCGCGAGGCCCCGGCGGCGCGACGAGGGCGGTCCCGCCGTGGCGGTCTCCAGGGCGCCTCGCCGGCGTGTGAGAGCGACGACTGCCAGAACGACGGCCGTGATTCCCGGGAAGAGTTCTCCCTCCGCCTTGGCCCACTTCTGCGTCAGAGGTGCGTAGAGCTTGTTCTGGCCGCCGGCCGTCAGGAAGTCCGTCCAGACGCCGGAGAAGACGCCGATCTCCTCCGTACCTCTCTGCATCCCGTAGAGCTTTGAAGCAAGAGCGTAGGGCACGAAGAGCGGAATCACCACGAGACCGGCCGCGACCATCGCGGCGAAGACGCCGGCCAGGCGGGGCCGGAAGGCGCGCCAGCCTGCCAAGACCCCCTCGTAAGAGAGCACGAGCCCGATGAGGAATCCGGAGAAGAACGCGTAGTGCACATTGCAGAGGGCATTCCAGGCGAAGCACACGGAAAAGAGGACCAGATCGCGACGGCCGCCTCCGTCGAGGTAGCGCAGCAGGAAGAGCAGCGCGAAAGCGAGAAAGGCTCCCCACTGGAACTGGATGTGCGGAATGTGCGCGATGCGCCAGGGACAGAAGGCGTAGATGAGGCCGGCCAGGGCCGAGGCCAGCGGATCCCCCGTGACCTCGCGGGCGAGCGCCCAGGCGGCCAGAGCGGAGAGGAACATCCCGAGCAGGAACACGAAGTTGTAGGCCGCGAGCGTCGAAACGCCGGCGGCGTAGAGAGGGAACACAAAGAGGGCGGCGCCGAAGAGGTTCTCAGAGAAGGCGAGCGCGTAGCGCGCCGGGTAAAAGATGTTGGCGTCGTACAGGTGGAGGGGGTCACGAAACGTCTGGTGAAAATCCCAGTGCAGGATCCACGCATTCAGCTTCGCGTCCCAGATGTCTCCCAGCCCGTCGGTGACGTGCGCGGCGATCGGCCAAGTGAAGACGACGGTCGCCAGAAGAAAGAAAAGAGACGCGAGGGCCGTGTCGCGGAGAAGACCTCCACGCATCAGCCGGCTTCCGGGGGGCGCAAGCGGTCTTCAAGCTCCGAAGAGGAGAGCAGGCAGTCAACGGTGCTGGAGGGAGGGATCCCGCTCGCGATCTCTTTCGAATAGAAGGCGAGACCGTCTTCATCCGCCTCGCGCCCGAGGAAGACCTCGTAGGCCCGCCGCACGAACGCCTGGGGCTCCAGTCGGCCGTTCTCTTCGAGAAAGCGGTCCGCCATCTGCCGCAGGGACCGCCGTCCGGAGAGAATCTCCTCGACGCCGGCGTCCGGGTCGAGATTCATGCGCGCGAGCAGCGCCTCCAGCGCCTCACGCCGCCAGGCCCTGCGCCGCAGCCTGACCGCGCGCGAGTCCGGCCGGCCGGAATGACTCTCCCGGATTGCCGTCACCCAGAGGTAGTGCGTCCCCTCACCCCAGAGATCCGCGACCGAGAAACCGCACCGGGCGAGCTCCCGCCTCAGCTCCTGCGGCTCGTACCAGACGCCCAGCCACGTATCGGCGGCCGAGGTCTTCGGGCGGGGGCGTCCGTCCACCTGGAACCGGAAGACGCCCTTCCCCTTGAGGACCCGCGCCGCCTCGAGCAGATACCGCGTCACAGCCTTCTTGTTCGGAATGTGCTGGAAGACGATGAAGGAGTAGACAAAGTCGAGCGACGCGTCTCCGAAATCTCCCAATCGCCCGCGCGTCACGGAGACCTCGACGTTCCCGCGGCCGGCCAGTCCCTGCCTGGCGCGGGCGATCATCTCGGCCGAGATGTCCACGCCGAAAGCCTTCTCGATGCGCTCCGAGAGCGGCCTCAGGATCCGCCCCATACCGCAGCCGATCTCCAGGGCCCGCGCGGTCGAGTCGAGCTCCACGTCGTGAAGGATCAGTTGGTCCAGGTCCCGCCGGCCCGACGCCCAGAAGACCTCGTCTGACTCGGAGTGGCCGCAGGCGATGAAGTGCTGCGCGTTCTCCCGGGCGCGCCGATCCC
>WNGE01003648.1_pt1 | contig 18086 bp, 14 predicted proteins | sample 5400651 | NCBI WGS metagenome assembly WNGE01 (sample SAMN13153370, study PRJNA577476) | soil metagenome | isolation source: 60 cm soil or saprolite under grassland replicate 2 | place: USA:California | collected 2016-06-15
CGTCGGGAAATAGTGGAAGACGCCGAGCAACACCACCACCGGCAACACCATCACCAGCAGCGGCCAATCCCGCCGCAATCGATGCCGCCAACTCGCCCCGCCACGTTTGCGCGGCAGCCTCGATCGGGCAGCCTGCGCCGCCCGATCACCCTTCACCGGAGGTTCAACGACCGTTGTCACTGAGCACCTTCGCGTAGAAGTCGCGGCCTTCGTTACCGCCGTTGTCCTGCCACTGCTTGATGGCCGTCTTCAGGTAGCTGACCGGTTTGCGGCCCCGGTAGATGTCTTGCACCGCGTCGTCGAACGGCTTGTTCAGCGCGGCCATCTTGGCCGGCTGCTCCACCCGGATGCCCTCGAAGAGGTTCTTCTCCCGGACCTTGGTCGCCGCGTTCTGCCAGGCGCTCATCGACTCGACATACCCCGGGTACTCGCTCTCAGTGGTAGCGACCGGCCGCCCACCGAGGAAGATGTAGGTCTGGGAGACCTCCTTCTGCCCGAGCGGCGTCAGCTTCGGCGCACCGTTGCTCTGCAGCGTGTAGTGCTTGCCCTCGACCCCGTAGTTGTAGAGCTGGTACTCCTCGGTGCCGAACGGCGCCGACGTGTAGTTCAGGACGCCCAGCAGCTCCTTCACGCGATCCTCGCCGACGCCCTTCTTCACGAAGGTGAAGATCCCGGCCGGGTCACCGCTCCAGACGATCGGAGTGCCGCCGTCGTGGGCGAACGGCATCACCGGCTGCGGGTTGAACTTCGGGTTGATCGGCAGCTGCCGCTGCAGCGATTCGTGCCAGCCACCCAGGCCGTTCTGCCGGATCAGGAACTTGCCGCCCTCGAACAGCGCGTTCTCGTCCGCGCCTGCGCCGGCGACCACCTCGGGGTGCACGTAGCCCGCTTGGAACAGCTTCCGGACGAACGCCACCCCCTCCTCGAACTCCGGCGTCTCTTTCCCGTTCACCAGCTTGCCGCTCGGATCCTTCCGCCACCCGCCCGGCACCCGGAACGCCCGCAGGACCTCGTCTGCCACCGACCCGAAGGCCCAGCGGTTCGCCTTCGAGTCGGTGAGTTGCTTGCCCAGCGCAAGGAGATCGTCGGCGTTCTTCGGTGGCTCCGCGCCGACCTCGTCGAAGATGTCCTTGCGGTACATCATCATCCACGGGAAGCCGTCCGACGGGAACGGGACCGCCTTGAGCTGGTTGTTCCAGACGCCGTACGCCCAGGCGCGGGTCGGCAGGTTGGCCAGCATCGGATACGCCGCCACCTTGTCGCCGGCCAGATGCGGCGTCAGATCCTCGAAGAGCTTGTCCGCCGCCTGGCTGAACCGGGTCAGGCTGGAGATGTTCCAGCCGGGGATGCAGAGCAGTTCGGGCACGTTGCCGGCGGCAAGGATCGGGCCGAGCTTGTCGCCGTAGTCGTTGCCGTTCAGGATGTTGAACCGGACCGGCGCGCCGATCCGTTCGTTGTTCGCGTCGTAGTAGGAGTTGTTGCCGAGTCCCGGCGGCATCGGGCTCCACAGCGGGGTCATCGCGGACACTTCCTTGCCGCTTGTGACCGCCTTGTCCGGGACTGCTCGCTTCAGCTCCTTCGGGTAGTGCGTGAAGCCCGGCGCTGCGCCGTTCTCGCCGGGCAGGTCCGGCTTGACCGACTCGTACGCGATGTACTTCGGCAGCAGTGCGGACAGCTTGTCCTCGGTCTCGGCCCGGCCGGACGTCGAACTCGCCTTGCCGTCCGAGCAACCGGTCAGCGTGACACCACTGGCGGCCGCAGCGGCGCCCGCGCCGAGGAGGGAGATGAATGTCCGGCGGCTGGTGCCGCCGCCCACTGGTCCGGTCACGATCGATCCCCTAGAATTAGTTGGGCTGGTAGCCAAACAAATTAGCTCAGACATTTGAGGACGACAAGGTGTAGAACTGAGCCAATGACCGGCCGAGTCGACGGGACGGACCTTGACCACACAGACCGCGGACCGCACGGACATCCGCGCCACCAACCTGGCCGCCGTGCTGGGCTTCCTGCGCCGCGAGGCGCCGTGCTCTCGTGCCGCCATCGCGACCGGAACCGGGTTGAACAAGGCAACCGTGACGAGCATCGTCGGCGATCTGCTCGACCGGCGCCTGGTCCGCGAGACCCAGCAGACCCAGAACCACGTCGGCCGTCCCGCGACGCTGCTCGTGCTCGACGGATCGGCGTACGCCGCGATCGGGCTCGAGGTGAGCGCGAGGGGATTGAGCGCGCTCGCCTACGACACAGCTGGTGAGCAGGTACTGCGTTGGCACCGCGCCGGACCGGGTGTCGACGCCGGGCCGGCAAAGACGGTCACCGCTTTGGCGGCGCTGGCGCGGAGAGCCATCACGACTGTGCAGTCGTCGGATCGCCGGGTGCTGGGGATCACGGTCGGCGTACCGGGATTGGTGAACCGGGAGGGTTGCGTCGTACTGGCGGCTGGGTTGGGTTGGCGGGATGTGCCGCTGCAGGCGGATCTCGCGGCGGCGCTCGGGCGGCCTGACATTCCGGTGACGGTCGACAACGATGCCTCGCTAGCCGTGCTGGCCGAGCACCTTTACGGACCCTTGGCGGGTTCGGAGAACCTCATCCACCTCAGCGGCGACACTGGCGTCGGCGCGGGCATCATCGTCGACGGACGCCCGCTTCGGGGACATCTCGGGTACGTCGGCGAGATCGGCCATCTACGGCTGGTCCCGGACGGACCTCTGTGTGGTTGCGGGCGGCGCGGCTGTCTGGAAGCACTCGCGAGCCTCCCGGCGATCCTGTCCCGCATCGACGGCCTGACTGACCCCGACCCACAGATCCAGCTCGAGCACCTGATCCGCCGAGCCGACGCCGACGAGGTTGCCGTCACCAAGGTCCTCGCCGAAGCCGGCACCCATCTCGGCCACGGCATCGCCGCACTCGTCAACATCCTGAACCCGGAGCACCTCGTCCTCGGCGGCTCCTACGCCCTCCTCGCCGACCACCTCGTCCCCGCCATCACCAAGGCCCTCCACGAAGCTGCCATCGCGCCCGACGCCGGCGGCTGCCCCATCATCCCCTCCACCTTCCCCGACACCGCCACTCCCCTAGGCGCAACCGCCCAAGCCCTCTCCCCCCTGACCACCGGCCACCTCCCCCGCTGACCCGGACCACCTCCTCACCCTCGCAACAGCCTCCCCAAACCGGTCTGGGGAGGGTCTTGTGCCCGATTCGGGGGGCGATCCTCCCCAGACCTGGTTGCTCATTTCCCCGAACCGGTTTGGGGAGGATCGGCGCTGACCAGGGGCCGAGCCAAGGCGCCTTGGTTGCCTTGTCGAGGTTGCTCGAGCGACTTCGTTTACTGGGGAAAGCGTGTATCCAAGGCGGGGTCGAGGTCTTGACCTGGTCGGCTGGGGATGCCACCCTCTTCATCACTCCGTCGCAACAGGGTCATCACTGGCTGAGACGGTTTTTTTCACCCGAACCGTCGAAGCGCTTCGATCGATCACCAAGCGGCTGGTTTCTCGAAGCGCTTCGACGCCAGCCACAGTGGAGTCGATCGCCGATGAGCACTCCAGCCCCGAACCCCCCGTTCCGCGACCCGGCACGGTCGCTCCGGGAACGGCTCGACGATCTTCTCGGCCGCTTGACCACCGGCGAGAAGCTGGCCCTGCTCCACCAGCACCAGGCACCGGTCCAGCGACTCGGACTGGACTCCTTCCGCACCGGTACCGAGGCACTCCACGGCGTCGCCTGGCTCGGCCCGGCGACCGTCTTCCCGCAAGCCGTCGGCCTCGCCACCACCTGGAACCCGGACCTGGTCCGCGCCGTCGGTTCCGCGGTTGGCGACGAGGTCCGCGTCTTCCACCACAAGGACCCGGCCGGCGTCGGCCTGAACGTCTGGGCGCCCGTCGTCAACCCGCTCCGCGACCCGCGCTGGGGCCGCAACGAGGAGGGGTACGCCGAGGATCCCTGGCTGAGCGGAGTGATCGCCACCGCCTACGGACACGGCCTGACCGGGGACGACCCGCGCCACCTGAAGACCGCGCCGACGCTCAAGCATTTCCTTGCCTACAACAACGAAACCGACCGCTGCACCACCTCGAGCAACCTGCCGCCGCGCGTGCTTCACGACTATGAGCTCCCGGCCTTCCGCGCCCCGATCGAGGCGGGAGCAGCTGTTGCGGTCATGCCGTCGTACAACCTGGTGAACGGACGGCCTGCCCACCTCAGCCCGCTGATCAACGACGTACTGCGCGAGTGGACGACCGACGACCTGCTCGTGGTCAGCGACGCCTACGCGCCCGGCAATCTCTTCGGCCTGCAGCGGTACTACCCAGACGGTCCGACCGCGTACGCCGCTGCCCTGAAGGCGGGCGTGGACAGCTTCACCCAGGACGACACCAACACCGGCCCGACGATCGAGACGCTCAGCGAAGCGATCGAGCGTGGGCTGCTCACAGAGGCCGAAATCGACACAGCGGTCCGGCATGCACTCGCGATCCGCATCCGCCTCGGCGAGTTCGATCCGGCCGAGCTCGACCCGTACCGGACCCTCGAGCCTGACCTGGTCAACTGCCCCGCACACCGCGGGCTCGCCCAGGAGGCGGCCCGGCAGTCCATCGTGTTGCTCAAGCACGAGTGCCACGTCCTCCCCCTCAACGCGTCCGCGATCAAACGCCTCGCCGTCGTTGGACCGCTCGCCAACACGCTCTCGGAGGACTGGTACGCCGGAACCATGCCGTACCAGATCACCGCACTCGACGGCATCGTCGAACGGCTGGGAGCAGAGCGCGTCGAGTACTGCGAAGGCGTCGACCGGATCACGCTCCGCGTCGTCGGCTCGACGTCGTACCTCTCCATCGGGGCGGACGCCGTACTGCGGACTGACGGTGAGGCGGACGAGTTCGACCTGTTCGACTGGGGTGGTGACGCGTGGGCGCTTCGCTCGGTGCGGAACGGGCGACACCTGACCGTCACTGACGACGGCGAACTCGTCGCGGACCAACCCGGTCCGAATGGCTGGGAGGTCAAGCAAACCTTCCGCCTCGTCCGAACGGCCGAGGCGGTCCAGGTGCTGCACCTGAACAGCGGCCGGTTCCTCGACGTGGACGCGACTGGCACTGTGACTTTGCAGGACTCCGCGACCTCCTTCGAAGTCGAGGTCCTGAGAGACGGCGCCGCGCAGGCAGCCGAGGCGGCAGCGCGGGCCGACGCGGCCATCGTTGTCGTCGGCAACCATCCGATGGTGAACGGCCGGGAGACCGAAGACCGCGCGGATCTCGAGCTTCCCGGGGCTCAGGACCGAATGATCCGCGCTGTCCACGCGGCGAACTCACGCACGGTTTTGGTGATGACGAGCAGCTATCCGTTCGCGGTCGGCTGGGCTCAGCAGAACCTTCCCGCCCTGCTGTGGTCCGCACATGGCGGCCAGGAATACGGCCGCGCGCTCGCCGACGTCCTGTTCGGCGATGCCGACCCCGCTGGGCGCCTGACGCAAACCTGGTACCACTCGGCGGCCGACCTGCCCGACCTGCTCGACTACGACATCATCGCCACGGACGCCACCTACCTCTACTACCGTGGCATGCCGCTCTACCCGTTCGGCCACGGCCTCAGCTACACGACCTTCACGTACGGCGATCTGCGCCTCAGCTCGCCGTCGATCCCGGCAGACGGCTCGCTGGACGTTGTCTTCACCGTCACCAACAGCGGAGACCGCGCCGGGAGTGAAGTCGCTCAGCTCTACACGCACCAACAGCGCTCGCGCGTGAAGCAGCCACTGCGGCAACTCCGCGGCTTCCAGCGACTGACCCTGCTGCCCGGCGAGAGCACCGAGGTCGAGCTCACGATCGCAGCCGCCGACCTCGGCTTCTGGGACGCGACCAGGGACCGCCGCTGCGTCGAGACCGCTCGGCACAGCATCATGGTCGGCCGCTCCTGCACCGATGTCCGGCTCGTCGGGACCGTCGACGTCCTTGGCGAGCGCATCCCGCCGCGGTCGATCGCCGGCCTCAACGCGACCAGCTTCGACGAGTACTCCGCGATCACGCTGACCACCGCATCACGGGATCACGGCGATGCCGTCATCTCCCTCGAGCCGGGCGCGTGGTTGGCCTTCGACGATGTGGCGCTGGACCCCGGACAGACGTCGTACAAGGTCTCCGTCGCCAATCGGGGCTCTGACCCGGAGACGATCGAACTGCGCCTCGACGATCCGCTGCGTGGTGAGTTGCTCGGCACCGTGCGTGTGCCGCCGGCTGACGAGCTCACGCGGATCGCCTGTGAGCTCGCCGCGTCGAACGGCGTACACACGCTTTACGTGGTCTTCTCCGCAGCTGATGTCGTGGTGGAGAGCTTCACGGTGTAGCGGTCGCAGACGCCTTCGATCACGCGGGATTCGGGCCGGCCGTTCCGCAGGCTGAGCTCGATCACTGCGGCGACTCCTCCCTTCGCGTCCGGCAGCGAGACCTTCGTCGTCTGGCCTTCCCTCGGGGCGAACCAGCGGAGTTCGACGTCGGTCGACCAGTCGTACTCCGGCCGGTCGTCGATTGCGCCGACGGGGATGACGGCGCCCTCGCGGACCAGAAGCGGCAGCGTGCCGAAGCCGTGCGTTTGCTGGATCCATCGCGATCCGCTCAACTGCTCGCCACTGAGCAGATCGGTCCAGGTACCCGACGGTAAGTAGAAGGAGACCTCGCCGTCGAAGCTCATCACCGGCGCGACCAGGAGATCTCGGCCGAGCATGTACTGGCGATCCAGGTACGAGACGGCCGGGTCGTCCGGGAACTCCAGGATCATCGGCCGCATCATCGGCACACCATCGCGATGCGCCTCTGCCGCGGCGGTCATCAGGTACGGCATCAGCGAGAGCTTGAGCTTGGTGAACTTCCGCAGTACGTCGACCGCCTCCTCGTCGAACGCCCACGGGACCCGGTACGACGACGAGCCGTGCAACCGCGAGTGCGACGACAGCAGCCCGAACGGGACCCAGCGCTTGAAAATCGCCGGATCCGGTGTCCCCTCGAAGCCGCCGATGTCGTGGCTCCAGTAACCGAAACCTGAAGCAGCCAAGGACAATCCGCCACGCAGCGACTCCGCCATCGCCTCGAACGTCGACTCGCAGTCACCACCCCAGTGCACCGGGAACTGCTGACCGCCGGCCGTCGCCGAGCGGGCGAACAGGACCGCCTCGCCCTCGCCGCGGTTCTCCTCCAGCACGTCGAAGACGGCCGCGTTGTAGAGCTGTGGGTAGTAGTTGTGCATCCGCTCCGGGTCCGAGCCGTCGTACCAGACGGCATCGGTTGACGGGATGCGTTCGCCGAAGTCGGTCTTGAAGCAGTCGACGCCCAGGTCGATCAGCGCTTGCAGCTTGGACCGGTACCAGGCGGTCGCGTCCGGGTTGGTGAAGTCGACAATCGCCATGCCGGCCTGCCACATGTCCCATTGCCAGACCGAGCCGTCCGGGCGCTTGAGCAGGTAGCCGAGCCGGCGTCCCTCTTCGAAGAGGACTGAGCGCTGGGCGATGTACGGGTTGATCCACAGGCTGATGCGCAGGCCGCGATCCTTCAGGCGGTGGAGCATCCCGGCCGGGTCCGGGAACGCGGCCGGGTCCCAGAGGAAGTCGCACCAATGGAACTGCCGCATCCAGAAGCAGTCGAAGTGGAAGACGCTCAACGGGAGGTCGCGCTCGGCCATCCCGTCGACGAACGCGCTCGTCGTCTCTTCGGTGTAGTCGGTGGTGAACGACGTCGACAGCCACAGACCCATCGACCAGGCGGGCACGCGCGCGGGTCGACCGGTGAGTCCGGTGTAGCGACGCAGTACGTCCTTGGGGGCCGGGCCGGCGATGACGTAGTACGTGAGCTCCTGGCCCTCGACGCTGAACTGGTTGCGCGACGTGACCTCGGAGCCGAGTTCGAACGATACTCTCGCCGGATTGTCGACGAAAACGCCGTACCCCTTGCTGCTCAGGTAGAACGGGACGTTCTTGTACGCCTGCTCGCTGGACGTACCGCCGTCGGCGTTCCAACTGTCGACAATCTGACCGTTCTTCACCAGCGGCCCGAACCGCTCGCCGAGCCCGTAGATCGTCTCGCCCACGCCGAGCGACAACTGCTCGTGCAGGTAGTGCTGGCCGTCCTGGTCGGTGATCAGCCCGACGCTCCGCGGCCCCGAGTTCGTCAGCGGTCGCCCGTCCTGCTCGAAGCGCACACCCCACGGCCCCTCGAGCCCGATGACAGCAGTCAGTTCACCTGAGGTGAGCCGCGCTTCGGTCGCCGCCACCTCGACCTTGACCGGATGGTCGTCGTACCTGTTCAGCTGGTACGACGGACGCGCGGGGACAGCACCGAGATGATGCGCGATCCGAACGCCGATCACCCCAGGCGCCGGCGAGCTGAAGTGCACGGTGAACACTGGCTGGTTGAGCGTGTCGCCGCGTCGCTCGATCCGCTGGGCCGGCGCGAACACGGTGAGCTCCCGCTCCCCTGCCTCGACGCTCTCCACCTCGGCCGGCCGCAACCGCGTCATCCCGGCCCGCAGCTGCCAAAACCCGTCACTGAACTTCACCGCGGCCGCCTCTCTGCCGAAAGCGTTCTGTCGAAGCGCTTCGACGCAGCTTACCCGAGCACCGGCCGGCCTGACCCCCCGATCTCATGCCTCGGGTTCGCCGGCCTCCGGTGGGTGGCGATGCTCAGCCGACTCCTTGATCAGGCCGAGGCTCTCCTCGAGTTCGCGCTCCACGTCGGGGCCGCCCGTGTGCTCCGTGTGCAGCCGGACCGTCAGCAGCGAGGTGGTATCGGCAACGAAAGCCACGGCCAGCTCGCCGTGGTACTGGTTCGGGCCGGCCGCGCCCCACCGAAGCTTGTGGCCGTGCTCGACGACTTCGATCCAGCCCCGTTCGTGGATCTCCTGTCCGCCGTCCGGATGCACATCCACATCGACCGGCTCGATCCCGGTGTCCGCCGGACCGCCCAATTGATACGGCTCGACGTGCGGGTGCGCGCCCGGCAACCGGTGGGCCTCTTCGATGTTCGGCAAGTACTCCGGCAGCCGTTTGACATCGGACAGATAGTCCCACAGCACGTTCCACGCCACATCCACTGTGCAGGACGCCTCGTAGTCACCCATCAGAACCGACCTCCCGTCAGCGCCGCCCGTACCCAGATTCCCACGGATCGGAATCCCATGGGGAGTGGCGAGTGAGCCGGGTGAAGATGGGCGGATGGAGCTCTCGATCGTGCTGGGGTTCGTGGTTGCGGTGTTCTTCGTCAGCATCGTGCCCGGGCCGGACATGCTCTTCATCGTCGCGAACGCGGCTGCGGGCGGGCGACGAGCCGGTGTCGTCGCGGCTGCCGGGATGTCCACCGGTCTGGCGGTTCACACCGTGGCGGCGGCGCTCGGCCTCGGCGCGCTGATCCAGGCCGCACCCCAGGTGCTGAACGGCGTACGCATCGCGGGAGCCGCGTTCCTGCTGTATCTCGCCTACCTGACCTGGCGCGCGAGCCGGCACGAGGTCGGCGAGCCGGACGACGTGGTCGAGCTGCCCAAGCGGACGCTGCGGAAGACCTACCTCATGGCGACGCTGACGAACCTCGCCAACCCGAAGGTCATCCTGTTCTACCTGGCCTTCGTGCCTCAGTTCATCAGCACCGGTGCCGGCAGCTGGCCGGTCACGATCCAGTTCCTCGTCCTCGGCGCGATCTTCATCGCGGTCGGCTTCCCTGTCGACGCGTCCGCCGGCGTGCTGGCCGGCAGCCTCGCCGGTACCGGCAGTAAGGTACGGCGCCGCCTCGAACGCATCAGCGCCGGTATCTTCGCCGCCCTGGCCGCTCGCCTCGCCACCGACATCCACTGACTGAACGCCCGGGTCTGGTGCTGGTGGGGATGTGGGGCCAAGCTGGTAGGTGAACTCGGGTGGCGCGGGGTCGCCGCACTACCACCGACGATGGAGAGTTGTCATGTCCGGAAAGGTGATGAGCGGTTCAACCAGCGCGAGTGCCGGTGGGTGGGTGCAATGAAGGCGGTCGCGGGCGACAAGGTCATAGTCGAAGGCACGCATGTGATGCAGCATCGGCGTACCGGCGAGATCGTCGAGGTGCACGACCCGAACGGCGCACCGCCGTACCTGGTGCATTGGACCGACACCGACAGCGAGTCCCTCTTCTTCCCCGGGCCGGACGCCCACATCATCCACGAGGGGTAGCTGGCAGCTGGTCTCAGAAGATGTAGAAACCTGTCACGGCGGTGGGTGCGAGTCCCAGGACCATCCAGAGCGAGAGCAGGGATCGCTGGAAGATCGCCAGCACACCGGCGACGGTGAGCAGGCCGATCACGCCTGACATGAGCCAGAGGCCGACACCCCTGCCGTGGTCGGCGTCGGCCACGCCGATGCTGTAGACCGCCAGCGACACCGCGGGCACCGTGCCGACATGAATGAGCACCACCGAAGCGACCCACCGCTGCACAGTCTCGATCTTCACCCAAACTCCAGGAACGTCCCCCACAAACACTGCTGACGCCGCAATCCTATCGACCGCTCGGGCGGTCTCCCTCACCAGCGCACAGTCGGATTGCTCACAGCGCACCCAGCCAATGTGCAGGAGTACCGGCCAATTGCAGGAGTACCGACGGACGGGTGGTAGCCGGCCGAGGGCGGGCGGCTTAGAGGTGGAGCGGCGCGGGCAGCCGGACTACCACCCGTCCGTCGGTACGGCGTGGACGGTAGAGCTCGGCGGCGCCGGCGGCGAGAGTCAGGGACAGGACGAGGAATCCGCCGTGGAGGTACCAGGGGCTGATCGGGTCACGGTGGCTGGTAGCCCAGAGGGCCCGAGAGACCCGTCAGCGCGAGGATCATGCCAAAGCCTGTCCAGGTGAACTCGGGCTCGGTGGAGATCAGCCGCATCCATAACCGGGCGGCCGAGAACTTGTCTCAGGTCCCGGTATCTGCGCCGACCTCAGGGTCAGGCTAATCGGCTTGGCGGATTTGGCTGGCGGCTTCACCGAGGGTGGTGAGGGTGGTGCGGACTGCTGTGCGGGCGGTGCGTTCGGGACGGTGGAGGGCGTCGATGTGGCGGCGGGCGTGGACGCCGCGGAGGGGGCGGAGTACGACGGCCGGATGGCGCCGGGCTGTCCAGCGCGGCATCAGGGCGATGCCCCCACCGGCTGCCACGACCTCAGCGACGACGGCGAACTCGTTGATCCGATGGACCAGATCGAGGCGGCGATTCGCAGCCGCGCCGATCGCCTCGATGGTCGCGATCAGCGGGAAGCCGTCGTGAACCGTGATCCAGGGTTCGCGGGCCACGTCGCGAGGAGTCAGCGACCGCTTGGCCGCCAGCGGATGATCAGCGGGTACGGCGACATCCAGCGGCTCGCGCAGTAGCGGCGTGACCGCGACCGTACGCGGCCAGGCGGCGGCATGGTCGAGTCGGTGCGCGAGCACGATGTCGTACTCGCGCGTGAGCAGTGGGAACTCGTCCTGCGGCACATCCTCGTCATGCAGGGTGAATTTCGGTGCGGCATCGGCACGCAGCAACAGCGGATAGAACGTCGCCGCCGCGCTGTGGAAGGCAGCGATGGACACGACGCCGTCCTGCTGCCCGACGAACTCGTCAACGGTGTGGCGGGCGCGGGCCAACGCGCTCTCGACGTCAGCCGCCGCGCCGGCCAGGGCCCGACCAGCGGCCGTCAACACCACGCGTCGACCATCGCGTTCGGTCAGCGGGACCGGGATCGACCGCTGCAACAACCTGAGCTGCTGCGAGATCGCCGACGGTGTCACCAGCAGAGCCTCGGCCGCCGCGGTCACACTTCCCAGCTCACCCACCTCACGAAGCACCCGCAACTGCCGCTCGTCCATGCTGAAAACTGTAGCGGCGCTACAAAGTTGCTTAAGAAGTTGGTACTTGGCTTCAACATGCCGATCAGCCACCGTTGACGCCATGCTCGGATCCCGCCGTACAGACATCATCTTGTTGCTCGTCGCCGTCGTCTGGGGATCGAGCTACCTCGCGGCCAAGACCGTCACCGGAAGCGCGCCCGTGCTGACGGTGCTCTTCCTCCGCTACGGCATCTCGGCGCTCGCGCTGGTCTTCTTCGTACGGCGCATCAATCGCCGCGAACTCAAGGTCGGTGGGCTGCTCGGCCTCAGCCAAGCGGCCGTCCTCTTGATAGAGACGTACGGCGTCACGCGCACGAGCGCGGCGAACGCCGGGGTGATCATCAGCCTGACGCTCGTCCTCACCCCGCTGATGGATCGCCGCCGGATGCCACCGAAGTTCTTCCTCGCAGCCGGTCTGTGCGTCGTCGCCGTCGGCCTGCTGATGTCCGGCAACGGTCTTCACACACCCGGGACCGGCGACCTGCTGATGCTCGCCGCGGCCGTCGTACGCGCCGCCCACGTCGCCCTCGTCGGACGGCTCGCCACCGACCTGCGCCCACTACAGGTGACAACAGTGCAGACATTCATCGGTACGGCGCTCTTCGCAGCACCGGCCGTGAATCACCTACCCACGGACGCCGGCCTGTCAACCTGGCTGCAGCTGCTCTATCTCGCCTTGTTCTGCAGCGTTTTCGCCTTCCTCGCGCAGACCTGGGCTGTCCAGCGTACGTCGGCCAGCCGGGCCAGTCTCCTCCTCGGCACCGAGCCGGTCTGGGCCGTTGCCATCGGCATCTGTCTCGGCGACGAGCGACTCACCGTGCCCGCCGCGATCGGCGCCGTACTCATGCTGGCTGGCACCACCTGGGGCCAGGCCATCGAACGCACCCATCGCAATCAGCCACACGCCGAAACGCGAGTCGCCGCAGGTGCACGCTGACCTGCGGCAGCTGCCTCCCGGCACGACCGGGAGGCAACTGCTGGGCGTTGCTAGGAGCGGGTCCATTTCTGGTTGTCGGCGCCGTTGCAGTACCAGGTGTCGACCGCCGTACCGTTGCCGGTTCCGGCGCCTGCGGCGTCGAGACAGAGGCCAGGGTTGGCGACGCTGGTGATGGTCTGGTCGGCGTTGAGGTTCCAGGCCTGGTTGGCAGCGCCTGTGCAGTTCTCAATCGTGACCGGGCTGCCGGCGCTCGCGCCGACAGTCATGCACTTGTTTGCATAGACGGTGAGCTGCTTGTCGGCCGTGTAGTTCCACGACTGGTTGCCACCGTTGTTGCAGTCCCACAGGTCGAGCGCCGTACCAGGTGACGTCGAGAAGCCAGGTACGTCGACACAACGGTTGCTGGCCACGCCACGGATCGGGTCACCGGGCGGCGCCGGCGGAAGGTCGTTGGTCGGCTCGTCCTTGAGCAGGCCCCAGCCCCACTGCAGCTGCGCAAGACCGCTCTGGCTGTTCACCTCCAGGTCCGCGGGTCCGACCTGCGTCGTCATCGAGTACGAGTCGCCGTTGCGCAGACCCGGCCAGTAGACAATGCCCATGTTCTGCGCGCGCGCCGTCTGGGTGAGAGCGCCCAGGTACGACGTGTAGACGTTGCCCTCGTGGTTGCCGTAGTTCAGGCCGATGGTCATCGGAGATCCGGCCTCGTCGATGATCGTCCGCGAACCGTAGGAACCGATGCGAGGCTCGAGGTTCGCCAGCCAGGCTGCCTCGGTGGTGTCGGAGGCCCAGAAGCCGTAGAAGTGCAGCGACAGCAGAGTGCCGTTCAGTTCGGGCGCCGCGCCCACGCCGGTGACGTGGTCGTTGTAGCCGGTGCCGGAGATGACGATCCGGCCGCGCGGGACGCTGCTGTATCGAGCGAGGAAGGACGAGGTGAGGGACACCCACTCGTTCAGCGAGTAGCCGAACGGCTCGTTCATCGGCTCGAAGTAGATCCGTGGGTTCTTGCTGTAGGTCTTGACCACGGTGTCCCACATGGCGTTGAACTTGGCCGTGTCGTCGACCCGGCCGTCCTTGGCGTTGTCGGCCTCCCAGTAGCTGAGGATGACCTTGAAGCCGTTGTCGACCGACGCGTCGATCGCGCCGCGGTAGGACTTCCACCAGTCAGTCCCCACGCTCGACGGGTTGATCGGCAGGCGGACCGTGTTGGCCTTGAGCTCCTTCTTGAACTCGCCGGTGATGCCGATAGCCTTCTGGTACGTCGTCGCGTAGTCGTCCGCCGTACTCAGGCCGGACGGGACGACCGCGTCATGCGCGTAGTTGTCGCGCGGGTCCGCCCAGTTGACGCCGCGGAACTCGCTGGTCCCGGCCGGGCCGGTGCCACCGGTCGCGCCGACGGCTTCGGGGGTGGTCGATGCCCCGGCGGCTTCGTTGGTGGTCGATGCTCCGGCTTGCACCGTCACGACGGCCACGACAGCCGTCGCGGCGAGCGCCGCGGAGGCGATGCGCCGAACTGTTGATCTCACGCGCTCTCCGTTCCTCACGAGCGGCGGCCCCGCACGCCGCGGATTTCCGTCTCGCGGTGATGTTTACGTAAACACAGTCACCCGTCAATGGCCGATGTTTGCGTCAACATCCGATGTGACCGGCGTCACACCGAGACTTCGGACGTCCTATCCAGTGCGTACGACGGACGTGGGCGACGGCGAACCGCTTTCTGAAGGGAGAAACGCCAGTGAGAGCAAATCGCTTTCAGCGCGGGCGGATGGCGGTGAGGGCGAAGCGTTCTACGGTTCGGACATGGCCGGCGGTGGAGGCGACGATCGTCAAGGGGCCGTTGTCCTTGGGGCCGCGGAAGGTGACTCGAGTTGACCAGGCTTGGTTCTCTCCGCCGGCGGAGACGCAGCAGGACGAGCCGAGTGGCTTGTCGGAGCCTGCTTGCCGGACATCGATCCGGATGGATTCGTCGACCCCGGTGATCCGGCCGCCGACGGTGATGGGTGAACTCGCGGTTGCGCCGTACCGCGGTCGCTCGAGGGTGAGCGTGGTGTCCGCCGTACCGACGACCTCCCAGGGCGCGTCCGAACCCTGGCCGATGCGAACCAGGTGGATCACCGCGGCGATGCTCGCCGGGCCTTCGCTGGACTTGTAGCCCACGGAGATCCGCGCGTCGTCAGCCTTGATCGAGCGGGCGATCACCTTGTCGATCTCGGTGAAGCCGAGGAAGCCGGTGGTGAAGGACAGCGCGGTCTGCTCCGGGTCCAGATGCCACGGCTGCTTCCCGCCGTCGCGATAGCTCCGCTGCCATTCCGCCGCCTCGGCTACCGATGCGAACGGCCACAGTGGCTGGTACCCGAACCTCGCGGTGGGAGGCACCTGTGCCGTCGGCGACGGCCCGACGGGCTTGGACGAACTGGATGTCGCCGTCGGCTGCGTGCTCAGGCCAGGCAACGGCAGAGCCCCTCGGCCCGGGCTCGAGTCCGGACCGCCGAGATACACGACTGCGAGACCCGCCATCAGCGCGGACAGCAGCGTGACCGCCACGGCCCCGGCGACGACCACCGCAGCCCGCACCGGCCGCCGACTTCTTTGCAGCTGATCCGGTTCATTCACAACCATCGCAACCAGGCCTCCCCCAACCCGACTCCATTATCGGGCCTGACCTACGCCGAACGGAGACTCTTCCTTCGGATGAGCTCCAACTGAAGCCATTTCGCCAGGTCCTCGACCTCGCGCCGGACCGAGGCGGTCAGGGCCTTGGAGAACGGCTCGTCCTCGTGGATCGCGTCGACCCGCAGTACGCCGGCTTTCCGGTCGGCGGTGGCATCGACTTTGCCGACCAGGCGGTCGCCGTGGAGGATCGGCAGCGCGTAGTACCCCCAGCGGCGCTGGGCGACCGGCTTGTACATCTCCAACTGGTAGTCGAACTCGAACAACTCCACCATCCGCTTGCGGTCGTAGATCAATCGATCCAGCGGCGACAACAACGCCGTACGCCCGGAGAAGGGCCGGCCGAGGAGCGACGGATCCACCCGCCATTCGCCTCGGACCCCTTCGACCACGGCCCGCTCCCCCGCGACGCCCGCGTCGAGCGGCTCGCCTGGACACTCGGCACCCTTGGCTCGCGCGATGCCCAGCGAACGCAGCCGTTGCTCGTCTCGGATGCGCCGCGCCTGGTCGACCGGAACGACCGGCTCGTCGGGGTACACGCGCTCAGCCAGATCCCAGAGGCGATCGCGACCGCTACGACCGGAGACCGCGACCTCGCCGCGCTGCATCATGTACTCGAGCAACTGCGAGACGTTTCGGTTGTTCGTCCAGCCGGTCGACTTCCACGGCACCACACACGTGTCCGGCAGCTCGCGCATGACCAGTGGCCCGTCCTGACGGAGGCGCTCGAGGATGTCGAGGCGGCATCCCTCGTTGGCCTTCACCCAGTCGCGCCGGTACTCCTGCCAGTCGAGCAGCTTCCCACTCCCCGGCCACTCGGCCATCTCGGCACGAAACAGCCGCAAGCTCTCGGCAGGCCGGACGAACCCACGCAACTCCAGCAACGCCTGCGTCTCGAGCGCCTCGGTCAGCTCACTCGGCGCGTACGACGACCCGAGCCTGCTCCACGCCACCAGATCGGCACTCGGCGCCACAGCCGCCGTCTGATCAAGCTGCAGCACCGTCAACCGCCGTACCAGATCAAACAGCCCGCTGGGCCGCTCACTCTCCAGCAGTTGCGCACGTACGGCGATACGGCGCGCATCCCGGCGAGACAGCTCATGAACGGTCACGTCTCCGAGGCTAAGCGACGGCACGGACAAATCCTGTCGATGGCGGATACGGCGTGGTTCTGGGCATTCTGGGAAAGCGCGGGGTAGCCCTGGCCGCCAACCTCGACGTCATCCGCGGCGTGGTGCTGCTCCTGCGAGCCAGGCGCGAGTGAGGTGAGGGTCTTCTCCGGGTGCGATCAGGGTGCATCCTGGGCGCTTGGCGGACCACCGAAGCGGACACTGGGAGGAGTTGATCCAGACTCGGAGGAAACCAGACATGATCGGCTTCATCGTTGCCGGGCTCATCATCGGTGGGCTCGCGCGCCTCTTCACGCCCGGAAAGCAGAAGCTCGGCCTGCTCGCCACGCTGCTGCTCGGCCTGGCCGGCTCGGTGATCGGCGGCACCGTCGCCAACCTGCTCGGCACCGGCAGCATCTTCGAGCTCAACATCCTCGGCTTCGTCGTCGCCGTCATCGCCTCGGTGATGCTGGTCGGCACCGCGGAGAGCATCGCCGCCCGCAACAAGCGCTCAGAGCTGGGGCGGTAGGGGCCCGCACAAACCGCTCAGAGCTGGGGCGGTAGGCCGAAGGCCGGGAAGCGCGAGTAGCCGAACGTCATGATCTCGGCGATCGCGCCGTCGTCGATCCGCAGTACGTCGAGCTTGAACGCCCGGAACACCGTGTCTCCCGGCCGCCGCAGGTAGCTCGCGGCGGCCGGCAGCCGGTTGGCCGAGGTCGGCACGAGCCGCCAGTCGCCGTCCCGGTTCGGCCCGAACGCCCGCTCCAGCAGCGGAATGCAGGCGTCGAGGCCTGCGAACGACAGCTGGTCCGGCGGCATGGAGACCCGCAGGTCCTCGGCCGCGATCGCGATCGCGGCGGCTGTGTCGCATCGCTCGTGCGCGTCGATGAACCGATCCAGCAACGCCCGCTCCTCGACGGTCGGCCGCGGCGCGCTCCAGTCCGTACGACGAGCCGGCAGCCGCTGCTGCATCGTCGTACGGGCCCTCTGCAAAGCGCTGTTCGCCGCCGCCACGCTGGTCTCGAGCAGCGCGGCGGTGTCACCGGCCGACCAGCCGAGTACGTCCCGGGCTATCAGCGCGGCTCGTTGCCGCGGCGGCAACGCCTGCAACGCGACCAGGAAGGCCAGCTCGATCGTCTCGCGGTCCACGGCCACCGCGTCGGGCTGATCAGTGGGCGGGGCGATCTCGTCCAGCAGCCGGTCCGGGTAGGGCTGCAACCACACCATCTCCCCCGGCGACGCAGCCCGTCGCCTGGTGTGACGCCGGGTCACGTCCAGGCAGACGTTGGTGGCGATCCGGTACAACCACGCGCGGAAGTACGTGCGACCGTCGTACCCGTCCCGACCGCGCCAGGCCCTGAGCAGCGTTTCCTGTACGGCGTCCTCCGCGTCGTCGAAGGACGCCAGCATCCGGTAGCAGTGCACATGCAGCTCACGCCGATGCCGTCCGGCGAGGTCGGCGAACGCGGCCTCGTCACCCGCGAACGCCGCCTCCTCCAGCGTCCCCACAGCCGCCTCCTCGAGC